>Ga0114967_10003412_pt1 | contig 13045 bp, 16 predicted proteins | sample M_130628_MF_Meta_FD_92639 | JGI IMG/M metagenome (GOLD analysis project Ga0114967, IMG submission 92639) | Freshwater microbial communities from Lake Montjoie, Canada to study carbon cycling - M_130628_MF_MetaG | ecosystem: Environmental > Aquatic > Freshwater > Lake | place: Lake Montjoie... | reverse complement strand
GTGCGGTTTAGGTTATGAAGGCGTAAATTGTGAATATAAAATGTATGAAAAATTTGTAGGTACTTGGGACGGATCTTATCGTTGTAATGGACTTGTACCCGATTTAATTACAAATATTATTGCCCCAGGTGACAAACCCAATGCCATAGTAATTTATGATATTTTTAATCAAGGAACGGCAATCAAAGCAACTGTAGATTTGGAAAAAATAGTTATAGAGCCACAAATTGTAGGTGATAATACGTATTCAGGAAACGGTAGAATTGAAGGGAAATACATTACTGTATTTATAGAACAAAAAAATGTAATCACAGGGCAAGTGAATTCATGTGTTTACAATGCCACAAAATTTACTCAACCTTAAACATTTATTCATGAAAAAAATAATTTTTCTTACCATAATTTCTGTTTTTGCAGCATTCGGATTGTCTCTTTATATGAGTTCATGTAGTCAAGATGTATGTAAAACTCGCAATGTAATTTGTAATAATGGGGGAACTTGTAATGATGGAGATTGTGTTTGTGCTTCAGGATATGAAGGTGACAGCTGTCAATATAAGGTCAACAAAAAATTTGATTCCTATTATGCTTGTTCAGCAAGGGTTGAACTTATAAACAATACGCCTCCATCAAACGACAATGACGATACTTTACGTATAAAAGCATTGAATGACAAGTTTGGAGTTAAAATATATTCTATTAGAGATTCTCTAGTAGAAGTATTAACGGCAAGTGTAGTAGGCAATGCAATCACAATTAAGGAGCAAAATATACAATTCCCACTTACGGCAGCTATTTATAAGTATTATGGTACAGGAAGCTTAAATAGTGGCGTTTTAACGATTACATTATATAAAGAGTTGATTTCAATGCCTGCGAATAAGGTGTCAAAAATAACTTATGTAGCATATAAATACGAGTAAATTTGTTTTTTTAAAAACTTAGTATTACTTTTGCAGTCCTTAAAAAAAATTAAGTATTAAATTTATATAGTATGAAACGTACATTCCAACCCCATCGTCGTCGTAGAAAATCAGTTCATGGATTCCGTAGCCGTATGGAAACTCCAGGCGGAAGAAGAGTATTGTCTGCTCGTCGTAGAAAAGGTCGTAAAAAATTAACTGTTTCTGACGAAAGTCGTTTGAAATAGTATTAAATATCATTTAATTATGAAAAAACCTTTCTCACTTTCTAAAAATGAGAGGTTAAAGAGCAAAAAAAATATTGATACGCTTTTCCTTCAAGGGAAAGCGTTTTTTGTTTTTCCGTATAGTGTAAAATATATTTTATTTGATGAATTAATTCATCCAGATGAAGCATTGAAATTGGTTGCTTCTGTTCCAAAGCGAAAATTTAAACGAGCCAATAAACGAAATACGATCCGTAGAAGATTGAAAGAAAGCTATCGATTAAATAAAGTAGGGCTTAAGCAACAATTAATCAATAAAAATAAAAGCATTCATTTACTAATCACCTACAATGCAAATGAAGAATTGCCATACCAAGAAATGAATGAAAAAATGAAAAAGGTATTAGAAATTTTGGAAGAGAAGATTATTATTTGTTAATGTTTGGTTTTATAAAATAATCTTATTATAACTTTATATTCTAAATTTTACAAAAATGAATACCTACAAAAACGTTCAAGTAGTAAGAATACAAAAAACTACTCACCACACTAGCACATTGTTAACATTATACGCTTTTGCTATCTTCCTTTTTTCTTGCAACAAACTTACAAAGACTATTGAGACAACATCTAATCCAACTACTACTTCAAAAAAAATAATTACACAAACAGAGCAAACAAATCTTATAAACGAAAAGTGTAAGCAATATGCCGAAAACTTTAAAAAGAAAACAAGAGGCAATGTAACTTTAGAAGAAGCTATTTTACAATTGGAAGGCGCTGCGAATTATACGTATGCTCGTTTTTATCATAATATAGTGACGTATGTGTCTCATTCTGAAAGAATTGTTTTGCCATTACAAACTGATGGAACAATTGATGAAGTAGATTTAGCAAATGCTTATGATGATTACATTAGAGATTTGACAACTTACTATCAAAATTTGCCTGTAGAAAGAGGGTTTACATATAAATTAGAAGTAGTAGATGTAATTGATAAATCAGTAAATGGGAAAGAAGGAGAAATAGAAATTCAAGCTTATTTTGTAAAACAAGTAAACCCAGGTGGTGCAACATTGCCAAGTGAAATATCATTTGCAATTGGTGATGATTGGAAAAATTATGACAACACTAAATGTGATGGCACTAACCCATTAAACTTACCATTTCAAGTAAGTGGAAGTGGAAGTGGAAGTGCAGTTGCAATTTATGATGGAATAAACACCCAAAACCAATTATATTGGAGTGGATATGTATATGCTGCTAATGTGCAAGATTATGATATAGAAAATTATATATATTATCCCAATAACGCTAATTTTACAAACCCTTATGGTGCAACTTGGAGATGGTATGATGCTTCTAGCCAATTATGTATGCCATACAATGAATTAAATTCTTAATTAGGTGCAATGCATTTTATTCATCAAAATCAAGTTTCGTTTAATAATATCCCTTCAGATTTAACATTTTTGGGAATTAACACTTTACCTACATGGGAATCTCAAAGTAATGGTGGTTCTAGTTGGTCAGTTACTCAATCAAAATATTCTGAATTAATTACCATTATGATACCTGTTCAAAGTGGATTATTCAATACTCAATAATAAATATTAAATTTTAAATCACTAGGCTGTTACTATATAGTAACAGCCTTTATAATATTGTAAAAATGAAAAAAATATTAATAATTATATTACTATTTTGTACCACAAATATAAAAGCACAAATAAAGATATATAATATGGATTCTATATTTACTTATCCAGGATTTGTATTTGGAAACAACGAAGTTATAGATACTGATTTGCAAGAAAATATTATATGCAATGCAACTTTATTTAAACCAAATTCAAATATTAGAAAAGGTACATTATTGTATAAGTATAACAACATTGGTAACTATCTTTTCAAAACTTATATGTATGATAGTATACAAGGCAAAGAAAGTGGAATTTTTAAAATTAAGGATTCTCTAGTTTTGTTTGCAACAAAAGACACATTAGGTATTAAAAAGCTGAAAGCATATTGGCTTGACGATAGTTTTAAAATAGTTAAAGAATTTAGTTTTGATTATCCTGAAAACAATACAAGAGATTTAACGATAATTTCAATAGATTCCATTGAAAATAATTACTTTCTTTTTGCTAATAATTATCCTCAAAATGGGAGTATGAATGCAAATAGACATTCAGTAATTTTAAAAATAAATAAGATTGATTTTTCCTTAAAATCAGCTACCATTTTAGATACAAATCAATATAGAGGATTATTTACAGAACTAGTATATAATAATAAATTCAAATTAGTAACAGAAAAAAGCAATAATAATAATCCTAATTATATTACATCAGTTGATACAAATTTTAATACTTTACAATCAAAGTTAGCTTGGAGAACTACTAGTAGTATCATCTGCAATATTCAAAATGATACTATTTATTTTAAAAATAATACCTCACAAGCATTTCAAAACACAAAACCTTGGAATGATACATCCTATTTATGGGGCTTAACTACAGAAATTTATAAATGTAATGGAACTGGAATTAATAGTAGCTCAATTAGAAGAGGAGCCATTGCCAAAATGAAACACAGTACCGATTCTATGCAATCCATCACTATTTTGCCACAGCTTGAAGAAGAAGACAGTTTAAGTGAAAATAGGCAAGTGCCGTTTTATAATCAATATGATATTACCAACCGAAACTATATTTATATGGCTTATAGTGGACTACATAACTCAAAAGCAAGGGGTTATATTGGTGTAAGTTGTTTGGATAGTAATTTAAACATTCGTTGGACACGTTTTATAGTAACACCTGAGTGGATATTTGCAAATTCAGTACATACAATAAGTGATGGAGTGATTATTGCAGCAGATAGTAATGCTGGATTTGGTGGTAATAGAATGCCATTTATTTGTAAAATAGACAGTACAGGTTTTCCACTTTCTATTGGTAGCAATTTAAATCAGACATTAAAAAGTTATTTAGTTTATCCTAATCCAGCTAATGAAAATATTCAAGTAGTTTCTGGTAATCATTATGAAAGCGATTTTTGTTTGTATAATTTACAAGGTCAATTGGTTTTAAAAGAAAATCTTAAAGCTATGCAATCAACAAAAATCAAATTACCAACTTTACTCAATGGTATTTATTTTTATAAAATAAGCAGTAAAAAAGGTATAGAAGATACAGGGAAATTAATGATTGAATAGAAAAAATTATTTAAAACGATTCAATCTTTTTTGCTCTAATTTTTGATAATCAGGGGCAATAATTGACAATATGTCTTCCTCAATTGTAGAGGCAACAGATTCTGTTATTCTACCAACTTCTCTATATTGGTGCATTACAATAATGGTTGGAACCCGCGTAATATTATATAATTTACTTTCAGCATTCAAGGCTTCTTTATCTCTATTTACACCATACATTTCAACTGAATGTAAATCAATTCCAGCAAGGGTTAGCACTTTGTATAATTGTGGTATGATAACTTGAGAATCTTCACACCAAGTGCCGAGAAAAACAATAAATTTATAGGGTTTGTGGTATTTTTTTAAATTTTCAATAGCCTCTTGTTTAGGTTGGTATTTAGTAACACCTGTAACAAACCAATTGTAAGCTGCTTCGTCTTGCAAATCATCAAATTTCATTTGCCCTCTTAATAAAACCTTGCCGGTTTTTCGGTCTTTTTCTCTCACAAAATCTTGCGCTATCGTTTGAAATGAGATAAATAAAAATGCGATTATTAAAATATGTTTCATGAATATTATCTATTGAATATTGTTTTTCAAATCTACTAAAAACGTTCGAATATTTTGTAAATTTTCTAATAAACTTCTGTTGTCCTTTACTTTTCGTTTGTTATTTTTCAAATAATCCCTTGCGCCATCTAAAGTCATCTTTTTTTCTTTGATTAAATGAAACAACGTTTTTAAAGTATCTACATCCTTTTTGGTGTAAAAACGATCACCTTTTTTATTTTTTTTAAGTTGAGTAAATAAGTTTGGGAACTCCTTTTCCCAATATCGAAGCAATGATGCATTGACACTAAACATTTCAGCTACTTCACTTATAGAATAGTAGAGTTTAGCTAATTTTGAAGTGTCTGCATTTTTAATTGGTTTATTTTCAGTGTATGAATCGTTGATTGCTTCATTAGCAACAACAGGACTATCAAACAGTGAAAGTTGTTTAAACATTTAACAAAGATAAAAAAATCAAGCTCCAATTATAAAAAATAATTTAAATAAACGCTAAACACACTGTCATTTATACTTTTGAAAGTTCCTGGCAACATTGAATAACGAAAATAAATGTACAATTTCAGTGAATGTATGAAATTTTACTAGTCTTACAACTTCAAAATAATATTTTGTGGGCCTAGTGAGTTTTAAGTCAATTTTGGTATTTTGTTTTTATGCATTTCCATAATATTCCGACTTAAATGGATGTCTGTTTTTCCATGCTTCACCTTGTTGCTCTTGAAAATAAGTAGATATTTTTTTGAAAAACCAATTCACAAAATTGTTTCTTAATTTATAAAAGCTAAAACGATAATCGGGGGCACAACCTGCAATAGCCTTAGCTTCAATGGCAGTTCTGCCTAAAATAAGCTTAGAACTTTTATGTGCAATAGCCATTTCAATACAATGAAAAAGAATATTAAAATATAAATTGAGTTGGTTGTTTAACGCATAATCAAAGCCTATGTAATTCATATCATATTCTCCATCATGCTCAATAGCAGATGAAAATGCCACCAATTTATTTTCAAAAAAATAACCACAAACTTTGTAATTATTTTCTAATGCTTTTTTCAATTCAATAATAAAATGGTCATTGATAATGCCCATACTGACTATCTGCTTTTTAGAAACTTGTAAGTATAAATGTACAATTTCTGTTTTGTGCACTTCAATATCTTGCAATGAAAACTCTTTGATAGTGACCCCATGAAATGCTTTTTTTATTTTTCGATACCGCTGAGCATATTTGTGTTTCAACATTTTTTCATAGTCCAACATCGATGTCCAGTCTGAAGGAATTTTCATTTCCATCGAAATGTCGTCTTGCAAAGGCGTGTAGGAAAGGTCTTTTAAAATAAAGGGAGCAATATTTTTTTCTACATCTTTTAAAAAAATGCCGGAAGCATCGGTTTCCTTAATCATATGGTCCAAAGTTGCTTGATAGTATGCTGCAATTTTTTCAGGCGATGTTTTTTTATCTACTACTTGAAAAAACAATACATCATGCCTAAACAAATTTCCTGCAACCAACATCGTAGGATTTATGGTTTTTAATAACAGATAAAGGCCAAATTTTTGCAATGGTTTATCTGAAATATTAAAATGTTTTGGAGTAACATTGAGTAGCTGAAAATAAGACATATAAACTATCTCATTATTTTCTTTGGTAACTACATAGTAGTTTTGAATATTGTCAACATGCGCTTTTTCTACAATTTCAATACTGTTGCATACTTTTTCATTTTCATTCAAGAATTCTTTCCAATTGACTGGCAAATCATTTATTGACTGATAAATAGAAAAAGAATAGGACATAAAGATTTCAAAGTTATACCATTTGTATTTATAAAAAAGACCTTCGTACTATTTGTCAATACAAAAAAAGTAAATGCCGATATAAAAAATTGATAATCCGATTTTCGTTTACTATATATTATTTGAGTAGTTACATGATCAACATATATATTCTCTTAAAAAGAGACTATTTTTGCTCATATGAATTTGATTAACAAGAGCATTATGAGCTTACTTTTATTTATTATAAAAGTATATCAGCTAGGAATATCTCCTTTTTTAGGGGCAAATAAATGCAGATATGTGCCTACTTGTTCAGAATATGCCAAACAAGCGTTAATTAAACATGGCTTATTTAAAGGATTTTGGTTGGCATTAAAACGGATTGGTAGATGCGCCCCTTGGGGCGGTCATGGTTTTGATCCTGTACCTTAATTATTTTTTATAGCTTCCTTAACACTTCAATGCGGTATTATTTATCAATCCATTTATTTATGTATTAAATTGCATTTCTATAATTTTCATTATGCTAAAAAATATTTATAAATATATTGCAATTGGTTTTATTTCTATAGGGTCTATCCATGCATCAGCACAAACTCAAGCTGCAGATTCTTATTTTGAAATTAGTAAAAACATGGAAATATTTACTTCTTTGTTTAAAGAATTAAACACCTATTATGTGGATCCAGTACAACCTGGTAAAATGATGAAAAAAGGAATTGATGAAATGTTGAATGAATTGGATCCGTATACAAATTATATTACTGAAGAGGATATTGAAGATTATCGTTTTCAAACTACAGGAAAATATGGCGGCATAGGAAGTTCTCTTAGAAAAAAAGATGATTTGTTGATTATAAATGAACCTTTTGAAAACAGCCCTACCATAAAAGCAGGCATAAAAGCGGGTGATATTTTATTGGAAATAGATGGAAAAAGTACCAAAGGAAAAGAGATCGATGATGTGAGTAAATTTTTAAAAGGTTCTCCAAACACTTCGTTAAAAGTAAAAATAAAAGATCCAATCACAGGGCTAGAAAGTTCGAAGGTGATTACACGAGAAGAAATTAATATTAGCAGTGTGCCCTATGCAGGGATGATCGGGAAAAACAATGAATTTGGTTATGTGCGATTAACTCAATTTACAGAACGTTGCAGTGGATTAATGAAAAATGCATTAGATAGTTTGAAAAAAACAAACCCTGCCATGAAAGGAGTCGTGATAGATTTGCGCTTTAACCCGGGCGGTTTGTTGGATGAGGCGATTAATATTTGCAATTTATTTATTAATAGTAATCAATTAGTAGTTTCTACAAAAGGAAAAAATGAGGAGTGGGATAAAACGTATAAAACGGCAGGAACACCGTGGGATGAAAAAATGCCATTAGCTGTTTTAATCAATCGAAATTCTGCTTCTGCTTCCGAAATTGTATCTGGTACTATGCAAGATTTAGATAGAGGTGTGGTAATTGGGCAAAGAAGTTATGGGAAGGGGTTGGTGCAAACGACTCGAAATTTACCCTTCAATTCGAAACTTAAAGTTACTACCGCAAAATATTATACACCTAGTGGACGATGCATTCAAGCTTTAGATTATACCCACCGAAATGAAGATGGAAGCGTAGGTAAAATTGCCGATTCATTGAAAACAAAATTCAAAACTAAAAATGGCAGAGATGTTTTTGATGGTGGTGGCGTAGATCCTGATGTTAAATTAGAAGCCAAAGAATCATTGAAAATTATTGAAACCATGATAACGAAATCATACACGTTCGATTATGCTACATTGTATGTTTCTAAACATCCTAGCATTGCCAATGCCAATGATTTTAAACTATCAGATGATGATTACAATGACTTTTTGAAATGGCTAGATGGTAAAGACATAAGTTATAAAACCAAAACAGAAGAAACTCTTTTGCTATTAAAAGAAATGGCGCAAAAAGAAAATTATTATGAAGGTGTAAAACAAGATTTTGATGTCTTGCAAAAAGCAATTATGAGCGATAAAAAAGCAGATTTAATGAAAAATAAAAATGCGATAAAAAGACATTTACAAGATGAAATCATCACTCGATATTATTTCTCAAAAGGTCGTTTGCAAAATCAACTCAAAGAGGATGAAGAAGTCCTAGAAGCCATTCAAGTACTCAGTGACAACGAAAAATACAATAAGATTTTAAACAATAAATAAGTACGAAATGCAGTCGTTTAAATTTTAAGAAAATAATCTTTTTTTAGATACTGCCTGTTCTACCACCATCTACGCAAATACTTTGGCCAGTAACATAACCTGCTGCAGGACTGGCTAAGAAAGCGGCCATGGCTGCAATTTCCTCCGCTTTTCCGAATCTACGCATTGGTATTTCATGTAACATCTCAGCTTCTACTTCGCTCAATTCAACATTTGTTTTTTTAGATTTATTTTCAATAATAGATGATAAACGAACGGTTGCTGTGGCGCCTGGCAAAACATTGTTCACCGTTATGCCAAATTTAGCCACTTCGTTAGCCATCGTTTTTGCCCAAGCTGCCACTGCGGATCGTGTTGTATTGCTTACTCCTAAATTGGCCAATGGAATTTTTACTGATGTAGAAATAATATTGATCACTCGACCATAGCCAATTTGTTTCATACCTTCTAAAACGGCCGTGGTAATGGTATGGTTGTTGATTAAATGTAAATTTAAAGCAGATAAGAAATCTTCATTTTTTGCATCTACAATTGGACCCGCTGGAGGACCACCTGTGTTGTTAACTAACACATGTACCGCATTGTTTTTTAATATTTCTGCAATGGCATTTTTTACATTTTCGTTGTTAGCAAAATCCGCAACTTGAATTTGATGTACTTGACCCATTGATGAATCTAAACTTGCTTTTGCGTCTTGTAAACTAGCTTCGTTTCGAGCCATTAAAATACAATCTGCGCCCAATAATGCAATTTCTTTGGCAATTGCAAAACCAATGCCTTGCGTGCTTCCACAAATAAGAGCCGTTTTTCCTTTGAGAGATAAATTCATAGTTTATTATTTTTTAGATTTTTTGTTAGATTGATTATCTAAGTGAATGCCTGCAGAAATGGTCAACAATTTTGCATCCATTTTTTTATAAAGGTTGTAATTGGTATTAAAGAAGTTATAGGGGTAATAGTTTGCACTTACACTTATTTTGTAAACAACTATACCAGCAAAAATAGATGGATAAAAGAGAGGCGTTTTATTGCTAAAAAATTCATTGAATTTAGCCGTTTTATCTCCGTTACGAAAAACTTTTTCTTTGTAATTAAACACTAAATTAAAATCTGCGCCAATTTTAAATTTTAAATTTTCTTTTACGTTGATTTTTAATCCTATAGGAGCACCAATGGTATACATTCTTCTTTTTATTTTCAATGAATCGCCATATTTATCTATAAGCCCAATATTTTTAAAGTACAAACCTGTATACGCTTTAAATGGTTTACTTATTTTGTAATTGACATCTACACCACCATTAAAAAATAGCGTATAGCGGGGTGTGGTGGCAATGGTTTTACTATCATTAATCAATTTAGTAAATTGTAAAATGCTACCTTCTACATCAGAATTAAATTCTATGTGTTGAGCTTTTGATTTTTTTACTTTGCTTTTTTGTGCAAAACAAGGTGCAAACAATACAAATGAAAGAATTAAGAGGGTTATTTTTTTAGTCATTATTTTTTATTTAATTACAAAGAAAGGCAAAATAAAATTGATTTCAAATAATAGAGAAAAACTAAATAGTATCTTGTATTTTTGTCATTCAAAATAAGAAGATAAAATGTTAAATATTCAATTGTTAAGAAGCGATGCTGAGTTTGTGAAGAATAGATTGAAAGTGAAAAATTTTAAGGACATAGCATTGGTAGATTCTATATTATTAATCGATGAAGAGCGTCGTAAAATTCAATTTGAAAATGATGAATATTTATCGAAAATAAATGCAGCCTCAAAAGAAATAGGAAAGCTAATGGCTACTGGGGATAAAGAGGGTGCCGAAAAAATGAAAGTGGATGTAGCTGGTTATAAAGAATTTACAAAAACATTAAGTGAAAAATTAGCAGCTTTAGAAAAACAACAACATGATGAATTGGTGTTGCTACCAAATTTGCCAGCCGAAATAGTACCTGTAGGAAAAACACCTGAAGAAAATGAAGTAGTGAGAATGGGAAATGATATTCCTGCATTGTATGATGGCGCTGTTCCTCACTGGGATTTATGTTCTAAATTAAATTTAATTGATTTCGAATTAGGAACAAAAATTACAGGTGCCGGATTTCCTGTTTATATCAATAAAGGAGCTCGTTTGCAACGTGGTTTAATTAATTACTTCTTGGATTTTAATACGGCAGCCGGTTACACCGAATATCAAGTGCCACACATGGTAAATGCAGACTCTGCTTATGCTACCGGGCAGTTGCCAGATAAAGAAGGGCAAATGTATCATTGTACTGCAGATAATTTTTACATGATTCCTACAGCAGAAGTTCCTGTTACTAATATTTACAGAGATGTGATTGTAAAAGCGGATGAGTTGCCTTTGAAGCTGACTGCATTTTCTCAATGTTATCGACGTGAGGCGGGGTCTTATGGAAAAGATGTTCGAGGATTAAATCGACTACATCAATTTGATAAAGTAGAAGTAGTGCAATTTGCCTTACCAACAAAATCATATGATGTATTGGATGAAATGGTTTTGCATGTTGAAAAATTAATTCAAAGTTTGAACATGCCTTATCGAATTTTACGTCTTTGTGGTGGTGACATGAGTTTTGCTTCTGCATTGACTTACGATTTTGAAGTCTATAGCGCTGCGCAGCAACGTTGGTTAGAAGTAAGTTCGGTTTCTAATTTTGAAACTTTTCAAACGAATCGTGCAAAAGTTCGTTACAAAGATGAAAATGGAAAAACACAATTAGTGCATTCACTCAATGGTTCATCATTGGCATTGCCACGTATTATGGCTTGTTTATTAGAAAACAATCAAACCGCTGAAGGAATAAAAATTCCTGAAGCATTGGTTCCTTATGTTGGATTTGAGGTGATTTAATTTTGAGTTTCTTGATCATTTTGCAGAATGATGTTAAAGTCAAAAACAGACATAAAAATTTAAGAATGATGCTTACAGACATTTGTCCAAAATTACCAATGCGTGACAAATCTTTGACGAAAGAATTTTATACGAACTATTTAGATTTTATTTTAATTGGAGAATATGATGAATATTTAATAGTTGGTAAAGACAAAATAGAAATTCATTTTTTTGATTTTAAGAAACTTGACCCAAAAGAAAACTATGGACAAGTTTATATTAGAACAAACAATATTGACAAACTTTATCAATCATTACTTGATAATAAAATAAGTATTCACCCCAATGGACAATTAGAAATAAAACCATGGGGACAAAAGGAATTTGCTTTGCTTGACCCTGACAATAACTTATTGACATTTGGACAAAACATATAAATATTTCATGATGATTGTAGCATTTTTTATACTTTAATAATAATAATTATTTCAATATAAAAAACTGACAACAGACATCTGTCATCTGGCAACTTTTTGAATTTACCCTTGTATCAAAAAAGAAATGTAAACCATTCTTGTGGAAAGTCTATCTAAAGCTTTATTAGTAGACTCATTGGTATTTCTTAAAAGGACATTACCCAAGCCGTTGCTAATTTTTATTTCTGGAGAAAAAATGAAATTAGGATAATAAAATTCGAAGCCTAACCCTAAATTATATCCAAAATCTACGGGTTTGAATTTGATGATTTCATCGGGTCTTTTTGAACGCGCATTCGCATTAAAATCATAATCTAATTTACCTCCTGCTAGTACATAAAATCTAAAGTTGGTTTGTCTCTCCGATTTAAATTTAAACTCAATGGGTAAATTGAATAACACAGATTCTACCGAATGATTTAATGTAGAATCGTTTAAATAATCAAAACGGATTGCTTTCTCACGAATAACAAACAAGGGAGTTAACCTCAAATCAACAAAGCTGCTTAATCGCAAATTACCTAAAATGCCTACTTGAAAACCAGGTTTCCAAATGGGTGTAATATTTTTTATGGTGTCAAATTGAGAGAAATAGCTAGACTGGTTTATTTTATATTGTGCAGCATTCATACCAATTGAAATGCCAAAATAATAAAGCTTGTTGTCATGTTCAAGATTATTCATTTTTTCATCTTGAGCAAATGAATGAGTGCAAACAAACAGCAACAAAAAAAATAAACTTATTTTTCTGCCTGATAAATAGAAGCGATTCCAAAACTTACTGGTTTGCATAAAGTATTTTTAAATCCTGATTCTTGCAATATTACGCACATT
>Ga0114967_10003410_pt1 | contig 13047 bp, 9 predicted proteins | sample M_130628_MF_Meta_FD_92639 | JGI IMG/M metagenome (GOLD analysis project Ga0114967, IMG submission 92639) | Freshwater microbial communities from Lake Montjoie, Canada to study carbon cycling - M_130628_MF_MetaG | ecosystem: Environmental > Aquatic > Freshwater > Lake | place: Lake Montjoie... | reverse complement strand
TCATCTTCATCGTCATCAGTTGCCTTTGGCACGAAGTCGGAGAATTCACCGGCACCCATAGCGCTTTGGTCAATTGCATCAGCGGCTTGAATCATTGCAGCAGTAGCTTTAGCCCCACTTTCACCGCGGAGCTGAGCTAACACTGTTGGCAATTCTTCAGGTCTGACCATTACATCTCTAGCTTTTGAACCCTCGCTTGGTCCAACGATGTTTCTAGATTCAAGAAGATCCATCAATCTTCCTGCCTTAGCAAAACCAACTCTGAGCTTTCTTTGCAACATTGAGGTAGAGCCGAATTGAGATGAAATGATTAGCTCTGCTGCCTGCAGCAAGACATCTAGATCGTCACCAATGTCGGCATCAACAACATTTCTAGTTGCAGCTTCACTAACATCTGCTCGATACTCCGGTTGCATTTGTTGCTTCACGTGAGAAACTATTGCCCCAAGTTCACCTTCACCAACCCATGCTCCTTGTACACGCATAGGTTTGTTGGTACCCATTGGTGAGAACAACGCATCTCCCTGGCCAATAAGTTTTTCAGCACCCGGTTGATCCAAAATAACTCTTGAATCGGTAAGCGAAGAAACAGAGAAAGCTAGGCGGCTAGGAACGTTTGCTTTGATAAGACCTGTCACAACATCTACAGAAGGTCGCTGGGTGGCCAATACCAAGTGAATACCAGCAGCTCTTGCTAACTGTGTAATTCTCACAATTGAGTCTTCAACCTCGCGTGGAGCCACAATCATTAGATCTGCAAGCTCATCGACCACTACTAACAGATAAGGATAAGGCTGGAGCTTTCGAGCTGAGTTCTCCGGCACCTTAACTTCACCAGCGACCAGAGCTCTGTTGAAGTCGTCCACATGCTTGAAACCGAAGGAAGCTAGATCGTCGTAACGCGCATCCATTTCCTTGACAACCCACTGCAGAGCTTCTGCAGCTTTTTTCGGGTTAGTGATGATCGGGGTAATCAGGTGTGGCACACCTTCGTAGGCGGCAAGTTCTACTCGCTTAGGGTCAATTAGCACCATGCGAACTTCAGCTGGTTTAGATCTCATCAAAATCGAAGAAATCATGGAGTTGACGAAAGAAGACTTACCTGCTCCGGTTGCACCAGCTACCAAAAGGTGCGGCATCTTTGCCAAGTTCGCTACAACAAAACCACCTTCAACATCTTTACCAATACCGATAGTCAAAGGATGCTTACTTTGCTGAGCCACAGTTGAGCGAAGGACATCCCCCAGTGAAACAGTCTCCCTATCGATGTTTGGTATTTCAATTCCAATCAAAGACTTACCTGGAATCGGTGCAAGGATTCGAACTTCATTGCTGGCAACAGCATAAGAAATATTTCCTGCCAACCTAGTTACCGCTTCGACTTTAACGCCGGGCTTCACTTCAACTTCATAACGGGTAACGGTTGGGCCTCTTGAAAAACCACTTACCTTCGCATCAACGCCGAACTCTTTGAATACGGAATCAAGCGATTCGACGATAGTGTCATTGGCTGCCGTCTTAGCCTTAGGCGGTGTGCCAGCAGCCAACAAAGTTACAGGTGGCAAGACATATGCACGCTTAGGTTTCGGTGCTGCCACAGCTTCAACTGCAGGAACTGTTTCAGCAGCCTCCAGTGCAGAGCTGTCGGTTACAACAGCAATAGGCTCGGTGGCGTTATCTACAACTACAGCAACCGGCTCTGTTTCAACTGGTGGCTCTTCGGTATCAAAGAGTTCATCCAGGCTCACAGTTTCTTGTCCTGTTACTACAGGAGTATCGAAAGCTTCTTTTTCAGTATCTTTGGATTTCTTCCACCAAGGAGCTTTTGTGCCATCAAATGCGTCATCAATTTCTTCTTGCTCTTTTTGTACTTTGGGTTCACGTGCTCCAGGAAACAGACGATGGTACAGCTCAGTAAGTCGAACAGCTATTTTGTTTGGTGCAGTTGCAGTAATTATCAAAAGGGAACCAAGTGACAGGATGAATATAACTACACCCGCTCCCCAGGGGGTGATTGTGTCAATAAAGACAACTGTGATCAGCCAGCCGAACAAACCACCTGCGGCTGATAAAGCTTCAACACCCATGGATGGCTGGGTCTTTTCATGGAATAAGTGAAAGAAGCCCGAAATGCTTATAAGCAGAACTACCCAACCAAGCCCCACTCTTGTGTTGTCTTTGGTAGTCGAAGGATGACGCATCAAATACATCGAGAAAACAATCATGAATACTGGCAGTGCAACAGATAGTTGCCCGAAGAACAACCCGCCGGTGTAATCATTCAAGATTGTTGCAATCGAACCAGGCTCGCCTGCAAAGAACCAGGTAACTATGGCTCCTGCCACACCCATCAAAAACAGTAAGAAAGGTGGCCCGTCTCGGCGGTCTTCGACGGCTACCTTCTCAGAACTAAAGGATCTGGCCAAGAATCCTACGGTTGCTGCCCCAGCTAGGTAGAACCAAAATAGGGAACGCACGAACCAGTTGTGCTCAGAGCTTCGGGTCTTCTGCTTCGCCTTAGGGCGTGCTGAAGTGGTTCTCGAGCGTGGTTTAGTCGGTTTGCGTGTAGCCATGCCTTCAAAAATAACAGCGACCCCCGTCATTACAGGTCAGGCAGGGCTGTAAAGGTTACGCCAGTGGCTTATTAACCTTCAATAACTACGGGAATAATCACTGGGCGACGTCTGTGGCTGCGATTAACCCACGTACCGATTGTCCGTCTAATCACTTGCTGCATGGCATAGGTATCTCTTACGCCTTCGGCTGCAGCTTCAGCCAGAGCCTTAACTATCAAAGGTTTGACATCATCAAAGACATGGTCATCCTCGGCATACGCTTTAGCTCTAATCTCCGGACCAACCACGATTCTTCCTGAATCTTTATCCATCACGGCAAAAATAGAAATGAAGCCCTCTTGTGAAAGAATTCGACGATCTTTTAGATCATCCTCGGTGATTTTTCCAACCGTCTTGCCATCAACATAAAGTAGCCCGCATTCAACAGCGCCAACTACTTCGGCTTTGCCATTGACCAGGTCAACAACCCACCCATCTTCAACAATTTGCACCCGTTCAGCTGGGAGGCCAGTTTGTTCGGCTAACTTGCCATTGGCAATCAGGTGCCTAAATTCACCGTGCACAGGCATCGCATTCTTAGGCTTCAAGATGTTGTAGCAGTAAAGAAGCTCGCCTGCAGCAGCGTGACCTGAGACGTGCACCTTGGCGTTGCCCTTGTGCACAACATTTGCACCCAATCGAGTTAACTGATCAATGATTCGATAAACAGCATTTTCATTACCTGGAATAAGCGAGGAAGCCAAGATTACGGTGTCGCCTTCTCCAACAGTTATCTCATGTTCACCGTGAGCCATCTTGGACAGCACTGCCATCGGCTCGCCCTGTGAACCTGTGCACATGTAAACAATCTCGTTGTCTGGCACACTCGTCGCATTTTTGAATTCAACGAAGATATCCTCGGGTGCACTTAGGTAGCCTAAATCTTCTGCAATGTTCATGTTACGAAGCATTGATCTACCTACTAGAGCCACTTTGCGATTGTGAGCAGCTGCAGCATTGATTACCTGCTGAACTCGATGCACGTGAGATGAGAAGCTGGCAACAATAACTTTGCCTGGTGTTCTGGAGATGACATCGTCGATTACTGGACCGATATCTTTTTCTAGCGGGGTGAATCCGGGCACATCAGCGTTAGTGGAGTCTGCCATGAACAGATCAAGACCTTCTTCACCTAAACGAGCGAAAGCTCTTAAGTCCGTGAGCCTGTTATCAAGAGGCAACTGATCCATCTTGAAATCGCCAGTATGCAAAACAGTTCCTGCGCTGGTGCGAATAACCACAGCCAAAGCATCTGGAATTGAGTGATTCACTGCGATGAATTCCAAATCAAAGTTTCCGATAACCTTGCGGTCACCTTCTCTGACTACATACTGGCTGCTGTGTAGACGGTGCTCTTTAAGCTTGGCATCAACAAAGGCAAGGGTTAGCTCTGATCCGTATAAAGGAATGTTTTCTCTGAGCTTTAGAAGGAAAGGAACTCCACCGATGTGGTCTTCATGACCATGGGTTAGCACAACTCCAATAATGTCTTCTAGTCTGTCGTTCAAATAATTGAAGTCAGGCAAAATAAGGTCAACACCTGGCTGGTGCTCCTCGGGGAACAAAACGCCGCAGTCAACAATGAGTAGCTGTCCATCAATCTCGAAGACAGCCATGTTCCGACCAATCTCACCCAAACCACCCAAAGGAATAATTCTTAGAGTGCCTGGCTTTAGCTTTGGTGGAGCTGGAAGTAATTCAAACATTGGCGAACCTATCTGGTCGTGCCTGCAACCTTAGGCAAAGCACCACCTGCTGCAGCATTGCGATCAGGGCGGAAGTTTGTGAAGTCCAAACCTGAGACTTTTCCAACTTTGTCAATGTCCGCTTCAATCTTGGCAGCTTCAGATTCTTCAGGACCAACAAGTGGCAGACGAACGCGAGGACTTGAAATTAGCCCTAGTCCGTCAAGAATGTACTTTGCAGCAACAGTTCCAGGTACGTGAGTCATAGTTGCTCTAACCAATGGTTCAAGTGTCATGTGAACATCTAACGCTGTTTTGAAATCATTTTTGTTAGTTGCATCAACTAGATCTCTATATGCCTTAGGCGCAATGTTGGCAGTGACGCCGATTAGGCCAGTTGCACCTAGCGAGATGTGTGGCAATATGTTGCTGTCATCACCTGAGAAATAGATCAGGTCAGTTTCATTCAGAACTCTAGAAACTTGAGCAAAGTCACCCTTGGCATCTTTAATGGCAACAATGTTTGGATGCTTAGCTGCGCGAAGAATAGTTTCAAACTGAATAGGAATTCCTGTTCTGCCAGGAATGTCATAAAGAATTACAGGAAGATCAGTTGCATCAGCAATCATTCTGAAGTGCGTTAGCACACCAGCTTGAGTTGGCTTGTTGTAATAAGGGGTGACAATCATTACCCCGTCTGCTCCCGCAGCTTCGCTTGATTTGTAAAGCTGAATAGCGTGAGCTGTTTCGTTTGCGCCACCACCGGTAATTATTTTGGCTCTTCCAGCAGAAACACTCTTACCAACTTTAACCAGTTGGAGCTTTTCGGCATCGGTTAGCGTGCTGGTTTCACCTGTTGTTCCTGTAACAACAACGCCATCTGCCCCATTGGAAATCACATAATCAAGGTGCTTTTCGGTGGCAGCCCAGTCAACTTCGCCCTCAGGGGTCATAGGAGTTACCAGGGCAACTAGCACCTGGCCAAACAAGCTTTTATCTTTTTCCGACATAGATAAAGATTAGTGGTCGAAAGTTAGCGAATCGAACCAAATCTATGGTGCGACTCGACCATTCTGGTTGAAGGCCTCATAGGTGTATGGCATTAATTCAGCCCAGAACTCTTCCATCTTCTCCGCACACATTTCAATTTCACGCTGAGGATAGGACGGGAAATGAGTGCCTTCACGCTTAGTTCTAAGGCTTAGGAAGTTCATCAGAGCACGAGCATTCATGGTTACATACATCGAAGAGTAGATATTCAGTGGCAAAACAATACGTGCTACTTCTCTGGCGATACCAGCTTCAAGCATGCGCTTATAAGACTCGTAGGCAACTGTTGAGATGTTCCTAGACTCTTGCTCAACAAGAGCAATCTGCTCTGCAGTGCCTGGGTGGAACTCGTAGTGACCAGTCTTACCTGTCTGAATTAGATTGCGATCTGGAGCTGGCACATAGAAGACCGGGTTCAACTCACGGTATCGGCCTGATTCTTCGTTGTATGAGGCGATGCGGTGACGCATGAACTCACGGAACACAAAGATCGGTGCCTGAACATAGAAAGTCACTGAGGTGTGCTCAAAAGGCGAACCGTGACGGTCTCTCATCAAGTAATTGATTAGACCCTTGCTCTTTTTCTCATCCTCACTGGCATCTACTGCCGCAGCTGCGCTCTCAAGAGTTTGCTCACCCTGGGTTGACACACGGGCAGCGAAGAGCACATCGCTATCGGCAGCACTAGCTCGAATAAGTTCGACGGTTACATCGCTACGGAAAATAATCTCAGACATGGAGAAAATCCTACCTTTGAGATCTCTCAATAGCTTTACGCATCGCCACTCTGGCGCGTTTTCTGTCACCACAAGCATCGTAAACAAGACCTAGGGCAAACCATTTTCTCCAGTTTTCTGGATCCGCATTGGCTTCTGCGCTGTACTTTTCGAACTCAAGAAGGGCTTCAGCCTTGACTGCACGCCCCGATGGTCGCACTGAGAACTCAAAACTAGGCCAGCCTCCTTCGGCTTCCAATATCGTCCCTAGCTTTTCAACCGCTAATCCAAACTTAAGTTCTCTATAGATCCCCCAAAAGCCAACAAATGGTAGCGTCAAGATAGCCAAACCCATGGCTTTGGAAACTAGGTTGTCTTGAATCAAAAACAAATAACCTTTTTGCCCTAGCAAAGCTATGTACAAAACTACAAGGGCGGCCATAACCGCAGCACCAAGTTTGGCTCTGCTCATATTCCTAAAACTTTGTTTAGCCCTATGGTGAGCCCAGTTGCATTAGCTGTGAATCTAATTGACTCTAAGATTCCATGAGCATAAGCATTGACCGAACCTGCAGTGTGAGAAATAGTTAGTAGTTCATCAGTGCCACCAAGATTGACTTCCTGCTTGGCTGATACTCCGTTGATTCTCAAACTGTGAATCGGAACTCCTGAAACAACCTCGCCCCTAGCGCTTTGACCAACACCTGGAATTAGCGGTTGAGTTCTCCCAGCTTCTTCCCTACTGGAATGGATAAGTTCAGCAGTTCGGATGGCAGTACCCGACGGTGAATCTTGCTTGCCAGCATGGTGGGTTTCAATAATCTCAATGGAATCAAAGTACTTTGCTGCCTCAGCTGCAAATTTAGAGGCGAGGGTAGATCCGATAGAAAAGTTTGGCACCACAACAACAGCACCGCTGCCTACATGGGCTTCAATTGCAGAAAGTGCAGCCTGGGTCCAACCACTGGTTGCAACCAAAACCTTTAGGTTGTTTTCAAGAGCAAAATCAACAACTGATTTACTTACCTCTAGATTGGTCGCTTCAAAGATTAAATCCGCACCAAGGGCTTGACTTAGTTCAGTCTTAGAATCAAGCGCTGCATGCAAAGAAAGATCTTGAGCACCATGAATGATATCAAGGGCTAATTTGCCCATTCGGCCTGTGGCACCAACTACTGCAACTTTGATTGTCATGAAAAATAACCTATCAACTATCTAGACAAACTCATCGAATAGGTCGTCTTTGAGATCTCCTACGGCAACAAATGACTTCTTGGATTCACTCATCAGCTTGGCAACAAGTTGCACGTCCGCCAAGGTTACGCCGTCATATCTACTTAATGATTCATCCAAATCAATGAACTCACCATCGGTCAGTTCAGCACCAGATAACCTGGACATTCGAGCCTGTGTGCTTTCAAACTTCAGAGCAAGACCACCTGAGATGTTTCCCTTTGCTAGAGCAAGCTCAGCATCGGTTATTCCCTCAGCAGCCACTTTCTCAAGTTCGGCCATCATTAGCTTGATAACTTCTTTAGCCTTCTGCGGTGAACATCCTGCGTACAAACCAAAAGCAGCTGCATCGCTGTAACCCTGGTTGAATGAGTAAACAGAATAAGCAAGCCCACGTTTTTCACGAATCTCTTGGAACAATCTTGAAGACATTCCACCACCTAAAACAGTGTTCAAAATAGCCATCGCATAGCGACGTTCATCGCCAGCAACCAGTCCTTGACCACCCAAAACAATGTTTGCTTGAGCAATAGGTCGGTTGATTACCTTGACGGTAGGTGCGACCTCTAGTTGCTTAGAGCTCTGCTCGCGCCAAGGTCGAGGTGTTGCAGTCAGGTTCAGATCCCAACCAGCACTCTCAAGATTTTCTCTGACTAGTTCCAAAAGGCCATCGTGATCAACGCCACCAGCAGCAGCGATAACTAAATCCTGTGGACGGTAGTTTCTTTGGTAGTGCTCCCATACTGCATCTCTTGTGACAGCATTAATAGTTGCTGGAGTTCCGCCGATAGGACGGCCAAGTGGATGTCCCCCAAGAACTGCCTCAAAGAATTCTTCGTGAGCAACATCCTGTGGATCGTCATCATTCATAGCTAACTCTTCAAGAATCACAGTTCGTTCGTTTTCAAATTCAACTGGATCAATAACCGAGGATGTAAGCATGTCTGCAATCACCTGAACAGCAACAGGTATGGCTCTGTCCTGGACTCTTGCGTAATAAGAAGTGTGTTCTTTACCAGTGGATGCATTAGATGCTCCACCCACTGAGTCAAAGGCAACAGCGATGTCTAGGGCTGTTCTGGTCTTGGTTCCCTTGAACAACAGGTGCTCGAGGAAGTGAGTTGAGCCATGGTGGCCATCAACTTCATCTCTTGAACCAACTGCAACTGAGAAGGCTACCGATGCCGATTGAGCTCCAGGAACAACCTCAGTTAAAACGCGAACACCGCTTGGGAGAACAGTACGGCGAACCGTACTGCCTCCCGAAGCGGTGAACTCAGTTTCGGGTTGATCGAGAATAAATTGGGTAACACTCATCTCGAACTAACTTTTCTTTACTCTTCGTCTTCGTCAGATGCAGCAACTTCACCTTCAACAACAGGTGAAAGCGATAGCTTTCCTCTGTCATCAATCTTGGTGAGTTCAACCTGAATCTTCTGTCCGACAGATAGCACATCTTCAACATTCTCAACACGCTTGCCAGCTAGCTTGCGTAGCTCAGAGATGTGTAGCAGACCGTCTTTACCAGGGGTCAGTGAGATGAATGCACCGAAGGTAGCAAGCTTCACAACTGTACCCAGGAAGCGCTCGCCGATCTCTGGTACGTGTGGGTTAGCAATTGCGTTAACCATCGCACGAGCAGCTTCAGCTGAGGTTCCATCGGTTGCACCAATGTAAACAGTTCCATCATCTTCAATAGAAATGTCTGCTCCGGTGTCTTCCTGGATCTGGTTGATCATCTTGCCCTTAGGGCCAATAACTTCACCGATCTTGTCAACTGGAATCTTCACCGCGATGATGCGAGGAGCGTTTACTGACATCTCGTCAGGCTCATCGATAGCTGCCTTCATCAGATCAAGAATGCTCAAACGAGCTTCCTTAGCCTGGCTTAGAGCACCAATCAAAACGTCGGTTGGAATACCATCAAGCTTGGTGTCCAGCTGAATAGCTGTAACAAACTCGCGAGTTCCAGCAACCTTGAAGTCCATATCTCCCAATGCATCTTCTGCACCAAGGATGTCTGTCAAAGCAGCGTACTGAGTCTTGCCATCTACTGTGTCTGAAATCAGACCCATAGCAATACCAGCAACAGCTGCGCGCAGTGGAACACCAGCGTTGAATAGTGAAAGTGTTGATGCACAAACAGAACCCATAGAAGTTGAACCGTTAGATCCAAGAGCTTCAGATACCTGACGGATTGCATATGGGAATTCTTCACGTGAAGGAAGAACTGGAACCAATGCGCGCTCGGCTAGAGCACCGTGACCAATTTCACGACGCTTAGGAGTGCCAACACGACCAACTTCACCTGTTGAATAAGGTGGGAAGTTGTAGTTGTGCATGTATCGCTTAGAAGTTACAGGTGACAGTGAGTCAATCTGCTGTTCCATCTTCAACATGTTCAAGGTAGTGATACCCAAGATCTGAGTCTCACCACGCTGGAAGATAGCTGAACCATGAACGCGAGGAATAACATCTGTCTCACAGTCAATAACACGAATGTTACGAAGACCACGGCCGTCGATGCGAATTCCTTCTTTAAGAACACGGGTACGAACAACCTTCTTGGTAACTGACTTATAAGCAGCTGATACCTGACCCAGTAGAGACTCATCTAGAGTTTCTGCAAGCTTTTCCTTGACAGATGCCTTTAGAGCGTCATCTTCGTTCTGACGAGTTGTCTTGTCAGCGATCTGGTAGATGCGACCTAGTTCTGCTTCAGCCAAGTTAGCTACTGCTGAGAAAACTTCATCAGTGTAAGGAGCAAACAATGGGTAATCAGCGGTTGGCTTAGCAGCTTCTGCTGCTAGCTTTTGCTGTGCTTTTACCAATTGAGCGATGAAAGGCTTAGATGCTTCTAGACCTTGAGCTACAACTTCTTCGTTAGGTGCAGTTGCACCTTCGTTTTTGATTAGGTTCCATGAACCTTCAGTTGCTTCTGCTTCAACCATCATGATTGCAACGTCTTCTTTACCGTTTTCGATAACTACACGCCCTGCTACAACCATGTTGAATACTGCACGCTCTAGTTGTGAGTGCTTAGGGAAAGCAACCCACTGACCATCGATAAGTGCTACACGCACACCACCGATAGGACCTGAGAATGGTAGACCGGCAAGCTGTGTTGACATAGATGCTGCGTTGATAGCAACAACGTCATACATTTCATCTGGGTGAATTGCCCAAACAGTTACAACAACCTGGATTTCGTTACGAAGACCATCAGGGAATGATGGACGAAGTGGACGGTCGATTAGACGACAAGCCAAGATGGCTTCTGTTGATGGACGACCTTCACGACGGAAGAATGATCCTGGGATTCGTCCTGCTGCATACATACGCTCTTCAACGTCGATGGTTAGCGGGAAAAAGTCGAACATGTCTTTAGGTGTCTTGCTAGCTGTTGTGGCTGAGAAGAGCATTGTCTCTCCGTCAATGTATACAGCTGCAGCTCCTTGAGCCTGCTGAGCCAAACGGCCTGTTTCAAAACGAATAACACGCTTACCGTGCTTACCGTTATCGATGATTACTTCTTGTGCTTTAATTTCTGGACCTTCCATGGTCCCTCCTCTGTTTTATTCATATGAAAGCGCATGGCAAACGTCGAATACGTTTACTTTTTATGCACTTGAGCCCCCGCGACAAAATTTCTGCCCGTTAATTTATTTGAGGGATGCGCTGGACAACAGTAGAAAAGCTTGGGAAATACGCCCAAGGTTCACAACCGATGACCAGCAAACCTGCCGTTTTGACTCCCCTATAGCCTAACAGAGGCACCGACATTCACCTATAGGTTGAATGTTCTATGTTGAAAAAACCCTATAGTGCTGGTGTTTCAGGGCCTTTTGGTGCAACACGCTTGTTTCCCTGCTCGAAGCTCTTGCTTTCACGAATTGGAAAAATTACATTAACCAAAAGCGAGGAGGCAAATAAGTAGAGCAGGCTCAATCCCAGAATCAACAGAGCGTTCATGATCTCAGGAATTGTAATTAATTGCCTAATGAATGCTTCGTCAACCAGTCCAGGATTGTTCCAAAGGACGTCGGCGACCCCTTGAAAAACGAGTTCGGCCACGAAAAGGTACAGCCCGTATGCGAAAGGGATTAGACCTGGAATTGGAAGCAGCAACCACGTCCATGAGAAACCTGCATCGCGAAGTCTCCGAACCAAAACACCCAGGCTAGGTAGGAAAGTTGCCAAGGAGAACACTCCAGCTAATGTGCCGGTTGCCACAAGTGCATTGGTCACAATGCTGACTAATGCAGTAAACAGCACCCAATACCAGTACTCGGATCTTGAGGCAGTTCCCCTGAAAACAACATAGTTCTTAAAACCAGCTTTGATTGCACCAACAAAATCCACGATTGACTCCCATCAATATCTAATAGTTTGATTCTAGGGCTCAAATGCAAAAAGCCACCTCCGAAGAGATGGCTTCTTGATAAAAACAATTAGCGGCGTAGACCTAGTTTTTCAATCAGGTTACGGTAACGAGTGATGTCAACCTTCTGTAGGTAACCAAGAAGACGACGACGCTGACCTACCATTAGCAACAAACCACGACGGCTGTGGTGGTCGTGTTTGTGGTCCTTAAGGTGCTCAGTTAGCTCCTTGATGGTCTCAGTTAGAACTGCTACCTGAACCTCCGGAGATCCTGTGTCACCTGGGTGAGTTGCGTACTCTGTGATAATTGCTGTTTTCTTTGATGCGTCCAGTGCCATTTTTATGTCCTCTCGGGGCTCGCTGCGCGGCGCAATAAACCTTGTGTCTAAAGCTCTTTGGTATCCGCGGCCGGTTCACGGCAACCTGACAAGCATAGCCAAGAAAGCAGATAACTGCTAGTTGAGGTTCAAATCAGGACAGAAGGCTCCTGATTTGGTCCAGGTCATGATTGATTGCTGCAACTAAAGATTCGACCCCATCAAACTTTGCTGCCAACCTAATGAAATCAACGTATTCAACGGAGATCATCTTGTCGTAAAGATCAAGCCCTTGAACATCAAGAATGTGTGCTTCTAAAAGCCTTGGGACAGCCTCAAAAGTCTCATTGATGCCGATAGATATTGCTGTCATGTATCTCTCGCCATCGGCATAGAGCCAACCTGCGTAAACAGCATCTAGCGGCAAGAACCCTTCAGCATCGCGAGACATATTTGCGGTTGGAAAACCTATTTGTCTGCCAATTTTGAGCCCATGCTCGATAACACCCTGTGTAGAGTGCAGCCTGCCTAAGAGTTTGGCCGCACCCTTGACGTTGCCCTCCAAGAGCATCGATCTAATCCGGCTAGTTGAGACCACTTCCCCATCAACTAGATAATTTGGAATTATTTGGACATGAAAACCTAGTTTCTTACCTAATTCTTTGAGTGTTTCAACATCGCCTTGCTGATCAACCCCGAAACGGAAGCCTTCACCAATTGTGACAATCTTTGCCTTTAGCGATTCAACTAAAACGGTACGGACAAATTCTTCAGGAGTTAGTTGGGACAAGTATTGGTCAAAAGGCAGATTCAAAACGAGTTCAATGCCCGCCTCATCCAGTAGTTCAGATTTCTGAGTCTGGCCAATCAACGCCTGAGGTTCAGTGCCTGGACTAAGTATTGAATGTGGATGCCTATCAAAGGTGACCACAACTGGAATCAAGGAGTGTTCTTCAGCAGATTCAATTGCCTCGGCAAGCAATTGCTGATGACCTAAATGGATGCCATCAAACTTTGCAATAGTTATTGAGCTTTCAGGAAGTCCTGC
>Ga0114967_10003409_pt1 | contig 13047 bp, 12 predicted proteins | sample M_130628_MF_Meta_FD_92639 | JGI IMG/M metagenome (GOLD analysis project Ga0114967, IMG submission 92639) | Freshwater microbial communities from Lake Montjoie, Canada to study carbon cycling - M_130628_MF_MetaG | ecosystem: Environmental > Aquatic > Freshwater > Lake | place: Lake Montjoie... | reverse complement strand
ATGGATACTGTAGAAACAGACCTGACGATTCCGGAACTCACGTTGTATGTGCTAAAATGACGGATGAATTTCTAGAATTCACTAAATCAAAAGGGAACAATCTTAGCACACCATCACCTACGTTTCCAGGATTGAAAGAAGGAGATAAGTGGTGCGTCTGTGCTCATCGTTGGGATGAAGCAAATAGAGCCAATAAAGCGCCACCTGTTGATTTAGATGCGACTGATAAGTCTGCGTTAAAGTTTAATACACTAAATACTTATACAAGAAAACTGAGTAAAGGAGGAAGAAAGACGAGAAAAGCAAGAAAACAACCCTTTAATGTATACATAGACGCAAACCCTTCTGATACAATACCAATCAAGTATACAAGTCTAGAAGATGTTAAAAATACTATTATCAAGTTAGAGAAACTCTATAAAGCAAAAAAGTATCCCCATAAACGTATCTGGCAAGTGGGTATGATTATGAAAGTTCGTTTAGAAGTTCTAAAAGATTCTAAACCAGAGCAGTATAAGTTGGCGTTAAAATATTTTAAGTTTCTTGGTAAGCGGACTAAACTTGATGAAAGAGAAAGATATTCTTTGAAATTTACTCTAAGTCATTAAAATAACCAAGTCATTTTAGATTTTAAATCATCATGTGAAATTGTCCAAAATCCAAGAGATTGATCTCTATATCCACCACTAATAGTCCATTTATTATTGCGTTTATCGTATACTGCACCTTCAGGAAAAGAAATATCACCAGGATTTCCACCATTCAAGCGATCTTTTGTAAAACCTTTTACTCTCCATTCTTTATCATTAATTTTAGTAAATGCCACACACCAAACATTATAATTATTTTGTATGATTGTTTTATGAACAAAAATATAATATATATTTTCAATAGGATGGAGAACTGGAGGAGAACCACCGCACACACCAATCCCTAATTCTTCACACACATTTTCACTAATATTTTCAATCTCAATATTATTATCTTTTATGTTAAATTCAAAAATAATAAGTGGTTGAGGCCAATATACCATACATAATTTTTTATCATGCTCAAAGAATCCCCAGTTTTTTTCTAAACCATTCATGTGATTATTACAAATGGGTAAATATATAATAGATTCTATTTTTTTATCTTTATTATTATATTCTCCAAATAATATCGTAGGATAATATCCAAAAGAAATATGTGGTTTATTTTGAAACAACCATATACGAGGATCATGATATTTTCTTTCTTCAGTAAGAACTGGAAACACTTTCTCAATCTCCCATGTATATGGTTTCATAACAGTTCCACATAGAACACTTGATAAAGTATCTACAATCATATCAAGTTCACGATACACTACTTCTAATGTATCATCGTCATGTTCAATATAGTATGATAATTCGTCTGTATTGTGTTTACGCACTAATATACCCGCATTTATAGCAGCATTTAACTCGTCATGAATAATTGGAAGAGTAATCGCTTTAAAATCCATATAAATATAAATATAATTCTTATTTAAATATATAACCGTAATTTTTCTAGATTTACTCTAAACCAATACTTATAGTTAATGTGGGATTTTTATTTTCATTTTTATAATAGATGGATACCTTGAAAGCAAAAGGAAGTATATATAGTGAATTAAAAAGTAAATTAACAGCAACTGCATATAGGAAAAATAGTACGTTGCGTTCTAAAAATACAAGAAGAATTAATAGTGAACTTGAACGTATTAATAAAATATTAGAAACTCCGAGTAAACAAGAAAAAGCGTATAAACAGAAGATAAAAGATTTAAAAACATTAAAAGCACTTATTGAAGAAGAATCTTCCAAAGAAAATAATAATACGACACTTCAGTCAGTAAAAGAACCACTACCAAAACCCACTGAACCAAAACCCACTCAACCAAAACCAAAACCCACTAAACCAAAACCCACCGAACCAATCAGATTTAGTTATCCAAGTAGAAAAGATGATAATCCTCCTACAGTTGTTTTTGGACACTCTCTTGATAGGTGTGATGCGGATGGGAAGTTAATAGAATTAGTTGTCCCAGAAAATTGTATGTATATCACATTTACGGAATGTGGATTACAAAATTATATTAATGAATCATTAAGAAAAAAGTTTTTTGATCCTAAAAATAGAAAGTATTTACTTGATCCAGTTAAATATGAAAAAGAATTAAATTTACTATTCAATAATAATATTCATATACATCGTGCTGGTAGTACATATATAGATACAATATATTATCCTACAGGATACTATGATAATTATCCATTTGGTATGTCAGGAGTAGTGCCAATAGAGGAAGATACTGAACTAATACCGGAACAATATTATGCTCCTAAAGATTATCCAAATGATATTTCCCATTTTTTCAAGTATAGTATATACCCTACAGAAGAAGATACAAAAGATAAGTATAGTGAGATTGTGTCGCATCGTAAAGATACTGGTGAAAATATACTAAAAATATTTTATCAGAGCATGCCAATAATTAATCAAAGTTTGTTATTTAAACAGAGACCTGGTATATACTATAATCCATTATGTAGAAATACAAATAAAAAATGCTATGCAGCAATGAGAGAACGAAGAAGACATTCTTTAGCAAATGCTAAAAGAGTAATAAGCGAAATAGATCTTGGAGATCATTTTAAATTTATTAAAAAAATAACGAGTAATTGTGTAAACGATGATTCATGCGAAGAACTTCAAGAATTTGCTGAACAAATTCCACAACTATCTTACTTAGGATTATATAACGCCTCAAACGCTATACAAACTTTTAGAGATAAGAAGAACCCATTAATAACAGAAATATTAGAAAAGATTAATCTAGCTATAGATAACTTAAGGCCAATTTATAATCCAATTCAAGATGATATTATTCAATTATTTGTACAACCAGATAAAAATAGATATATTAATAATATTGTAAAATATATTGGTACAAAATCTGGAGAAGAAAAAGCGAATCTAATTCGCTTAACAAATATTGATATTGATAGAGGAATATTGATTTTAGAAAAGTTACGAGAATCATTAAAAATATCTGAAGGTGGTAAAAGAAAAACTATGAAAAAATAAAAAATTGAATCGCTGCCACCGCAAAAACTAAGTATTCAAATCCATCTCACAACTCTATACATCAAAAATGTTCAAGACTCGCCTCCAAACCACCAAGAACCGCGTCGGCGATTACAAGAACAAGACGTATTATGGTCCTCCAGAGTTGGTTCCAGTCCATCCTCTGGGTGATGCCGTCTATGAGGGGATGGATGAGAATACGAGTTACATTATCAAGACCGATGACGGCACTGTATACAAGTGGTTCATTGCGCTCTATGTCCCAGAGAATAAGTATGAGAATAATGTTCGCAACTGTGTCTCGCGAACCAAGGGGGATTTGACGACATGGTGGGAAGAGCCTTGTGACATTAATGAGATGGTTTATAGGAAGCCATGGGGTATTTCAGCGCAGTATAAGAGTGATGGCAGCATCCTTATGACGTATAGCAAGGGTAACAACGCTGGAGAGACGCACTACTACTCCCCCAAGAACAAGCTCGTTAATGCGATTGAGGGGCTCCAGTCCGTGAGCCGCGGTTTCGATGAAAAGGATGAGACCGTTTACTACCCAACGCCGAACTACAAGATGATGGACTACCAGATTCTTGTGTTTGAGAATCACGACATCTATACTTCAAAGATTGTTCCTGCGGATGAAGCAGTAAATACATATGTTGATATGTGTGTTAGGTATGTGCCGCCAGAGTATGTTTCTGAAGAGTATACTGACTTCCACGGATCTGAGAAGTTTGTGAAATTTCACGATAGAATGAGTGACGACAAGCCGATGATGGTTCTCATGACTGGTATCTTCACCAAAGAGATGATTGCTGCTATCCGAGATGGTTTAAACAATTCTTATACGAATAAGATGTAATAGAGTAGATGAATCTAATAATATATGAAAAATCCCCAATTTATCTAATTATACATGTAAGTCTAGGAGTTGTTAGTGTTTTTTATACTCCTGTCTTATGGATATTCTTAGGCTACCAGTTTTTACAACTTGTTCTTAATAAAAGATTTTTCTTATTTGAACTCCGTGTTAAAGATGGTAATTCTCTAGAACATACGGTTGTAAAATTAGTAGAATTCTTTGTTGGATTTTTAATTGGAACAATTTTAAAGTATAATAAATTTCATCTACGTATATAAATAGATGTCAAATAATAAAAATACAAAGTTTGATATTGTAAAATTAATAGGTTCTTCTCCAGAAGTTTTAAAAAACGCAATAAAAGATGTTGATTTAAGAACATTAGATAAAGAAACTATAGACAATTTAATAAAAAAGGCTATGCGAACAGAACCACGTTATACAATACCAGAAAAGATATATATTCTTGTAGATAATCCTAAAGGAGGGATTGATATTAATAGTAGTTTTAAAGGTACTCATATTATTACATTCTTTACACCTTCAGATGAAGTAGAAAAATTTAGATATCTAGTAGAAAAGTATAGACTTAATATAAATGTTAGAACTATTCATGGCGATACGCTATTGAGTGATGCTATTAGTTATGAAAAAATAGGAATAGTCGAAGTATTAGTAGAAAATGGAGCAGATGTAAATGAGAAAGTAGATGGTTACGGATATATGAGAAAACTATACGGTTTAGAACTTGAGGACTCTCGCCCATTTTATAACCTATTTTTAAAACATGGTATAGATATAGATCAAGTAATTGATTTAGAGTCTGAATATAATTCGTTAATGTCATCAATAGCGGAAGGTAATAAAGAAAAATTTAATTTTTATATAGAGCATGGTGCAGATGTAAATAAAGAAGCAAGAAATGAGTATACACCATTATGTATTGCTTCTTTTTTAGATAAAACTACATACTTTGTTAAAAAATTAATAGAAAAAGGGGCTAATGTAAATTATATTTCACCTGGTGTATTTATTCAACCTGATGATATTACTATTGAGAACGCATCAATTCTTCAACAGTGCGTATACGAAAAACATAGTATAGATAATATTAAACTCCTTTTAGAAGCTGGAGCAAATAAAGATCACAAAGAAAAAACTACCAATAAAACTGCTTTAGAAATTGCTAAAGATAGATATAATAGTGATAAAAAGTATTATGAAAAGGTTATAGAATTATTGGGTGGTGAAGTTCCTGAAAAAGAGTTATGGAAAGGATTTTCACGGAGTGATATTGAAAAGTTTGATATTTTTTTTGAGAAACCGTATGATTGGTCTTGTTGCCCTATCTGTTTAGAATATGTTGAACGTTCTGATGGCTGTATGTATATGAGTCATGACTGCGCAACAACTGGACACTACTATCATGAAAAATTATATAATAAATATTCTTATACGTATCCACAAAAAAAGGTAGAATGGTGTACTATCTGTGGACGTATAACAGAATATCACAAACATTTTACATTAACAGATGCAAATAACCCTTCAAAAGAAAAAGCACCACTCAAACCAGAAATTCAAGCACAATTAAATAGAGGAGATAACTTTGCCTTTTTTGATAACGCAAATTGTATTGGCTTCGGTGGAGGAGGCACAGAAGAGAAAGCCACACGTTTTAGAAGACTAAGAGAATACGCTCTAGAACTACAAGAAGATGTTGATAAGAAACAACTAGATGAGGTGATGGAAGAACTAATTGAAGAAGTTTGGAATGCTCCATTAGTTCGTAACAGAAAGATTAAGAAGATTCTAGAAGATAAACGATGGAATATAAATGTAAAAGAGTTTCCTGAAAATAAGAGAAATACAAGAAAAAGAAAAAGAAATAATAATAATAATAATAATAATAATAATAATAACTCTAATGCTACTAACGTTCCATTCGGTGGTAGGGTGCCAACAAAAAAAGATGGTGAAGATTGTATTATCTTTGGAGATGATGAAGAAGGAGAAGCCTCTAATCCTGTATACCAGTTTCACCACGAAACTGTTGGTGGAATGAATCACGATGGAATCTATATTTGCCAGAAAGATTTATCCAAGGCAGTAGAAATAAAGTGTAAAGAATTCGGTTTAGAAGATTTTGGAAAGTGTTGGTTCTCACAGTGTAAAGGTATTTTACATCCTGAAGAGTTAAAAGACATAATTCCAGAAGTGCTCTATCAAGAGTATAAGAAGAAGTTTAATAAGAAGATGGCTAAACAAGGAGGTAAGAGAATCACAAAAAAAGTAAATAAACAAAGAGGAGGAAATACAAAATTCTCTTCCAAAAAGAACATTTCTGAGAAATCAGTTCTCCATGAACTAAATGATGGAACTTGTACTCCTCATAAAACTAATTAAGTTTTTCTTACATAATATCTGTTCTAGATTTAATCTGATAAAATATCTGCGAAATTACTAAATAAACTTATATAATCTATAAAGATACCCATACTAGCATTTACATAGTCAGGATTTTCTTTACATGCTTTTGCTTGAGCACGAATTAAATTAATGTCAAATGTTGTGAATAAAGCAAAGAGAGCAATAGCAAATGTTGAAATAACTTTAGAACCTGTTCTTATTTGCTTATCATCATAATATCCTGTCATAGCAAGTCCGAATAATATTAATCTTGCTAGAAGTAATCCAATCAGTGACATAGATAAATACCAATACCAAGGAAGTATGTTAAATTTGTCATAAAATCCTAACGCAACCATTGGAACAAAAACACCTGTTGCCATAATAATAACTTCCGTTAATAAACCTTTTTCATCTAATTCTTCTTCTAAAGGTCTTAAAAATTGAGATAATAGAAGTATAAATGTTCCAAATAATAAGTATTTTGGAATTCCAGGGGGGAACATTATTTGAATTGAAACTACAACAATCAAAGCTATGAATGTTAAAAATGATACTCCTTTATTTTCTACCGGAATTAAATTGACTTGTGTTCCAGCACCAGTTAAAACTACCGCAACTAACCAATGTAAGAAAGTATATGCTAAAAAATGTGGACAACCCTTTGACATTCTATTCTATAAATAGATTAATTAAGGTCTTCTCTTTAATGTCTTACGTCTACCACCATTCAGATTCATATCTTTAATCTTATATACCATTAAACACTTGTTATCTATACATTCATAACCTCTTTCAATATACTGTTTAACTGTTTCAGTGTCAACTACAATTATTTTTCCACTCTTAAGTTTTTCTAACATACAAGAATCTTTATAACATTTAAAATTTAATTTTATATAAAAATCAATTGCATCAGTGACAGAATCTAACTGTATTTCGTTATAATCAACTTGGGTTGTAATTTTTTTGATTATATTAATTATTTCTGTTCCTACTTTCTTATATTTAGTATTTCCGCATAAGATATGTATGTAAATATGTTTTTCTTTCATTTTTAAATCAAAAACACTATACCCTACAAGTGTACTATCATCTAAACGCATTTCTAAAAGAATATGCCCTTTATTAAACATTTTATCAATATCGTCAGGATGAATATTTTTACAGAAAGTATCTTTTGATAGAAGTCTTGTAGTTTGAATTTCTTCAACTGTAGATTCAAACTGACTATCATCGTCTAACATTATTAGATTGTTTATATTTATTTTAGATAATTGATTATTAATTTTATTTTTCAGAATATCTTTTTTATTTGGATTTACAGACAAATAAAAATTATATTCTGATTTTGATATATTTATCTTCTCATTATTCATCTACTTATTAGAATTTTTTAAAACCGTAATCAAGAGGAGAAACAATAGAATACATACAATAATATTGTAGACAATAATATCGTAATCAAAATTATTCTTAACACAGAGACCCATAGCAGTAAGAACCTCTGTTATGCTGTGAACTGGTTTGAAGATGTCGCACATAAAATTATTCTGTTCACGATAGAATAGAAACATTTTTTGTTATACTTATTTTGTTGGTTTTTTTTTATTCAATTTTATATATCATTAAAAAAAATACAGCAACAAAATATATAATATAAATAACAGCAGCAGCAAGAAGTAGTATCTATAATATCATCGCGAGGGTTCATCTCGGCTTCTTTAGGTTGACCGTTCATTCTATAGTATACTGGGATTAGTAAGTTCTAAAGATACTTCTTCAGAGAAGCAGAAACTGCTTCAATGATTGGTGGAGGAACCGCATTACCAATCTGAGTTACTTTTTCTTTATTATTTCCATGAATCTTATAGTTGGATGGAAATCCTTGAATCTGTTTGAGTTCATCAGGTAATAGAACACGGCAATACGCAGTTCCATCTGGTTTTCTCAAGCCAACAAGAAGACGAGGTTGATGGTCATAGGTACAAATAATTGTTTTACAAGGTTTATCTAAATCAATAATCTCTGAATGAATTGGGCTTCCACGTTTAGAACAAGTTAGAAGACTTTTATAAGTAGTTCCATTATACACTTCATTTGATGCGCTCGCTTTTAGAGCAACAAATGGATGCGGTGTTCCAGATGCTACAGTTTTTTGTTCTACAGCTAAGGCGTAGTTGGCAAAATCGTCTGGAACATTTGTCTTTGGGATTTCAAAGGCGCCTTCCATTGTATTCGTTACGAAGCTACGCATCTTTGGCAGCTTGTTCTTGGTATATGAATTTACATCTGCCCAGAAACTATTTGGCTGGAAAGCGATGTCTTCGCGCCATCCAACAAGAATAATACGTTTACGTTTCTGTGGAACCGCAAATTCTGTTGCCTCAACAATCTGATGTGTCATATCATACCCAATATCTTTGAACGCTTTCTTAATCTTATCAAGAACTAGTGGATCAGAATCTGTGGGTCCAGATTTCATTGTAGTCAATCCAGTTACATTTTCTCCAATAAAGAACTTTGGTTTTACTGTCTTGACTACACGAACAAACTGTAGATACATTTGATTCCGCGGGTCGTCTGCCTTTCGTTTACCTCCTCTTGAAAATCCCTGGCAAGGAAATCCCGCAAATACTAAATGTACGTTATTCTTATAAGCTTCAAAAACTGAATCTGGAACTTTTGTAATATCTGGCGACTTATCTTGAAGAAGTTTTGAATCTGGAAAATTCAGTTCGTGAGACTGAATAGCTGCCTTATTAAATTCATTATATGCGACTACTTTATAACCAGCTTTAGTCATACCAACTGTGTCTCCACCACATCCTGAAAAGAGTGAGATAGCGTTCAGTTCAGTAATGCTAGTCATTTTATTCTACCGTAGTGCAGTAAAAAGTGCAGTATCAATTTTAAATGTTTTTTGTAAAAATATATAATAGATGAATAATACGACAGTTAAAAAAAAGAAATTAACAATTAAAAACATGATAGAAATAAGAAAAAGAGCAACTAAAACGAAAAAATTGAATAATGGTGTTAAAAAATCATCAGCACATAAAATGGATAATATTGATACATTATTTTCAAAATTAACAGTAGCTAAACCCGCTGAAGATGTATGTATTATGGAAGATACAAGAACAAAGGAGAAAGCGGCTTCAAATGAAACAAAAGATATTGCTTTTATTGTAAAATCAATCAAATCAAAAGATACAGTTGGAATGAAATTTATTAACGCTTTCAAAGATAAATTTGGTGTTGAAATACAAGATGTAAGAGAACGTAAAAGTTCTCGTAGCACTCATTATGATTTTGAAATCCAAGTAAATGGTGAATGGAAACATGTTGAACATAAAGGTAGCAAAGGTTATAAACCTATTAGCAGTGATAAGAAAGTATGGGCTGCTGGAGTTCAGTTCTATAATGGACCAGCTGATAAATTTAGTTTGGCAAAAAAATATGCCAGAACTTGGTATGATAAATATATAGGTTCTGGAGAACTAAAGAAAGAATGGAATATTGAGGCAGAAATTCCATCATACGATGAATGGTATTCAAAGGATTGTAAAGTTCAATGTGATCCAAAGACATCATTTGGTAAAGAACTAAAAAAGAAGGTTCGTGAAAAACGTGGGCCAAAGGCGAGTTTACTTGATAAAAGAGAAGCTGTAAATAATATAATTCATATGACAAAAGAAGAAGAAGATAAATTTATTAATGAAGTATATCCATTGGCAAGTGAAGTATTAGAAGACAAAGATTATTGGCTTGTAATCCATGGTGATTTAACAAATAAGTTCCATTTTGATTGGTTTCCTAAATTCAAACTACCAAAAATTATTTCTTTAAAGTTTAAAAAATGCTTAGATTTAGAATTCGATTTTATCTGCGAAGATGATTATGTATTTAATGGAATTTTAAGATGGGGTAAAGGTGCTGGATTTAGTTGTTTGCGCATTGATTTAAAATAATTATAAAAAGTAAAAGAGTTATTTAGACCTAACCAATATATCTAAATGCTACTTGATAACCAAGATGAATAACTTCTAAAATATTTTTATTTTCTTCATATAATTCATTAATACACTGAGTTAATCCTAACTTTTCTGCTGCATAATCATCCATCCACATAATCCCATTCTTATTTAAGATTTTTATACAGTTCAAAAAATCGTTTCTAACATCTTCTACCTCATGACTTCCATCTATATATATTAAATCATATGTTTCTTTATTTTCTAAATAGAATTCACTACTTAACATTTTTTTATGAAAAATTCTATCATGGTGCTTTGATTTAGAAATATTATATAAAAACGTATTTTCTGTGGAAGTAGTTAGTGGAGTAATCTTATCACTTAGTAAAAAAGGGTCTACACATGTTAGTTTAGAATTTGTATTACTTAGTAAATTATCTGCTATAAATACTGAAGATGCCCCTTCATAAGAACCAATTTCTAGTATATTTAATAGTTGATTAGAATTAAAAAAACTCATAAGCCGACTCTTTATATCAGCGCAATCGAACCATGTTGTTGTGAAATAGTATGATGACATTTTTAATTATATTTTAAATGGAATCTTTAGACCTAAACACATACTATAACTCTCTATAGAATGCCAAATGAATGTTACATGAATATCACTGTTGGAGCTGAGCCAGAGGTTATACAGATGCTTGTAGACTCCGAGTTTAGATTTGAAAAGTTAAGACCGCATCCTGATACACCTGCGCCAGAAAATTATGATGAATACTGGTATAAATGGAACTGTGAAAACTGGGGAACCAAATGGGACCGCAGTGAATATAATATTATAAATAGAGGTAAGAAAGGATTAATTGTAGAATTTATAACAGCTTGGTGCCCTCCAATTGAATTACTTAAGCATATAATTAGAAAATATAAGATGTGGGTTAAGTGTGAATGGAGAGAAGAAGGAGGTCTCGCTGGTATCTTCGTCGGAGAAAATAATGGAGAGAAAGTTATTGACCGAGAATTTACATGGGAAGATTGGTGTTTAGAAGAAGATGTAATGCGTATGACACCTTAGTTTTTCTTATTCTTTCTTGTTTTTCTTCTACTGGCTCCAACCTTCACTAAATTATAGTTGAAGTTCTGTTTCTTAGGTCTTCCAGCTAGTTCTATTGTTCTAAAATTATTATTATTTATATTTTCAGAACTAATATTTACAAATTCTTTTTCTGAAATTATACGATCTATATAGTTAAGTATAAGTATATAATTTTCATTATCTTCATGTTTAAAATATTTTGCAATCGTAACTATAGTATTTCTTATCTTATTTAATACTGATATATCTAAATCCTCTAAGATACCCCGTTTTTTATTAAATAGTAAACAATCATCGTAATTCATACACATTTTGATCATCTGTATAATATAATTTTCATCTGAATTTATGTTTCTATTAATTGCTCTAGCCGATTTATATTGTCTACTTACAACATTCATAATATCACAACTATTTACACGACATAGCGGATTAAAATATATTCCAGGTCTCTTTTCAAATAAAAATTGTTGCGTGACTATCGGAATTTTCTCAACTAGTTCTGGTAGAGTATTAGCTAATTTTTTACCAAATATTGGCGCAACTTGACTTTTTGTAGGATATATACTTGCTGAATAAAACATATCCCAAGTATGCCCTTTTGTACATTTAAATTTTTGTGACTGAGGTACTAGTATCTTTTCAATATTTTTTTTATAGAGTGGCACTAAACCTGATAACTGTATGACACACTCATTATTTTTATCTATATGATCGCCAATCAATCTATATTGAGTATTTACATAAGTTCTTGATGTTTCATTCTCTGCATTAGGATGATGAATATGGATTTTTCTATTAAATATTTGTTCTAAATCATCTTTATGTTTAATAGGGTCTTCAAAGTAGTGTAAATATTTTTTATTTCTTAAAATTGCGTGGTAGATCATTATAGCACTATACGTAAATCCACACTCCGCAAACGTAATAAGCATACAATTTTCCGGGATATCTAGAACTTGTAAACTTCTATCATCATTACATAGTTCTCCACCATGCCCGCATATTAACGTAGGTGGATTATCTGATTTCTTTTCTGGAAATTTTAATCCTTTAAGATCTGTATACTCACGCATCTAACTAATATTTAGTAAAAATTGAAAACGTATTTTGTAGATTTTATGTATCATAAAATGTCTGGAGATATCGAAAATATCGCAAATAAGTTTGATCATGCCACTAAGTCTGAAGAGTTAGAAGAGTTTGTTAATGAACTTCTTGATACTCCTGATGAGAAGATTGAAAATGTTGTTCGCAAACTGAAACGTCAGTATCAAATTAATCCTTCTAAGCAAGATATTTATAAGGTATTCCGTGATAAGTTCTCATCTCGTAAAATTACTCCTAAGATGCGAAAGTGGATGATTAAGAAACAAGTCCGTTCTAATTCGGGCGTTTTGGTTGTTACAATTGTTCTTGCGCCTAATAAGTTTAGCTGTAAGTATGATTGCGCTTACTGCCCTCAAGAAACTGATTTAGATGGAAATCCCACACAACCTCGTTCTTATCTTTCTAATGAGCCCGCTATGCTTCGTGCTCTAGAATCAAACTTTGATGTCAAAGGACAGTTCAACAGTCGTATTAACACTTATAAGATTACTGGAAATATT
>Ga0114967_10003408_pt1 | contig 13048 bp, 10 predicted proteins | sample M_130628_MF_Meta_FD_92639 | JGI IMG/M metagenome (GOLD analysis project Ga0114967, IMG submission 92639) | Freshwater microbial communities from Lake Montjoie, Canada to study carbon cycling - M_130628_MF_MetaG | ecosystem: Environmental > Aquatic > Freshwater > Lake | place: Lake Montjoie... | reverse complement strand
CACAATAGATGTCACCCTGAGCTTGTCGAAGGGTGATTTAAGGCTTCGATCTTAGAATCACCCTTCGACAAGCTCAGGGTGACATCGAGTTTTTTTGTGAATCAAGGGATAATAACCAAAAATGATAAACATCAATAAAAAAATAAGCTAATTTTGGGCATATCAAATAACCAAGAAATAGAGCGTAACTAAAAAAATGAGAGCATCTCTAAAAAATTTTTCAAACTAACTCATGGTCACGCTTGAGCTTGTCGAAGCATGACTAAGTCGTTTTTTTCCGGTTTCTAATCAGCCGAATTGGAGAATTTTTTTGGAAGTCCCGAGAATAAGAAAAGAAAGCTAAGTTTTAGCACCCTCATTTTTTTAATAATGCTAAAGAGATGGTTTGTTTGGTAAATTAGCGCATGGAATTATTAAAATTTATAAACGTAACTTCCCATTAAACCATAAACCACTGCGCTGGTGCCGCTTTCTTTCATGTTTGCTCTTGTAAAATCAATCATCAAGCCATTGCCAAATTTATAACCGGTAGAAAGTTGTAGCATGTGATCCGAAGATTTTGGCGTGGTTTGTGCTTGTTTGATATTTCTAGTCAAATTGGTAATGCCTGCATTCCAATTGCTATATTTTCCAATCACGGCCGCTGTTGTATAAATTGCGTCTCTTCCTTGAATTCCGCTGAAATTTTGGATTTTTACCGCTTCAAAAAATGGTGTAATTGTAGAATTTACTCCAACATGATAAGTATAATTTGTTGCGATAGTGTAGCCTTTTTCTCTGCTTCTGCCGTCCATTTTATCAACATCAAGATTTCTATAACCAAGATTGTAATGCCAATTTTCAAAGCCAAATAAATTTTCACCATTGATTGCAACTGAATAAGAAGAAAGAGTTCCGGTATTTCCGGCAGCGCCGTCATTTCTTGGTGCGCGACCTCGATCATCAATCGCACTTTTGCTTAAAGCCGTGGTGTCGTTAAAAAATGTATTAACTGAAATTTTACTGCTTTCTAAAATTGCAACACCGCCAACGCCAATTTTTTCACGAAGGTTATAATCTTCGGCAAATTGCGCTGTAAAAACGCCCATTCTTTTATCTTTTTTGTAAGCAGTTCCGAAAGTTGGATCATATTTACCAGCGTAAATATCCATATCTTCATTTTCGTAATTAACTTTTAGCTCTTCAATTAAAATGCCTTCATCTGAAATTCCAAAGCCACGATTTGATTGTAGAATTGCTCTATATTTTTCCGGATAAGTTCCGTTTCTCGTGGTTAGGGTATCGTTTGGCTGCAATCTCCAGTCAGTTTTAATTGACCAATTTTTATTAATGTTAAAAGAAATATTCGGCTCAACATAAATGTAAGCATTACTTGCTGAAACCCCGTCTCTATTCACCGAACTAACTCGATCAGCTTGAATTTGAGTTAAAACATTCCCTGTAATATTAGGAAAATCCTGAGCCAAAGCTGCGAAAGAAAATGAGGAAAATAATAAAAATTGGGACGCAAATTTTTTCATAGAAATTTTTTAAAGTTGATCTTTTGAAACTCTTGGAAGAGTTACGGTAACAGTTGTTCCAACATTGATTTCACTATCAATTGCAACGTCGCCACCATGTAGTTGGACAAAATGTTTGGTTAGATAAATTCCAATTCCAGTGCCCGCAACTGACAAAGTATTTTTAGCGCGGAAAAATTTTTGACCAATGTTTGCCAAATCCTCTTTCGGAATTCCCATGCCCTGATCAATTACGCGCAAAGCCACTTTTTTGTCGTTAGCTTTTGCCAAAATTCTTACCGTAGTATCGTTTTTAGAATATTTTACCGCATTCGAAATGATGTTGGTAATTGAGTGATCAAGCAATTTTGAATCGCCGTAAAAATCAGATGGAAGCTCTTCAATACTGGTTAGAATTTGGATATTTTTATTCATCGCCAAATTGGAATTTTTTTCGATAATATCAAATATAAATTTTTTAAGATCAAAAGTTTCATATTCAACTTTAATTTTATTTTCGCCATTTTCCATACGTGCTAAATTTAATGTACTGTGAATTAAGCCATTCATGCGTGAAATGCCGCTTTTAATACGTTCAAGCGCCTTATCAATTGACTCGTCAATGATATTATGATTTTTGATTTTTCTGGTTAAAAGCTCGCGCGTGCTGTCGATAATTTGCAGCGGAGTTTTAAATTCATGCGAAACCAAAGCCACAAACTCACTTTGCATTTTACGCATTTCCTGCTCATTTTCCAAAGCTTCTTTCAACTGGGAAGTTTTTTCGATCAAAGAATGATTTGCCACCATTACGCGTTCGATTGAATCTGAACGATCAACAGCAATGGAAAATTGATCGGCGATCATTTCCACCAATTCAATTTCATCAGTCAGCCAGTTTTTTTTGTCACTTTGGTGAATATAAATTCCGCCATTAACTTTGCCGTTAAAGCTTGTGGTTACGGCAATTTGTGAAGCGATAGAAAATTTTTCGAAAATATCTCGAATCGGATTAAAATTATTATCCACTGCAATATCTTCGACCACAACTAAAGAACTGTTTTTATCATTATCGCCATAGCGCTGATGAAAGTGATTTTGAAAATTTATATATTTCGCCAAAATTTTTAAACCTTCTTCGTCATGAACATCTTTAAACATTGGCTGCGTATAGTTGTTATGATATTCGGTAACAAAGCTGGTATTGGCATTTTTATAATCATGAAGCAAGCAACGATCAGCTTTTAAATGTTCACCTAAAATTTTAGCAATTTTTTGAGCAATTTCATCAATCGGCAAATCAGAAACAATTAAATAACTAACTTCGCGAAGCAGCCTTTCATTATACAGCGTTCTTTCGAGATTTTTTAAAAGCCCAAGATTGGCAGAATTTTTTTCTTCGTGTTGCTTAGTAGCTTCTTCAATTTCCATTTTCTGGAAAGAAAAAATCGCGTGCCGATGCCCAGCAAGATCAGTAAAATCACTGGGAATGAAAGTGATTTTATATTTTACTTCACCCAAAGCTATGTCCGACAACATCAGGATTATTGAGCAAGAATCAAAAGCTTTTACAGCTTTAATTAAACGCACATATTCCAGTTGATCTTCGGAAGAATAGTCGAGATCAAGATCAGCGAAAAGAAAATCATAATTTTTTCCCATTAATTCAAATTCATCTAACTCGAAAGTTTCGTAGAATTTTTTATTGGCAAAAATTACCGAGAAAAAATTAGGATTATGTTCTTTGCTTTCGCAAATCATCGCAGCATCGAGACTAGCTTCGACTGATTGTTTTAAAGCTGTTAATGCTTCCGGCTCTTGAGCTGGTTCTATAATTTTTTCGATTAAATCTTGTTCCAGCATAGGAATTTTTAATTTAGATTTTTTTATAGCTCGCTCCAACAAAACGCTAGACACTGTTAGCTAATTATTTTTATTCCAGATTTTGGCATATTTTGAGAAATTTTACCAAAAAATAAGCCGAAATAGGACGAAATATGGAATAAAAATAATTAGCTAACAGTGTCTAGGATTTCATGCTTTGCTAGATGACCTAAATATTCCAATTTATTTCTTTTTCTTCCTCGCTTCAGTCGATGATTTTTTCCGTGCAAAACCTTTTCTTCCGCCGCCCGCAGCTTTTTTCTCCGCCACAGTCGCAATTACATCAACCGCGCGGTTCAAGCCAATTTCCAAAATATTATCATCTTTTACTGACGTAAATACTTTGTTATGCAGCAAATAAGGTCCAAATGGCCCGATATTGGCCACGATTTTCTCGCCGGTTTCAGGATGCATTCCGACTTCGCGCGGTAATGATAAAAGATCTGTTGCCGCTTTTAAATCAATCAAGTTTGGATCAAGATTTTTTGGAATCGAAATTCGTTTCGGTTTTTTTGCTTTAACTTTTTTCTCTTTCGCTGGCTTTTTAGCTTTCGAAGGTTTTTTAGTCGTTTTCTTTTGCACTACTGCCACTTCTTTTTCTTCAGCTTTTTTTTCAGCAATAATTTCACTTCCGATCAATTCTAAGTAAGGCCCGTAAGGTCCAATTTTAACCATAACTTCAAAACCGCTTTTTGGATCAATGCCTAAATTTCTTGGTTCAAATTGAGGTTTTTTTTCTTTTCCCTCTTCGCCTTCTTCAAAAATCTGCATTGTATGTTTGCATTCCGGATAGTTCGAGCAACCAATAAAGGCGCCGAATTTTCCAAGGCGCAAACCTAATTTTCCGCTATTACAAGTTGGGCAAGTGTCGTTTAATTCACCTTTTTCATTGAAGCCAAAAATATGACCAGAAATTTTTTGATTTAAAATTTCCAAAACTTCAGAAAATGGCTTTTCGCTTACAATTGCAATGTTGCCGCTAAAATCTTTCCAGAATTTTTTTAAGAAAACTTTCCAATTCATTTTGCCATTGGAAATGATATCGAGCTCATCTTCAAGTCCCGCCGTGTAATCAAATTCTACATATTTGGCGAAAAATTCTTTCAAGAAAGTTGTGACAATTCTGCCGCGCTCTTCGGGAAAGAAGCGTTTTTTTTCTAATTTCACGTAACCACGATCTTGTAAAACTGAAATAATTGCTGCGTAAGTTGATGGACGACCAATTCCAAGTTCTTCCATTTTTTTAACCAAACTGGCTTCAGAATATCTTGGCGGCGGTTCGGTGAAATGCTGTTGCGGCTTTACTTCAATTAAACCGAGATTTTCTTTTTCTTTTAATTCTGGCAGGTTTTGTTTGGCATCATCTTCATCTGTTTCATTATCGTCGCGATCTTCGCGATAAACTTTATAAAAACCGTCAAATTTAACTGTCGAACCAGTTGCGCGGGCTTTGGCGTAGGCTGGAACTGTAGTAATATCTGCTACAACTTGATCAAAAATTACATCAGCCATTTGCGAAGCCAGCATTCTTTTCCAAACTAAGTCGTAAAGCGCGAATTGCGCGTCATCAAGATATTTTTTAACTCGTTCTGGCGTTAGTGAAAAATCAGTCGGACGAATCGCCTCGTGAGCTTCTTGAGCGTTTTTAACTTTGCTTTTGAAAAGATTGGGCGATTCTGGCAAATAATTTTTGCCATAAAGTGAATTAATTTTTTCACGAACTGCGGTGATCGCTTCTGGGGTTACAGCGATTGAATCTGTTCTCATATAAGTGATTAAACCTTGCGCCGTACCTTCAATTTCAACACCTTCGTAAAGTTTTTGCGCGACCATCATGGTGCGGCTGGCGGAAAATCCTAATTTGCGCGCAGCTTCTTGTTGAATTGAAGAAGTTGTAAATGGCGGATTAGAGCGGCGTTTGGCTTGTTTTTTAATTACAGAAACAACCTGATATTTTTTTTCAGCTAAAAGCTTTTTGATATTTCCAGCTTGCGCTTCATTAATGATTGAAAATCTCTCAAGTTTTTTACCTTCCAACTCAACTAAACTGGCTTGAAAATCGACATTTTTTTCATTTTGTAAATCAAGCTTAACATCCCAATATTCTTCGCTTTTAAAAGCGTCAATTTCATCTTCGCGATCACAAATTAAACGAAGCGAAACAGATTGAACTCGTCCCGCAGAACGGCTTCCCGGAAGCTTGCGCCATAAAACTGGAGACAAAGTAAAACCAACAAGATAATCCAGCGCGCGACGCGCTTGTTGCGCATCAACTAAATCCATATCAATTGAACGTGGATTTTTAATCGCTTCCATAACTGAATTTTTGGTAATGGCGTTAAAAACAACACGTTCAACTTTGGTCGTAGATTTAATTGCTTTTTTAGCTTTTAAAACTTCGAGAATGTGCCAAGCGATTGATTCACCTTCGCGATCTGGATCGGGCGCTAATATTAATTTTTGACAATTTTTTGCTTTATCAACGATGTCTTTTACATGTTTGGAAGATCTTGCTGAAACTTCATAATGCATGGCAAAATCATTATCAGGCTCAACGGATCCGTCTTTGCTAGGTAAGTCGCGAATATGACCAAATGATGCCAGAACTTCATAATCACTTCCTAGATATTTGCCGATGGTTTTGGCTTTGGCTGGAGATTCAACGATTAAAAGATTTTTCATTTATTTTATATTTTAGACCTCAAATTGATTTGAGGGCTTGTCATTTTAATATTAAAAACACCCGCTTCTAAGAAACTATTTTTAGCCTCATGAAAATTTTGGAAATGTTTAGCAGGATGATTATAGGCATCGTCTTTTAGACGTTTCTTCTAACAATACGTCCTTTGGTTAGATCATAAGTTGTCATTTCAACTTCAACTTTATCACCCTTCAAAACGCGAATTTTATTTTTTCTGATCTTGCCAGACGCATGCGCCACAATGATATGGCCATTTTCCAGCTCAACGCGAAAAATCGTATTTGGCAAAACTTCGACGACGATTCCGTTCATTGTTAGTAGATCTTCTTTAGGCATTATTTTGATTTAATTGATTTTAAAAAGTGTAGAAGCGGCGGGAACCTATTTAAGAGAAAAGTAAAATTCAAGCGGTGTAAATTTAGAGTGGTTAAATTGAGAAAGAAAATTGGTTTTGGAATTTGTTTGTTAGTGCTGATAGATCCTGAATCAAGTTCAGGATGACGATGTGGTGAATTTTATGCTCGAACTTATCGCTTTTAATCCGTCAAATCCTGTTTAATCCGTCAAATCCTGCCTAATCCATCATCCTGAACTTGTTTCAGGATCTAATACCCTACCAAACCAAAAAAGCTCCCTTCAGAATTTCTGAAAGGAGCTTTTAAATTTTAATATCGGGAGCCACCACCACGCAAACCCAGCGTGTGTATTCATATTCCCCGTGAGGGTCTTGTATTCTGATACACTCCCGACAAAGCAAATATTTTTTACTTAAAAATTTTTAGCAAGATATTTATTTCTGGTGATTATCCCTTAAGACAAAATAGATGTCACCCTGAGCTTGTCGAAGGGTGATTTAAGGCTTCGATCTTAGAATCACCCTTCGACAAACTCAGGGTGACATCGAGTTTTTTTGTGAATCAAGGGATAATTACCTTATTTCTTCTCCTCTTCCCTCACGCCAAGAATATGACAAATCGCTGAAGTCATTTCGGAACGGTTTAATGTATAAAAGTGAAAATCGTCAACTCCCGCATCATGTAAAATTCGACAAAGCTCAACTGCCACAACGCCAGCAATTAATTGGCGAGTATCTTGTTTTTCATCAAGACCGGTAAAAATATTATCCATCCATTTCGGAATTTTCGCGCCGCACATTTTAGCAAAATGCTTGGTTTGTTTTACATTACTTACCGGCAAAATTCCCGGGATAATCGGAACTTTAATTCCGGCTTTACGACATCTTTCAACAAAAGAAAAATAAACATCAGTGTCAAAAAAGAATTGCGTAATAATGCGATTGGCGCCGGCATCAACTTTGCGTTTCAAATTATCAATATCTTCGACAATACTTTTTGCTTCTGGATGTTTTTCTGGATAGCCCGCAACTGAAATTTCAAAATCGGCAATTTTTTTTATTCCCAAAACAAGTTCATTGGCATATTTATAACCATGTGGATGAAGTTGGTAATTCGGGCTAGAAGCTGGCATATCGCCGCGCAAAGCCACAATATGACGCACGCCCATTTCCCAATAATTGCGCAGAATTTTATCAGTTTCTTCTTTGGAAACTGCGACACAAGTTAAGTGAGAAGCTGGCTTTAAAGCGGTTTCATCAATAATTCTTTTAATGGTGTGATGAGTTCTTTCGCGAGTTGATCCGCCCGCGCCGTAAGTTACGGAAACGAAATTGGGATTAAGATTTTTTAAATTAGAAATCGCATCCCATAATTTAATTTCCATTTCATCGGTTTTCGGCGGGAAAAATTCGAAGGAAACGTTGATTTCACGTTTGTTGGAAACAACTTCTTCCAATTTGTTTGTGTAGATTTTCATTAGATTATTTATTTATAAACCGACTTCCCGGCTTAATCGCCGGAATATTTTTTAATTCTTCAGGCACATTATTTTCATCAAAAGTTTTTACGTTAACTTTTAATAACGAAATAACCGCAACGCCCATTTTATCTTGCAAATCTTCTTCGCCACTGCGATCAACTAATGAAGCTTCGGCAATAATTTTTGCGCCAAATTTTTTAACCAATTCAAAAGTTTCCAGCGAAGATTTTCCTGTTGTAATTACATCTTCAACCACCAAAACCCGCGCATTTTTTTCCAATTCAAAACCACGACGCAATTCAAATTGACCATTAACTCTTTCGCAAAAAATTGTCGGAAGTCCAAGTTGGCGACCCATTTCATAACCAACAATTACACCGCCCATTGCTGGCGCTACAACAATATCAGCAAAATTTTTGCCCAATTTATTTTCAATTTTTTTGGCTAATTGCGCGCACAGTTTTTCTGATCTTTTCGCATCCATTAAAACTCGCGCACATTGCATGTAAGTGTCAGAATGTAGACCGGAAGAAAGAATGAAATGTCCTTTTAAAATCGCTTTGGCTTGTTCAAATTCTTGTAAAATTTCTTGCTCTTTTATGTTCATGATGGGAATGTGAAAAAAATTTTTGTAAATGGCTCTACAACCAGCAAAATCAGGCTTAAGAAAAAAATATGCAAGATAAAAAATCCTACATAACTTCCGCAGTTAAAACTATTGAAACTGAAATTGAGGGTTTGAAGTCTTTGCTGACAATATTGGGTGAAAATTATATCAAAGCCGTTGATTTAATTTTAAATTGCAAAGGCCGCGTTGTAATTAGCGGCATGGGAAAAAGTGGACATATCGCCAATAAAATGGCCGCAACTTTTGCTTCCACCGGCACGCCATCATTTTTTATTCATCCCGGTGAAGCCAGCCACGGCGACCTTGGCATGATTACGCAAGAAGATGTTGTAATTTTACTTTCCAATTCTGGTGAAACCAAAGAATTGAAAGACATTATTTATTACTGCAAAAGATTTGAAATCCCAACTATCGGTTTCATTCGCCGCGCTGAATCTGAGCTTACAAAAACCAGCACCGTTCCTTTGGTTTTGCCGGCAATTCCAGAAGCAAATTCTGTGAACGCGCCAACCACTTCAACCACAATGATGTTAGCTTTGGGCGACGCTTTAGCTGTTAGTTTAATTGAAGCCAAAGGATTTAGCGCCGAAAATTTCGGAACTTTTCATCCCGGTGGAAAACTTGGTTCAAACTTTTTGAAAGTGAAAGAATTAATGCGCTCGGGCAAAGACATTCCAATGGTAAAAGAATCACAAACAATTTCGGAAGTTTTGATGGAAATGACTTCCAAACATTTGGGATGTACCGCAGTTTTAAACGACAATGGCGAAACCATGGGAATCATTACCGACGGCGATTTGCGTCGCCATATTTCGCCGGAGCTTTTTTTGCAAAGTGCGGCGCAATTAATGACCAGAAATCCACTCGTAACCAACGCTGATACTTTAGCAGTTGAGGCAATCGCGGTGATGAATAAAAAATCAATTACCAGTTTGTTAGTTTTGGATGAGCAAAAAAAAGTTGTAGGAATTTTGCATCTTCATGATTGCTTACGAAGCGGAGTGGTTTAAAACTTTACGGAGAGTCTATTTAATTGGTTATTCTTTCTGTGATGAAGATTGGATAGATCCTGAAACAAGTTCAGGATGACGGACCTGATGGATATTTTCCTACATCGTCATCCTGAAAGAAGTTTGGGATGATAAATTCTGGCGGATATTTTCCAACATCGTCATCCTGAAAGAAGTTTGGGATGATAAATTCTGGCGGATATTTTCCAACATCGTCATTCTGAAAGAAGTTTGGGATGATAAATTCTGGCGGATATTTTCCAACATCGTCATCCTGAACTTGTTTCAGGATCTATTGGCAATTTAATTCATTAGCCAATTAATTCGATAATTCGAAACTTTATAAATTATCTAAATAAATTAATCATGTCATCTCTAACAGCCTTCTCTTACTTGATTTCAGCGGTTCTTTTTATTCTCTCACTTTACGGCCTGTCTTCGCCAAAAACTTCACGCACCGGAAATTATTTCGGCATGGCGGGAATGGCGCTGGCGATTCTCACCACTTTATTTTTACCGCAAGTTCATAATCACATCATAATAATCATCGCCATCGCAATTGGCGGCGGCATTGGTTATTTCATTGCGCGTAAAGTTAAAATGACAGCGATGCCGCAATTAGTTGCTGGCTTTCATTCTCTGGTTGGATTAGCCGCAGTTTTAATCGCCGCCAGCGCTTTATGGCTGCCAAATTCATTTAACATTGTTGAAAATAATCACGTTAAATTTTCCAGTCTTATTGAAATGGGACTTGGCGTTGTAATTGGCGCCATTACTTTCACCGGCTCAATCGTTGCCTTCTTGAAACTCAATGGCAGCATGAAATCAAAATTCGTTTTATTTAAAAACCCGAAAGAAACTTCTAAATATATCGCCATAATTTCTGCTGGCGTTTTATTAAGTTTTGTAATTTTCGGCGGCTCAAAATTTCTTTTCATAATTCTCACCCTGCTTTCTTTTTTCATCGGCTTCATGCTAATCGCGCCAGTTGGCGGCGCCGATATGCCAGTTGTGGTTTCAATGTTAAATTCTTATTCTGGTTGGGCAGCAAGCGGCATTGGATTTACCTTAAATAATCCACTTCTAATAATCACCGGCGCTTTAGTTGGAGCCAGTGGCGCGATTCTAAGTTATATCATGTGCAAAGCGATGAACCGCTCAATTATCAATGTCATTTTTAGTGGATTTTCTGAAGTTGTACAAAGCGCTGCCATTGATGCAAAAGAGCAAAAACCAGTCAAACAAGGAAGCGCGGAAGACGCAGCTTATTTAATGAAAAGCTCTTCCAAAGTTATAATCGTTCCCGGCTATGGAATGGCGGTTGCCGGAGCGCAACATGCAGTTGCAGAAATGACTAAAATGCTTGAAGTCGCTGGTGTTGAAGTAAAATTTGCCATTCACCCCGTTGCCGGAAGAATGCCTGGACATATGAATGTTTTGCTTGCTGAAGCTAATATTGATTACGAAAAAGTTTTCGAACTCGAAGATATTAACGGCGAATTTAAATCAACCGATGTCGCTTTTGTAATTGGCGCAAACGACGTTACAAATCCAGCTGCCAAAACCGACAAAACCAGCCCAATTTATGGAATGCCAATTTTAGATGTGGCTCATGCCAAAACTGTTTTCTTTGTTAAACGCTCAATGGCTTCAGGCTATGCGGGCGTTGAAAATGAACTATTTTTTAACGACAATACCATGATGATTTTTGGTGATGCGAAAAAAGTGGTAGAAGAAATTGTGAAAAATTTGAATTAGGGGAATTTATTGGATATTTGATAGATCCTAAAAACAAGTTCAGGATGACTGAATTCTCGGGAAGGTCTTACAAAAATCATCTCGATTCTCGCGCATCGTCATCCTGAACTTGTTTTTAGGATCTATCGTAACTAAAACAAAAACCCAAATAACTTACTTAAAAAAACTATCAAAAACTATGAAAACAAACGCAAACTCACTTCGCGTCGGCAACGTAATCGAATTTCAAAATCAACTTTGGACCGTTCTTAAACGTGATCACGTAAAACCCGGTAAAGGCGGCGCCTATATTCAAATTGAAATGAAAAATATCGTCACCGGCAACAAAACCAACACTCGCTACAATTCCAGCGAAGATGTTGATGTTGCGTTCGTTGAACAAAAAAATTACCAATTTCAATATTTCGATCAAAATGAATTAGTCGCGATGGATATGGAAAATTTTGAAACCGTGCAATTTCCCAAAGATTTAGTTGGCGAACCTTTGCCATTTTTGCAAGAAGGCATGAATATTCGCGTTGAATATTGCAACGACAAACCAATTTCAATCGCTCTTCCCGAACAAGTTTTAGGAATTGTTGAACAAGCTGACGCCGTGGTTAAAGGTCAAACTGCTTCTGCTTCATATAAACCAGCAATTTTGCAAAATGGTGTTCGCGTTTTGGTTCCGCCGTTCATTTCAACTGGCGAAGAAATTATTGTCCGAACTGAAGATTTTACATATGTCAGCAGAGCAAAACCACATAGTTAGGTTCGTTAAAATGAGCGGAGCCGGTAACGACTTCGCCATTTTTGACGCTCGCAAAACTGCAATTAATTTAAGCGCGGCGCAAATTGTTAGAATTTCTAACCGCAAAAATATTGGCTGCGACCAATTAATTGTGATTAGAAATGCCTTTGACGCTGATTGCTTGATGGAAATTTATAATTCCGATGGATCGCTTTCCCAAGCATGCGGAAACGCCACCAGATGCGTTGCTGCAATTTTGATGGAAGATTTAGCTTCCGACGAAATTAAAATTAAAACTGCCGCCGGAATTTTAAAATGCTGGCGCGAATCTAATGGATTGATTTCAGTTAATATGGGAATTCCCAATTTCGACTGGCAAAAAATTCCTCTTTCTTGCGAAACCGATTCGCAAAAAATTTCTCTTTTCGATTTTGATTTTGCCTGCGCCAATGTTGGAAATCCTCACGCTGTAACTTTTATTGCAAACCCACTTTCTGATGAAAAATTTTTTGATATTGGGCCAAAAGTTGAAACTAATTCTATTTTTCCCAAAAAAACCAATGTCGAATTTGCGCAAATAATATCTGACAATTTAATCGAGGTTAGAGTTTGGGAACGCGGCGCCGGCGAAACTTTAGCCTGCGGCTCGGGAGCCTGCGCAGTTGCGATTTTGGCAATTAGAAAAAGCTTGGTTAAAAATAATAAAGTTACGCTTCGATTTAAAGGCGGAGATTTAAATATTGAATGGAATGGCGATGGCAGCGCGGTTATTATGACTGGCGGCTATGAAAAGATTTTTGATGGCGTGATTGATGAAGGGTTTTTTGGGTAAAATATTTTTATTAAACTCGTTTTGAATATGGGAATAATTAAAAAAAGCACCCCATTTTTTTAATTATGCCTAAATATGAATAGATCCTGAAACAAGTTCAGGATGACGGAGAAAACCTTAATTTAATCCTCAAACTTCCCTACATCGTCATCCTGAACTTGTTTCAGGAT
>Ga0114967_10003402_pt1 | contig 13064 bp, 9 predicted proteins | sample M_130628_MF_Meta_FD_92639 | JGI IMG/M metagenome (GOLD analysis project Ga0114967, IMG submission 92639) | Freshwater microbial communities from Lake Montjoie, Canada to study carbon cycling - M_130628_MF_MetaG | ecosystem: Environmental > Aquatic > Freshwater > Lake | place: Lake Montjoie... | reverse complement strand
TGAACCGGGTAAAATTTTAATTATGTTGCGTCTTGACGGAGGCAATGATGGGCTCAATATGATTACGCCGATGGATCAGTACGCAAACCTCAATAAGGTTCGGTCCAGTGTCATCATTCCTGAAAATAAATTAATCCAACTCGGGAAAAATGATTTAGCCTTTCATCCAGAATTTAAGGATATGAAAGTTCTTTTTGATGAAAAAAGAATGAAAATTATTCAAAATGTTGGGTATCCTAGCCCCGATTTTTCTCACTTTAGATCTTCCGATATTTTACAATCTGCTTCAGATTCTAACGAATTTATTGTATCTGGTTGGTTAGGAAGACTAGTCGAACATGAGCACCCCAATTTCCCACAAGCATATCCCAACAGTAACTATCCTGACCCACTAGCGATTGAATTAGGATATTCCAATTCGTTATTATTGACGGGAAGAAGTTCTTTTCCGGGATTTATTCCCGGAAGTCCAGAAAATATAATGGAGATTATAAATGAATTTGACAATGCCTATCCAAATACGTATTCGGGAGACAAACTCAATTTTATACAGACTATTGCCAAACAATCCAATTTATACAGTGCAGTTGTAAAAGCTGCCTATAAAAAAGGAAACCATAATTTTCAATTTCCAAATGACAACTTAGGAAATCAATTTTATCAGTTGAGTAGATTTATTCGTGGCGGGTTAAATACTAGGATTTACCACGTCTCAATTGGAGGATTTGACACTCATGAAGCTCAAGTTTATCAAGACGACCATTCGAAAGGTTTACACGCCAATCTCCTAAAAAATGTAAATGATTCCATCATCGCTTTTATGAAATGTTTGGATCAGACTGGGGATTCTGACCGGGTCATGTTAGTAAGTTTCTCTGAGTTTGGTAGAAGAATTGCTTCTCAATCTACCGGTGGAACAGATCATGGAACCGCCTTCCCAATGATGATATTCGGAAATAATTTGAATGCAAATGTACTCGGCAAAAATCCCAAAATTGACCCAAAAATTACCTGGGAATACAACATGGAAGCTGAATTCGATTTCAGACAAATTTATGCATCTGTCATTGATCAATGGTTAGGTGGCGATAATGCCACCTTAAAAGACGTACTTACTAAGAGTTATGATCAAGTAGGCATCACCAAAGAATTTGCGGATGATGATATGGATGGCGTTTTGGATAGGGAGGACAAATGCCTAAACACGCCTATCGGGGCGATGGTTGACACGAATGGTTGTGAGGTTTTTTCATTGGCTTCTGACACTTTTTCAGTATTAGCAACTTCTTCTTCGTGTATAGGGCAGAAAAATGGCACTATTTCGATTAGCTCAATAAATAAGAATTTTAGCTACATTTTATCTATTGGGGATGTAAATGCTGGAGTATTAAACAAGGCAAATAATTTTGCCCATAAAATAGAAAATCTAACTGTTGGATTATATACGATTACCATTCGTGTGGAAGGGGTTCCGAATTATGAGCGGAAATATGAAATTAAAATTGGTGAACCTCAAGCATTAAATGCAATCACATTGGTAGATTCTTTAACAGCAAGTTTGAAAATCAATCTGAAAGGGGCTGAAAATTATTTCATAAATCTTAATGGAATAAAGACGGAAACCATCGATTCGAGAATTAATTTACCTTTAAAAAAAGGATTAAATACCCTTCGAGTTACGACGAGTAAAGAATGCCAAGGGGCTTATAATGAAGAGATATTTTTATCTGAAGAAACAAATATTTTCCCTAATCCAACATCGGGACCAGTCAAAGTTTTTATACAAGGAACCGATTCTTACGCAGAAATAACAATTAATTCCATCAATGGAACTACTAGTTATCAATCATCGCATAGTATACCATTCAGTCGAATTGTAGATTTGGATTTAAGTAGCTTTTCTACAGGCATTTATTTAGTTAAAATCAATGGTGCCACAGTTAGATCCACCAGTAAACTGATAAAATATTAATATATGAGAAACCTTAACTATTTATTGCTCCTATTCTTTTTTATCAATGGATGCTCAAAAAAGGATTCTGTTAATTCTTTACCAACAACTCCTCCAATATTAGAAATTGGAGAACTTATTTTGGAGCTTCCTGAAAACAATAAGAATTGTGAAACGGGTACCGTCAATCTGGAGAAGGCAGATATTGAATTCAAATGGAAAGCAGCTAAAAAAGCTATAAAATATGAAATTCAAGTAAATGATTTACAAGATGGCAAAACGACTAAGTTTTCAAATATCGTTGGTACTTCAAAAACAATTAGTTTATTACGAGGTAAATCATACTCATGGAATTTAATCGCCTCAAATTCAAATAATAAAACATTAGCCTCCGCCATTTGGAAGTTTTATTTATCCGGAGAAGGGAAAACAAATCGTGCTCCTACGGCTGCAAAAGCAACTTACCCAATTCCAGGCTCAACTATAAATTTAAATGTTTCAGGTAATGTTAAATTTGAATGGTTTTCAGAGGATCCAGACAAAGATATTCTTACCTACAACATTAGAATAGACACCTTAAGTAGTAACCAAAAATTATCCGGTAATTCATTTGATACAAAAACCCCATTACATGAAATTAAATTGCAGCAAGGGAAAATATACTATTGGTCTGTCATCACAAAAGATGAGTCAATTTCAATAAAATCAGATGTTTTTAGTTTTAAACTAAAATAGTAAAATGTGACTAAATCTATTTTTAAGAGACTGTAAATTAAACTGTGTTGAGGTATGCTAATTTAGCCGCACGGTTTAGTGTAATAGATTTAATTAAATTCTTCGAAACGAAGGGTAATTTTGTCACCCATTCGTTAGGAAGCCGTTCTGATTTTTTCTCAAGACAAATTTAGTTTGTTAAACTCGAATTTTTCTTCAAATTTGTCAGGAATCTCATAGTTTATACCGGAATGTCTTCTTTTTTGATTGTAATATATTTCGATATATTCGAATATTTCCGTGTAAGCATCATCAAAATTAAGAAATGCTCCTTTTTGCATCACTTCTGCTTTGAATCTACTGAATAAACTTTCTCCCATTGCATTGTCATAGTGATTATCTTTGCGAGTCATACTTTGTAAAAAGTCATATTTTTTGATCAAATTTCTAAAATCATCAGAAGCATATTGTCCGCCACCGTCTGAATGAACAATTAAGCCTTTTGGCAGCTTTCTTTGCTTAATAGCTTTATTTAAAGCATTAATTATAAGGATACTACGCATATTTTCTGCTAAATCCCAACCCACTATTTTCCGACTGAACATATCTTGCCAAGTAGCTAAATACAGCCAAGAGCCATCTACTAAAGCTATATATGTTATGTCACCAACAAAAACCTCATTGGGTGTAGTTGGAGCTACTCTTTCTAATAATAAATTAGGACTACGTCCAAAATTATGATTTGAATTGGTCGTTTTAGGTACAAAACTTTTCGTTTGAATAGCTACCAAACCTTGCTTCTTCATCAAAGTACGGGCTTGATGACGACCTATTTTAACACCCTGAGCCTGCAATTCTTTACTGATTCTGATTGCTCCATAACGTTTACGATGCTCCTCAAAAACCTCTTTTACTTGCTCAGTTAATTTTACCTTTGTTTGACTCATTACATGGGTTTCCGCTCGTTTCCACGCATAAAACGAACTAAAACTAATATCTAAAATGGTGCATAGTAACCGCACTGGATATGATAAAGACAATTCTGAGGTGATTTCGTAAGTTTTAGTTATGTTCCCCGTCCGAAAATAACTAAGGCCGCTTCGGCGGTCCGATTTTTTTAAAATATCTCGTTCTGTTTCAGCTTGTTTAAGTTGCTTACGTAGATGTTCAATTTCAGTATTTGTTACTAATTCTTCTGGCTTGACTTGACTATTTTCCTCCGAACGCCATTTGTATAGTAGATTTTCTCCAATACCCATAGTGCGTGAAACTTCGGCAACACTTCGTCCAGATTTCACCATTTTTAAAAGTTCAGCTTTGAAACTTTCGTCGAACTTGCGACGCTTTTTGTTGAGACTTATTTTTTCCATTTGAACACAAATTTAAGAGAATTTTGTGTGCGGAAAAATTAGACAATCTCACTAACGAAAGGGTGAGTAAATCATTCTTAGTTTCGAAGAATTTAAGTAAATCTTTTACAATAAACCGTGCGGTAAAATTAGCATACCCCAATATCTCGTTAAATACTCAAATTATTACTTCCTAATTACTATTTTCCTAAAATACTTATTCTGGTTAATTCCCTGAAGAAGAAGTAAATATTCACCATCGGTCAAGCTCGAAACATCAATATCAAAATGAGTTTTATAGTTTTGTTCTTCTTTTATGACTCTGCCAAGAATATCAAAAAACTTATATTTAATCAGCTGAGCCGATGAAATAACTAAACTATTAGAAACAGGATTAGGATATAATGATAAATCAGCAATCGAATTTTCATTTGCTAAAATAATAGGCATGAAAACTGAAGATAGTTCACTTTCACAACCCTTTAATACCGCTTTAACTTGGTAATTACCAGTATTGGTAGTAAACTTTATTTTATTTCCATTTTCATTCAATTGAGTGTTGTTGAAAAACCATTTATTTTCATTCAAATAACTGGATATTAGTGTATCATTCGATTGTTTGATAAAAGGTTGAGGCACTACTAATACATTAATCGTTATACCTTGAGCAGAGGTAGTAAGACACCCATTTGAATTTATAACCTGAACTTTATAAATCCCTAAACTCTCAGCTTTATAAAATTGATCAATAGCCTCTTTTATTGGAGTTTCATTTTTGAACCATTGATAATTTGCTTCCTTCGCGTCTGTCGTCAGAATAACACTACTACCAGAACAGATTTCAGTAAATCCTCGTACAACTATAGTAGGATTTACTGGGTTCGATACCTTTTTAACGGAAAATGATTCAGAAGAAACACTACATCCTCTACCATCAGTAAGAAGTAGCTGATAGTTTCCCTCTTCATTAATTTTTAGTATTCCGTTTGGTGAAAGAACTGCTGCCAAATTATTTTTATTCCACAAATAATTAAAAGGTTGAATTCCCCCAGAAGTTACCACCTCTAAAGTGGTCGAACCTGTTTCACAAAACTCTTTTTTACCTTTGATTTCTTCAATTTTCAAATTTGAAAACGGTATAACACTAATAATTATACTATTACTTGCATTCGTTTTACATAATTCTGATACACCACCTGCATTTGTAATTGAGGTCTCACAATATGCAGTATATGTTGTTGTTAGCTGTGGAGTTATTTTTAGATTAGAACCACGAGTACCATTTGACCAAACGACCGTCCCCTCACAGCCAGTTGAAGATATATTTACAGTTTGACCTTGACAAATATTCGATTTATCTGCTTGAATGACAGGTGCGGTTACAATTTTTATTTCAATAGTTCTCGATGTACTCTCACAAGTACCTTGTGTTAAAGTTAAATTATACTTACCAGCAGACTCAGCAATGTAAGAACTACTAGAAGCAATAGCTATATTGTTTCTATTCCACTGATGACTAATATCACTGGATGGGAAACTCGCTGTACCTCTTGACTTACTAAATGAATAACCTAATGGTAGATTACCAGACGAACAAAAAGTCGTACTATTTCCTGTCAAATCAAAGTTCATTTTACAAGGGGTATCTGGTGAGGCTATTTTGAAAATATAAAAATGAGGGGAACTTAGGTATATATCTCTATAATCATCACCATAATTTTTTCTATATGCTGTTACATACAAACCATTATCAGACGCACCATACACATCTAAAGCAAAGCCACTGAAGTTTTTAGACCAATTAAATACATTGTTATTACTTAATTTAATTATTTGACCATTTTGACCAATATCATTGGCTTTACCAACAATAATAATCCCTCCATCAGCTGTTGTTGTAATGTTTGAAGAGGTATATTGGGTATTTTTCCATTCTTGGTTCCCACTCGAGTTAAATTTATACAAACCAGAATTTGTCATTACCGCACAACCTTTATCTATTGTTATTTCAAAATCAAAAATGGATTCAGAAGCAAAATTTTTTGTCCAAATGTTACTTCCATTTTGAGTATTTATCTGAAGAATCCCTAAAATGTTAGTCAAAGAAGAATTTTGAACTTGAATGTACATTCTATCTGCATCCAATGGCACAAATTTAGTTGCATTTACAATCGACAAATTATTCCATAATAATTGTCCCTTTGCTGAATATTTCCTAAGACCATTATCAGTACCTACAATTACCCCATCATCACTTGTTGTTTGGATATCTGTTACATTGGATGTAAATGCCGTTATGTCGCTACTCCATTCGACACTTCCATCATCTTTAAGTCTTTTTATTTCTATAATTGTTTTATTATTATTGAATGATGTTGTATAAATATAAAAACCATTGGATAGCGTTGCTGTTGCATTATTTAGTATGTATGGCACATTTCGTTCCCAAACCAAATTCATATTAGCATCATATTTTCGGATGTTACCCAAACCATTTACTAATATTCCGCCATCTTGGCAGGGGTACTGGTTTACAAGCACATAATCATTGTTAAAATTTAGTGTCTTTATAATTCCATTTGCATCAAATTTGATTATACTTTTACTTTGACTTATCATATACTTACTTGTCAATACTGCAAATAAGACATTAGGTCCTGCCACTGAACCTGCATACCCACCTCTAGAACCACCTAAAAAAGATTCACTCCATTCGACTGCAGGTGTGGTTATTATTTGCGAGAATGATATTTTTGAAATAATCAAACTAAAAAATAAGATACTGAGTAGATTTTTTTTCATATAATTTGAAAAATGGATTTTGAAAGAGTAAAAATTATAAAATCTGTTTACAAAAATCATAACACAAGGTAATTATTTTGAAACAAATTGCAATATGTCTAGTCCTGAAATCGGTTTACACAAAAATATGTAAACAAATGGCAAGAACCAAGACAAACAGAGGGTAGGGCTATAACATTATAATTTAAAGCAAAGGCTCCAACAGCAGTATTATTAGAACCTTATGTATTTGAAACCATTGCATAGTTCCCAATTGCAGTATTTAAATTTCCTACATCGTTTAACCATAGTGCCATTCCTCCAATTGCAATATTTCCAATCCCTGTCATTTTAAAAAACAAAGCATTTTCACCTAACGAGACGCCATTATTGGTTTTTCCTTTCAAGCCTCTTGGAGTAATTAAAATTGAGCCATCATTACTATTTAGTGCTGAAATCTGACCAAAAACACTAAAATTACATAAAAAATAAAAGACTAAAATAAAGTAAAGTTTCATGGCAATTGATTGTTATTTAAAAGTTCATATAAGTTTTTTTTTCTTCTTCTGGAAATCTTGACAATGGTTCCGTTGCATAATTCAATAACATCTTTGTTTATTTTATTGACAAATAACAAATTCACAATAACCGATTTATTCACACGAAAAAATTGCTTTTGCTCTGAGAGTTCTAATTCAAATTTTTTAAGTGTTTTGGCATAAATAGAAACACTTCCATTCAATGGGTTTATTTGAGTGTAATCAACTTGAGCAATAAAAGAAATGATATTTTGTTCGTAAGGCACATATTTTTTCATTAGAGATTTAGGCCAAAATAATTAGCTGAAATAGCTACTGATTGAGAACTGCAACGTAAATGAAGCACTTTCAATCACTAGCCAACCGTACTGTTTGACTATTCTGCCAAATGTATGTTGTTGCAAAAATAATTCCTACAAAAAGTACATTATAACCGTTATAATGTACTTTCACAGATTTTTTATTGAGCGTATTATTTGCTCAGATGAAAATAATCGATAAAAGAATATTGTTTAAGTTGTTTATAATCAAACTATTAATTCTAATTCCGTGTCTCATTTCTTGTGTTTTAGTACTTAAATGCCCATTCAGACTACTTAGTTGAATAAATCGCATGGTGTTTTTAATGTCGGTGTCTGAATCATGTAAATATGTTTCAAAACTGGAGTTTATAGATACTCAAATTTTTATCTTATAAGTTCTTTTTCAAAAAATATCTCTCTTCCACCGGAGAAAATAAGAGCAAATTGAACCATAATCGAACACATGAATGAGAGTTGGAAGATGTTAATCTATTACCCACCCAACTAAAATAATCACCTTATAATGCTGTTGGTTTACTTGGGTTACTTTATGATTTTTACTCTCTGTTTTGAATCTTTATGCAGTTATTATTTAATTATCTTGCTTGTGTAAATTTTGGGGTAAATCATAAAATAACACAGTTGGTAGAATTAAAATAAATACAATTTCATCTAATTCATTTTTTTTTATTGAATAATAGCTATCTACAATAAAGTTTTGTGTCGCTATAAATTAATGCGGTGTTTTCTGAGTATGTGTTTATAGTTCTAAATGGGTGCCGAATAATTATTTTTCATCACAATTATTTATTTTTTCTAATTGAATTAAATATAAATAGTGATACAAAATAAGTGCCAACTGCAAAAACAATAGAAAGAGTCAGTGTAATTATGTTTCCAAAAAAACCAGATGGTACCCTTGTTCCAACTACATTTGCAGCTAGACTTAATGCTAAGAAAGCTATAATAAAAGCAAATCTACGATTACTCACGATAAGTTTATTTATATGAATATAGGAAAATCTATTTTAATATTGTGATTACTACCTATTTGCTTTTGTTATTAATTTTTAAAAAATCAAATAAATGTGCTAACCTAAAATCAATTTTTACTAGAAAAGTTTTCTTTAATTAATAGATTTGCGTTTTTAATAAAAAGGTACAAATTGAGTATTCAAATATTGTATTATTTCAACAAAATAGAACAAAAGTTTTAACAAGTTATTTTTAAACGTTATAATCAAAAGCTAATAAACTTATTTTATCACCAATAAATTTGTTCTTCAAAAAAGATTTACTTGTCTTTTTCCACATTTTTCTTCGGAACAAAACCCTCTTCAAACGTAAATTCTATTTTATTTAATTGCTCCTTAAGTGCTTTAAAATTGTAATGCCAAATTTTTCCACTCTTAGTTCTCACATTTGAAACATAAGAAATGCAAATAAGATATTCACTTACATTATTTTCTGAAGCATACCAACTTGAATATGGTCGGAAAAAACTTTGCCCATCAATGTCAGTAATTGCTGTATTAGAAAGGGATTTCATGTGTTCTCCAAATACATTGTAAATTAGGTGAACAATTTCATAGGCAGTTATTGGTTCTTGAGTTGTTATACTACCGGTGGGTTCAAATGAATATCTCGATGAACTATAAGATGGAACAATTCCAATGTCAGATAATTGAACAGGGCAATTTGAATCATTAATGGTTATTTGTTCTCTTTTCAGAGACGAGCCATCATTTACTTTTATTCCCAACCCAATCTTTAGCATAACGGAGTTTCCCTCTTTTCTATTTACACTTAATTGAGAAAAGGAACTTATAGAAAAAGAGATACTAATTAATGTCAAAATAATTCTTTTCATGGTGTATTCGTAATAACTAAATTTATTTTTTTATTGATTAGGTATATTAATTAATAATCATTGTTAAATTTAAAAGATTTGATTAAACTTTTCGAAACTATGGACAATTTAGTTAATCTTCAGTTAGGACTCATAAATATTTTTTTGATAAATACAAAATTAAAAGACTGTTTAAACTATTGGTTACATCTTAATTCTCATTTGCTATAATTCAGTAAACCTTTAAGAAAATTTAAATATATGGTTCGTAAAAATACTTTTACACTGTTATTCTTATTATTTACTTTTTTTATGCTCTACATTGGTCTATGGTCGGAACTAGTCCATAGGGTTAAATTTAATTCATGGGATATTATAGGGGTTAGAATTAGGGTTACAAACTCCAACTTGTTTTCAAACACAAACATAATGGCTTTATTAATCCTGATAGCTTTTAAATTACTTAGATTCAATTGACAAATACAACTTATCGGAGAAATGGATAAAGTAAATTTTTAAGAAGATGGAGACGTTGCACCTTTCCTCATAATAGACAAATTGTAATAAAGGCAAACACCTCAATCCGAATCCCTCACATAATTCGCTAATTTTCAGTTGTACGAGAGCATCTATTTATTCAAGAACGAAACTAATTGGCATTGTAAAAAATACCCTTACGTTACGTCCATTTTGTTTGCCAGGATTCCACTTCGGCATTGATTTCGATACACGTTGTGCTTCTTCGTCACAACCAAAACCTATTCCTTTTAAAATCTGAATATCACCTAAACTACCATCTTTCTCAACAACGAATTTTACAAAAACTTTTCCAGAAACGTTTGCTCTTTGAGCAGCAGATGGATATTTGAGGTTTTTACCGATAAACCCATACATTTCTTTGATTCCACCTGGAAACTCAGGTTGTTCCTCAACGGTTGAAAAGATTTCATCTTCTTTAGGTTGCTCAATCTCCACGGCTTTTGGAGCTTCTACAACTGGAGGAGCGTATGCAACCTCATCAGACTCAATCCCTTTGCCTCTTGACATCTCATCGTTCCGTGGATATTGATTGGTATTCCGACTATTATAGTTGGTCATATTCCTGTTAACAGAAATATTTGAGTTTGTGCTTTGTGTTGTCGTCTTTAAATTTATAATTTCAGTCAAATACAGATTTAAATCTGCTTTTAATTTAGCATTTTCTAATTGTTTTTGATTTAGATTATTTATAGCATCTTTAACTTCAGACTTTAGTAAACTAATTTCATTTTCAAAATTTACAATTGCCACATTAAGTCCTTGTACTTTTTTTAAATTTGAAGTTTTTTCATTTTCAAGTGTACTTTTTAAACTACTGAACTCAGCTACATTTAGATTTAAATTGTTTTTTAATTGAGTATTTTCTAATTGCTTTTGATTTAGAATATTTGTAACATCTTTAACTTCTGTTTTCAGTAAAATAATTTGATTTTCAAAATTTACATTTGTTTCATTTAGTTCTTGAACTTTTTTTAAATTTACATTCCTTTCATATTCAAGTACATTTTTTAAGCTATCTACACTTACTTTAAATTGTTCAATTTGTGCTTTTTTTGATTGTGAAAAAGTCAGATTTGAATGGAGAATAAGTATAATAAAAATTATTTTTTTCATTTTTTAAGTTTTAATTTGCTACTCATAAGGCTTTTCAGAATATACCCCGTTTTTTTAAAGTTGTTTCTGGACTCAACTTTTTTATTTTTTATCAGAAGTAGCCTACAGAAAGCTTGAAATCAACTTGGCAGCGATTTAATTATCTTTTCCTTGTGTTTTTAGACCATCCTATAAATGTTTGCGGCCAAAAGAACTTGGCTATTTTTTAGTAAAAAGCTTTGTTTTAACACAGAACAGTCAATTTCTTGTGGCTGGTTTTATTAGCTGGTTATCCATTACCTCTTTCCTTACATTTCTTGCTTGAAAAAAAACCGTCGAAACCCTCAAAATTTACTATGTTGAATTCGGTCTTTGATTCAATACGAAGTTTTCCAATAACTTCTTGATAACCTTCTCCTGTGCATTGTCCATATAAAATATCAAAAAATGTAACAGTGTACTCACTATTTGAAAATACTCTTTTAAATTTTGTAAAGTTTTTTTCTTGCATTTTCAAAAGCATTATTTTGTTTTTTATCTTCATTCTTATATACTTACCTTTTGGGTCAGTTTCTTTATAATCATCTAAAACTATAATTTCATCATTCATACTATACCTAAATTCTGGCATGCCATCATATTCAACTTCTTGCGGTATCAAATTCTTGTTTATAGAAATGTTTGAGTTTGTGATTTGTGTTGTCGTCTTTATTTTTTTTAATTCATTAGTGATAATTTTTATGCTATCCTCTTTGTTTAAAGATTGTATTTTCAGATCAGTGATTTCAGCTAAATTCAGATTTAAATCTTCTTTTAATTGAGCATTTTCTAATTGTTTTTGATTTTGATTATCTGTAGCATCTTTAACTTCAGACTTCAATAAACTAATTTGATTTTCAAAATTTACAATTGCCACATTTAGTCCTTGTACTTTTTTAAAATTTGAAGTTTTTTCATTTTCAAGTGTACTTTTTAAACTACTGATCTCAGTTGAATTCAGATTCAAATTGTTTTTAAATTGATCATTTTCTAACTGTTTTTGGTTTAGATTATTTAAAGTGTCTTTAACTTCTGTTTTCAATAAAGTAATTTGATTTTCAAAATTTACAATTACCGTATTTAATTCTTGAACTTTTTTTAAATTTGCATTCCTTTCATTTTCAAGTACATTTTTTAAGCTATCTATACTTACTTTAAATTGTTCAATTTGTGCTTTTTTTGATTGTGAAAAAGTCAGATTTGATTGAAGAATAAGTATAATAAAAATTATTTTTTTCATTTTTTAAGTTTTAATTTCTTACTCATAAGGCTTTTCAGAATATACCCCGTTTTTTTTAAAGTTGTTTCTGGACTCAACTTTTTTATTTTTTGTTAGAAGTAGCCGACAAGAGGTTTGAAACCAACTTGGCAACGATTTAATTATCTTTTCCTTGTGTTTCTTAAACCAACCTATAAAGGCTCTCTGCTAAAAGAAGTTGGATATGATGAAATGAAAGCCTTTGTTTTAACACATAAACGTCAATTTCTTGAAGCTGGTTTTATTAGCTGGTTATCCATTACCCATTTCCTTGCATTTCTTGCTTGAAAAAAAACCGTCGTAACCATTAAAATTAATTATATTGAATTCGGTTTTTGATTCGATTCGAAGTTTTCCAGTAACTGCTTGATTACCTTCTCCTGTGCATTCTCCATACAAAATATCAAAAAATGTAACAATGTATTCACTATTTGAAAATACTCTTTCAAATTTTGTAAAGTTTTTTTCTTGCATTTTCAAGAGTATTATTCTGTTATTTATTTTCATTCTTATAGTTTTAGTTTCACTATCACCATCTAAAACTATAGTTTTATTATTCATAATGTACTTAAAGGCAGGTTTGTCATAATTCTCAATTTCTTGCGGTATCAAATTGTTATTAACAGAAATATTTGAGTTTGTGCTTTGTG
>Ga0114967_10003400_pt1 | contig 13068 bp, 12 predicted proteins | sample M_130628_MF_Meta_FD_92639 | JGI IMG/M metagenome (GOLD analysis project Ga0114967, IMG submission 92639) | Freshwater microbial communities from Lake Montjoie, Canada to study carbon cycling - M_130628_MF_MetaG | ecosystem: Environmental > Aquatic > Freshwater > Lake | place: Lake Montjoie... | reverse complement strand
TGGGCCTGCCCATTCCAACCATGAGTTGGCCATGGCTGGCTGCGGTGCACCGTGCTGACCCAGATCACTTCACTTCCAGGCCTATCGAGACGATGGATTGGGGCTATGGGGAAATCGCCGTCATTTCCGGCTGCGTGAGTGTCTCCTGGTGGATCATGGCCCTGTTCCTCTCCCACCGCGCCTCCCGGGAAACGCGGGCGGTGGAACGGGAAGCCGCCGCGCTCCTGAAGCAGCCGGCAGCTTCCCTCCCCGCCCCCGGGAATGGGTAGCGGATCGCGGTATGGCCCAGGCAGGCTGGCGGTGGCGGAGGTGCCAGTTTGGTGGGCAGGAAACAAAGCCTCCTCCGGCAGTTCGCCGACAGGTTCCTTGGTGCCGCCAAAAAACCCGCCTGCGTCGTCGGAAAATCTATTGCGAGACACGAATGCGAACGAAGCGGCGGACGGGTCCGGGTTCATCTATCTTCACGACATCGCGGACCTCAACCTGCTTGATGCCTGGCCCGGCGCTATCGCCGCCCACGTAGCCTGAACCCGCAGTCGGCGCGCCAAACACGCTGCTGACGGCGAAGACGTCACCAAGCCGGGCAGCTTTGCTGCCCGCGCCACAGCTTGTCAGTGGGGCTATGGCCTCCCCGCCGGCCGCATGCTTTTTGATAGGAAACAGTTACCCGCTCCGGAGTGGATTGTCATCCGCCGCATCACGCGCCGGCAGTCCGGCTATTTCTGATCAGGCGCTTTGGACCATTGGACAGCCAAGCCCCGCGTTCATCCAGCGGTCACCAGGGTGACGAGGGCGGAGGCTTTTTCGTAGATGGTTTTAACCTGGGCGGGTTCAAAAGGTTTGCCTTCGGGCATGTCGATGAGGGCGCGGATTTCTTCCAGGCCGGCGCGGAGGGGTTTCATCCAGGGGCGCTTTTGCAGGGTGGGGTTCAACTCAGCCAGCATGGCGGTGAAGTATTCGATGAGGTCGGTGCGGGCGAGCAGGCCGGCGCGGTCCGGGGTGAAGGCATCGCTGGCAGTGCCACTGGCAATTTGAAGGCCGCGCAGCCAGCCGCCGAGGCTGATGAGGTGGGCCATTTCCATGTCGCGCAGGAGGACCATGTCGCCTTCGACGTCTTTTTGGGTCCCGGCGAGGTCATCGCGCAGGGTTTTCCAATCGCCGAGGGCGGAATTTTCGAGGAGGCTCTTGGCGTGCTCGGTGACGCGGGCTCCGGCGCCGAGGACCTTGGCGTGTTTGAGCACAGCGCGGCCGGTGTCTTCCAGGTCTGACACTTTTTCCGTCTGGACCGCGAGGAAGCCATCGCCGATCAGCACGCCGAGGGACAAGGCGACAAGGGAGCGGTCACTGGCGGTGGATTTCGGCAGGGGGCGCTTGAGTTTTTCGTAGGGCAGGGAGCCCAGCACTTCCAATTGGCCGAAGATCTTGCGGATGGAGGGGGTAGTGAAGGAATTGACGCCATATTCCTCGCGCAGGTGATCGTCCTCAAGCAGGTCCTCCGGGACTTCCGGTTTGGGTGCGGCGGCTTCGGCTTTGGGTTTGGATGTGGGCTTGGCCGATTCCCTGGTTGTCTTGCTGGGCACGGCGGGAGTCGGTTCCGGGGCCGCCGTTGGGACATCCGGGGTTTTCTGGGCCAGCCCGGAACAGGGTGGGATGACGAGACCAGACACAATGACAAGCCGTAGGAAAAAGTCAGCGGGCGAGGGGGACATGGTGGAGGAGAAGGAAAGGGGGCAGGAATGGGGATTCCAGGATTCCAGTGACTATGGGCGTGGTAGTCGTTGATTTCGAGTCTTTTTCCTGTGAATATTTGCCCTGTTGACGGGTAGGGGGAGTCGCGGCTTTTTCCACCTCTCCGGCCCGGTGCTGTCAAACCGGGCCACTTTTGTTTTTTATCTATGCAATGGCCCACCATCCTCTGGCTCTGCTGCTACACGATTGTGGCAGGAGGCCTTTCTGCTTTCGGGATACACCGCTGGTTTATGGTGTGGCTGTTCTGGAAGCACTACCGGAACCCGCCCCAGCCCAGGGGGCGCTTTGAAAAACTGCCGTTTGTTACGGTGCAACTGCCGATTTACAATGAGCGGCTGGTGGTGTCGCGGCTGGTGAAGGCGGTCTCTGAATTGGACTATCCCCGGGAATTGCTGGAAATCCAAATCCTGGATGACTCGACGGACGAAACCCAGCAAATCTGCCGGGACGAGGCGGAGCGGCTGCAGGCGGACGGGTTCCATGTCACCCTGCTGCACCGCACGGACCGCTCCGGTTTCAAGGCGGGAGCCTTGGAAAATGGCATGGCCCAGGCGAAAGGTGAGTTCATCTTCATCCTGGACGCCGATTTTGTGCCGGGTCCTGGTGTCCTTCATGAAATGGTGCACTTCTTTACCGATGAAAAAATTGGCATGATCCAGACCCGCTGGGGGCACCTGAACCGGGATTATTCCATCCTGACCAAGGCTCAGGCACTGTTTTTGGATGGCCACCTCGTGGTGGAACAAGTGGCCCGCAGCCGCAGTGGGCGCTTCTTCAACTTCAATGGCACCGCCGGCATGTGGCGGAAGCAGACCATCATCGATGCCGGGGGCTGGCAGCACGATACGCTGACGGAGGATCTGGACCTGAGCTACCGGGCGCAGATGAAAGGCTGGAAATTCATCTTCCTGAAGGACGTCATCAGCCCGGCGGAGCTGCCGGTGGATGTGAATGGATTCAAGAGCCAGCAATTCCGCTGGACGAAGGGCAGCATCCAGACCTGCCGGAAAATCCTCGGTCCGGTCTGGCGCAGCCACATTCCGTTGCTCCTGAAGATCGAGGCGACCATCCACCTGGGGGCCAATTATGCCTATTTCCTGTTGTTCATCATGTTCTTCCTTGTGGTGCCGGGCGCGGGTTCGGAATTCCAAGCCAAGGGGCGCTTTTGGTTCTTCGATTTGCCGATTCTGATCTGCACCACGGGCTCGGTCGGGGCATTTTACCTTTCCAGTCAGTTGGCTGCTTACCCGAAAACAGGTTGGAAAAATATTGTTTATCTCCCGGTTTTACTGGCGCTGGGAATTGGAATGAGTCTGAGCAATGGAAAAGGGGTCATTGAAGCCATGATTGGCAAGGAAAGTGCCTTTATCCGCACTCCCAAGTCTGGCATCGAGAAGAAAGAGCAACTTTGGCAACGCGCCGCCGGTCGGCCGGCGAAAAAAAGCTTACTCCTCCTGGAAATCCTACTCGCCATGTATTTCACAGGGCTGGTAATTTACGGAATTTTAAATAATTACTGGAGTTCTTTGCCATTTCTGCTAATGTTCATGATGGGATTTTGGTATGTGGTCGCGGGCTCCCTCCCGCAACTCGTTCAAAATCGCTCCTCAAGTGAACCAGACAGCCCGCCGCCATTTAAAATTTTTTAAAAAATGAAACTCTCTTTTCTTCAGTTGGTCGCTCCAACACTCCGCATGGGAAGGATTGCCATCGCCCTGCTTGGCTTCCTTTTTGTGGCTGGGATGACCAGTTGCTCCTCCACGAAGCCGAACCGGGAGATCCGGGTGAGCGTGGCGGATCAAAAAATGGCTTTGTATGAAAATGGTCAACCCGTCCGGGTCTACGGGGTATCAACCTCGAAATTCGGGGTAGGGGACAGCCCCTCCAGCAACCGCACGCCGATTGGGAAAATGCGGGTGGCCAAAAAGATCGGGAATGGCCTGCCGCCGGGAATGGTATTCAAAAGCCGCCAGCCAACCGGAGAAATTCTGCGCCCGAACACGCCTGGCCGTGACCCCATTGTGTCCCGGATTTTATGGCTCCAGGGCACGGAAAGCAAAACCCGGAATGCCTACGGGCGCTTCATCTACATTCACGGCACGCCAGAGGAATACAACATCGGGCGTCCCGCCAGCTACGGCTGCATCAGAATGCGGAGCATGGATGTCATCGATCTCTTCAACCACGTGCCCGAGGGCATGCCGGTCAATATTGACAAAGGCCGCCTCCCTGGTGAAGCCCGCCATCAGCCCCTTTACGTTTACAGCCCGCCTCCCCAACCCATGAGTCCCCTGAAACAATATGGACCCATGCGGCCGAGCCAGGGGCAAACCAGTGTCGCCAGCAACCGCCGCAGCCGCTGATTTTGGTGCTGCCTGCGCGCAGGGATCAAAAGCCGGGCTGCTTTCTTTCACACGCAGCGCTTGACAGCGTGGTTTCCAGAGGTAGTCTCGCCCTCCCTTCCAATTCGACTTTTTTAATACAGACATGGCCAACACCAAATCCGCCAAAAAGCGCAATCGTCAGATGATCGTGCGCACCGCCCGCAACCGCGCCATCAAGAGCCGGGTGAAAAGCGCCCGCAAGGCCGCTCTTGCCGCCATCCTGACGGGTGACAAGGAAGTGATCGCCGCCAAGGTCGCTTCCTATGCCTCCACGGCAGACAAGGCCGCGAACAAGAACGTGATCCACAAGAACGCCGCCAGCCGCTTCAAGGCCCGCATTGCCGCCGCTATCGCCAAGGCCAGCGCTGCGCCAGCCGCCAAAGCTTGATTTTTTCCCGGGTCAGTTGCTGCATCCCAGCACTGATAATCCAATTGCAGCGTGCCTTCCTAACCGGGAAGGCACGCTTTTTTGTTGGAGAAGGGAGCACGGGACTCCGGCCCGTGTGTTTCGATTCAAGTCCGTCCAGGATGACGATCCAGCAACTATCTTTCCAACGACTCAGCGGGGTGGGCCAACAGTGCGTCGGCGGCGGTGGCGACGCTTTGCCACGGGAGGAGAGGCATGGCGGCACCGCCTTGTTTGGGCTGGAGAGGCAGGCCGTCAGGCATTCCGGCGCACCGGATCATGGCCTGGGGGTGACGGGGGGCCCAATGGTAGGGATTGGTGGGACCGAAGAGGCCCAGCTGGGGCACTTCAAAGGCGGCGGCCACATGCATGGCAGCGGTATCGACGGTAATGGCGAGGCGGGCTCCGGCGATGACTCCGGCCCATGCCGTGAGGCTCAATTGGCCGTGCAGGTCGGTCACGGGCACGGGGCTGCCGTCAAGAATTTGGCGGATGTGCTGGCGCTCGTATTCCCAATCACCCCCAGTGAGCACGATGGGCAGACCATGTTGACCGTGCAGGTGCTGCAGCAGGGCGATCCAATGCTCCGGCGGCCAGAATTTATCCTCCCGCGCGGTGCCAGGATGGATCAGGATATAAGGCGCAGGCAGGGGGGGCAGTTGGAGGCTGTCGGGGAGTTTCAGGTGGCCGGCATCGCCCACCGGGGGAAGCGTGAGACCCAGAGGACTGGCCAGGGCGTGGTGGAAATCGATGGTGTGACATGCCTGCACGGAGGCCTGGCTGCGGATGAACCAGGCCCGGCAGCGCAGCCAGCCGGACGCGAATTTTTCATAACCCACACGGAGCGGCGCTCCTGACAGAAGGGAGAGAAACGCAGAGCGGTCTGTGCCGGTGTAGTCCAGCACGATATCCGCGCCCAGCTCCCGGATGCGGTGCAGCAAAGCAAAATTCAGGCTGCCGGGCTGCCAGACAAGGACTTCATCCACCATCCCAAAGAGTCCGGCCAGAGCTCCGGCAGCCCCCGACAGGACGAGGGTGAGGGTTGTGTCAGGATACGCGGCCCGCAGCGCCGCCAGCGCAGGGGCGGTGAGCACCGCATCGCCGATGCGTTTGAGTTGGAGCAGCAGAAAACCGGGCAAAATCGTTTGGAAAACCTATACCGGCTCAATCAAGCCAATGCCGTCCCGAAAGAAATGGCAAAATGAAGACGATGGCGCTGCCCTCTCACCGCTGCCCGCTGCCCTGTCAGGGCACGTCCGCTTCCCCTTCTTTTTCGGTCAGCTTCTTCAGCTGGTCCATCCAGCGGTTGGAATCCTTGTGGGTGGGATTGGCGGCGATGAGGGCCATCATGGAGGCGGCGGCGGTCTTTTTCTGGCCGGCGCTCCATTGGTCGCGATACATGGCGAATTTCATGGAAGGCACTTTGACTTCCTCATAACGCTCCACCAGTTCCCTGACCTTGGTGGATTTGGCGACCTTGGCGGTTTGCTCGATGCGTTTGGTCCAGGCGGCGGCGATGCCGGCGGAGTCCTGTTTTTTGCGCAGCGGCTCAATGATCAGCCGGTCATAAATTTCATCAATGTTTCCGGGATTGGTCGGAGCGCCATTTTTGAGGGAAACGGTGCCATCCAGCTTCAGATGCCTGGCAAAAATCGTATCCAGGACCTGCCCCCCCAATGCGGCGGAGACTTCCTTGGATTTTTTGAGGGATTCCTGAAGGGTGCTGACTTTGACGGTTTGCTCCGGATCGAGCGACATGTCCATGATGCTGCCGAGAATGCTTTTGGCCAGCACTTCCTCCTTGTCACAAAAAGAGGTCAGGGAATCCACGTATTCCACCGCCCCGCTTGAGACTTCCGCTTCCTGGGCGGCATTTTCCACGTGGGAGTCCAGCACGATGAGTCTCAGGTAATGCAATTGCAGGCGCAGCGAGGCGCAAAAGGCATCGTTGTTGCCGATGGTTTTGATCTGCTCGCGTTTCCACTCGGCGAACTCGGCCGTGGTCTTGCCCTTCATCTCAAAGTCCTGTTCCTTTTTGCAGTCGAGCCAGAAATTGAAGGCGCGGTCGTTGCCAGACATGGCGTCCTTGAGGATGGTCAACTGCGTGGTGTGCATGCCGCCGCGCTTTTTGGCAACGTCCTTCTCCAATTGTTCCACCTGAGCCTTGAGTTTGGCCAGATCCTCATCCGACATTTTGACTGGGGCGGGCGGGGCGGCTGGCGGCGCGCCGGGAGGGGTGGCCGGCACGGTGGGCTTGCGGGGGATCAGCTCCCCATGCGCTGCCACCACGGACATCAGGGGAATCACGGAGAGGAGCAGGGAGGATCGCTTCATAAGGAAATTGGGTCAGGGAAGATCGCGGGGATTTACCGGATCGTCCAACCTTTATTCCAGAACCTGGCGGTTATGACAAGCCTGTGGAACGTCGAATTTCACACAGGGGAAACCCCCATGCCCGCACGAGGGATCAGGCGGGGGAGGGCTCCTGGCCAATGTGGGGGTAATCCGTCAGGGCCTGCAGCTTCACCCCATACATTTCCGCCAGGGCATCCGCCTCGCTGCCGGCGTAGTCATCCCGGTAGTAGATTTCCCGGATGCCGTAAGCGCACAGCATCTGCATGCAGCTGGTGCAGGGCTTGGTGGTCACCGCGACCAGTTTCACGCTGCCGCGGGTGAAAAGGCTGCACAGGTTCACCTCGGCGTGCAGCATGAATTTCTGCCGGGCGTCCCGGTCGATCCAGAAGTCCGGCCCGGCATTGAAGCCTGGGGCCAGTCCGTTATAAGCGGTGCCGATTACCCGGTTGGCATGATCGATCGCCACGGCACCCACTTTGCGGAAGGGATCTTCCGACCTCAAACTGGCGACCTGGGCCAGGGCCATGGCGTATTGTGGAATGCTGATCCTCGGGGTGCCTGCGGCTGGCAGGACAGATTCTGGGCCGGGGGTGTTTTGGTGGGCCGGGGGCGGATTCATGGAAGCTGGACGGTGGAGTTCAGGTAGGGCTTGGCATGGTCTTGGCGGCCTGCCAAGCCGCTTCCATCCGCTCCAGCCCGGCTTCCTCCAGGAGGACGCCCTGGGCGGCGAGGGCAGATTCCATGGCGGAGAAGCGGGCCTCGAATTTGGCGTTGGCTGCGGTCATCAGGACTTCCGGGTCCAGCTTCAGCTTCCGGGCCACATTCACGGCGGAAAACAACACATCACCGAGTTCCTCTGCCGCGTGGGCTGCATCGCCACTGGCGGTGGCTTCCTCCAATTCTTCGCATTCCTCGCGCAGTTTGGCCAGCACGCCGGCGGTGTCCGGCCAGTCGAACCCGACTTTGGCGGCCTTCTTTTGCAGTTTTGCGGCGCGGCTCAGACCTGGCAGGGCTTTGCTCACGCCTGCCAAAAAGGCCTTTGGGGTCCCGCCTTTTTCCTGACGTTTGATTTCATCCCACTGTTTCAGCACGCCTTCGGTATCCGTCACGCCGCTGTCGCCATAAACGTGGGGGTGGCGGCGGATCAGTTTTTCTGCAATGCCATGGGCGATGCGGTCCAGGTCAAACGCGCCCGTCTCGCTCCCCAATTCGCCGTGAAACACCACCTGCAGGAGCAGGTCGCCCAGTTCCTCACAAAGGTGCACCATGTCTCCTGACTGCACCGCTTCCACCACTTCGTAGGCTTCCTCCACCAGGTTGGGCATCAGGCTGGCGTGCGTTTGTTCCCTATCCCAGGGGCAACCGCCGGGGGAGCGCAGATCGTGCACCACGCGCTGCAGGCGCACCAGGCCGTCACAGGAATCAGGGGGGATTTTACCAGGCATAGGGGGAAGGAAAAGAGACTGCTGCCCTCTAAGCGTTTTTGCCGCTTCGGCAATGGCCAGCTTTGCCGACGGTCTTACGGGCCGGCGGCCAGGGATTTGGCGGCGTGATAGATTCCCCGGTGCCGGAAGAGCACCGCCATGCCGCAACTGAGGACCGCTGGCAACGTCAGGCCAGGGCCGAACAATTCCACCGCCAACAGCAAACCTGTAATGGGCGTGCGCGCGGCTGCGCTGAAAACGGTGACCATGCCCAGTGCAGCAAAAGCTTCTGCATGGTGCAGACCATTCAGGTGAAAACTGAGTGTTTGCCCCAGGGCGGCACCGATGAAAAACAAGGGGGTGACCTCCCCGCCTTTGAACCCGCTGCCTACCGTGACGACGGTAAAGACCAGCTTCCACGCCCATGCTTCTGCGATCACGGGTGGGGCTTTGGCATTGGACAAGGTTTCCCAGGGCTGGGTGAATCCATGGAAGAAGGATTCCAGCGTCAAGCCCTGCGGCCCAGCCAGAGTGCCCAGCCCCAGATAGTCCCGCGTGCCGCAGACAGAGACGAGCGCTATCACCAAAAAACCGCCCAACAGCGGACGCAGCGGAGCCCAGGGCAGCCAGCGCTTCATCCAGGCCTGCCAGAGATGGGCCGAGCCCACAAAGGCCCAGGCCACCAGGCCAAAAACCATGGCCGCGATGAGCACCCCGCCCCACATGCCAATGTCCGAAAAAAGAGCGAAAGGGATCCTGGGCCAGGCCGTGTGATGGCCTCCCCACGCATGGCATACGCGGTCAGCGCAAAAGGCCGCCGCCACGCACCATGGCCATTCCTTCAGCCGGCCCCGGCGCTGCCGCAACACTTCCACCGCGAACACCGCTCCAGCCCATGGCGTGCCGAAAACCGCCCCAAATCCAGCCGCCACGCCTGCCATCAGCAGACCGGGACATTCACCGGCGCCCAGCCTGCCCCTGCGGCCTACCCAACCTGCCAGGCTGCCTCCCATCTGCACCGCCGTCCCTTCCCGTCCGGCGGAGCCCCCTCCCAGATGCGTCGCCAGGGTGCCAAGTAAAACCAGGGGAGCCATCCTCGCAGGAACCCCGCCGCCCGGTTCATGAATTTCATCCAGGATCAATCCCGTGCCGCGCTCTGCCGTGGAGCCCCACTTTTGATAAATCAGCGCTACCGCCATGCCGGTGAACGGCAGGCACCATAACAACCATGGCTGCGCCAGCCGCACCCGTGTCACCGCATCCAGACTCCAGAGGAAAAAGGCCCCGGAAGTCCCCGCCAGCACCGCCGTGATTCCTGTCAGGACGGCCTTATGCAGCAGGGGACGGACCGGGAAGCTGGAAAGTTCCAGCTTCATTCCTCCATGTCAGCCGCCGTCTCCCCGGGCGGCACGGATCCGCCGGGTTCCGTCAGGGAGGTGATCTCATTTCCCTCCAGGGTCCATTGCTGCAGGGTGTTGGTCTTCCCCTTGGTCATGGCGCGGAAGAAGGCGGGTGCGGTGCGTTTGGTAAAACGGCGTTCGTTCACACCGGTGGCATCGCAGGCATCCAGCAGGGCGTGACCTTTATAGAGCCGGTGCTTGCCCAGGATGCGCACCGCCCCAGGCACTGGTTCGGCAGGAGCCCGGCGGTCCAGCACCAGATAGCTCAAGGGCAGCGAACGCAGGTCGATCCCCATGATTTTCCCGAACTGCCGCCAGTCCCGGTCTGTGTAAACCTCCGGCGGGGGAGTTGCAAAAAAATGGCACCAGTCGTGTTCATGCCCGGCGGCCAGCAGGCCACAGCCATGGCGGTGCAGGCAGGGAGCGACCGGATGGAGGACCGCCTTCAGAATCTCCCGGGCCTTTACCAGCTTGGCACTGGCCAGGCTGGTGCCCGGCTCCACCCACAGGATCGCCGCAGCGCGGGATGCTATCTTCAGCAATTCCGCCACGCCCGCATCCGGCAGTTCGGTCACCACGTGGCTGATCAAAAGCGTGAAAGTATTTTCCGGTTCGACGGTGGTTATGGTCACGTCAGGAAATTCCCGCCGCACTGCGGAGACAGCAAAGTTCACCGCCCGGCGCGAACGGTCGTGCAGCGCCACCGCCTTCAGTCCAGCCTCCGGATAGGCGGTGAGAAACTCCCTCACGGCCACCCCGGTGCCGCAGCCCCAATCATAGACCGCACCGGCTGGAGGCGTCCAGCCCAGCCGGGCCAGGTCCCGGAAGACGTGATGCCATTTCCAGGCGATGCGCCGGGCAAAAGTCACGTCGTAGCCACGCAATAATTCATCCGACGCCCAATAGTCGCCTTTGCCCGCCGTGCCCTCCAGGTAAGTCGTGCGCAATTCATCCAAGCTTGACCAATCGTATTCCATGACGCCCAGACTGCGGGGAAACCGCCGGAAGGCAACGGCTTTCCGGGGCCGCCATTCCGGGTTACACCGTCTGGCCCTGTTTCGCCACCACGATGGATTTATCGGGATATTCCTCCTGCAGGGCGGCCTGGAGGGCGAGGGCGCGCAGCGGCTCGCCATGCACCAGGTAGACCTGTTTTTTGGACCCAGTGATGCGGTGGAAGTATTCCATCAGTTCGCTGTGGTCCGCATGGCCGGAGAAGCTGTCCAGCAGTTCGATGCGTGCCCGCACCGTGACGGGTTCACCAAAAATCGCGACCTCCTTATGTCCTTCCCGCAGCTTCCAGCCCAGGGTGTTTTCGGCACAATAGCCGACAAACAGCACCGTGGTGCGCGGGTCGCCCAGGTTGTTTTTCAAATGATGCACGATGCGCCCGGCCTCACACATCCCGGAGGCGGAGATGATAATGAAAGGTCCCTCCTGCTGGTTCAGTTCCTTGCTGTCCGCAGCGCTGCGGATCAATTCCAGCCCTTCGAAACCAAAAGGATCGCGCTTATCAAAGAGGAAGCGGTAAACGCGCTCATTGAAGCCTTCCGGATGCAGGCGGAACACCTCTGTGGCGGACACGGCCAAGGGACTATCCACAAACACCGGCACCTTGGTCAGGCAGCCGGTCTCGATCAGTTCGTGAATCACATAAAGAATCTGCTGCGTCCGCTCCACCGCAAAAGCCGGGATCAGCACCTTGCCGCGGTTTTTCAGGGCTGCGGTCAGGATATCGCAAAGCCGCTCGCGGGAATCGGTATCCATCCCATGTTCCCGGCCGCCATAGGTGCTTTCCATGATCACGGTGTCGATGTCCCGGGCATTTTCGGGATCGCGCAGCAAATCGTTGTGCCCGCGCCCGACATCGCCTGAAAAGAGCAGGCGTTGTTTTTCACCCGTGTCCCGGTCCTCCAGATCCAGGATCACCTGGGCCGAGCCGAGAATATGGCCCGCATCAATGAAGGTGATCTTCACCCCATCGCCGATGAACATCGGGCGGTCATAGTCAAAAGTCACGAATTGCCGGAGACATTTCTCCGCATCGATGGGGGAGTAGAGCGGCGTGTAAAGTGGCTGCCCCTTCCGGGCGCGCTTTTTGTTCGCATATTCCACATCCGCCGTCTGGATCTTGGCGGAATCCGCCAGCATGATCTGGCAAAGGTCCCGCGTTGCCGGGGTCGCATAAATATTTCCCCGGTAACCCTGGCGGCTCAGATTCGGGAGATTCCCGCTGTGGTCGATGTGCGCATGGGAGAGCACCACCGCCGACAGACTGGCAGGATCAAAAGGAAAATGCTTGTTCCGGTCGTAGGCATCCTCGCGGTGCCCCTGATACAGCCCGCAATCCAGCAGGATGCGCTGGCCATTGATCTCGATGAGGTGCTGGGATCCTGTGGTGGTGCCGGCTGCGCCGTGGAAGGTGATTTTCATGATGGGCCTGAGTTTCCAGCAAGGTAGGAAATCCCCGTCTCCTTGACAAACAAAACTTCGGGAATCCTGAGCCTGGTCAGGCAGGCAGCGTGGAGGGATCCTGAAATCAAAGTCTGGAGCTTACCCGGCTGGAATGGATTGGATTGCGGAAATCACTGTTTATCAGGCTTAATTTGATAAAAAAGACATTTTCTATTGTCGCACAAGCTGAAAATAATCACATTAACGAAACCTTAATTCAATCCCTCTACCAAAAATGATGAAAATGAATCAATCCCGGCATGGCCCGCTGATGTTGGGTTTAGTGGCTTCGGCCACCATGGCGGGGCATGTCCGCGCGACTTCCGTGCTCCCGGCAGTCGATTTAACCACCGGTGCGGTGGCTACCGAGTCAAGCAATCCTTACGGTTTTCCACCGGAACGGGTGATCGATGGGGTGACGACCGGACGGAATCCTGACTTTAACCACACCAACAACGGTCCTGAGGAATGGCTGAGGATTGATTTGACGAATGCCACCCCGGCTGATCACCTGAGAATCATCAATCGTGCGGATTGCTGCTCGGACCGCTTGAATGGCACCATTGTGCGGGCTTTCACCGGCCTCCGGCCTTCTGAAGACTGCCGCGTCAAATCCGCTATCAGCTGGAAGTGGCAGTGCGTGAAGCCACCGGATACCCTTACGATATTCCCCGCACTGGGGCGACCGGTTTTGCGGCCGCAAATTCATGGAACGGAACACAGCCGTCCCGGCGGTGCTGGGTTACTGGCGTCCCGCCAGCAGAACTTACTGCGGTCAGGATGACCGCCAGCCGGCACCGGCGGGACGCCCGTGTTCCCCTTTACCCAGGAGGCTGCAGGCATTCCCGGTCGCACCCGTTCAGGATGTCCCGGTTTTGCGGCCGCAAATTCATGGA
>Ga0114967_10003395_pt1 | contig 13077 bp, 13 predicted proteins | sample M_130628_MF_Meta_FD_92639 | JGI IMG/M metagenome (GOLD analysis project Ga0114967, IMG submission 92639) | Freshwater microbial communities from Lake Montjoie, Canada to study carbon cycling - M_130628_MF_MetaG | ecosystem: Environmental > Aquatic > Freshwater > Lake | place: Lake Montjoie... | reverse complement strand
CCAGCCCGCGCCGATGCCGAAGATGAAGCGGCCTTCGCTGATTTGATCCAGCGTCGACACCTGCTTGGCGAGATTCAGCGGATGGTGCTGGTTGATCAGACACACGCAGGTCCCGAGCTTGAGCGTGCCGGTGACCGCCGCCGCCGCGCCGAGGCTGGTGAAGGGGTCGGACATATGCCGGTATTCCTCCGGCATGAACCATTCCTTGGTGCCTCCGAGCGGCATCCCGGTCTCCGGATCCGCCGGCTCGCCGGGCAAGGGCACCGGAATATGCGTGTGTTCCGGCACCCACAGCGATTCGAAGCCCCGCTCTTCAGCGGCGCGGGCCAAGCGGTCAATCCGCATGGTGTATTCGGTATTGAAAGAAAAAACCCCGATGTGCATGGCGAAAACTCCCCTCGCTGCGAACGCTTTGTTGTTAAATCCTGAGCCCGTAACCGCTTGGCTTGCAGCCACTGGGAACGGTGGTGAGAATACCCCACACCCTAGCGCCAAGGAGTCGCGCCATGTCCACCCCGCTCGCTCATGCTCCGGACGCTCCCCTGCTGCGTCACGATGCCGACGGCGTCTGCACGCTCACCCTGAACCGCCCGGCCAAATACAACACGCTGTCGATGGAGGTGCTGGGCGCGCTGGGCGCGGAACTCGCGGCGATTGCCGGCGACGCCAGCGTGCGGGTGGTGATTCTGGCCAGCACCGGCAAGGCGTTTTGCACCGGCCATGACTTGAAGGATCTGCGCGCGACCCGCGAGGAAGCCTATTACCGCGAGGTGCTCGCCACCTGCTCGGCGATGATGCAGGCCATCGTTGCCCTGCCGCAGCCGGTGATCGCGAGCGTGCAAGGCATTGCGACCGCCGCCGGCTGCCAGCTGGTGGCGAGTTGCGATCTCGCCATTGCGAGCGACGAGGCCCGCTTCGCGACCTCTGGCATTAACTACGGGCTCTTCTGTTCGACGCCGGCGGTGGCGCTCTCGCGCAACGTCTCGCGCAAGCATGCGCTGGAGATGCTCTTCACCGGGGACTTCATCGACGCCGCGACGGCCGCCCAGATCGGGCTCATCAATCGCGCAGTGCCGGCCGCCGAACTGGCCACCGAATGTCTGTCCCTCGCGGCCAAAATTGCCGCCAAATCGACTTATGCCATCAAGCTCGGCAAAGCCTCGTTCTACGCACAGGCCAACCAGCCGCTGGACGCGGCGTATCGCTGTGCATCGGCCGATCTGGTGCGCAACCTGCTCGCCGAAGATGGCATCGAAGGGGTGGATGCGTTCTTCGAGAAGCGCGAGCCGCAGTTCCGTCAATAAGGTTTTACCGCTGATTTTTCTTACTTCCGGAGTTGCCGATGTCTGCCCGCAATATCTACGAACAGGATCTCGATCAGGTCGCCGCCAATCACGTGCCGCTCTCGCCCTTGTCCTTCATTGAACGCGCGGCGTCGGTCTATCCCAATCGCCTGTCGGTCATTCACAACGAGCAGCGCTACACCTGGACCGAAACCTTCGCCCGCTGCCGGCGGCTCTGCTCGGCGCTGAAGAAGCGCGGCTTCGGCCTGGGCGACACCGTGGCGATCGTCGCCACCAACATCCCGGCGTTTTATGAGTCCCTCTTCGGCGTGCCGGCGGCCGGCGCGGTGCTGAACCCCATCAATATCCGTCTGGATGCGGACGCCATCGCCTTCATTCTCGACCACGGCGAGGCCAAGGCCGTGCTGGTGGATACCGAGTTCGCACCGGTGATGCGCGAGGCCTTAGCCAAGTGCGCGGCCAAGCCGCTCATCATCGACATCGCCGACGCCGCCGCGCCCTGCCACGACCGCATCGGCGAACTGGAATACGAAGACCTGCTGCTGGAAGGCGATCCGCAGTGCGCCTGGGAACTGCCGCAAGACGAATGGCAGGCGATGGCGCTGTGCTACACCTCGGGCACCACCGGCAACCCGAAAGGCGTGGTGTATCACCATCGCGGGGCCTACCTGAACGCGGTGGGCAACGCGCTGTCCTGGAGCCTGCCGCTCAACCCCGTGTACCTGTGGACCTTGCCGCTGTTTCACTGCTGCGGCTGGTGCTTCCCGTGGACCATTGCCATGCAGGGCGGCACCAATGTCTGCCTGCGGCGCATCACCGCCAGCAACATCTACGGCGGCATTCGCGACTACGGCGTCTCGCACTTCAGCGGCGCGCCGATTGTGCTCAACTTCATTGTGAATGCCTCCGCCAGCGAACGCTTTGAACTCAGCACGCCGGTGCAGGTGATGACCGCCGGTGCCGCGCCGCCGGCCGCCATCATTGAAGGCATGGAGCGCGCGGGTTTCCGCGTGATTCACACCTACGGTCTGACCGAAACCTATGGTCCTGCGGTGTTCACCTGCCCGCAGCCGGAATGGAAGGACCTGAGCGCCGAGCAGATGTCCGGCATCCGCATCCGGCAAGGCGTGCGCTATCCGATACTCGAAAACCTCGACGTCATCGACCCCGACACCATGGAGCCCGTGCCGCGCGACGGCAAAACCATTGGTGAAATCATGTTCAAGGGCAACGTGGTGATGCGTGGCTATCTGAAAAACCCCAAGGCCACCGCCGAGTCCTTAGCCGATGGCTGGTTCCATTCGGGCGATTTGGGGGTGATGCATCCGGACAACTACATCCAGATCAAAGACCGTTCGAAGGACATCATCATTTCCGGCGGTGAGAACATTTCCTCCATCGAAGTCGAAGAAGTGCTGTACCGTCACCCCTCGGTGCTGGAAGCCGCAGTGGTCGCCCGGCCGGACGCGAAATGGGGCGAGACCCCTTGCGCGTTCGTGTGGCTGAAGCAGGACGCGCCGGTCGTTGACGAGAAAGCGCTCATTGTCTGGTGCCGCGAACACATCGCGCACTTCAAGGCGCCGAAGTCGATCGTGTTCCGTGAACTGCCCAAAACGGCCACGGGCAAAATCCAGAAGTACAAAGTCCGTCAGGAAGCCGATGCTCTCGGCAGCCTGAGCTAAGCCAGACAATCACAAGGGCGAACACGCCCACGGGGAGCGCAGATGACTACTCAATGGGATACCTTGATTCGCGGGGCCTTGGTGTTTGATGGCAGCGGCGCGCCGCCGGTCAGCGAAGACATCGCCATCATCGACGGCCGCATTGCGGCGCGCGGCGCCAATCTGAACGCCAGCCAGGCGCGCGAAGTGCACGACGCGCAGGGCCTGTGGCTGATGCCCGGCCTGCTGGATATTCATACGCATCTCGATCTGGAAGTAGAACTTGCGCCCGCGCTGAGTGAGGTGGTGCGCCACGGCACCACCACGGTGGTGTTTGGCAACTGCAGCCTTGGCACCTCCTTCGGGGCGCAGCGCTACGGCAAGGACGATCCCATTCTCGACTGCTTCGCCCGTGTGGAGAACATTCCCAAGCACGTGCTGAACAGTTGCGTCGACAAGATGTACTGGGACAACACCGGGGATTACCTGAAGCACCTCGACACCCTGCCGCTGGGCCCCAACGTCGCCGCGCTGATTCCGCACTCGATGCTGCGGATTGAAGTCATGGGCACCACGGCCGCCATCAGCCGCGACCCGACGGCCGAAGAAATGGCCAAAATGGAAAGCCTCCTCGAGGCCGCCATGGAACAGGGCTATATCGGCTTCTCGACCGACAATATCCCCTTCCACTATCTGGCCAACGACCCCAACACCAAGGCCAAAATTCCGTCGCCCTACGCCAAACACGGCGAATACAAGCGGCTGCTCAACGTGGTGCGCAAGCACGACCGCGTGTGGCAGGCCACGCCCGACGCGCTCAATCGCGTGGCCACCTTCAAGCGCTTCCTCTACACCAGCGGACGCCTGTTCGGTAAACCCTTGCGCACCAGCGCGCTCACCGCGATCGACCTCGTGCATCAGCGCGAAGTCTGGAAAACCTTTCTCGGGCTTGCCAAGTTCCTCAACTCCTGGCTGATGCAGGGCAAGTTCCACTTTCAGGTGTTGTCGGCGCCGTTCCAGCTGTGGTGCGAAGGTCCGATCAACCCGGTGTTCGAGGAATTCGCCACCACCCGGCCGCTGCTGGAATGCCCGCTGGAAGACCGCGAAGGTCGCCGAGCCATTCTGGCCAACCCGGACTACATCGCGAAATTTGAACGCGACTGGTCCGACACCAACATCATCTCCACCTTCCAGCGCAATCTGGGGATCATGTTTGTGGACTCAAGCGCGGTGCCCGAATGGGCGGGCGAGCAGATGGCGGAGATTTTTGCGCGGGTCAAACGCTATAACGCGGGCGACGCCAGCGCAGCGCGCAGTGCCGCCGAAGCCGTGGCCTGCAAGCTTGCAGCCGATTCTCTGCGCAGCGATCCGGTGTTCTTCCTGCACCTCTTGCGCGAATACGACCGCGATATCCGTTTCCATTTCACGGTGGGCAACGACCGCCCCGAAATCCTTGAGCAACTGCTGTTTGACGAAAACACCCTGCCCGGCTTCAACGACTCCGGCGCGCACCTGATCAACATGGCGTTTTTCGACGGCAACCTGATGACGCTCAAAATTGCCCAGAAGCGCGACCTCGCGCGCGTGGCGCTGGCGGTCAAACGCTTGACCCGCGACCCGGCGGCGTTCTTCGGACTCGATGCGGGTTCGATCGAGATTGGCAAAGCCGCCGACATTACCTTGGTGGATCCGGTCGCGCTCGAAGCCTACAACTCGGACGCGAATCGCCAATTGCTCTATCGCGAGGTCCTGCGCGAATCGCAAATCGTCAATCGTTCCGATGGCGTGGTCGACGGCGTGTATATCGCCGGCACCCGCGTCTGGGATCGCGACCACTGCTTGCCGGCGCTGGGCCAGCAGAAGCTCGGGCGCGCGCTGCGCTACGCAGGCCGCGCCGACTAAAATCAAGCCCCATACGCCGCTCCCGCATCACACGTGAGCGGCGGCGCAAGACCTCAGCCCCCCTCGCTTGCGCCATCGCCGGCTTTGCGCCGGATCAAGCGGGTCCGCCGCTCGTCCTCCCACAGTGTCCTGCCATTTCCTGGCGCTTTCGCCCGTCGCGCGCGAGTGCGCCGCGCTCACGACAGCGGACATTTCCGATGGCGGAACCACTGAGCGAGCAGAAGCTCTCCCACCAAGTCCACACCCAGAAATCTCATTCCCTTACACAGGAGTTCGACGACATGCGCGAGGCCGTGATGCGCCGCGCGTATGAAATTTTTGCGGGCCGTCCCGCGCATTTCGCCGGACCGCTCGACGACTGGTTGGCCGCTGAGCGGGAAATGGTCTGGCAGCCGCCGCTGGCGGTGACTGAATACGCCGAAGGCTATGGGCTGGAAGTGCCGGTGCCGGGCCTGAAGGCGGACGACATCGAAGTGCGCAGCACCGAGGAAGCCGTTCAGGTGAAATCGACCGCCTGCCCCCCAAGCCCGACCGGCGACACCGTGCACGTCTGCGCGCTACCCCAGGGCCGCGTGTTTCGCGCGGTCACCCTGCCGCGCAGGAGTGAACGCGACAAGGTAAGCGCCGAACTCCACGACGGCATCCTGAGCATCACCGTGCCGGCGGCCCAGATTGAGGCGGCCCGCAAGGTGCCGGTGGCGGCCTGAAGCTGCTGACGCTTCGCCGGCTTTAGCGCGCGCGCTCTGCCTGTTCGAGGTCGCCTCTGGCGTCCCGCGTGAATTCCACGCCCAGATAGTCCGCGGTCAGCGGCAGGTTGAGCGTCATCCGCGTGCAGATCTGGAAGCTGACCTGCGCCTCGAGGATTTCGCAGTTCAGCACATGACCGCCGCGCTGACGATCGGCGGTGATGAAATGAAAGTGATACCCCGGCACGTTCACGCTGGGCATGAATTCGGGCGTGTAGAAGCCCACGATGGTGCCCTCCACGTCCTCCAGATCCAGCAGCCGTTGCAGGGCGGTGGCTTCCACCAGCGGCGTGTGGTTGGCCGTTAAGGGCACCGAACGCGTTTGCACGCGGGCAAAGCGTCCGTCGACCCTGATCGCAAACATCATATTGCGCGACAGGAGCGAACGATCGAGAAACGCCTCGAAGGCGTGCAGGTCCTTCATGTTGCGCAGCGCTTCGGTGCTGTAGGGTTTGAAATGACAGACCCCGGCGAACGGGGTGCAGACCTCAGGCGCCGGGCGGTGCGCAATGCCGTCTGCGTCAAGGCGATAGATTTCGGCATCGACCATCAACAGCTCGCCATCGAGATCGTTGAAAGTGCCAATCCCGAAATCACCATGACTGGCCAGCTCGGTCAGCGTGATGGGGGTTTCGTACAACCCCTCGAGAATGGCGTTGATCGGACTCACCAGAAAAATGTGGCCGGGCGCGTTCGTCATGTCGAGTTTCCTGTTGAAGTGTGGAGAAAGGTCAGCAGGCCAGCGGGACTCATGCCCTTCATGCCTGCGGTTCAAGATCGCCCAGCGCAAGGACTTGCCGCACCAGCCAAATCAGCCGTTCAAACATGCTGGTGGCGACAAACAGTGATTGTCGGGAACCCCGATCGTTCGAGTCAGACAACAAGCTCTGCCGGATGCCTTCCATTAAATCCCCGCGGTCTGCCGTCAGGTCTACGAGAAACTCCCGGTTGTCTTGCTGACCGCTCAAGGTTTCTACCAGCAGCGTAAGGATGAGATGCAGACTTTCCACCATCGCGGAGGCCAGTTCCTGGTGGCCGATGCCGTCGAGCGTGTTGACGAAGGAATGCAGGGAATCCTGCAGCGAGTGAATGGCTTCATTCCTCGCGGTGAGCGCGAAGATAGTGGCGACGTCGTCGTCCGAGCGGCTGTTGCTAGCCGTCTCGGTGACAAACTCCACAATTTGGGCCAGCAACTGTTCGGCTGCCTGATGGCGCTCGCCGTTCGGCAAGACCCCTGCGGGATCTACCTCCCCCAGTCGTAAGGGATCGAGGTAAGCCGGCAACTCAGCCAGCAACCGTGCTTGCTCAAGCCGCGCAAGCGGAAGCGCCAAACCGGGCTCCACCACTGCCTCCGCATACAGATGGCGTGGCGCGAAGCGGGTAAACAGGAGCGGTTCGGGCGCCAGCCGTATCAAGCACGGGAGCAGGCTTTTGACAAACAGCCCGCTCAGCACTGCGCCAAGCACCTGCAGCGCCAGATAGACGTAGGCAATCAGTGCCGAAACGGAGAGGTGCTGCGTGAGCACGCTGACCAGCGCGCTCATGCCGCCGGGCCAGAAAACCCACAGCGGCATAAGCGCAATCACGCCGGCAAACTTTACGAAACACTGCCACAGCGCAAGTTGCCGTGGCTGCCCGACCAGATGTGAGGTCGCCATCGCGATGCTGAGGCCGGATCCCAAATTTGCGCCGCAGACGATAAAAATGGCTTCTTCCAAAGGCAGGACGCCCGACAGGTTCAGCGTTAGCGCGAGAATGCTCACCGTGCCGGAAGACTGGGTGACCAGGGTAACGACGACGCCGAGCAAAAAGCCCAGTACGGGGAACTCGGCCGACACTCTGAAAAACTCGACCACCCACGCCGTTTCGCGCAAGCCGGCCGCCCCTTCCTTGATGAGGCCGAGCCCGAGAAACAGCAGGCCCATCGAAAAAATCAGCGCGGTGACATCGCGGCTTCTCTTGTAACGATTCACGTTGAGCAAGGAGGTAATGCCGACCACCCCGAGGGCATACAAGCCCAGCAGTTGCATGTTGATCGCGGCAAGAAACACCAACAGTGAGGTGCCAACGCTGGCCCAGGCGCTAAGGGCGAGCGCGGTGCTCAACTCCAGCGCGCCCGCGCCAAGCAAGCCGATGCAGATAAAGGCCGCGGCGCTGCTGCTTTGAGTCACGGCGCCCAGCAGGGTGCCGGCCATCGCGGCCGACAGTGTCCCCTTGGCATGGCGCCCGAGGAACTTTCGCACCCGCCGCCCCGCGATCTGCTGGGTGCTCGTTGCCAACATGTGTAGCCCACTCAGAAAGAGGCCAAGCCCCGCGAGCGCGGAAACCGATTGATGGACGAGAATCATGCTGCGATTGCCCGCAAGCGACGCACGCCGGGCGCTAGCGGTGAATGCGCGGAGATCACTGTTGCGGCGTCAGGCGCGGGAGTCAGGTGATGAATCGAAGACAGAGGCCCGCGAAGGAATCGTGAGAACGCCGGACGGCATTTCGCTGACGAGGGCTTAAGCATGGAGAAGAGCGGCACTCATGGAGGTGACGCGAGTATACAGACGGGTTAGGTCGATTGAAGGACAAGGGCACGCGCTGTGGTTAGGCTGTGACGTGACGACCGTCGAGCACAGAAAGCCTCGCCCTCAGGAGCAGCAACAGTGAATTCCGGCAGCACCTGCCCCTGCGGTACCGACCGCCCCTACGCCGCGTGTTGCAAGCCCTTGCACGACGGCGAACCCGCCGTATCGGCGGAGCGCCTGATGCGCAGTCGCTACAGCGCTTACGTCTTGCAACGGCTGGCATACCTCACCGCCACCTGGCACCCGTCCACCCGCCCGGCGCATCTGGTGCTCGACCAGCAGCGTTGGCTGGGGCTGCAGATCAAGCAGCACGCAACGCAGGGCGACCGCGCGACGGTTGAGTTTGTCGCGCGCTTCAAGACGGGCGGCAAGGCCACGCGCTTGCACGAGCGCAGCCGCTTTGTGTGCGAAGACGGCCGCTGGTATTACGTAGACGGAGAATTCCCCAGCCGGGGCTGAAACAACGGGAAACCAGCATGCTGTGGCAGCACGAAATCCATCGCTATGAAGACGTGAGCAGAACGCTGCAGGTTGCCTTACCCGAAGGCTACGGCAGCCGCGCAGAGCCCTATCCCGCGCTGGTGTGCCTGGACGCTCAGTGGACCTTCGGCACGGTGTGCGACGCGGCGCTCAACTTGGGTCTGGCGCGCCTGTTGCCGCGCGTGATCGTGATTGGGGTGGGTTGGACAGCCAGCAGCGCCCGCGAGGTGGTGCATGCGCGCGCCGCCGCCTACACGCCGACCTCGGCGGCGATTCCCTCATCGGTTGCCCGCAGCATGGCGGAGGCGCCGGTGTTTGGTCAGGGCCCCGCGTTTCAACGCTGGCTACTCGATGAGGCCCTGCCGGCCATGCACGCTCGCTATCCCATCGATCCGTCCCAGCAGACTTTGATTGGTCACTCGCTGTCCGGGCTGTTTGGCCTGTACACGCTGTTGACGCGCCCGCAGGCGTTTAACCGCTGGCTACTGGCGAGCCCGTCTTCGTGGTGGGACAACAAAATGATTTTTGATCTTGAAGCCCGCGCCGCAAGCGACGCGCCTAGCCCGAACGGGCGGGTGTTTCTGTCGGTGGGGAGCGAAGAAGCCTTGATTGGCGAGATCCCGATGGTCGCCAATACGCAGCAGATGTTTGAGCGTCTGTCCCGACGCCGGCGCGCGGATTTCGACACCACGCTGACCATTCTGGAGGGTGAAATGCATCACTCCACCATTCCCGCCGCCGTGAGTCAGGGGCTGCGCTGGCTCTATCGTTAAGCGCCAGCGGAGGCTCCGCTCAGATTTTGACGGCGACGTCCTGCGCCACAAGGCCCGCCCGAAAGCGCTGACTGTTGGCGACATAGCCTTCGGCCGAACGACGCAGGCCTTCGATTTGCTCAGGCGTGAGTTCCCGCACCACCTTCCCCGGCGAGCCCATCACCAGGCTCCCCGCAGGAATGTGCTTGCCTTCGGTAATCAGCGTGCCGGCGCCAATCAGACAGTTCTCGCCAATCACCGCATTGTTGAGAATCACCGAATTGATACCGATGAGCGTGCCGTTGCCTATCGTGCAGCCGTGGAGCATGACCTCGTGACCGATGGTGCAATAGCTGCCGATGGTGAGCGGGCAGCCTTCATCGGTGTGCAGCACCGAGAGGTCCTGCACGTTGGAATGATCGCCAACGGTGATGAGGTCGTTGTCCCCGCGCAGCACCGCGCCAAACCAGACGCTGGCGTTGTGCTTGAGCAGAACGCGGCCCATCACAGACGCGCTGTCGGCCACCCAGTAGTCGCCTTCACACTGCACGTGATGGCCGTCGAGTTGATACAGCATGGGCTTAGGTCTCCGCGAACAGCCAGGGGGCTTCGGCTTTACGTTTTGCCTCGTAGGCGCGAATGACGTCGGCCTTTTGCAGGGTCATGCCAATGTCGTCCAGACCGTTGAGCATGCGGTGCTTGAGGCCGGCCGCGTAATCGAAGCTGAACGTTTTGCCACTAGGGGTCACCACCGTCTGCGCCTGCAGGTCGATGGTCAGCGCATAGCCTTCGGTGGCGCGGGTTTCGGCAAACAGGCGGTCAACGACGTCCGCCGGCAAGGTCACCAGCAAGAGTCCGTTCTTGGCCGAGTTGCCGTAGAAAATGTCGGCGAAGCCGGGCGCAATCACCGCGCGAAAGCCGTAGTCGTAAATCGCCCACGGCGCGTGTTCGCGCGAAGAGCCGCAGCCGAAGTTGTCCCGCGCCAGCAAAATCTGCGCGCCCTGATAGCGCGGCTGGTTGAGGATGAAGTCCGGGTTGAGCGGACGCCCTTCGTTGGCCTTGTCGGGCTCGCCCTTGTCCAGATAGCGCCATTCGTCGAACAGGTTGGGGCCAAAGCCCGAGCGCTTGATCGACTTCAGGAACTGCTTGGGGATGATGGCGTCGGTATCGACGTTGGGACGGTCAATCGGGGCGACCGGGCCGGTGAGTCGGGTAAAAGCTTCCATCGCATCAAACCTCGCGAACGTCTACGAAATGACCGGCGATGCCGGCCGCGGCGGCCATCGCTGGCGATACCAGATGCGTGCGCCCGCCCTGCCCTTGCCGCCCTTCAAAATTGCGGTTGGAGGTGGAGGCGCAACGTTCGCCCGGCAAGAGTTGGTCCGGATTCATGCCCAGACACATCGAGCAACCCGGCTCGCGCCATTCAAAACCGGCAGCGAGGAAAATTTTGTCCAGGCCCTCGGCCTCGGCCTGCTGTTTCACCAGCCCGGACCCGGGCACCACCATGGCGAGCGTGACGTTGGCCGCGAGTTGCTTGCCCACCACCACGGCCGCGGCGGCGCGGAGGTCTTCGATGCGGGAGTTGGTGCAGGAACCAATGAACACTTTGTCGATGGCGATCTCCGCCAAAGCCGTGCCGGGCGTCAGGCCCATGTACTTCAAGGCGCCGGCAATCCCCGTGCGTTTGACTTCATCAGCCTCGGCCGCCGGGTCGGGCACGCGGCCAGAAATCGGCAACACCATTTCGGGCGAGGTGCCCCAGGTGACATGCGGCTCGATGCTGCTGGCATCAATGTGGACGACGGTGTCGAAGTGCGCGCCCGGGTCGGAATGCAGTTCGCGCCAGGCGGCGACCGCCTGCGTCCATTCGGCGCCTTTCGGCGCGCCCGGCCGGCCGTCGACATAGGCAATGGTTTTGTCGTCCACCGCAATAAGGCCCGCGCGACCGCCGGCTTCAATCGACATATTGCAGACCGTCATGCGCTCTTCCATCGACAGCCGGCGAATCGCCTCACCGGCATATTCCATGGTGTGGCCGGTCGCGCCGGCGGTGCCGATGCGGCCGATGATGGCGAGGATGAGGTCCTTGCCCGACACACCGGGGCGCAGGCTGCCGCTGACCTCAATCAGCATGTTTTTGGCTTTGCGCAGCACCAGGCACTGCGTCGCCATCACGTGTTCCACTTCCGAGGTGCCAATACCAAAGGCCAGCGCGCCGAGGGCGCCGTTGGTGGCGGTATGGGAATCGCCGCACACGATGGTCATGCCGGGCAGGCTCCAGCCTTGCTCGGGGCCCGTCACGTGGACGATGCCCTGACGGATGTCACCTATATCGAAATGCGTAATCTTGTGCTCGCGGCAGTTCTTGGCCAGCGTCTCCAGCTGAATCTTGGCCACCGGATCGGTGATGTTGTGCACGTCTCGGGTGGGGACATTGTGGTCTGATACCGCAACGGTCGCCGCGCGTCGCCAGAGGCCCCGCCCCGCCAGCTTCAGGCCTTCGAAGGCCTGCGGGGTCGTGACTTCGTGGGCGATGTGGCGGTCGATGTAGATGAGGGCCGCGCCATCGTCGAACTGTTCGACGAGATGGGCATCCCAGAGTTTGTCGTAGAGGGTTCTGGCGGTCATGCGTCACACCGGGCTTGATAGAAGAAGCTGGATTCTAACAGCGCCGGCGGCTTGCGGGCTTCCCCAACTCCATTACCATTGCCAGCATCCCGGGCGGACCTTAACCCTAGCAGGAACCCCTTCATGAGCCTTATTGCCTCTCACCGATCGCGCGCCCTTCTGGGTCTGATGCTGGTATTCGTCGCAGGGCTGGCCCGTGCAGATTTCAACGATGGCGTGCTGGCGCTGATGACCGGCGACTACGACAAAGCGCTCAAAACCCTGGTCCCACTGGCCGAAACCTCCAACCATGCTTACGCGCAGTACTTTTTGGGCCGCCTCTATAGCGAGGGACGGGGCGTCGAGAAAAACACCGCGGAGGGCGCAAAGTGGTACCGGAAGGCGGCGGAAAAAGGCGTGCAGGACGCCCAGTTTCGTCTCGGCGGACTGTATGAACGGGGTGAAGGCGTGCCGCAAGACCTGGAATATGCCTACGCCTGGTATAGCGTCTCGGCCCATATCGGCAATGTGAAAGCGGACGCGGCGATGCAGGCGGGGGCGGCCAAGCTCACGCCGGCCGAATTGCAGTCGGCGACCTTACTGTCGACCGACCTGATTCAGAAATACGGCACCGTGCCCGAATCCACCAGCCAAGCGATGGGAGCGGGCGCGGCGCCTAAATCGACAGATTGACGTACATCCCTTTCCAGTGGGACGAGGCGGTTCCACCCATCCGCTCAATCATCGCGAAGAGCAGTTCGGCGGGTTGGGCGCGACGCGCCAGCGGTGGCTGGCCGTCCATCGTCCATTCCGCAAAACTCTCGGCCGAATCAAACTCGACTGCGGCCGCATCGATGCCGTCATTCCGGGCGCCCCGGGTGCTACGGCCGGCAGCGCCTGAGGCGCGACGCGCCGTGCCGCGATCTGGCGTGCGGGCGTGGCTAGGTTTGCGGGTATCCACAGCGGGCGTCATTGCGTGATGTTGCCGGAAGATTTGTCACCGTGCATTGCTCTTTTCTGTGCGCCAAGTCTCAGTTCTTGTGCCCAAT
>Ga0114967_10003394_pt1 | contig 13078 bp, 11 predicted proteins | sample M_130628_MF_Meta_FD_92639 | JGI IMG/M metagenome (GOLD analysis project Ga0114967, IMG submission 92639) | Freshwater microbial communities from Lake Montjoie, Canada to study carbon cycling - M_130628_MF_MetaG | ecosystem: Environmental > Aquatic > Freshwater > Lake | place: Lake Montjoie... | reverse complement strand
GCTTGGCATCTCTCCCCCGTGCTTGGCTCGGCATCTCTACTCAGCGCCACTTTCCCGCCCTTCGACAGGCTCAGGGCGAACGGTACCGAAGACTGAGGGGCCGTACGTCCGAGCTGCCTGCCAACCTTGCGGCGTTGGCTTGGCATCTCTCCCTGTGCCTGGCTCGGCATCTCTCCCGTTCGTGCTGAGCTCGTCGAAGCATGAACGGGCTGGCACTGCGCCAACCCCCGCGACGTCTTTTGATTCCGGGCTTGGCGCGAAAGGTGTCGAAGCGCCTGGAGCCGGTTGCGCGTATCGAGGGCGGAACGGGCGTGGCGGCAAGGTGCGGATTGCGATAGCGTCGTCGCGAAACCGGATGCCTTGTTGTCTGGCCTCAAAAGGCGCAGTGCGAACGGCGCTGCGGGAGCAGGAGCCGAGCCTCATCGACGTTACCAGCGCTTTGCCCGCAATCCAGCGGCGGTGCGAAACAGGAGACCCCCATGCGTGATGCCAATGCACTGGAAATCAGCGCCGGCGCAATCGCCACCGCACATTACGACGCCGCCATCGCACACCTTCTAAGATTTCAGCCGGCGGTGAGCGAGCGGGCCAGCGCGATGACGCAAGCCGAACCCACCGCGCCGATGGGCTATGTCTTACAGGCTTATCTGGGCTTGCTCAGCAGCGAATGGCCCGACGCGCTGGCGGCCGGGGAGCAGGTGCGAGAACTCCGCGTTAACGCTCCCATGCGGAATGCCCGGGAACAAGGACACCTTGACGCGATTGAGATCTGGTTGAAGGGCGACTGGCTGAGTGCGGCCCGCACGCTGGCCGGGCTCAGCGCGACCTACCCCGACGATACGCTGGCGCTCTTCGTCGGCCATCAGTTGGATTTCTTCACCGGCGCTGCGCGCTCCTTGTGCGAGCGGGTGGGCGGTGCGCTGATGGCGTTCGATGCGGCGCATCCTCACTACAGTTTTCTCACCGGCATGCACGCCTTCGGGCTGGAAGAGTCAGGGCAATACCGCGAGGCCGAAGCCTTGGGGCGCGCGGCGATCGAACGCCATCCAGACGACGTGTGGGCGCTGCACGCGGTGGCTCATGTGTGTGAAATGACCGGACAGACAGAGGCCGGGCTTGCGCTGTATGCGCAAGGCGGCGAGGCCTGGTTGGAGAATAATTTCCTTAGTGTGCATAACGCCTGGCATCGCGCGCTGTTCCTGTTGGAGCGCGAAGACTATGCCGGCGTGCTGGCGGGCTATGACCGTCACCTGAATCACGCGGAGTCGCCCGGCATCGCGCTGGAATTGCTGGATGCGAGCGCGCTGCTGTGGCGCTTGCGGCTCGATGGCATCGATACCGGGGAACGCTGGGCGCCGCTGGCCGAGGCCTGGGCCCGCAAAGATCCGCGCCCCTGGTATGCGTTCAACGACGTGCATGCGGTGCTGGCCTTCATTGGCGCCGGGCGGCTGGCCGATGCGCGCTCGGTGGTGGCGCGGCTTGAGGCTTATGCCGCCACGCCGACTGCCGACGAGACCAACGCCATGATGACGGCGCGCGTGGGACTGCCGGTAGCGCGAGGCTTGTTGGCGCACGGCGAGCAGCGCTATGCCGATGTCGTCGCTGCCCTGTGGCCGGTGCGCGAGAGTCTGGCGCTATTTGGCGGCAGCCACGCCCAACGCGATGCGATCCAGCGGACCTTGATCGATGCCCTGCAGCGCGCCGGCCAGCACGAGGCGGCGCGTGATCTGCTCAATCAGCGGCTGGCAGATCGCCCCGACAGCCGCTGGGCGCAAGCTCGGGTTTCCCAATTGGGCGGGGGCCACTGAAGGAATCTCCCTGATCGCCGGCGATGCCGGATGGAGGACGCCAGCTCGCGGCGGGCCAATTTGCGAAAGCAACTCGCCCCCAGCAGTGCAGGCGTTTCACCTGACGAGCGAGACTGCCGGTGAGTTGGATATCGCGAATCGGCGATACATTTCGGCTGCAATGCCGGAGTGTCCCGCTGCCAGATTCGGCCTTGCTGGCACAGACCGGCGTCATGGCCGGCAGGGCAAGGCTTCACGCCCGGTTGGGTTCAGCCTTGGCGGACCATCGCGCGCTGCCGCCGGTAGGCTTCGCCCCCCACGCAGGCGAGGGCCATCAGGAGCAGGCTGGCCAAGCCCAGCGCAGGGACTTTCTTCGCCGTAAAGGATGGCACCGGTTCAAGCTCGAAATCGACCGCATAGGGCCAGATCTGGGTTTCATCGGTTTCCTGCAGCCACACGCTGTAGGCACCCGCCGCGAGTGGTGGCGTGATGCCCATGGCCGTCAGCAGATCTGTACCAGCTTGGCTGGGCACGAAATGCGTCCAGCCGAGAAGGGGCGAGGGGTCGAATGACGTGGGCGGCATGGTCACCTGCGGGCCGGCCTGCATGCCGATGAAGGACGCCGCACCGCCCGCCTCCAAGGACACCAGCTTTAATCGTTTCAGGCGGAAGCCGGTAGGGACCGTGACCGCGATGTAGTCGCGATCGAACATCCCCGGCGTCGGCGATTTGCCGAAAGCACCGCCCACCGGGTTCGAGCCATTGGTGAGCACCAGCGCGGTCGGCGCGAGCCCATTGTTGGAGAGGTCGCCATCGACCGATTCGGTCCAGCTCGCTGCCCAGGCATTGCCAGACAGCAGGATAGCCGCAACGGCGAGGCCACAGGCAAAGGCTTTGGCTGGCATGGGCGGATTCTCTGCGGTGGGTTGATGCTGGTTGGAGGCTAACCGTGCTTTGTGACATTCGCCGGCCGACCCATCACAGTTGATCCACGCGCCGCGGGCTTCCCGCGCCACAACCGCAGGCACGCTATGCCCTGCTTCCGCTGCTGCCGAGCCCGGGAGTAGGCCCTGCAGGAAGGGGCGCCTGCCGGAGTTCCCCGTGGAGTGCTTCGACAGCGCCATCATGATGGCGATCGGGGTGCGCGTGATCGCCCTGATGTGCGCAGACGGCAAGGCATGGCCAGCGCGCGTCCCCGTCGATCTGAACCCTTCGTGTTATGACTCGACGCGAACACCGTACCGAATGCCCCATAGCGCTGAAGGCGACCCAGGCATCGCCCTCACAGGCCGGGGAATGTTAACGTCAGCGACGCGTGCGTCAGCCACGACGCAGGATGTCTCAACAACAAAAACTCTGGTTCAAGGGGAGAGTGAACGATGCGAGTAATACAAGCCTTGCTGCTGGCCGGCAGCCTGTTGTCGAGCGCGATGGGCGCTGCAGCTGTGAGTATCGACGGTCAGGCGATTGCCGACGAAAAAGCGGGCGCCAACTGGCTGTCCTACGGTCGCACCTACAGCGAGCAGCGCTTTAGTCCCTTGAAGGAAATCAACGACGGGAACGTCGGCAATCTGGGCGTGGCCTGGTATCTGGACCTGCCGGGTCAGAAGTCTTTGCTGGCGACTCCGCTGGTGATCGACGGCATCATGTACTTCAGCGGGGGCTACAGCGTGGTGTTCGCCATCGACACCCGCACCGGCAAAGAACTCTGGAAATACGATCCCAAAACGATCGACGCCGCCGGCGATCGCCTGCGCGTGATGTGGGACTCGAATCGCGGTGTGGCCTACTGGAAAGGCCGGATATTTGTGGCCACTGCCGACGGCCGCCTGATTGCGGTGGATGCGAAGACCGGCAAGGAAGCCTGGCGCACCATGACGGTCGACCCCAAACTGCCGTATTTCATCAACGGCGCGCCTCGCGTGTTTCGCGACAAGGTCATTATTGGGAACGGCGGCACCGAATGGGGCCCGCTGCGCGGCTATGTCACCGCCTACGACACCGAGACCGGCAAGCAGGTGTGGCGCTTCTACACCGTGCCCGGCAATCCGGCCGATGGCTTTGAAGACGACACGCAAGCGATGGCGGCCAAGACCTGGAAGGGCGAATGGTGGAAGCACGGCGGCGGCGGCACGGTCTGGAACGGCCTGACCTACGACCCCGAATTCAATCGCATCTATCTTGGCACCGGTAATGGCTCGCCCTGGAACCAGCGCATTCGCAGTCCCGGTGGCGGCGACAATCTCTTTCTGTGCTCGGTAGTCGCGCTCGACGCCGATACCGGCAAATACGTGTGGCACTACCAGACCGTCCCCGGCGAGACCTGGGACTACAACTCCAATATGGACATGGTGCTGGCCGATCTCATGGTCGACGGCAAGCCGGTGAAAGCGCTGATGCACGCGCCGAAGAACGGCTTTTTCTATGTCATCAATCGCGCGACCGGCAAGCTGATTTCAGCCGAGAAATTGGCGCGCGTCACCTGGGCGGATCGCATCGATATCAAAACCGGGCGGCCGGTAGAAGCCAAGAACGCGCGCTACGAAGACGGCGAGGAACTGGTGTATCCCAGCGCGTTTGGCGTTCACAACTGGCACGCGATGTCCTTCAACCCGGACACGGGACTGGCCTACATCCCCATCATCGATGTGCCGGGCATGTTTAGTGACAAGGGCCTTAACTACAAACTCTGGGATTCGCCGAGCTTTCAGTTTGACCCGGGCGTGGACCTGTTGCGCGACGACATGCCGCTCAAAATTGACGCCGCCTCACTGGTCGCCTGGGACCCGGTCAAACAGAAAAAGGTCTGGGAACAGAAACTGCCCGGCGTGTGGAATCCTGGCACCCTGAGTACCGGCGGCAATCTGGTGTTTGAAGGCCGCACCGACGGCAAGCTGCTGGCCTATCGCGCCACCGATGGCATTCCGCTGTGGAGCACAGATGTGGGCGTGGGCGTGTCTGCACCGCCGATTAGCTATGAAGTGGACGGCAAGCAATACGTGGCCTTGCTGACCGGTTGGGGTGGGGCTGGGGTATCGATGGCGGGAGCGATCACCGCGCAGCACGGCTGGGCGTATGGCATGCATCCGCGCCGGCTGATTGTTTACGCCCTCGACGGCGCGGCGAAACTGCCCAAGGCACCGCTGCCCCACCCGGCGCAGCCGCTGATGCAAGACGACTTCAAGGTCGATGACCTGCTAGCCGAAACGGGCAGCCACGTCTTCGTCAAGAACTGCGTGACCTGTCACGGCGGCGGCGCGGTTTCGGGCGGCTATGCGCCGGATCTGCGTGCCTCGCAGGCCACGGTGTACGACGAAGCCTTCAAGGAAATTGTGGTGACCGGCAGTCGCGTGCAGCAGGGCATGCCGAAATTCCATGAATTGAGCGATGCCGACCTGAAAGCGCTCCAGCATTACATCCGGCGCCAAGCCCGCAAGGCCACGGCGGCGGCGCAGTTGGGCAAATAGGGCTGGACGCAACACCATGACAGAGCCGCTGCGCGTCGGCGTCATTTCTGACACCCACGGCCTGTTGCGGCCCGAGGCGGTGGCGGCGCTGGCCGGTGTGGATTATCTGATTCACGCCGGCGACGTCGGTCACCCCGAAGTGCTCGATCTGTTACGTCAGATTGCGCCGTTAACGGTGGTGCGCGGGAACAACGACCGGGGTGAGTGGGGCAAGGCGCTGCCCGCAGTCGATTTCGTGAAACTGGCCGGGCGCTACGTGTATGTGATTCACGATATCGCGGACATCGACCTCGATCCGGCAGCGGCCGAGGTCTCGGTGGTGATTGCCGGTCACGCCCACAAACCCTTGAACGAAACTCGCAACGGCGTGCTGTATCTCAATCCCGGCAGCGCCGGCCCGCGTCGTTTCAGACTGCCGGTCACCCTGGCGTGGCTGACGCTCGGCGCCAGCGTACACGCCGAAATTGTGACCCTGCTGCCGGACGAACCCGCTACAGATTGATGCCGGTGCCGGCGGAGAACTGGTGCAGATCGAAATAGTCGTTCCACACCGTGATTTTGCCCTGCTGGACGCGGAACGCGCCGGCGACGGGCAGCCCGTAGGCGTTGCCGCCCGGCGGGTCGAAGTGGTCGAGGCGTTCGTTCATTACCCATTCGCCTTCAGCCACCTGCCGTAGGGTCTCGATACGGATACAGCCCAGTAACTCGATAAATCCGGCGAGGGTGGCGCGCACCCCGGCGGAGCCCTGAATCGGGGCCATCGGAATGTTGTGGTACACGCAGTCCTCGGCGATGTGGGCCATGGCGCCATCGAGGTCGTTGCGGGCGAGGGCGTCGCAAAAAGCGGTGACAATTTGACTCGGGGTCATGCGGGGTTCCTCTGTGAAGTGCCCGGACGCTAGCAGGCGCCGCGCCGCACGCACAAGCGCAGAGACTTAGGGCAAGGGTGTCCAGCGCGCAAATGTGGCGGCCTGCCCGCTGTACGCACCACCGGCATCAATCACATTCCAGATCACGGTATTTTCGATGCGAAAGCGTCGACCGCTTTCCGCAATCCGCACGCCGCTATAGCCTTCAACGAACCCGCGTCTGGCGACCTCGTTCATGATTTTGGCGCGCGCGTCCTGATTCAGCGCCTCGGCGGATTCGCGAGAGGGCGTCGCGATAAATTGCGGCCATAGCATCTCAAACAGCGCGAGCCCGGCGGCGTTGCCGTAGTTGAAGAGGGGTTCGTCTCCCAAGCCGTGTGAGACCAGCACTTGCGGCATTTGCCACAGGTGCTCGGCAAGTTCGGGGGCGGCGATAGGGCTGCAGAGCGGGCGCCCGACCACGCGGGCAAAACTTTCAAACAGCAGTTGTGCGTAAGCGTCGCAGGCCGGTGGGCGCGGGCTCACCATATCTCACCAATCGCGCGCAATCTGGATTGCAGGGGAAATTCCTGCAGGCTGCTGAGCGGAAGGTTGGCAAAAATCTCGATGCGCCGTTTGAGAAGTCGCGCGACCCGCATGAACTCTGCCTTGCGCAGCGTATCTGGTCCCTCAAACGCCGCCGGGTCTTCCACGCCCCAATGCGCGGTCAAGGGCGAGCCCGGCAATACCGGGCAATCTTCGGCCGCTGCGTTGTCGCAGACGGTAAACGCGAAATCGAAATCGAGTCCGCCGGGCTTGGCAAACTCATGCCAGGACTTGCTGTACAGGCCGCCGGTTGGCACCCCCAGCGCGAGCAGGGTATCGAGCGCGTCGGGATGCACGACGCCGGCGGGCTGGCTACCGGCGGAGAAGGCCACCAGATGACCGGATCTTCGTTTGAGCAATTGCGCCTGATGATTGAGCAGGGCCTCGGCCATGATCGATCTGGCCGAGTTGCCGGTGCAGAGAAAAAGCACTCTGAAATATTGCTTGCCGTTCAAACGCTGGTCGCCCGTCCGCGGTTCTGGACCGCCCGAAAGTTAATCCACCGAGGGCTTTAAGACACAAGCCTGGTGCCTTCAGGCCGTCCGTCCCTGGTTAGCCCGCCAACAGGCCGATCTGCCGCAGCACCGTGGCCTGATCCCAGTAAATCCGTTCGCAGCTCAGTTTGTCGCCCTGGAACTGCACGATGACCACGAGATCAATCTCCACCCGCTGGTGAGTCGCCGGCACGCCGGGCAGGAACCACGGCATTTCGCGGTCGTGGGTGAAAACGATGTGGAGTTCGTCTACCAGTTGGCCGGTGCCAATGACGCGATTGGTGGGCGTCATCTGTAAATCAGCCGGCCAGGAAGGAATGAAATCCTCCGCATAGAAGCGCCGCAGCTCGGCTTTGCCGCGGCCGCCGGTGTTTACGGGCATGTGGTTGACGTAGGCGTCTTCGACCATCGTTTCCAGCGTGGCTTCCACGTCCTTGGTCTGAAATTCGCCTTCGATGTGCTTGCCCCACAGGGCTTCGAGTTCGGCGGGGGACAGAGCTGAGTTCATGGCAGGGTTCTCGAGGTTAAGGATTGATGGCGTGTGTGCGGCGGGGCCGGCACCTGCCAGTCCCGCCGCAGGGTCGACGGCGATTACTCTGGCAACAGGGTGCCCGAACCGCCCATTTCCGCCGGCACGTCTTGCTGCTTCGGCACGCCGTCTTTGATGCGCAGACAGGTCTCGCCGTAGAAGACATGAACGCCGGGCTCAAATTTGACCGTGGGCAGAATAGCCGCGTAGACGTCGACCAGACCCATCGCCGGGTGGTCGGTCATGAGGTGGCCGCCGCACTGGGTGCACCACTTGCGGGAACTGCCCGGGGTCTTGTTATAGGTGCCGATGAGCTCCGCGCCCTGCGTCACTTTGACCCCATCCGGCGCCCACAGCGAAAAGGCGTTGACCGGGCCCGCAGACCAGTGGCGGCAGGACTCGCAGTGGCAGTAGCCCTGCGCGACCGGCGCGCCGCTGACTTCAAGTTTCACCGCGCCGCAGAAGCATTCGCCGTGATGCACATCGCTCATGTTGGTCTCCCCTGTTTTATTGGAATTGAGGTTCGATGGTAGCCCGCGACCACGGCGGCCGCCAATGAAACTTGCCGGCTATAGCTGCCAATCCTCTCGCGGTTACACTGGCCGCAATACGACACCAAAAAGCAGGGAGAGAGACATGCGTCTGGCGAATAAAATTGCGCTCATTACCGGCGGCACCGGCGGGATTGGGCTCGCGACCGCGAAGCTGTTCGTCGCCGAAGGCGCGAAGGTCATGCTGGTAGACATGCAGCAGGCGGCGCTGGACGCCGCGGTGGCGGCGCTGGGCAGCGACAACGCGGCCGGCATCAAGGCCGACGTGACCGACCCTGAAGCGACGGCGGCTTACGTGGCGGCCACGGTGGCGCGCTTTGGCGGAATCGATGTGTTCTTCGCCAATGCCGGCATCGAAGGGGAAGTCGCCACGATCCCCGAGTACAGCCTCGAAATGTACGACCGCGTGATGGCCGTTAACGTGCGCGGCGTGTGGCTTGGGCTGCGGGCGGTGATTCCGGAGATGGCCAAACGCGGCGGCAGCATCGTCATTACGTCTTCTCTGGCCGGCCTGCGCGGCACGCCCAAGCTCTCGGCCTATACCGCTTCCAAGCATGCGGTGGTGGGCTTGATGAAAGCGGCGGCGCTGGAGTGCGCCCAACTGAAGATCCGGGTCAACACCATCAACCCGGCGCCGATCGCCACCCGCATGATCGAGTCGCTCGAGAACCAGTGGTCGCCGGGCAATGCCGAGCGCATGAAGTCGCGCATGGAGCACGCGGTCCCGCTGCGTCGCTATGGCCAGCCGGAGGAAGTGGCCAATCTGGTGCTGTTCCTCGCCAGCGAGGAAAGCAGTTACATCACCGGCAACAGCTACCCCGTTGATGGCGGCATGTGCGCGGCTTAAAGCCGGCAAGCTGCGCGCGACGACATTCGGTTTGAGTCACGAAGGCAAATCGAATTCGCCGACTGACTGAAGACGTATCGCGTAGCGTGTCTGCGCTGTGCCGGTGAAAAAAAGGCGGCCCGAAGGCCGCCTTTCCGTTGGGGCGACTAGCGCTACAGCTAGGTCGGCAAGACGAAGTACCAGTTCGCCACCAGCACCACCACCGCGCCCGCGACCAGCGCGGCGTAGGGCAACATGCCTGCCTTGCGTTCGCCGAGTTCGCCGTTGGTGATGCCCAAATCTGCCAGCGCTTCAGCCGGAAACTTGCCGCCGTCCTGCACGTAATGGCGGAAGTAGAACACTGGAATGATGAGCGCGGCGAAGACCAGCCCCACCCACAATGCGCTGGAGTAACCCCACACCTTGGCGCCGGCGCCGAGGAACAGCGCGTTCACGAAGGCCAGCACCGTGTTGATCCCGATGAGAAAGCCGGGGGCTTTCCACGGACGTTCCAGATGCCCCGAGTCCACGCGGTGAATCCAGCCGGCGTTGAGGTTGAGGAAGTTGAACAGGATGTAGCCCACGTTCGACACGGCCAGCACGTAGAAGTAGCCGGCAACATCCGAAGCCAGCGCCATCAGGAACAGATTGAACGCGAAGTCAGTCCACATGGCGCCGGTTGGCGCGCCGTTCTGATTGACCTTGCTCAGATACTTCGGCAACCAGCCGTCGCGCGAGCCTTGATAGAGCGTGCGTGAGGAACCGGCCATGGCGGTCATGATCGCCAGCACCAGCGCCATGATCATCAGAATCACAAAAATCTGCGTGATCACCTTGTTGCCGCCCATCATATTGCCCAGCGCTTCCGCGACGCCGGTGCCGTCCACAATGCCGGTCGCCAGCATGCCGGAGTGGCCGAGCACACCCTGGAAGGCGAAAGGAATCAGGAAGTAGAACACCGCGCAGAGCAGGCCGGAGAAGAAGATGGCCTTGAAGGTGTCGCGCTTGGGGTTGGTGAGTTCCGAGGTGTAGCAGACCGCCGTTTCAAAGCCGTATGTCGACCAGGCGGCGATAAAGAGACCGCCGAGGAAGAGCGTCCAGCCGCCGGTGTTCCAGGCCCCGTCGGTGGCCGCGTAGGCCGCCGTGGGCGGCAGGATACCGGTGATGTTGGTGCCGTCGATGGAGCCGTTCAAGATGGGCAACAGTCCCACCAACAACAGCGGCACGAGCACCACGATCGCCAGCAGTTTCTGGGCCGACGCGGTAGATGAAATCCCGCGATGCTGGATGGCGAAGATGATGAGCATCATCACCGCGCCAATGACAAAGGTGGCGTTGAAATGCAGCGTGCCCAAACCCGGAATGGCGAGCGATAGCGCTTCCCAGCTGCGCACGGCCGGCGTGAGCGCGGCGACGCCGTCCGCGGCGAGGAGGGCTTTCATCGCGTCAGCGGCAGAGGTCCCCGCGTTGGCGGCCAGCCATTCGGCGATGCGCGGGCTGTCGGCAGCAATGCTCGACGCGTTTGCCGCGACCCAGTCCAGCACCGCCTGCGAATCCGCTGCCGGGATGGGATAGGTGGCGTTCAGGATATAACCCGCCGCGATGACGCAGCCGAGCGACAGCACCGGACTCCACGCAAACCAGTTACACCACACCGAAAGCGGCGCTACCAGTTTCGAATAACGCAACCAGGCGGTAGCCCCGTAGACCGACGCGCCGCCCGACTTGTTGCCGAACATGCCCGCCATTTCGGCGTAGGTGAAGGATTGCAGGAAGCCCATCACCATCGAAATCATCCAGACGACGAAGGCGGCCTTGCCCGCGACGCCGGCGATGCCGCCGATCGAAAACAACACGAGCGGCGGCACGCCGGCCGCGACCCAGAAGGCGCCCTTCCAATCGATCGTTCTTTGCAGGGTGTTGGCCGATCCCGTTGCTCCCGCAACGGCGGCCGCAGTGGTATTCATTCCCGGTATCTCCTCATCTTGGTTTCTATTGGGTCTGTGCCGCGAGGCGAACACAGCAGTTTTGCAAAGTTCGGGCCGCAAGTGAGTTGCCGCCCTAATCGCAATCCTTCCGCTGGGTTTCTGCGGAATCTGAAATCAAGCGCGGCCCACCGGGCGGGCTGTGCGCACCACGAACTGGCGTTATCGAACGGTCACGCACCAGTCTCGTAGGCAGAAGGATAGTGTCTACCCAGCGGTCGCCTTAGGCCCGGACGCGGGTCTTGTCGGGATCGTAATGCGGGAAGCGCACCACCTCCGCCGTCAGTCGCTTCTGCTGGCCGTCGAGTTTGCCGATTTCCAGCACCGTGCCGATGGTCGCATGCGCGACGTCCACGCGGGCCAGCGCAATTTGCTGTTTGAGAATAGGCGAGTGGGTGGCGCTCGTCACCAGCCCGATTTGCGCCCGGCCTGCATGCACGCAGTCCCCATGGCTCACGCATTCATTGCTATGAATCAGCAAGCCCACGAGTTTGCGCTGCGGATGTGCGCGGCGTTGGGCCAAGGCTTCCGAACCCACAAAAGCCTCTTCCTTGCTCGCCGGGCAGGTGAAGCCGATGCCGGCTTCAAACGGATCGGTCTGGTCGCAGAAGTCATAGCCGGCGAATACCAAGCCGGCTTCGATGCGGAGCATGTCCAGCGCGGAGAGACCCAGCGGCATGATGCCGTGCGGGGCGCCGGCCGCCATGATGGCGTCCCACACGGTGGGCGCCTGCGCGGGGTGACACCAGACTTCAAAACCCAGTTCGCCGGTATAGCCGGTGCGTGAGACGAACACCGGGCAACCCGCGAGTTTGCCAATGGTGAAGCGGAACCAGCCCAGCTCGGCAAGGCTGGGTTGATGGGGTGGGGTCACAACGAGGCCCTGCAGAATCTCGCGCGAGCGCGGGCCTTGCACCGCCAGATTATGGAGTTGGTCGGTAGACGACTTGACCCGCACATCAAGCTGGTTGGTTTGTGCCAGTTCGCGCAGCCATACGCCCACGTAATCGTCGCCAGAGACCAGCCGGAAGGTGCCCGTGCCCAAACGGAACAAGGTGCAGTCGTCGAGCATGCCGCCATGCGGGTAGCACATGGCGGAATACACCACCTGTCCGACTGCCAGCTTGCGCACGTCGCGCGTGATGGCGAGTTGGGCGAGGAGCTCCGCGTCCGGCCCAAGGAGCTCGAATTTCCGCAAGGGAGAGAGGTCCACCACCACCGCGCGCTCACGGCAGGCCCAGTATTCGGCGATCGGTCCTTCGTTGGTAAAGCAGGTGGGCAGCCAGAAGCCGCGATATTCCACGAGGTTGCGGGTCAGCGCTGCGATGCGCGGATGAAAGCCGGTTTCACGCGTGAGTTGGGGCGGTGCGTCGGGCGTCATGCGATGAGCGATTCCTTTGGAAAAGGGATGTTCGGCGGCGTAAACCCGCACGTGAATGTCGGTTGGCACCCAGGCATTGGCAGGGTCGATGTCGTCGGTGCAGGACGACGACGCGCATACCAGATCGGTAAGCGCGCGCAACAGCACGTAGTCGCCGGGCCTTGACCAGGGCTCATCCATGCCGATGCTGCCGTCGACATTCACCTGCGTGTTGTAGAAAAAGTTGATGGCCGGCCAGCCGGCGCGCGGGGCAATGCCATGTTCGGTGAGCGCGTTATTGAAGTTCTCGGTGCAGTTGGCGTGTCCCGGGAAGCCGGCATCGTCGTAATACTTCGCCGCACAGGCCAGCAGAAAAGTGTCGTGACGACCGACGGTGTCGCGGACCACTTCGACCAGCGGGCGCAGCCGATCGTCAAAGTACTTGGCGTGGAGGCCGGGGGCGGCAAAGGCGCTGCCGAGAATGGTGCGCGTGGCGGTGGCGTCGATTCCGTGTTCGATACCCGCTGCGAGTGCTGCGGCATCGAAGGCGATGAAGTCGGAGCACTGCCGGCCGTCGACGTCAATAATCTGAATGTATTCGCCGGCCTTCACGCGGTAAGCCTGG
>Ga0114967_10003393_pt1 | contig 13081 bp, 12 predicted proteins | sample M_130628_MF_Meta_FD_92639 | JGI IMG/M metagenome (GOLD analysis project Ga0114967, IMG submission 92639) | Freshwater microbial communities from Lake Montjoie, Canada to study carbon cycling - M_130628_MF_MetaG | ecosystem: Environmental > Aquatic > Freshwater > Lake | place: Lake Montjoie... | reverse complement strand
CGGTTTCCCAAATTACACACCATTACTGTGGCTCCCGAGGGACTTGTGAGTTCCACCCTTAAATCGCTCCGCCGATTATGATGAATGACAAGATCGAGAGTCATCGTATCAACGAACCCCACCATCCCGCTAACGGTAAAATTCCGTCGAACGGTTCCAACATCGACCGTCTGAGCAGGGACCGAGGAAAGAAGAAAGTCACCGCTTAATTGTCCGGGCAAAGCCCCAACCGTGCCAATGGCGGAAGAAATCCTGTCCCAAGAGCTTTTCTCCAAAGCATAAACACCGATGTACGGATTATTGGCGGTATCAAACGCAATACTGGTAAACACGCCCGCAAAAGCCCATTGCCCATCTTTGACACCCCAAACTGGGCCTCCGCTATTCCCCTGCCCACCGATTACACCCCTCGCTCCCATAAGATTGGGATATTTCCGACTGTCAACAAATTGGAATTGGGTGGAAAAAGGACCTGTCTCATGCATCCGGTATTGTGCAGCCGGATTGGTGTAATTCGCATAAAGTCCGACGGGGTCGGTATAAAGCCCAATAGGATAGCCGGTGATCAGTTTCGGTAGCTTCTTGGCCAGATACAGATCTCCTCTTTCGATCCAGTCCGCGTACTCTCCGCCGGCGGTGTTAGCAGTGCTGTAGTTGACTACAAAATCCGTGTTCAAGGCTCTGGGATCTAGCAATCCGTACCGCGACTTAACGAATTTTCTATACGAGTCGAAGTTCCACTGGCCGTCCATTAAAAGACCGGAGCCGGGGGGCAATCCCACTCCATTCCATTTCCAGTGCCACCGAATATCACTTAGCCATTCAGAATTGGGAAAATCAAAATTGACGTGCGCACACCCAAGGACGAGTTGGGGATGGATCGCGACCGAACCTGACCCTAAACCAACATTACTCTCCAAGATTCCACTATATTTATAAGGTGCATTGTCTTCATCGAACAACGGGACCGGAGAAGGGGCAAATTCGCTTGCAAAAGTTACTGAGGCCCCAAACCAAAGCCCGAGAGCAACGAACAAAGAGGTTATCATTTTCAATACTAACTTTGCCTTTATTTCTTAAAAAAGCAAATTCTATATATGCGTGATTACCCTTATCTTCTATTGTTTAGTTCCTTTAGCTTCAGTTGAATTTGGGCGATCTTATCCTGCAATAAGGGGAATCTCCCGTTAACCATAATTCCTTGAAAAAAGGCCTCCGCCGCCAGATTAGAGGCAATGATTTCCTCTTTAGTTTGCAGATCCGGTAGCCCAGAGAGTCCTGGACTCACGCTGAATGTCCGATAGGGGAATGCCTTGAAAAATGCAGCCGCTTCTCGACTTCTGGGGTCCAAGGAGGCCAGATACCGACCCAGAAGATCGGCCTGGGCAGGATCCCCCGCGTCTAGTCGGGCAAAAAGGCTGGCCCGAACGGCGGGCCCTCTCCCCTTTCCAAGCCAGACCGGATTTTCCAACAAGGCAGAAAGCGTTTCTACGGGATGATTCCGGGTCGAACGTTCTAAAGCCAATTGGGCAGCCTCCGCCTTGCCGGAGGATGCCGCCGGATCTGCCAACCAACCACTTGCTTCCGTGACGAAATCCGGAAGAGTCGTTGGCATTCGCCCGACAAAATCCATGCTCTCCATCCAAGCGGCATCCGGTTGTTCGGCCCAGCTGGTTTTGCGAAAAAGCCGGAACCACGAGCTGATAAGTTCAGGGGTGGCCTGCTCCGCACCTCCATCAAGCCAAAAGATTCGCAAGGCCACGGCGTACTCCACCGTCGAAGATTCGGCAGGGATAACCGTTGTGAGCGCATACTGGCTGGCTGCTCCCAAATCGATTTTGCCCAGCAAATCCATCACGAAGGCCCGCAGACTGGGCCATTCTTCCAGCCCCGCCTCCCCCACTGCAAACTCCAGCCCCGTCGGCATATCCCCTCCCGCCCGAAGAAACTCCAACAACGTCGCTGCTGCTGCATCCGGATCGGCGAAAAAAGCCTTTTGGGTAAATTCCCGCAATAGTCGCAAAACAGAGTCCCGACCTAGGTTTTGCTTTAACCGCTCCTGCAAGTTATTTAGTTCGGCCTTTAAGACGGGGTCTGGGGAATGGAAAACTTCCCCTTCCTCGTTTTTCTCAAGATCTTTTGATGCATCCTTCGGATGGAATGCGTTCTCATGCTTCGATGCTTGATTCCTTGAATCTACAGTCTGGGAAACCACTTCCTGTTTCTGCTCGCCACGGAAGACAACCCACACCAAAAGAAGAAGCAAAAACCCTGCTCCAATATAGATGATAATCTTCCTCATCGACGTATTCTCCAACCTACAAAGAGAACGGCAAGTCAATCACCCGAAGAGGTCATGCTTTGGCTAGATTTCTAATTCTCGCCGAAAGTCGGATTCGGCCTTATCTTCAAAACAGTTGTGGATATTTCGATCGTCACCCCAGTTTTTAACTCGGTCCGCTGGATCGACCTTTGTGTGCGCTCCGTCCGGCATGCCCTTCAAGGTCGAAACTATGAGCATATCGTTGTTGATGGAGGCAGTAAGGATGGGACTCTCGACTATCTGAATCAGCAGAAAGACATACGGCTCATCCCAGGGCCGGACAAGGGTATGTACGACGCCCTGAACAAGGGCATGGCTGCAGCACGGGGTGGCATCCTGGGTCATCTCAACGCCGATGAGCAGTACGACCGGGCGGGTCTAGCCCACGCCCTCGGGAAACTTGAGAGAACGGGAGCCGACGCCGTCCTCGGTCCGACCATCATGTTAGATGGCCAACTCAACTTTCTTTACCTCTTCAACCAGATCACCGTGCCCCGTGCTATCGATGCAGACTGGCACATGCCTGTCCAAACCTGCTCATTCCTGTTTCGGCGTCAGATTTGGGAACGTTGCCCCTACCCCGCTGAATACCGGGTTGTCGGTGATCACGTCTGGTTCCGCCGTCAAATGAAGCTCGGCCTGAACCTTGTCTCCATCCGCAGACCCATCGGCATCTTCACCTGGCACCAGGACGACATCGCCAAACGCCTGGGTTCTCACGGCGAAAGTGCCTTATCAGACGTGAATCGAAAATCCCTTCCCATGCGCGTCACTAAACTCATTTTCCGCATAAAGCATCTGCTCCAAGGCGGCTTGATTGCACCCCGACGCCTCTCATTCGAACTTGTTTCTGCCAACCAACAACCCCAGCCCCGACATATCGATCACGCAAACCTAGGACTATGATTTTCTTTCCACAGGAGACGCCGGGAATCGCCAGTTGATAGAGCATGGCGCCTTTTGCCAACACCCAAGAGAGAACAAGGCATTGAACCTCTCAGAAATCACAGTGGTTGTCCCTGTCTGGCAATGTGCCGAGCGGATCCAAAAGCATTTTGAAGTCGTTCGCAGACTCTCTGCTGCCGGCTGCCCAACAATCTGGGTATGCAGTTGGAGCGAGGATGGAAGCCACCAGCGTGCAAAAGAGGAATCGGAGAGAATCGGGGGTCACTACTTATTGACGCCTCGCGGTCTTTACGATTCATGGAACAAAGGGATTCAGGAATCCCGCACTCCATACACTTATATCAGCACAGTCGGGGAATCCATTTTGCCCGAAGGTTTGGCACATCTTTGGGATTTAATTCGAAAAGTGGAAGCCGACTTTGTTTTTTCTCCTCCAACATTGCCGCAAAATATAAAGGCCCGCCGACAGATTCTCCAATGGCCAGTTTTTGTGTATGCACAAAAACTAAAGATATTCGATCACAGGGTTGTGCCAACAAATCTGGTTGCCTCCATTCAGTCCGCCTCTGGATTTAGCTGCCTTCTGGGTTCATTTTCCTCCTGCCTTTGCCGAACAAGCTTTATGCAGGGCCATGCTTTTCCCACAAGATTTTACCACTACGGGGACACGGCTTGGTTTTCCATAAATCTCACCCTTGGCCGTTTTGCCTACTCTCATAGGGCTGTAGCCGATTTTCAGTTTCACGATGCACCGCAGAGAAGGATTAATCCAGACCATCGTCAAATTTTCCTTCGATGGATCGCACGAAACACCTTTCCCAAGGGCAACTTTTTTAGATTCGTTGTACTTAAATATTGTCTTTATATAAGGTTTTTGGACTTAAAGAGGGGCACCCGCCCAAAGCGATATTGGTATCTTAACCCCAAGGTTTTTTATATTCGTATTTTGCGCGGTCTTTGTGAGTCCTTGATGAATTTCCGATCCAGTTTCTTGTCTTATCGCTTTCGAAAATAAGGGTCATAGTTGGTCATATCATATGCCCTTTTTAGAGTATGGATTGTCTTTTGATCTAGGTTTTCAGGCCAGGGCTCCGGCCCCACTTTTTGGATACCCGTACCTCTCTCAATGGGCCTCGCTAGCGTGTTATCTCCGGTACAATGGACAAACTGATAAAAGTCCGTCAGGCATTTTTCGGAAAAGGTTAGATTCCAGTATTCGCAGATCCATCGAATGTGCTCCCTTGGAAAAGAAGTAAACTCTTCAAGCTTCAGTCGTGGCATCGACTGGATGGAAGAAAGATACTTTCCGTATTCGCGAAAAAACCTTTCCGGGCATAGATCAAAGTACTTCCCAAAGTTGTCAGAATTGCTTTTCCAGGCTGAATAAGGGTCGCGCATGAGAACCAGCGGCTTGAGCGAAAAGCTCCTTCCCAGCTCAATCATGGTTTCTAGCCGATAGGAAGGTTTTCTATTCCTCACGAGCCCCTTCATGAAGTTTGCCGTGCTCCAATCCCGGATAATGATCGTTTTCCCTTTTTCAGTCGCTCTTTTCTGAAGTTCTCCGATCTGTTCCTTAAAGGTTCTGCTTTCAAGGTCTCGCCGCTCATCATTGTTGATAAGACCGAACCATTCTTGGGCTTGTTCCAACATCGGTATAAATGAGCCCCATGGGTTCACCTCGGAGAGAACAATCACGTTTTCCAGGGAACCCAGAATCCGGTTCATGAGCGTCCCGCCAGACCGGCTGTAACAAATTAAAACCGAGAGCTCTTTACTCATTTTAGGCCTTGAGAATCATTCTATAATATTCCATCTCAAAGCTGTTCCCCGGGGTACATCCTGTTTCACGATTTTACCCAATACATTATTTATGTGCTTGGGGGGCAGTCCAAGACCGGGGCGGATGGCGCGGACATTTTCTTTGGTTAGCACATCGCCTGCCTTCAAGTCTTCGACGATATAAAGGGATCTCCGAAATGTAATGGAGGGCTTCTCGGCCTCTGTTGGGGCAACAAGAGCTTTGCCAAGAGCTTGCCAAGCGCGCTTTGTTTCTTCGACGAGCTCTTTCATTTCGGCCGGCTCCATGGAAAATGCGCTATCCACCCCTCCATCCGCCCGCTTTAGAGTAAAATGCTTCTCAATGACGGTGGCGCCGAGCGCAATGCTGGCTACGGCCACCCCAATCCCAAGAGTGTGGTCGGAAAGACCGACCTCGCATCCGTACCTTGTCCTAAGATGGGGAATCGTAAGCAGATTGCTGTTTTCAGGTGTTGCGGGGTAGGTGCTTGTGCATTTGAGTAAAATCAACTCTTTACACCCCGCTTTACGAGCCGCATCTACTGACTCATCCAGCTCTTCCTGAGTGGCCATTCCGGTGGAAATAATTAGGGGCTTTCCGGTCGCCGCGACCCGCCGAATCAAGGGGATATCGGTATTCTCGAAGGAGGCGATTTTGTAGGCTGGAACTTCCAATTTTTCCAGGAAATCGACTGCCGTCTCATCGAACGGGGTGCTGAAGCAGATCATCCCATTCTTTTTTGCACAATCAAATATCGGTTGATGCCAATCCCATGGGGTATGTGCGATTTTATAAAGGTCATAGAGGCTTTGGCCTTTCCAGGGGCTTTTATCGTCGGATATAAGGAAATCACCCTCCTTCAGATCAAGGGTCATGGTATCCGCTGTGTAAGTCTGGAGTTTAATCGCATGCGCCCCTGTTTGAGCGGCGGCCTTTACAATCTCCAATGCCTGTTCGATGGATTGGTTATGATTGCCGGACATCTCGGCTATGATCAAGGGCTCATCCTGAGGACTAATTTTACGATTTTTGATTTTCACAAAAATGCATTTTCAGTTGGTTCTCTGAGCTTCTATCCAATAGGCCGCATAGGGCGACGGCCTTTCCGCATGACCTCCCCGGCTGCCGGGCCAAGGTTTAATATCAGATCCAAAGCGCTTGCAAATGGCATGAAGGGTTTGAATTGCTGAGTGTATTCAGGATGCTCGTAAACATGAATAAAAATCATGATTCCTCTTCGGTCAAACGCGGGCTTGTCTTCGACTAGATAGCTCTCGGCACCAGCCGGTGAAAGATATTGATCTGCTCCCAACGATTGACAGATGGCGGCAACATGTTCGCCTCGCTCCCCGCCAACGCCGAGAGTTGTCGCGCGAATCATGGGCGTAGTTATCTCCAGTTTTTTTGCCATCCATGAAATCAGTGAGCAGTTAATTTCCACAAGCCGATTTGTGCTGACCGCCTGAGAGAGGGTGGTCGCCAGTTCTTCGTAGTTGGCATCAAAATAGCGCGCCTTGGAATAGTTGGCGGCGATAGTTTTATTCATTTTAACAACAAACGACGAATCAACGATTTCGCAGTCCGTGATCTTTTGACCTGGTCGACCAGCTGTTTTGACTGGAACACTTAAATATTCGAGCCCGTTTTGAGTTCGAATTTGATTACGCTGTTGCCACGACTGTTTTGAAAAAGCAACATCATCTAAGACAACCATTTTGTCAGACTGATCAGCCAAATCAAACCAACCCAGCCAAGGCAGAAAGGTTGGCTGTGAAATTACGCAAATCATATATAATTTAATCCTTTAATGGGGGAACCCGATAAGCATAAACCGCAAATTCAAACGGAACTAGGCCTGGCTTAACTTCATAATCATGCCGCAAACATACGAATTGAGTTAATTTTTGCTTGATGAAACGCAATACTCGTTCTGGCGACTCATAAAATAAATTGTCGCTTTTATAATCCACATAAGTGCTCATCAGATTGAAAGCGACCCCCCTTGTGCACATATTAAAAAGCTTCTTTAAAGATGCTTGATAAAACTTGCGATTGTCTCTTCGCTTATTATTAAAGACTCCGCTTATAATTATATAGTCAAACTTTTCATGTTCAAATTCTTGCAAAGAACCAAATCTCGCGTCAGGATTATTTTTGCGAGCTATGTCGAAGAAGTCTTCAACGATATCTACCCCTGTATAGTTAAAATGAACATTTTTGGATTTTAGATATGTTCCTAAATGGCCTGGTCCGCAGCCAAAGTCTAATATGCGTGTACCATTGAGATCACCGATTCCAGCAAGAATCGCAAAGCGTTTTTCTTGTGTTTCGCGACTTGACCATTGGGCTGCTTCAGGACTATCACCGTATTTTCTAATTAGTTCTTTGTACTTTTTACTTATTAAGGTGTTCATAGTTATTTCTCTTGTGTAGTAGTTCTTCAACAATCCTCGTACAACCTCCACCATCTATTACGTTTCCGCATAAGCGGCTCATGGATGCGCGCATCCCTATGCTATCTATTACTTTATAGAACTCTTCAGAAACCGCTTGAGTATTCGTATCTTTATTTTTCTTTGCCACGTATGCAACCCCTTTTTTTTCCATTTCATTTGCGAACTCTATCTGAATATGAGAAGACGGCACCAAGATTGCCGGCAGTTTCATTGCGACAAACTCGTAACTTGTAAAGCCTGCTGCACCAAAAGCTAAATCAGCATCTTTCATCAGGCTCGCCATCTGATTGGTTTGGACGTGACAATTTAAGCTATGAGTTCTGCAGTTCTCTTGAATCTCCTTGCGATTCGGATTGTGAGCGCCCACCACTACATCTATCACAAAATGACGGTTTTTTCTGTTTTTTAGCGCTTCAATAACCCAATTTGTGTCGTTATTTTTATCTATGCCACCAAGGGAGATTAAAATGCGATTGACCCCCCCCGTCCGGATGTTTGTTTTTTTTCGTAGTTCTAAAAATTCATTCCTTAGCGGCACATATTTTGGCCCAAGCAATAACCTGCAGTGAGCGGGCACTTTGTTCTGATAACGAGTTTCGAATTCCGGCAATAGATTATCGTCCAACAGCATGTCGCAGTCGTGTTTTCTGTCAGCCAGATCATCAATCGCAAAGATATTTTTAGCATAGGTTCTTAATGCTTTTTCCCAGCGAGCATCTAGTGAATAGTGATCGACAATGATCCAATCCCACGCCCGATCTGAAAGCGCTTGAATTGTGTCTTTTGCATCTATTTCCTGACTAATTCCTAGCCATTTATCGTGAGCTAAATTATTAATCTCCACGCCCATGGTTTCTTTTTGTAGCCCGATAAATTCAAGGCTTCGCTCCCGTAATAATTCTTTTAAGTGAGGGGGGAGATGTCGACTAACGAACCGTATGTTTATATTTTTTCTTTTTAATGCATCTGCCAACGTTAAGCATCTCATAAAATGTCCTGTGCCTATTTCATGTGATGCATCCACGCGAAAGGCAATGTAATGAATGTCTTGATTCAATGCTCTGTGCTCATGATTGCTGGCGCGAGAATTTCTGCTCTCACCCAATCTTCCTTGGTATCTATATCCTGAGCGCGCCAGCGCGGAATAATTAATGGAACAGAGTGCTTTTCAAATACCTTAAACTTTTTTATCCAAGCCTCCGGTCTGCCCCAGTAAAACTGACCAGCATCGTGCAAAGCGATGGGTAGATCCTGCGATCGTTTATCATAATCCTCTGGAAAAAACATTTCTACTCCTCCGCCTGAGCACTTCTTGAATGACCGGAAGATAGGCACACCGAAGTCGGTTGCCGCAAAAGAGTATGCCCAGTCCCCCGATCGGATTGCATTTAAGCCGTTCTGGAGATCTGTGACCTGAATAAATGGTGCGGTTGCATAAATACAGCAGACAGCCTCAAGGTCTAGATTTTGATCTAAAGCCCACTGTGTCGCATGAGCCATCACCTCAAGAGTGCCTGCATAATCACTGGATAGTTCTGCGGGTCTCATGAAAGGAACTTCCGCACCCCATTTTCTGCCGACATCCGCAATTTCAGCATCATCTGTGGAAATGATGATTCGATCAAAAAGTCCAGATGCTCTGGCTGCCTCGATCGACCATGCAATCATCGGTTTCCCGCAGAATTCCCTGATATTTTTACGCGGGATCCGCTTGCTGCCACCTCGGGCAGGGATAATTGCTACGTTCACTTTAGCAATTCCTCCAGCGAATCCACAACCCTATTCTGGCATTTCATAGAAAGTCCCGGATGAACGGGAAGGCTAATCGCGCGACGGGAGTAATCTTGAGCAATGGGACACGGTGAAAACTTGCGCCGTTTGCTCATTCTTTTTTTGTAATAATGAAAGTTTTGGACAGGGAGATAATGTAGATTTGCCTTAATTCCAAAGTCATGAAGCTTTCGAATAAGAGTGTCCCGAAGCTTCATCGTTTGATTTTGAGGTGTCGTGACGACGTAAAGGTGCCAAGCAGAATTGGCTCCTTTTGTGAGTGCGGGAAGAAAAAGGGGGCTCTTCTTTAACTGTGCACTGTAAGTTTTGGCGATTTGCCGCCGTTTCTTCAGGAACTGTCCGATCCTTCTCAGCTGACTCCTCCCAAGGGCAGCCTGAATCTCAGTCATCCGGTAGTGATTTCCCAACTCCACCTTCTCGTAGTACCAAGGATGGCGCATGGAGAAAGACCTCATCTTCGTGTCCCGGGTAATGCCATGGCTGCGAATTCGGAGAAGTTTTTTATAAAGTTCGGGGGAGTTGGTCGTAACCATCCCCCCCTCACCCGTTGTGATAATCTTCACCGCGTGAAAGCTGAAAACACATAGATCCGACCACCGACAGGACCCCACTTTTTCGCCTTGGAATGTCGCCCCAGTGGCATGAGCGGCATCTTCCACCACCTTGAATCCATACTTTTTTCGCAGTTTATCCAAAAACTTCATGTCCACGGGATTGCCGGCAAAGTGCACTGGCGCCACCACCTTGGGGACGTTGCCTTTCTTTGAAGCTTTTTTGAGCATCTTTTCCAAAAGATGCAGATCCATATTGTATGTGCCCCACTTGATATCCACAAAATCCACCTCGGCATCGCATCGAAGGGCGGCGTCGGCCGTGGCACAGAAAGTATTGGGAGAAGTCCACCAAAGGTCGCCGGGGCCTATTCCCAGCACCATGGCAGACAGATGGAGACCTGCGGTGGCAGAGCTGCAGGCAACGGCATATTTCGCGCCACAAAATTTTGCAAAGTCCCGCTCAAAAGCCTCGATTTCAGGACCTTGGGTAAGGAAGTCGCTTTTCAACACCTGCGTGACGGCACGGATGTCCGAAGCGTCGATCGATTGCCGCGCGTAAGGAATGATCTGTCTTTTCAAATGGGGCGGAAAGATGGATCGAGGTGCTTTTTGATCAGACTCTGGATTTCCGAAATGCCCAGAAACCGTGGATTATCGCCAGAGTTATAACAAAATCCGGCTGGCACTTTTTTGGCCGTCTTCATTTTTGCATAGAGATCAGCCGACTTCCCGCCACTCGTATTCAGAATTGCGTAATATTGGCCAAGGTCGATTGTGTTAAAGCTGTCGCTGGAGGTGATCATCTCCTCGTGGATTTTTTCGCCAGGCCGGATTCCGATGATTGGCTTTTTACAGCTAGGCCCGATGGCTTCGGCCAGATCCGTAATCTTGTAGGAGGGAATTTTTGGAACGAAGATCTCCCCCCCCAAGGCGTTCTCCAAAGCCCAAAGAACCATGTCCACACCTTCCTGAAGAGAGATGTTGAAACGGGTCATTGCGGGATCGGTAATGGGCAGAACCCCCTCTTTGGCCTGCTTGAGAAAGAAGGGAATGACCGATCCTCTCGAGCCCATGACATTGCCGTAACGGACGACGGACAGGACTGTATCCCTACCCACATAGTTGTTGGCGGCAACAAAAAGCTTGTCGCTACAGAGCTTGGTCGCTCCGTAAAGGTTAATGGGGGCGGCCGCCTTGTCGGTGGATAAAGCAACCACCCTCTTCACGCCTGTGTCCATACAACCTTCGATGAGGTTTTCGGCCCCAATCACATTCGTATGAATGAATTCCATCGGGTTGTATTCAGCAGCTGGGACATGCTTTAACGCGGCGGCGTGGATGACCGTATCGATGCCCTCGAGGGCTCTTTTGAGGCGAGATCGATCCCGAACATCACCGATGAAATACCGCATGGCAGGAAAGCTTTGGCCGCTGAATTTCTGAGCCATTTGGTACTGTTTGAGCTCATCCCGGCTAAAAATGACAAGCCGATGAATCTTGGGAAACCGTTTCAGGATTTCAGCCGTGAGGGCGTGACCAAGGCTGCCAGTTCCTCCGGTGATCAGGATCGATTTCATGCTATCTTTGCTTTTTCGAAAGACAGCTCAAAGGATTGTCCAATTTTTCCGAAAGAGCGATCTTTCTTTTAAGTGCGGCCAGCTCCTTCGGCCTGGTTTCTTTCTGCATGGTCAAAACTTGGTTCAGAATGGAAGTGGGCGAACTTCCCACTGTGGTATGGGGCGGTTGCGAGGTAAGATTCGCAACAAACAGCCCATGCCGCTGCTGGAAAAAGTAATGCATGAACAAATATTCACATATCTGTTTTTTTGAAATCCGCATTCCCAACCGATCGGCCCGCTGGATCAGGGCCTTCAACTGTTGCTCTGTCTTGGCATGATGATTGAAATCAAATGCGATATGAGGATGATCCCTACACGCCACGACCGGAACTCCACTCCAAGCCATTTCATGCGCCACGGTTCCATACATCGTAAAAGCCGAGGCCGGGCGAAGCTGCAAAAGGGCATTGTTGGAAATTCTTTCAGAAATAAAGTTTAGCTTCGGATAACTTTGTCGAAGTTTTTCCACGCATGTTTGACTGAGCTCTTTCATTCTCTCGCGTCCAAGAGAGTTCGTTGCAGGATGCGGCTTAATAAGCCAGCAAAAGTCGGTTTTTGATGCTTCCCGGCACAGAAAGTTGATCCACTCCCAGAAATCGCTGAAGACTGTCGAACGGTACCAATGAACCGCGTCATTGAACTCATGCATGAATACCAGCACAACGGGCCGGTTGACTTTGCGGTATGGGGCAAGGTCGGATTCCCGATACTCTCCATAAGCAGAAATATCCGGCATAATTTTGTCGTCTAGCGCGCCCTTGAACCGTCTTTTCATGATCTGCTCCCCTGTCCCTAAGGCGGATTCTTTTTCTTTGATGGGTAGCTTTTTAAATGCGGTTGGATAGAGCCAGTATGCATTGTGGCTTGATCCACTTTGTTCCTTGCTCCAGATCACTTTCCCCAATCCCGCCGAGCCCCTGTCTGCATAGTTAAAAACCGGTATGCCGAAGCTGGCAAGATGCCTCCCGAGGATTCCGTGATAAATATAGACCCCCTGGTGATCTTGGATTAATGCCCGAATCTCCTGCTCTTCGGCAGTTTTTTTCGCCCACCCATACAAAGCGATCGATTCTTCAATATATCGCAAAATACGAGGGCCAGATAATTCCTCATCCGATATAGTGGCCACAAAGTTTTCGCGCAGAAAGGTGTCGTAAATCAGGTCTCCCACCAGGACTTTCCCGATTTTTAGGCGAAGGAGATCATTTTTTGTTTTGATCCCTGCTGCCAATCCAGCAGCGGTTTTTTTGATCTCTGCAGCGTTTTCCGGTTCGGGCTTAGTCCATAAAATCGGAATTCCCAGGGCTCCGTAAATGGAGCGCAGGAGAAAGGGTGGTTTTTCGAACTGCAGGTTGAATCCCACCGGTCCTGCCCCCAGCTTTCGCCCGGCTAGTCGGGCGATGATCGACAAATAAAAGGGGGGCCATGCGGTATATATCTGCACCTCACAAAGAAGGATTCCTTGGACCGGGCTTGGGGCTGGCCCGAGATTTACATCCATCCATTTTTGAAGCTCCCGCAGCTCGGGGTGTATTCGCCCCCAGAGAAACGCGGCCAAACATAAGAATCGGTTGCGAAAAGTCACCATGCCAAGCCCCGCATTATTCCCGCCACCCATAAACCGGCATCAGATG
>Ga0114967_10003392_pt1 | contig 13083 bp, 8 predicted proteins | sample M_130628_MF_Meta_FD_92639 | JGI IMG/M metagenome (GOLD analysis project Ga0114967, IMG submission 92639) | Freshwater microbial communities from Lake Montjoie, Canada to study carbon cycling - M_130628_MF_MetaG | ecosystem: Environmental > Aquatic > Freshwater > Lake | place: Lake Montjoie... | reverse complement strand
TTTCTCTGGTATGCATGCGCAAACCATATAATGCCGCTGGCTCTTCTACGACCGATAATTCTTCGGGGATAAAACCATTCGCGTCAGCATCGTCGTCATTATTGGTATAACTAAAAATGGTGGCAATGCGTAAGTTGTGTTTTCCTTCTTCCTTCTTTTCTTCGAAGAGGTCGTAATATTTGATGAGCGTATCTACACTGCTCACACAAAACATAGCTGTAAACTCTTGATTGTGGGTTTTTCGTTTGTGATTGGCAATGATGTAATCCGTTATTTTTTCTAATCGCTTGGGCGATTCCATCAACTCTTTGGTGTCGATGTCTTCTACATTGATATCAATTTCGGTTGCGCTGTCGTCTTTCTTTTTATATCGACCAATATATTCGACTGAAAACTTCAAAACATTTTCGTCTCGGATGGCATCCGTAATGACATATTTATGCAAACACTCACCAAACAATTCCGTCGTAGTTCGTTTGCCGCGCTCGTTGGCAATGGCGTTGTCGGCAAAAATGGGGGTGCCTGTAAAACCAAATAGCTGGATATTATTAAAAAATTGATTGATGCGGCTATGGGTTTCGCCAAATTGGGAGCGGTGGCATTCATCGAAAATAAATACGATACGCTCGTTTTTTAAAGACGCCATTTCGGCTAAATACTGCGTTTTGCTGATAGCCGTATTTAGTTTCTGAATGGTAGTCACAATCAGTTTCGTGTCGTCGGTAAATTGATTGACGAGCTGTTTGGTATTGTTGGTGCCATCAATACATCCTTTGCTGAAGCTGTTGAACTCTTTATTGGTTTGATAATCCAAATCTTTTCGATCGACCACAAAAACCACCTTTTTTATCTGTGGCAAGTTCATTAAAATCTGACTTGCCTTAAACGAGGTGAGCGTTTTGCCCGAACCCGTGGTATGCCAGATGTATCCATTCTTGTTGCTGTTTTTAACCCGATCAATCAAGCCCTCGACCGCATAGTATTGGTAGGGGCGGAGCACCATTAATTGGCTGCTAGTTTCGTTGAGCACCGTGTATTGGCAAATCATTTTACTGACGTGGCATGGCTGCAAAAAATCGCTTGTAAACCCATTTAAAATATTGGTGAGGCGTTTGTTGGCTTCGTCGGTCCAGTAAAAAGTTTGTTTGAAGGTTAGCTTTTGATTGTTGCTATAGTATTTGGTATTCACCCCATTGCTGATGATGAATAGTTGGATGTATTGAAACAGGCCTTGGCTAGCTCCAAAAGAATGTTTTTGATACCGATTGGTTTGATTGAAGGCTTCTTTGAGTCCTAAACCTTTGCGTTTGAGTTCTATTTGTACCAATGGCAAACCATTGATGAGCAGGGTGACATCGTAGCGATTCTTATACGTGCCTTCCATTTTTATTTGGCTGGCCACCTGAAACTGGTTTTGGCACCAGCGCTCGGTATTGATGAAGTCGAAATACAGGTTTTCGCCATTGTCGCGCAGGATATGTTGCTTTTGGCGTAGCGTTTGGGCTTTTTCGAATATGGTTCCCTTGTTTAAAATATTCAATATCCGATCGAACTCTTTTGGACTAAACGGTGTGTTGTTATGCTTCTCTAGTTGTTTTTTTAGATTATGGAGCAGTGTTTTTTCGTCGTGTACGGCTGCTGATTCGTAACCTAATTGTTGTAGTTGAAGGAGCAATTCATTTTCTAATGCTGCTTCTTGTTCTTTAGCCATCGGTATTTGCTTTTTAGTAGATTTTTTTTTGCAATGATAGCTATTTACTCACACAAACAACTGCTGCAACAATCCTTTTTTATACTGCTCCATCTTGGTGATTTGCACTTGGCAGTGACTTATTTTTTCTTCAATGGCTGAGAGGAAATGGGCGATTTTGGTTTGCTCGGGGAGGGTGGGGAGGTTGCAAATTTCACTAGAATAGTCTTTGAAATAAATGTGAGGTATTGTACTGCCTGTTATATATTTTGTAAAATCAATGTTGCTTAATAAGCAATACAGGTAATATGTATTTAAGCCTATTTTGGGAGTAATAATTTCCATAGTACTCAGTACGGATGATCTACCTAAACAGTAAAATAAACGACCAGCACCTGCTCCGTCTTTAATAATGCTTATGTAATCATCCTCTTCCTTGTAAAAATCAATCTTCTTTAAAATACCTGATGCACCATAAATAATATATCTTCCAGTATTTTCTTCTATTTTATTTGCTGAAATATTTGAGGATTTTTTATCAACTATTTCTCCCAACTTCTTCATCTCCCACTCTCCAACCCCCTTCCCCTCATTATCTTTAAAGCGTATCTCTTGCGAAAATATCTTTTGCATCATCCCCTTTTTATACTGTTCCAAAAGATTTTTCTGCTGCTTTAAGGCTTGTAGCTTTTCATCTACTGCTGTGAGAAAAGAGGCTATTTTTTGTTGCTCGGGAAGGGTAGGGAGGTTGATTGGAATTTTAGATAAATCAGTTGAATTAATTGCAGGATAACTTGTTCCAGTACATCTTTCAATTACCTTATCAATGAATTTTTGAAAATGTAAATATTGATAGATGAACCTTGTACTTTGATTTGTTCGAATTTGGGCATAACCAGTTGATGCAACATATATGCCATTTTTGTCAAAAAATAAATTATTCATTTGATAAGGTCTTACCATTTGAAATAAAATATCATTTGGTTTTAATACTCTTTTGGCTCTGCTTGGTGATTCGTTTTTTAGAACTTCTTTTTCTTTTAATAATTCACCATTAATTACGCTTTCTAAATCAATGTAAATGAATTTATCTGGCAGATTTTTATTTGAAGGATTAATTTCAGCCACTTCCCCCAACTTCTTCTCCTCCCATTCCCCCTCAAACCCCGCAAAACGCAAGCTTGGCACCTTTTTTTTCGTATCTATTCGTAAATCCGTATCCATCATCTAAAAAGGCGTTGAAATATTTAATTCCTTACAAAAACGAGCAATGCGTTGATCCGTTTCGGCCATCTGTGCATCCAATGCTTTTAGTTCGGCAGCAATGGCATGGATGTCAATACGCTCTTCCGCTTCAAAGGTGTCTACATAGCGAGGGATGTTGAGGTTATAGTCGTTGTCGGCTATTTCTTTTAGGGAGATGCGCTTGCTGTACTTGGCTTCTTCGCTTCGGGTACGGTAGGTGGTGATGATTTTGTCGATATGCTCGTCGCGCAATATATTTTGAGTTTTCACCTTGTCGAAGTGCCTGCTCGCATCAATAAACAAAATATCCTCGTCGGCTTCGCGGCATTTTTTATACACCATGATGCAAGTAGGAATACTGGTGCCATAAAAAATATTGGCAGGCAAACCAATCACGGCATCTAAGTAATTGCGGTCTTCAATCAAGTATTTACGAATGTGTTGCTCGGCACCGCCACGAAACAAAGCACCATGTGGCAATACCAGGGCCATGGTTCCGTTCTCGGCCAGATGATGAATCATGTGTTGCACAAAAGCAAAATCGGCTTTGCTAGAGGGTGCTAGTCGGCCATACTGACTAAAGCGATCGTCCGACGTAAATAAAGGATTGGCACTCCAATGCGCCGAAAATGGAGGGTTGGCGACAATGGCTTCAAATTGTTTGTTCAGGTGTTGTGGATGTTCTAAGGTGTCTTCTTGTTTGATATCGAACTTGCGGTATTCGATATCGTGCAAAATCATGTTCATGCGGGCTAAATTGTAGGTTGTCCGATTTAATTCCTGACCGTAATAACTGACGACTTCTTCCACCTCTTTAGCCACCCGTAGTAACAACGAGCCCGAGCCGCAGGTAGGGTCATAAACCGACTTTAGTTTACGTTTTCCAGTGGTTACAATTTTTGCCAAAATTTTACTGACCTCTTGTGGTGTATAAAACTCGCCTGCTTTTTTACCAGCACCACTAGCAAATTGGCTAATCAAATATTCGTAAGCATCACCCAGTATGTCGAGCTCGGTATCTTCCAGTTTAAAGTCTATTCGATCTAAATGGGATAGTACTTTGGAGATAATGTCGTTCCGAGCTTCGGGCGTTTTACCCAGCTTGGTGCTATTTAAATCCATATCCTCAAACAGGTTGTCGAAATCATCCTCGCTTGCGGTGCCCATGGTGCTCTGCTGGATGTTGATTAAAATTTTCTGTAAATCTTCGATAATGAAACTGCTTACGCCCTCCACATCGCTATTGCCACGTTTAGCTATTTCACTAAATAGCTCGTTGGGGTTAAGAAAGTAGCCCAGTCTCCCCAGTGATTCTTCTCTGACTGTAGCGATAGCATGTGCTCCTTCGGCCGTAGTATCATCTACATCTCTAAATGTTAAGCCATCTTCTTTTAAAACCGTGTTATTGGCGTAAAGCTCCATTTTTTCGGACAAGTACTTGTAGAAAATGAAACCCAAAATATAATCGCGAAATTCATCGGCATTCATTTTGCCCCGTAGGGTATTGGCTATATTCCAAAGCTGTTGTTCTAGCTGTTTTTTTTGATCTTCACTCATCTCTCGGCTTTTTTGATTCTAAAGGGTTGCAAATTTACATTTTATGCCTGTGTTAATGGTTTAAAACTGACGGGGCTACTTGGCTAACCTTTTCTTGCCCTGTTATTGCATCTTCATCGCAAGCTTTTCAGCTTAAAAGCCTAAATTTGCTCCATTATTTTTTTTTATAAAATTTTTCTTTGTGGGATGTGTTTAAATTGTGTTCATTGCAAAAAAAATACACCGACAAAAATGTTACGATCAAGAAGCAATAAATATGATTAAAACAGATATATGCATCATTGGTGCAGGGCCAGTAGGGTTATTCTCCGTATTTGAAGCTGGTTTATTAAAAATGCGTTGTCACCTCATAGATACCTTGCCGCAAGTTGGAGGGCAATTGTCGGAAATATATCCACGCAAACCCATTTACGACATCCCTGGTTACCCAACGATTGATGCGCAGGATCTGATCGACCGATTGATGGAACAGATCGCTCCATTTAAGCCAGAGTTTACACTTGGCGAGCGGGTAGAAACACTGGTGAAACAAGATGATGGTTCGTACCTCGTTGGAACGAGTGATGGAACGATCGTGCATGCAGCAGCGGTGGTGATTGCGGGTGGCTTGGGATGTTTTGAGCCCCGTAAACCAGAGGTTCAGGATCTCACTACTTTTGAAGGAAAAGGGGTGGAGTATATGGTTAAAAACCCCGAACATTTCCGTGCGAAAAAAATCGTGTTGGCAGGAGGGGGTGATTCAGCACTCGACTGGACGATCTTTTTAGCCGATGTTGCCGAGCGAGTAACTTTGATTCATCGTGGTGATACCTTCAGGGGTGCGCCAGATTCCGCCGAAAAAGTATTTGAATTGGCTCGCGAAGGAGCGATTGACTTGATTCTGCAATCTAATTTGGTTAGCGTGTCGGGTAATGGGAAGCTTCAGGAAGTAACCTATGTGGGAAGAGATAAAGCAAATCAATCGATCAAGACGGATTATTTAATCCCGCTATTTGGCTTAAGTCCGAAATTAGGACCGATTGGTAACTGGGGCTTAAATATTGATAAATCAGCAATTGAAGTGAACACCTTCGACTACTCCACCAATATTGAGGGTATTTATGCCATCGGCGATATCAATACCTACCCAGGAAAGTTAAAATTGATACTATGCGGTTTCCACGAAGCGGCTTTGATGGTTCAAAGTGCATTTAAACGCGTATATCCTGATCAAAAATTAAGTTTTAAATACACTACCGTTTATGGGGTTAATGCTTTCTAGATGATCACCATTACAATTGAGGATCGCAATGGGGAACAGCAACCCATTGAGGTACCTACCGATATTAGTTTGAGTTTGATGGAGGTTTTAAAGGCTTCCGACTATTCTATTTTGGCAACTTGTGGAGGCATGGCTTTATGTGCTACCTGCCATGTGCAAGTGCTCGAAGGCTACGACGATCTCCCATCTGCTGGAAATGATGAAATGGATATGCTGGATACCTTGCCCGATGCGGGGTTTGATAGCCGACTGGCTTGTCAGCTACGCATTGGTGAAGAGATGGATGGAATGGTTTTTCGTATTCGTGGCGATGAGCAGTAGGAGTGGGGGATTCTAAATCTTAAACTTCGAACAACCAATAATAAGTTTTTGACTCCCCATCATGGTGCTCAAAGGCTCTTCTATATTTTGTTATAAAACAGCTATAAGCACCCATATGAAAACATCCTCCTTTGTTCCAAATAAAATTCCTCGAGTGGTAATTATTGGTGGTGGCTTTGGGGGGATAGAACTCGCGAAAAAACTGAAGAATAAAAATATTCAGGTTTTGATGCTCGATAGGCACAACTACCACACTTTCCAGCCATTACTTTACCAGGTGGCTACTGGTGGGTTAGAAGCCGACTCTATCGCTTTTCCATTGCGTAAGATTTTTAAAAAACAGGATGGCTTCACATTTAGAATGGCGGAGGTTACCAAAGTGGTTCCAGCACAAAATGTACTTGAAACTAGCATTGGGCCTATTCATTATGACTATTTGGTGATTGCTACCGGGTCTGACACCAATTTTTTTGGTCAGAAAGAAGTGGAGCATTATGCCATGCCCATGAAAACCATTCCCGAAGCTTTAAATCTTCGAAGTATGATCCTCCAGAATCTGGAGGAGGCTTTGATTGAATCAGATAGCGTTCGGAAAAGTGCATTGCTAGATTTTGTGGTGGTGGGTGGGGGGCCAACAGGTGTTGAGCTTTCGGGTGCCTTGGCTGAATTGAAAATGCATATTTTGCCCACAGATTATCCAGAGCTAGATTCTGACCAAATCCATATCCGCTTGATAGAAGGATCTCCAAATTTATTGGGTACCATGTCCGAACAGGCATCTAGCAGTGCTAAAGCTTTTCTGGAAAAAATAGGTGTACAAGTATACACGAATGTGCGTGTTGAGGGATACGATGGCTACTTGATACGTCTATCAAACGGCGAGTCTATCAATACGAAAAATGTACTTTGGTCGGCGGGGATCAAAGGTGCCGTTCTAGCTGGTATTCCACCAGAAAGCGTCGTACGTGGTCGTATTAAGGTGGATACATATAACAGCGTGGTGGGGCTCGATAACATCTTTGCCATTGGCGATGTTGCGGCGATGGTCACAGATAAATATCCAAATGGACACCCTTGCGTTGCTCCCGTAGCTATTCAACAGGGGGGGGAACTGGCCATGAACTTATTGAAAATGATTAATCACAGAAAACCTGAAGCCTTTGTTTACTTTGATAAAGGGTCGATGGCAACTGTTGGACGGAATAAAGCAGTGGTGGATATTGGTCACATCCGATTTCAAGGAGTGTTTGCTTGGTTTGTTTGGATGTTAGTGCATTTGATGTCTTTGGTTGGGTTTAGAAATAAAGTGGTGACGTTTGTTAACTGGGTGTGGAGCTATTTTAGTTACGATCGAGGAATACGTTTAATTATTCGTCCATTTAATCGGAGCTCAATGACAGAGGATACAACAATCAAATAGAACCCATTGAATAATCCAATCAAGTAATATGATCAAGCTCATCGAATGCCCAAGAGATGCTATGCAGGGCTTGCACGCTTTTATTCCAACCGAGATCAAAGCCGCGTATATCAATCTATTGTTGCAGGTTGGGTTTGACACCATCGATTTTGGAAGTTTTGTTTCGGCCAAAGCCATTCCGCAAATGCGCGATACGGTAGCCGTTTTAAATAAATTAAATATTTCCTCTTCCTCATCCAAGCTACTAGTTATTGTAGCCAACCTTCGTGGTGTGCAGGATGCTGTTCAGCATGAGCATATCACCTATGTTGGATTTCCATTCTCAGTATCAGAAACATTTCAGCAACGTAACACGAATTCGAGCATTAAACAGTCGCTCGTGACGGTGGAAGAAATGATGCGCCTTTGTAGTAAGTACCATAAAAAAGCGGTAGTCTATCTTTCCATGGGTTTTGGAAACCCTTACGGGGATGAATGGAGCCATGAATTACTTGAATATTGGACGGAGCAGTTGGCAGAACGGGGTGTGCAAATGCTATCCCTTGCTGATACAATCGGGATATCCAGTCCCGATAAGATCAGATACATTTTCCCACATTTGACTAAGCAGTTTCCCGAGCTCGAGTTTGGGGTTCACTTGCATAGTGCAGCAACTAACTGGGAAGAAAAAATAGAAGCAGCGTATCAAAGTGGTTGCAAACGTTTTGATGCTGCTTTAAAAGGATATGGTGGCTGTCCAATGGCAGCCGATAAACTCACTGGAAATATTGCCACCGAAAACATCATGCGTTATTTGAAGAATCAAGGTGAGGAGTTAAACTTGGATATGGATAAATGGCAGGAAGCGATGGAATATTCATCTTCCGTATTTGTGTCCTCGTAGGGGTTTAAAACTCTCTGCTCTCATTTTTATTGTCTTTTCGTGGATTGAAAATCTTCTTCCCCTCATTTTTTTTTACTCCCATTCTTGCTATAATATTTTCTGTAAAAAAATCAAATTAAATCGATTTGGCTGTGTTTTTAGGTTGATTTTGCTTTAATATTCACATATGTGAATATCCTTAGTTCGTAAAATTATGGAACATTATATAGTGCATTATTTTTTTCTAACTAATTGTTTTATAGTTTATTGCATTTATTATTAATAAATTATTTTTCCTTATAGTTTTAATATTATAAAACACTAATTTATTTATTATTGTTTTATAATTTATATATACTAGGTTAGATTATGACTAATAGGTCTATTCAGCAGTTCAGATCGATGCCTTTTTGTGTTTATTTTTTTGCTGGCTTTAGAATTTAAGGATTGTTCATACGTGGTATCGATTGTATGTATTTCCATGCGGGATGCTCGTAGAAGAACACGCTTTCACCTTTCTAAAAACGTAGTTAAGTAGAATGCCATTGATAGACGAATGGTTGCATGGGTGCCATTTAAAATAAAAGAACCTTGTAAGTGCTGATTCAGAGAAGGAATAATATGGTTGCATGAATTGATTTATCATCAAATAAATCCTTATGAAAAGACATTTACTTAATTGGATTTTTTGGAGGCTAATTATTTGCAGTGGCTTATTAAGCTCAGTATGTTCGTCGCTTGCTCAAGCGCAGCCAGCACTTACTTCATTTAGCCCTGCAAATGGGCCTATCGGTACCACTGTTACGATAGTGGGTACGGGATTTAATACTACGTTAGCTAATAATGTGGTATTTTTTGGTGCTACCAGAGCTACTGTAAAATCCGTTGCCAGCACGACCTCTCTTGTGGTAACGGTTCCTGCTGGAGCAAACTATGAATATATTTCCGTTACCAACCTAGGGACGAATTTAATGGCTTATTCGGCTATTCCATTTGTGGTCACCTATTCCCCAATGGGTGATAACTCATTTAGACCCAAGTCTGTTTATACTAGCGGTAATCCCTTTGGTAATCCTTCTCTTGCGCGTGATGTTGTTATAGCTGATGTCAATCGCGATGGTAAGCCAGATCTTGTGGTAGCAAACAGTGATAGGACAATATGCATATTTCCTAACCAAACTACCTCCATCACAGCTGTCGCTAGGTTTGGGCCTGCTATTACGCTTGGAATGTCAGTCGGTTGTATAACAAGCGCTGCCATTGTGAATGATTTTGACGGAGACGGGATGCTCGATATTGCTACGATGTATGCGGGTTGCAGTTCGGTGCAAGTGTATCGCAATTCGACTTATATAGCAGGTGGTACCCCATCTTTTAATACTAGTTATGTGTTTACTACGGGCTTTAATCCTTCCATTATAGGTGCAGGTGATTTAGATAATAATGGTAAAACTGACTTAATAGCAGCAAGTACTGCTGCCTCCGAGAATGTTTTTGTATTACGTAATACATCTATTCCGGGTACTATTATGTTTGCCCCTTACCAAACATTTTCTGCGGGTACTAGACCCAGCGGCATAGTTGTTGGTGATTTGGATAAAGATGGTAAGGTAGATATTGCTGTATCAAACAGGGATTTTAACAATGTGTTCATATTTAAAAACAAATCTTCAATAGGTCACATAAGGCTTAAAGCGCAAAGGCCCTTGACCACAGGAACCCATGCATCTTCAATAGCTATTGCCGACTTTGATGGAGACAACCAGCTAGATTTGGCGGTAGTCAACTCACTTAATACCGCATCTGTTTTCTTAAACACCTCGAGTGTAGGAACCATTCATTTTGCACCTAAAGTGGATTTTAGCGTGAGCTCAGGTAGTTTGCTTAGAGGAATAGCTATTGGTGATACGGATGGCGATGGCAAACCTGATATGGTAATTACCAGTCCGATTAATAATGCGGTACCTGTTTTGCGCAATGCTTCTACTATAGGGGCTTTATCCTTTACCACCAGCACAAGTCTTTCCTCGACGCTTCCTTTTAGTGTGGCTGTTGGCGATTTAAATGCTGATGGCAGACTAGATGTTGTAATTGCAAATTCAACGACAAGTAATAATGTATCGGTTTTCTTACAGCGGTCTGCACCATCATCATCCATTATCATCACATCAGCTAATACGATGCCAACATATGGTGCCTTAACAGCCACAGTAACGACTGTTGGAGCAAGCGGGCCAGTGCTATTTGAAGTGAATGCAGGTAGTGGGTCGGCAACAGTGAATGCCAGTACAGGTTTGATCAAAGCAGTTGCTGCAGGGACCATTACTTTAAGTGCAACCATACCAGGAACTACAACTAGTCAGTTGATCACCATTTATAAAATCACCCCAACATTAACCATCACTTCTGCTAGTACGATGAATGTGGACAGTATTTTAACTGCTACGGTGAGCAGTACAGTGGCCAGTGGTTAAGGCGGAGCTATTACATTTGGTATCGCAGCATGCAGTGGTTCAGCAACAGTTAATTCAAGAACAGGCCTAATTAGGGCAATTGGTGCGGGCACAGTAATCTTAATAGCTAAATCTGCGGGTGATAGTAACTATTTGGCAGCAAGCACTAGTCGAGTTATTACAATTGGTAAGACGACACCAACATTAATGATTACATCAAACAATGTCACGCTCGTGGATGGTGTTTTGATGACAACAATATCAACAACAGCAAGTCATAATATAGGTGTGTTGAGCTATATTATAACCAATAGTAGTGCTGGTTCGGCTATTGTGAACGTAGATACAGGTTTAATTTATGCACTTAGTGCTGGTACAGTAATTTTAAAAGTGACATCTGCTGGAAATGCTGATTATGCATCCGTTAGTGCAAGTCAGCTAATTACCATTGGACAGAGCACTCCAACCTTGACAATTACCTCCGCGAACTCACTGGTAGTAGATGCCACCCTAACTGCTACAGTAAATACGACAGCCACCTATGGCCGTGGTGGTTCGATAATTTTTGCAATTAGTTCGGGCAGCGGTTCTGCGACAGTCGACCCTAATACAGGCTTAATTGGGGCAATTAGTGCGGGAACAATTACTTTAAGTGCGGTATCTGCTGGTGATGCAGATTATTATGGGGCAATAACAAGCCAATTAATTACGATCAAACCTCATGTGCTGATGTCTGCTTCTTTACCTGACTCTATGTCTGAGGGAAAAGATCCTTCATTAACAAAAAATCCGAATATGGCTATTCCCGATGATGGCATCAGTACAAACATAGATAGTGGTGAGTTGGCTAATCAAGGAATCATTGTTCCAAAAGCATTTTCACCTAACGGGGATGGTTTAGACGATTCGTTCGATATGCAAAATATTTTAAAGTATCCTGAAAATGAACTTGTCGTGGCCAATATGAGTGGCGAGGCTGTGTTTAAAGCCCATGGATACAATAATGAAACAGTCATTTTTGCTGGGAAATCCGATACGGGTGCCGAACTAGTGGAAGGACTGTATTATTATACCCTCATACTTAATAATCATGACAAACTGAGTAGGCATGTAGGATATTTCAAATTGAAGAGATAGCCTTCATTTTTGATTGATATCAATATTTATGAAAATAATTTACTTTGAATTTAAATTAAAAATTAAATATTTGACAATGAATTACCTTTATTCTATTTGTTGGGTCTTTCTGTAATATATTTTAATTATTAATAAAATATAATTTTAATTATTAGTTGTTTATTATTGCTAATAATTAAATTTATGCCCGCTAATCGTTGCACGATTTGGGTTATTTCGTGTATTCGAATGAGTTTTTTTGAGCTTGAAACTGTAGTGTATATAATCTGTGTATTTTATATTAAAACAATAGTGGAATTTTAAAAACAAACTTTTATGAAAAAAACTTTTATGAAAAAAAAATTATTTGATGGTTTTGTTAGAGTGATTTGTGCCAGCTTATTGGCCTTAGTCGTCACGACGATCGCTCAAGCTCAATCGAGCACGCCAACCTTAACGATCACTTCAGGGAGTGCACTGAATGTCGATAGTTCATTGACTGCTACAGCAACAACGACTGCTGCAAGTGGTCAAGGCGGGGCAAGCACTTTTTTGATTTTTGCAGGTAGTGGCTCTGCTACTGTAGATCCTGATACGGGTTTGCTTACTGCCATTGGTACAGGTACCGTTACGTTAACAGCAAACTCGGCAGGAGATTCTAATTATTATGCGGCCAGTACAAGTCAAGAGTTAACGATTGGACAAGCTACCCCAACGTTGACGATCACTTCATCAAATAGTTTAGATGTAGATGGTATATTAAATGCTACCGTAGTTACCAGTGCAACATTTGGTCGTGGTGGAGCAATTAGCTTTGCGATCACTTCTGGTAGTGGTTCAGCAACAGTAGATGCCGCAAGTGGTTTGATTACAGGTATTGGAGCAGGAACAGTAACCTTGGTGGCCAGTTCAACAGGTGATGCGGACTATAGTGCAGCAAGCACCAGCCAAGAACTGATCATATCCGCAATTACGCCAACGTTAACCATCACTTCATCAAATAGTTTAGATGTAGATGGTACATTAAATGCAACCGTAGTTACCAGCGCAACATTTGGTCGTGGTGGAGCAATCGGCTTTGCGATCACTTCTGGTAGTGGTTCAGCAACAGTAGATGCCGCAAGTGGTTTGATTACAGGTATTGGATCAGGAACAGTA
>Ga0114967_10003391_pt1 | contig 13085 bp, 10 predicted proteins | sample M_130628_MF_Meta_FD_92639 | JGI IMG/M metagenome (GOLD analysis project Ga0114967, IMG submission 92639) | Freshwater microbial communities from Lake Montjoie, Canada to study carbon cycling - M_130628_MF_MetaG | ecosystem: Environmental > Aquatic > Freshwater > Lake | place: Lake Montjoie... | reverse complement strand
GGCTGATGACCGTGGGGTTGTCGAGCAGCGTGTCGTAGTAGCGCGCGCGCCAGCGGCGCCACAGGTCGTCGTAGATGCTGGTGAGGCGGATGCGCGTGGCATCGAGCGAACCATGCACGTCGGCAATCTCCGTCCAGCGGCGCGCGGCGCCGAAGGCGGAAAGCGGCTCCCGGCGGGCCTGCAGCGCACCCATGGAGGCCGCGAACTTGGCCGTGTCCGGCTGGCCCTGCGCATCGAAGAGCTGCATGATCAGCGCTTCCGCAAGCACGCGGTCGCCCTCGGGCATCTCCAGGCGGCGCAGGCGCTCGCCGTCGGTGGGACGGATCAGCGCATAGCCCGCCAGCGCAAGCTTCTTCGCCACCGGCGCGGGAACGTCCGCCAGGAACGTCTGCAGCACGTCGCGCTGCACCGACGCCATCTCGCACATCGCCTCCATGGCGAAGAGCTTTTCCTCAAGGAGGTGCTGGTCGGCCACCTGGCGCAGGACGCGCAGGGTTGCCAGGCCCAGGTCGAAGGCCTCCTGGAACTTTTTCTCCTCGCCAAGGCGGTACATCTCGGCCACCACGAACGCCTCGATGGTGGCGAGGGGCTTCAGGTAGGCGACGTCGGGCACGTCGACCTCCAGGCCGTCCCCGATCCGCGTGAAGACGCCCTTCTCCACATACCCGGGCGGCACGCTCGAACGACCGTAGGGGAAGGCGAACGCAACGCAGGATTGCGCCGTCAGGATCGCCTTGGCCATGTCGCCGTTGGCGGCTGCCCACTCCTTGACCTTGGCCCAGTCGGTCATTCCCGGCCAGATGCTCAGCGCATTGAAGTCCTTGCCCACCTTGAGCGGCGGTGCCGACATGGCCACGTAGCCATCGAAGAGCGGCTTCCAGCTCTTGCTCTTCTCCTGGATCTCCTTGCCGGGCGCGTTCAGGGCATCGACGGCCTTCTGATCGTCGGCACGGACGCTCGGGCAGGCCAAGGAGGCGGCGGCGAGGACGGCAAGGGCGAGGACGCGTGCAGGGAGCATGCGGGCAGGTCTCCGAATGGTCGACGATCCGATCCCGGGCAACCGCACCGGGACGGGGGTCGGAGGGTAGCAGAAACTCGGCTAGACTCGACCCCTTCCCTCGACCCGCAGCCCTCCGCCACGCAGCAGCCGCCATGAACGACGCCCCTTCGCCCTGCAACGTCCTCCTCCTCGGCACCGGCGGGCGCGAGCACGCCATCGCATGGAAGCTGCGCCAGTCGCCGCGCCTCGGGACGCTCTGGGTCCAGCCCGACGCCAACGCCGGCCTGCTCGCCCTCGGCCGCCCCTGCGATGCACCCCTCACGGTGCGCGAGCGCTTCTTCCTGAAGAGCTGGATCGAGAAGAACGAGATCGACCTGGTCATCGTCGGCCCCGAAGGCCCGCTTTCCGAGGGAATCGTGGACGATCTGGCAGGCACGCGCTGCCGCGTCTTCGGCCCCACGCGCGATGGCGCGCGGCTCGAGTTCGACAAGTCCTTCGCCAAGGGCGTGATGAAGCAGGCGAGCGTCCCCACCGCGGACGGACGCAGCTTCTCCAACCACGAACAGGCCCGCGCCTACGTGGAGGCGCGCGATGTGCCGCTCGTGGTCAAGGCCACCGGCCTCTGCGCCGGCAAGGGCGTGGTGGTCTGCTCCGACAAGGACGAGGCCTGCGCCGCACTCGACCGCATCATGCGGTCGCGCGAGTTCGGCGACGCAGGCGCCTCCGTGGTGGTGGAGGAACGGCTGACCGGCCAGGAGATGAGCGTCCTGGCGCTCGTCGACGGCCGCACCATCACCGTGCTCGACCCGTGCCAGGACCACAAGCAGGTGGGCGAAGGCGACGTCGGGCCCAACACCGGCGGCATGGGCTCCTACTGCCCCACCCCGCTCGCCACCGACGCACTCATGGAAGAGATCAGCCGCGAAGTGTTGGTTCCCACGGTGGACGCGCTCCGCCGCGATGGCATCGAGTTCCGCGGCGTCCTGTACGCCGGCATGATGCTCACGCCGGGCGGACCGAAGGTGCTTGAATTCAACACCCGCTTCGGCGATCCCGAGACGCAGCCGCTCATGGCGCGCCTCCAGGGCGACCTGGTGGACATCCTCTGGAAGACCGCCGGCGGCGAGCTCGACTCCGCGGAAATCTCGTTCGACCCCCGCGCCGCCTGCTGCGTGGTGGTCTGCAGCGAGGGCTACCCCGGCAAGGTTCGCGTCGGCCAGGTGATCGAAGGCGTGGAAACCGCGGACTCCGTGGCGGGTCCGGGAGAAGAAGTGGTGATCTTCCACGCCGGTACCGCCCGTGATGCCTCCGGGGCCCTCGTGACCACCGGCGGCCGGGTGTTCGGGGTGACCGCCCTTGCCGCCGACCTCGGCCGCGCCCAGGCGCTCGCCAACGCCGCAGCGGCCCGAATTCGGTTCCCGGGGGCCTTCTTCCGCCGGGATATCGGGCACCGCGTGCTTGGATCCAACGGCTGCCGCAGCGGCAACGCCGCCGTTCGCACCTGACGCAGCCAAGCGGCGAGCGCGGGCACCCTGAATTGCACTTTCCCGCGCCTTGCCCGTGCATCAGGGGGCGTGTAACCTGCGTAGAGATTGTGGTTGGGTCGCTGGAGGTGCCTCCAGCGGCGCCGTTCGTGATTTCCAGATACGGCCCGCGCGAAGGATCGCCGGGCGGAGAGAGTTGACCCATGCTGACCCGTCTCGCCTCGACGGTCTGTGCCAGTGCGCTCGTCGCCTTCCTGCTCGCTGCCGCCCCCATCGCACCGGAGCGCGCTGCCGCCACGGGCATCGGCGTCAACGGCGCCCCCGCAGCTGATACCACCCTCGGTACGGCCGCTCCCGCCCCAGGTGGAAGCACGCAGGGTGGAAGCACGCTGGCCCCGCGCCAGGTCCGCTCCAAGCAATCCTCCTCGGACATCGAGCTCCCGATCGACCCCATCACGCGCAAGCCGCAGTGGAACGGCCGTCTCGGCGTGAAGTTCCGCGACGACCTCCGGGTCCGCGCCGACCTGGTCCCCACCGATTTCGTGCGCAGCAGCGTGGATGGAATGCCCATCCCGGCGGTGACGGAACTGCTCCGCACCGTGGGCGGCACCGTTCGCCAGATGCTCCGCCGCAGCCCGGAAGAACTTCGCCAGCTCGAGATGCGCGCCGAGCGCAAGTCCAAGCAGGCCCAGCCCGACCTGGCCAGCATGGTCTACATCGACGTGACCCCGGATCAGCTGCTCGCCACCGCGCGGGCCTTCAACGACCTCGACATCGTCGAGTGGATCGAGATCGAGCGCAACCAGGTGCTCCATGGCGGCGACGTCAACCAGTCCCCGCAGTACGAATGCGGCACGAACGGCGAAGGCACGAACACCGGCATCAACAACTGCTACACCGCCTCCAGATTTAATCTACTCGATCCTGGCGGCCGCAAGAGGTGTTCGACGCTGGGCGGCGGCGGCGGCTGCAACAACATTCAGGGGTGCGAGGCGGATCCGGTCACCATTGAGTGCATCTCCGGCTGCAGCGACAACGCTTGCTGCGGGATCGTCGCGAACGTCATCCCCTACTGCTCGAGCCTGGAAGACAGCCGGGGCTGGGATGCGGTGTGCGCCACGTACGCAAACCTCCTCTGCGGCGGCACGGTGTACGACAGCGAGGGCCCGAGCGGAGGTGCCAGCCAGTCTCCGAGCGCTTACAAGTACGACCCATGCTTCGCGTTGCGTGGGCCGTTCGACTTTACCTCCTCCACCGACATCGCCATCCAAGGAAAGCTGGCGACCTGGGCGGGCACCCTCGAGGTGACCAGCCAGCTTCTGACCTGCAGCGTGACCGGCGACGGCGCATTCATCGACGTTTCGGTGGCGGTGATTCCGTATCCCAACTCGCAGACCAGCGATGAAGGCGATTCCACCACGGGCGTCCCGCAGCAGGCCACCGCGGACCCGAGCCTGGAGGGCGCGTACCTCGCCGCCAGCGGCGGCTGCTTCACGTCGCACACCACCAAGGGATGCAGCCAAGTCAGCTGCTGCGTCTGGGTCTGCCGCAATGACCCGTACTGCTGCACCAACAGCTGGGACGACAACTGCGTCGTCATCGCACAGAACCTGGAGATCCAGGCCGGCCCAGGCGGCCCGAATGACACGCCCTGCACACCGCAGAAGCTCCCGGGCTCCTGCCCCTTTGGAGTCCCAACGGGCGCGTTCCCGACCTGCGAAAGCAGCGAGACCCCCGACATGACCGGCGGACCCATCTTCGCACCCAGCGGACTCCCCATTCCGAACTCGGCACGCGGCTTCCAGATCTACAAGACCAAGGAAGCGGTGCTGGCTCCGCTCAACTCGCTGCCCACCGGACTGACCTACCCGGTCGAACTGCCGACCGCCAACAGCGACAGCGTCCCGGGAACCGATGACCGCACCAACCCCGAGACCAATCTCGGGACGCTGGCCATGCTGAACAGCACGTTCCGCGGCGGCGGCCTGGACATCGCGGGATTCGAGCGCGTCGCGGGACAGCTGCTGCTGCCGCCCAAGACGGCATTGAACTCCTGCCACGGCGAAGGCATCACCGTTGCCGTCATCGAGCCGTCGGCGTTCCTGGAACACGAGGAGCTGGTGGGTCGGGTCACGGGCGAACCCAACCAGACCCAGATCCTGGTGGTCTCTCCCCCGCTTGACCCCAACCACGGCACCGCGGTGCTCGGCGTGATCGGCGCCCGCAAGGGCCCCGGGACGAGCACCGAGGAAGAAGGAATCTCGGGCATCGCGTACAAGTGCGAGATGCGCTTCTACCCGAGCGTGAGCCGGGAAGAAGGCCAGCGAGTCGCCAACGCGCTGACGACGGCCCTCATCGACCTCGAGGAAGGCGACATCATCACCATGGCCATCGGCCAAGGCGGATCGAGCACTGGTGGAGGAGCCCTCCGCGGCGACACCATCCTGGTCAGCCAGTCCATCTTCGACCTGGTCCAGCTCGGCAGCCAGGTGGGGATCACCACCGTCGTCTCGGCCGGCAACGACTCGGCGCCGGTGCGGACCGCCCCACCGGGCGGCGCCGACACTGGGGCGCTGGATTCGGGTGCCATCGTGGTCGGCGGCTGCTGGCCCGGCTACCAAGCTGGCAGGTTCAACCCTGCAGATCCGGCCGCAGGTACCCCTGCAACAACACTTCCCCAAATTTATCCCGGCCAGAACTACTGCCGCATGGCCTTCTCGAACTTCACCGACCTCGGTGACGGCACCACTGCCGGCGGCGGAAGGGTCAACGTTGCCGGCTGGGGCACGGCGGTGGCCTCGATCGGCTACGGCGATCTCTGGAAGGGCGATAGCCCCAACCTCGACCCCCTGCAGGCCAACAACCTGCGCACCTACACGGCCAACTTCAACGGCACCAGTGCCTCGGCGGCCATGATCGCCGGCTGGGCGGCCTGCGTGCAGGGCTTCTCCAAGGCGTACTGGGGCGCCCCACAGGGTGCCGGCACGCTGCGCGACGCCATCTGCAAGTTTGACGCCAACCTGAACGGCATCCGCAACGTCTATCCGCAGTGCGGCGGAGCCAACGCCAACCCGGGCGGCTTCCCCGGCTATCCGGAAGACGGCGATGCACGCGCCGGCGACTGGATCCCTGGCGGCCAGGCGGCGCTGATCGGTGGCTTCCCGAACTGCACCGCCACGACGTCGTACATCGTGTCCAACACCTTCGGAGGCGCGCCCACCAACCTGACCGTCGTCACCGGCACGCTCCAGTCCGGCAACAGCTTCTCGCTCCGCGAGCGGGACGGGGCGGCGGTGTCGGTCCTGGCAACCAACAAGCGTGCCGGCTCGAAGGGGCAGGCATACGGATCGCCGCTCTTCTATCCGCTCACCGGCGCAACCACGGACCTCCAGCTCCAGCTGCTGGTTCCGCAGTCTCCGTCCCTCGTCACCGGCATCTCGGTCGACGCGTTCTCGAAGACCTCGTGGAACCTCCCCGTCATCGAGGTGTTCTACGTCTACAACTGGAAGCAGCGCCGTTGGCAGGGCATCGGAAATACCTCCCTGACCCAGGCAGGCACGGCAGTCACCTTCAGCGTCCCGGGCGCCGCGCAGGATTACGCCATCTCCAGCTCGTCCGGAGGAAGCACGATCTACGCCCGGGTCTACACCTGCGGACTCGGAAGCAACACCAACGGCTACACCGTGCTCCATGACCTGCTGCGGCTGAGGCCGAACATCGACGGCGTGTTCAACCCCGGCAACCCGTAAGGTCAGCACGTCGAAACAAGCCTGCACCACGCCCCCGGCCCAGGCCGGGGGCTTTCTTTTGCCGACCGACCGTTCCGACGGCACGCCCACCCGCCTACAGTTTCTCCATGGCACCGCGCCCAACCGAGCCCCAAAGACCCGCTGCCGACTCCCCCGCCGACCGGGTGGAGGAAGCGCGACGGCTCTTCATCGAGCGCTGGGCGCAGATGGCCGCGCACTGGGGCGTACCTCGCAGCATGGCGGAGGTGCACGCGCTCCTGTTCGTCGAAGGCCGGCCGTTCAACACCGATGAGCTCATGGCTCGCCTGGGAATCAGCCGCGGCAATGCCTCCATGACCGTCCGCACGCTGGTGGAGTGGGGCCTCGTGACCAAGTCCCATCGGCGCGAGGATCGCCGCGACTACTACCAGGCGGAGCAGGACGTGATGACGCTCTTCGCCACCGTCATCCGCGTGCGCAAGCGCCGCGAGGTGGACCCGCTGCTGGCGCTGGTCGCCGATTGCCGCGCCGCCGTCTCCCGCATCGAACGCGACGGGACGGACCGCGACACCGAACGCCATGCGGCCGATCTCGACAGGAAACTCGATGACATCGACGGGTTCGTGCGCACCGTCGACGCCCTCGCCGAGCACTACCTCCACGCAGAGCGCCAGGGTGTCGGACATCAGGGCATCGGACAGCTGTTCGCCGCACTCGAGGCCATGCGGTGACCATCGCTCCTCCTGCACGCTCAGTCTCCGCCCCGGCGCCACGTGCTTCGGTGGCCCGCATCGAGATCGCATGGACCGTCAGCGCGGGCGCACTGGAAGGCAAGAGTTGCTACGCCAGCGCCGCGCTGCACCTCGAATGCGAATGGCCCGCCACCGGGCCGCAGGCGCATGCGTCCTGCACTGCCGTGATCGACCGCGCAGGCGTTCGGATGCCGGTGACCCTGGACGGGCCGTTCGCCGTCCAGGTCGATCGCCGCGGCCGCTGGACGCACGTCACCGTGCGTCCCGCCAGCACCGCTTCCGCGACGCCTGCCCTGCTGCTTGCCAGTTTCGAGCTGGGGCGCATGGCCTACTGCACGTCCTCGGTGCCTGCACTCGCGGGCCTGCCCGGTGCCTCCTACGACCCTCCGACCGGGATCCTTGAGCTCTACGAGGCGCCGTGAGCCCTCCGGGGCGTCCCGGAGCGTGATCCCCGCAACACCCGGCCGTGGAACGCACCCGCCCGCTCTGATAGACTCCCCCTCCCGCACCCTGGACGGGTGGCCGAGTGGCTGAAGGCGTCGGTTTGCTAAACCGGTGTACGGGGTATTCCCTGTACCGCGGGTTCGAATCCCGCCCCGTCCGCTGATCGCAACGACCTGGCCCCTCCGGCCAGGTCGTTGCACTTGCGGACTTCGCGTCGGACTTGCCCATAGCCTCCCCGCCATGATTCCGATGCTTGCCGAAGCCCACCCCTTCCTCGACAGCCTCTGGCAGCTCGTCACGGACCCGGCGCACCTGCGAGAGCACCTGGCACAGGTGGTCGAGGCCCTCGGCGGCGGGCTGACCTACGCCATGCTGGGGCTCATCGTCTTCTGCGAGACGGGACTGGTGGTCACGCCGTTCCTCCCGGGCGACAGCCTGCTCTTCTCCGCGGGCGCCGTCTGCGCCACCGTGGAGTCGGTGGCCCACGATGCCGGCAAGGAACCCGCCATCTCCGTCTGGACGCTCGGCGCCGTCCTCATGGCGGCCACGTTCCTCGGCGACAACCTCAACTACCGCCTCGGCCGGATCATCGGCCCGATCGCCTTCAGCGGCCGCTTCCGCTGGCTCAAGCGCGAGCACTTGGACCGCACGCAGGCGTTCTTCGCGCGTCACGGCGGGCGCGCCGTGGTGATCGCGCGCTTCGTGCCCATCGTGCGAACGTTCGCGCCCTTCGTGGCGGGCGTCGGGCAGATGCCGTACCAGCGGTTCCTGGCCTGGAGCGTGGCAGGCGCGCTGCTCTGGGTCGGATCGCTCCTCGGCGCGGGCTACACGCTCGGGCGCCTGGAGTTCGTGCAGCGGCACTTCGAGAAGTTCGTCATCGGCATCGTGCTGCTGAGCCTGATGCCCATCGTCCTCGAGTGGGTCAAGGCCCGCGCCGCAGCACGAACCGGCGCACGCTGATCCCGTACACTTTGCGCCCCGGCCGCGGCATGCGGCAGCAGGAAGAACACCATGAAGATCCACGAATACCAGGCTCGCCAGCTCCTCGCAGACTTCGGCATCCCCGTCCCCACGGGCAAGATGGTCGAGACCGTGGCCGATGCCGCCGCCGAGGCCAAGCGCCTCTTCGCGGCCGGCTCCGGGATCGTGGTGGTGAAGGCCCAGGTCCACGCAGGCGGCCGCGGCAAGGCCGGCTTCGTCAAGGTCTGCAAGACCGCCGAGGAGGCGGAGACCGCAGCCAAGTTCATGCTCTCCAACCGCATGGTGAGCCCGCAGACCCCGGCCGAGGGCCTGGAGGTCACGCGCCTCCTGGTGGCCTCCGGCGTCGACATCGCCAAGGAGTACTACCTCGCGATCGTGATGGACCGCACCCGAAAGACCAACACGCTCATCGCCAGCGCCGAAGGCGGCGTGGAGATCGAGCACATCGCCGCCACGCGCCCCGAGGCGATCATCAAGGTGGCCCTCGACCCGCTGACCGGCCTCGCCGCCTACCAGGCGCGCGAGGTGGCCTTCGCGCTCGGCTTCAAGGGCAAGCAGGTGGCACAGGCCGCCGACACCATGATGAAGCTGGCCTCGCTCTACCTGGCCAAGGACGCCACCCTGGCGGAGATCAACCCGCTGGTGGTCACCCCCGCCAGCGCCGCCTTCCCCGACGGCCAGGTCATCGCCATCGACGCCAAGTTCAACTTCGACGACAACGCCATGTTCCGCCACGCGGACCTGCGCGCCATGTTCGACCCCTCGGAGGAGAACGCCTCGGAGATGAAGGCGCGCGAGTTCGAGCTGAACTTCGTGGCCCTCGACGGCAACATCGGCTGCCTGGTGAACGGCGCGGGCCTGGCCATGAGCACCATGGACATCATCAAGCTCCACGGCGGCGACCCGGCCAACTTCCTGGACGTGGGCGGCGGCGCCAGCGAGCAGGCGGTGACGGAAGCCTTCCGCATCATCCTCTCCGACGCCAAGGTGAAGGGCGTCCTGGTGAACATCTTCGGCGGCATCATGCAGTGCGACCGCATCGCGCGCGCCATCGTGGCCGCGGCCAAGACCGTGGGCTTCAAGGTGCCGCTCGTGGTGCGCCTCGAAGGCACCAACGTGGCGGAGGCCCGGCTGATCCTCGACGCCGCGCGCGCCGAGCTTCCCACCATGCAGTCGGCCACCGACCTCGCCGAAGCGGCCCGCAAGGTCTGCGCGGCGGTCTCCTGATCACGCCTCCATGCTCGTCCTCTTCGACATCGACGGCACCCTGCTCCACTCGCTGAGCGCGGGCGTGCATGCCATGACGAGCACGCTGCGCGAGCTGCACGGCATCGAGCCCGACTTCAAGCAGATCGAGATCCACGGCCGCCTCGACACGCTCATCTGGCGCGACCTCTCGAGGATCCACGGCTATCCCACCGACGACGCCTCGCACGCGAACTTCCGCCGCACCTACGGCGAGCACCTCCACCGCCGCCTGGCGGAGAACAACACCGTGCAGCGCTACCCCGGCGCCAAGGAACTCGTGGACGCCACGCTGGCCGTGCCCGGCCTGACCATCGGCCTCCTCACGGGCAACTACGAGCACACCGGCCACCTCAAGGTGCGCCACGCGGGCATCGATCCGCGGCACTTCATCGTCAACGCCTGGGGCGACGACGGCCACGACCGCCGCAGCCTGGTGCCCGTGGCCATGCGCCGCTACCAGGAGCTGCACGGACGGCCCGTGGATCCGCAGGACGTGGTGATCATCGGCGACACGCCGGCCGACGTGGACTGCGCGCATGCCTCGGGCACGCGCGTGATCGCGGTGGCCACCGGGCACTTCACCGTGGACCAGCTCCGCGCCGCCGGCGGGGACCTGGTGGTGGCGGACCTCTCCGACACCGACGCGCTGGTGCGCTGGATCATGCGCGCCGGCTGACCGCCGCGCGTGGCCGCGAATTCGATTGGAAGATCGCCCCGGGATGGGGGCCGTGATCGCCCCGCCGCACTCACTGCCTGTCGATGCGTTCCCGCAGCGGCATGAGCACTCGCGGGATCAGCCGCTGCTCCACCAGGCGTTCGCCGTGGCCGGAGAGCGCCGCCAGGTGCGTGGGCAGGTCGGCGAGCGACTTCACCGGCCCCGTGCGCCGCACGGTGAGCATGACGCTGAGCGGTTCCAGGCCGTCCCGCGAGGCGGTGAGTTCCCCGCGCGGGAGCCGGGTCTTCACTTCCAGGTAGACGTGCATCTCCGGCGAATCGGAGAGCGCGATCGCCATGAAGGGCTGCGAATCGATCACCGTGTCGGTGGTGCTCTCGGCAAAGTCGCCGAGCGGCGAGCCGCCGAGCAGCGCGTCCATCACCACTTCGTCGCGGTTCCCCGAGCAGTCGAAGTCGAAGGCGTAGACCAGCTCCAGGTGGTCCACGTCGAGCGGGCTGATGGACAGGAAGTACGGGGCCACGTCGAGCACCGTGCGGTGCATGCGGTACGCCTCCTGCAGCGTGCCGGGGTTCACCCAGCCGCTCTTCAGCGAGGTCTGGCGCATGGCCACCCACAGGAAGTCGCGCTCGTCCTCGGGCGACTCGAGGGCCACCTCCCCGTCCGGGTAGCGCTGCAGGTTGGAGAGCCGGGGCATGTCCTTGCGGAGCCGACCGAACAGGTCGAGCACCGGCTCGCGCGCGGCGGGCAGGTCCATCTTCAGTGCAAGCTTCTGGTTGACGCAGAAGTCGCGGCAGAGTGCGTCGAAGTCCGGCATGGGGTGGACCAGGATTCGGGCGATCGGCGCGAACCAGCACCCATGCGGGCGCAGCTGCGCAGGTCAGGCCGGCGTCGAAGGGCCGGGGCCGTCGTGCGGCGCGCCGGCAGTGCGCTCGTTGTGGTGGGAAATCGAGTAGGCGATCCGCTCGCGCGCGTGCCGCAGCTTTTCCTCGTGGGCGCGACGCTGCTTGCTGCGCCAGGCGAAGATGCGCCAGATAGCGAAGAGCACCACCGGCAGCATCAGGAGGACGATGCCGCCCACGATGATGGGGATCCAGATGGCACCGAGCGTCACGATGAACGCCAGCGCAGTCTCGATCATCCCGTAGATCGGGTTCAGCCAGCCGATGGTCAGGACGGAACTCGAGAGGCGGCCGGCGATCGAGGCCGCTTCCACGCCCGAAGCCGTGGCAGCACCGACGATGATGCCGAGCGACCACGACACCGCGGGATTCAGGAGGGGCTCGACCGTGCTGCCGTCCACCGAGGTGACGGAAAGCGTGAGCAGCTGGCTGCACATCAGCACCGAACCGGCAACGGCGGCGAGCGGCGCCGCCAGCAGGTCCAGCACATGGTCAACCCAGGGAATCATGAAGCCCACGATCTCGACGGCCGTTGCCGTGCCGAAGACGACGATGGAGGCATTCGAGCCGAGCCAGTCGAACTGCGTGCCGACGGACAGGCCACCGGCGCGGACAGCAACGGCAGCGACGAAGAGCGGAAGGAAGACCCGGAGGCCACAGGCCGCCGAGAGTCCCAATCCTGCGCACAGGGCCAAGAAGATCGTCATGGCTGGGGAGTCGCCGGAGGGCGATCAGCCCGCCTTCGCCTGGAGGTACTTCTCCACGCTCTTCACGTCCGCCGCGATCTGCGGGGTCATGCGGAGCGTGAACTGGGCACCCTTCTCGACGAAGACCACGCGCGTGCACTCCTCGCGGGCCAGCCAGATGCGGCCGGCGCGTGCGCAACGGCGGTTGCCGCTGCGGAGGCGCTCGCGCTTGAGGCGGTTGAGTGCGCCCTGCACACCGGGGTTCATGCGCATCAGACGGAGGAGGGTCTGCTTGCGGCGAGCCTCCTGCGGGACGGCAGTGATCGTGTAGTGGACGGTGTTGGCGGATGCGGTGTTCGACATGGTGTTCTCCTCGCGCAGGCTGACTGCGCCGAGTCGGGCAGTGTAGCGGAGAACCCCATGCACGCAAGGGGAACGTCCCGTTCGCTTATCGGCACCTCAGCGGGTGCACGGCTAGGCTCCCGGCATGTCGCAGGCCACCATTGCTTGGATCGGAACGGGCGTCATGGGGCGCTCCATGGCAGGACACCTCCTGGCGGCGGGCCACCCCGTCGTTCTCTACAGCCGCACCCGCGAACGCGCGGAGGCGCTGCTGGCGCAGGGCGCCACCTGGGCCAATTCGCCCCGGGAGGCGGCGGAGCAGGCATCGATCGTGTGCTCGATGGTTGGCTACCCCTCCGACGTGGAATCCGTGCACCTGGGCTCCAACGGCACCCTGGCCGCCACGAACACCCCCACGCTCCTCATCGACTTCACCACCAGCGGCCCTGCCCTGGCTCGCCAGCTCGCCGCCCGGGCTGCCGAGCGCGGCATCCACTGCCTGGACGCCCCGGTTTCCGGCGGCGACATCGGCGCCCGCAATGCCACCCTCTCGATCATGTGCGGCGGCTCGGAAGCGGCCTTCGCAGCGGCCCAGCCTATCCTGGCCCGCGTCGGCAAGACGGTGGTGCGCCAAGGCGAGGCAGGCGCCGGCCAGCACACCAAGATGGTCAACCAGCTCCTGATCGCCGGAACCATGCTGGGCATGGCCGAAGCCCTCTCCTACGCCAAGCGCGCCGGGCTGGATCCGGAAACCGTCCTCCAGTCCGTGGGCGGCGGGGCGGCCGCCAGCTGGTCGCTGGCGAACCTCGCACCCAGGATCCTGAAAAATGACTTCGCACCCGGGT
>Ga0114967_10003389_pt1 | contig 13085 bp, 10 predicted proteins | sample M_130628_MF_Meta_FD_92639 | JGI IMG/M metagenome (GOLD analysis project Ga0114967, IMG submission 92639) | Freshwater microbial communities from Lake Montjoie, Canada to study carbon cycling - M_130628_MF_MetaG | ecosystem: Environmental > Aquatic > Freshwater > Lake | place: Lake Montjoie... | reverse complement strand
TGCTTTTTTAGCAGGAGCTGCTTTTTTAGCAGGAGCTGCTTTTTTAGCAGGAGCTGCTTTTTTAGCAGGAGCTGCTTTTTTAGCAGGAGCTGCTTTTTTAGCAGGAGCTGCTTTTTTAGCAGGAGCCGCTTTTTTAGCAGGAGCTGCTTTTTTTGCTGGTGTTGCTTTTTTAGCTGTTGCTTTTTTAGCTGTTGCCATTTTTTTTGAATTTTAAGGTTAGTAAATAAAAGAACTTTATAAATACAAATATATAAAATATTTATTTATAATTACAAAATAGATACTAAAGTTTTTTGTTTAGTTTTTCTAAACGTAACAGTACCATCATTTAATGCAAATAATGTAAAATCTTTTCCCATTCCTACATTTTCACCTGGATGATAAACTGTTCCTTTTTGACGAACAATGATGTTACCGCTGATAGCAGCTTGACCACCAAATAGTTTTACGCCTAAACGTTTGCTATGAGAGTCTCTACCATTCTTTACACTACCTTCACCTTTTTTATGTGCCATGACAATTTATATTTTTTGTGGTATTAAAATTTATTTTCTAAAATTATTACAATGAAGTAATTTTTACTTGAGTTAATGCATCACGATGTCCGATTTTTTTCGTGTACCCTTTTCTACGTTTTTTGTGAAAAGTAATAACTTTATCGCCTTGTAGGTGATCTAAAATTTCAGCTTTAGCAGTTCCTACATTCATAGTAATAGAACCTTCGTTTGATGTCATTAATATTTTTGCTTCTACTGCGTCTCCAACATTACCTGCTAAACGATGTACAAATATTTTGTCATCTTGTTTTACTTTAAATTGTTGACCAGCGAATTCTACTATTGCGAACATATCCTATTTTTTTTTGGAGTGCAAAGATAAGTAAAAATTCTTTTCCACCAAATCAATGATGTATGTTAATAATATTTTATTAATTGTATTGAATTTGTATTTTGTGTTTAAAATTACCATATAACTCAATGTTATCAGTAATTACAACTCATTTAATGTTTTTATATTATAAATAATTAAATTTAAAAAAAGGAGAAAAAACTTTTAAAAAGGCAAAAATCAACTAAAAAATAAGCCTATTTCTAGATTTAATAGATATGCAATTATTATGTAACCTTGCAAAAGGTTACCGAAATAGAAAGTAAAATAACGATGAAAGCCAAAATAGACTATAAAAAGCCTGCTCCCGCTGTATTTAATTTATTAAGCATTGCTGTTTATAATGAATCTTCACTAAAATCTTTACTTTTGCATAAATGGGAATAAAATCAGTTTTAGCAAAACCGTTAGCTTCATATGTAGCGAAATCGATTGAAAAACAAAAAGTCAATGCATTAGAAGATCAACAGAAAATTTTTCTTTCCTTGATATCTCAAGCGCAAGTTACAGAGTTTGGGAAAGAACACAATTTTAATCAAATTACTTCACATGAAGAGTTTAAGCAAGCTGTGCCCATTAGAGATTATGAACTTTTTAAGCCATATATAGAAAAAATTAAAGAGGGCAAACAAAATATTTTATGGAAAGGAAAACCTATTTATTTTGCCAAAACCAGTGGCACCACGAGTGGTGTAAAATATATACCGATTTCTAAGCAATCTATTAGTAATCATATTGATACTGCCAGAAACATGCTATTAAATTATATGCATGAGACAGGAAACACTCAATTTGCGGATGGAAAAATGATTTTTCTTTCTGGCGCACCAACCCTTGAGCGAATTGGTGGCATTCCAACTGGACGATTGAGTGGCATCGTGAATCATCATGTGCCACAATACTTACGAAACAATCAATTGCCTACTTATTCTACCAATTGTATTGAAGAATGGGAAGAGAAGTTAGATCAAATTGTAGAAGAAACCATTCACCAAAACATGACATTAATCAGTGGAATTCCACCTTGGATGCAAATGTATTTTGATAGGTTACAAGAAAAAACAGGCAAAAAAATGAAGGAACTATTTCCCAATTTTTCTGTTTTGGCTCATGGCGGTGTAAATTTTCAGCCCTATAAAGCAAAATTATTAGAAAGTATAGGAGGTACAATTCATACATTAGAAACATTTCCAGCCAGTGAAGGTTTCTTTGCCTACCAAGATTCACAAAATGAAGAGGGTTTGCTATTAAATACAAATAGTGGAATTTATTTTGAATTTATACCCTCAGATGAAATTTTTAATGAAAGCCCCACTCGTTTATCTTTAAAAGATGTGGTTTTAAATAAAAATTATGCTTTAATTATTAATAACAATGCCGGTTTGTGGGCATATAATATTGGTGATACCGTGAAATTTGTTTCATTGGATCCTTATAAAATAGTTGTTACTGGTAGAATCAAACATTTTATTTCAGCATTTGGCGAACATGTTATAGCTGAAGAAGTAGAGCATGCATTACTGTCTGTAGCAAAAAAACACAATATCCATATTACAGAATTTACAGTTGCTCCAAACATTGCTCAAAATGAAGGGAAAAGCTATCATGAATGGTTTGTTGAGTTTGAAAATAAACCCAATGACATGTTGACTTTTTCATTGGAAGTGGACAATGCTCTTCGAGAGAAAAATATTTATTACAATGATTTAATTAAAGGAAATATTTTACAACCGCTTGTTATTCGCTCATTGCCCAAAAATGCATTTATCAATTATATGAAAAGTATAGGTAAATTGGGTGGACAAAATAAAGTACCTCGCTTAAGCAATGATAGAAAAATTGTGGAGGAAATGAAGTTTATCAATTGAGTTAATGAATATAAATAATTAGCAGGTACTTTTTTCAACATCCAACTGAATAATGAAAAAGTAGTTGTTAAATATTGCACTTTGAACGTAAATAATACCAATTGAGTTCAAGGAGATTTTTATGCTGTTATGGGTAAAATGATGTTAGAAAACTTGAATCTGAATCTATATTTTCCAAAAGATAAAAAATAGTATTCAATGCAATAACAATGTGAAAAGTGGTTGAAAACAAACAATCTAATTAAATAATAGTTTATAATTATATTTGCAGGCTATGTGTGGTATTTCAGGTTTTATAGATTTTACAAATAAAACAGACCTTTCTGTTTTAAAAAAAATGAATGATACCATGTACCATCGAGGTCCTGATGGCGAAGGGTTGAAAATGTATAATACGCCCAAAGCTACCATTGGATTCGGACATCGAAGATTAAGCATAATTGATTTATCAGAAGGTGGAAGCCAACCAATGGAGTATAAACAATTTCACATTGTTTTTAATGGTGAAATTTATAATTACAACGAAATCAGAAACCAACTCATTGAAAAAGGACATACCTTTCACAGCCATTCTGATACAGAAGTTATTTTACATGCTTACGAAGTTTGGGGTTTAGATTGCGTTCATCAATTTATTGGCATGTTTGCCATTGTAATACACGATAGTGAAAAAAATGAAGTCCATTTTATTCGGGACAGAGCCGGTATAAAACCTTTGTTTTATTATTGGTATAATGATTTGCTACTTTTTGCTTCAGAACTAAAAGCGATTGTTGAACATCCTCATTTTAAAAAAGAATTAAATACGAATGCCGTAGCAAGTTATCTTCAATACGGCTATGTGCCAAACCCACATTGTATATACCAACATACTTATAAATTAAATCCTGGTTATTTTTTACACCTAAATTTAGATACAAAAGAAATTGTAAAAAAGCAGTTCTGGAATGTGTATGATGCTTACAATAAACCCGAATTAAAAATTGATTTTGTTGAAGCAAAACAAGAAACCGAAAAATTATTAAAGAGCGCATGTGATTATAGAATGGTGGCAGATGTGCCTGTAGGTGTATTTTTAAGTGGTGGTTATGATAGCACTGCGGTTACTGCCTTATTACAAAAGGATCGTACAGAAAAAATTAAAACATTTACTATTGGCTTTAAAGACGAAAAGTTGAATGAAGCAGAATATGCAAAAGATGTAGCGAAGCATTTAGGAACCGATCATACGGAATATTATTGTACAGAAAAAGAGGCATTGGACATTGTACCTAATTTGCCTTTTTATTATGATGAACCTTTTGCAGATAGCAGTGCAATACCTACTACATTGGTTAGTAAAATAGCAAGAGAAAAAGTTACAGTGGCATTAAGCGCCGATGCTGGTGATGAAGTTTTTGCAGGATATAATCGCTATGATTATATCATGAAATTCGGAAAAAAAATAAAAGCCATTCCAACTCCAATTCGTAAAACAATGGCAAATTTTATGAATTTAGTTGACGCTGATTCAATTCCGATTTTAAAAAATAAATATTTGTTTCACAGTCGTTATGAAAAAGTAAAACAGTTTTTACGACAGGCCGATGATGCCAATATGAACCAAGTATTAAGCAAACAATTTTTACCAGAAGATATAGACAAATTATTAGTTTCTAAAACCACCAAGTTGGTTTCTGCATTTGATAGTAAAGAGTTAAATGATGATCGATATTCTACCTTGAGCTACATAATGGCTATAGATTATCAAACCTATTTGGTAGATGATATTTTACAAAAGGTGGATAGAGCAACGATGACCCATAGCTTAGAAGGAAGAGAACCTTTTTTGGATCATCGAGTGATAGAATGGGCTGCCCAATTACCATTAGAATATAAATATAACAATGGCATTAAAAAACATATACTTCGCGAAATCACCCATCAATATGTTCCTAAAGAAATGATGGATAGACCTAAAATGGGTTTTGGAATTCCAGTAGAACAATGGTTGAGTGTAGATTTAAAACATTTAGTAGATGCATTTTTTGATGAAACGTATTTAAAAAAACAAGGTATTTTTAATGCAGTTGAAGTGAAAAAAATAATCCATGCTTTTTATAATGGTAAAAAAGAAAGAGCAGAAAAAATTTGGTATTTGTTGATGTTTCAAATGTGGTATGAGAAATGGATGAAATAAAAAAAAAGAATTTTATTCTAATAAATTCTTTGGGCGGTGGAGGCGCCGAAAGACAAGTGAGTTTAATAAGTAAATTAAATGAAATAGATAAAATAATACTTTTAGAACCTATCGTAAATTATCCTATTCCCAATTATAAACTTTGTTACTTATCAACTCAACCTAATGCTACATTTACAAAAATTAAAACTCTTTTTACCTTCCCCTTTAAATTAAAAAAAATAGGGTTAGATAGAAATACGAATTTGTTTTGTTTTTTACAATTTTCATATATACTTGGCTTTTTATGTAAAATTTTATTTAAGTGTAATTTTATAATCTGCATTAGAACTAGTCCAATTGGTTTTTATAAAGAGTATAAAGGAATTAAAATACCTTTTTTTATTTATAAATTTATATTGAACCGTGCAGATAAAATACTTTGCAATTCAAAAACCAGTTGTCTTCAACTAAAAAGCATTTTAAAAAATAAGAATATACATTCTATTTCAAATGGATATGATATTGTCAATATAAAAAACAAAGCTTCTGAAGAAATCGGTGAATTGGATCGTTTATTTGCAAACCATGAAATACTCATTACTGTGGGTAGGCTTGTTCATGATAAATCTCAGTGGAATTTAATTAGAATATTTAGTGCATTGAGAAAAAATAATCCAACAATTAAGTTGGCAATATTGGGTGAAGGTCCACTATTGGAATCACTAATCCGTTTGTGCAAATCTTTAAATTTAAATGTTTTTGATAGTCATAATACCACTCAAAAAATAGATAATGAGTACGATGTGTTTTTTTTAGGATTTGTAGAAAATCCTTACAAATATGTATCAAAAAGTAAGCTGTTTATTTTAACTTCATTATACGAAGGACTTCCAAATGTCGTTATCGAATCCTTGATAGTGAATACCCCTTGTATAGTAAGTGATTGTTTAACCGGTCCAAGAGAAATACTATTCCCAGATGCAGATTTATTGACTCAAACTAAAAATGAAATGCTGGCTGATTGTGGAATATTATTACCCGTATTTGATGGAAATGAATGTTTCATTAATTCAGAAAATAATGAAGTTGAAGATTTATGGATTTCTTCAATTTCAAAGTTATTAATGAATGAAGATGGGTATCAAAAAATGAAAGAGAATTGCAGCAAAATTCAAGATCGATACAATGAAAATTTTATTCTAACTCTTTGGCAAAATCACTTTTGATACTATCTTTTGCTTTAATATAAATGATAGCTAAAGCGGAATAGTAAAATGGCATCATTGGTATTTTATATCGCATTAATGTGCCAAAATTTCCACTGGTAATGCCTACTGCTAAGCTAAATATCAAGGCAAAAACAATACAAAATATCAACAAATTATCATTAAACATATACTTTATAAATCTAAATTTAGATTTATAAAGCACAAATAAAGTTAACAAAAGAGTAATTAAACTTTCTAGTGCCGCAATGAGTGTAATCGGTTTGTTTGCTTCCCACAAATAGGGTCTAAATAATGTCACATTTATTCCAGCTGGCGCAAGTTTTGCAACACCCGCAACGGTAGGTTCTATTGTACCTAAATCATATCTACTTGAAGCAAAATTATCTTGAGCTAAATAATCATATGTAGTTTTTATAGTTTCTAAAATATTATTTAATGCAAATTGCTGCAGTACGCTTTCCATGGAGGATAAAACGAAAGTTAATAGAAATACAAAAGTTAGCAATAAAATAGGCAAGGATAAATAGCGCAGTATGTAATTTTTAATTTTTATAATTTTTGCAAATAATAAATAAAATAAGAAGGCTACAATAAATGCGATTAGAATGTAAATCTTTATCCTAATTAAAATATAACTCAAGATAATTAGTTTGATAGCGTTTATTAAAATATTTTTTTTGTACTTAAAAACTTCAATTAAATAATAGAAAAAATACCCCATGGCTCCTATACAATAAACTTCTTTTGCAGCTACACTGGTCCAAAAAATTACAGAAGGAATGAAGATTGTGGTAAACGCAAATAATTTAGAATTTCCAGGATAGATCCTGTTAAAAACTACTAAAATTTTCCAACATCCTAAATAGGCGAAAAAGGAGGTTATTAACCCAATTACAAAATAGCTATTGCCTGTAAGAGCATTAATAATAGTTGATAATTTTATCGTAAAACATTCATTGGGAGCGAATATAAAACTTGATAAATTAAAATTATAATCAGCAGGTGAAAGGGTATTGTTTGAGCTAAAAAGAATTTCTAATGTCATTTTCGGCTTAATATATAGCAATTGTATAAGCTCATTAGAACTCCAAAAATACGTAAAGCTATCTACCCCTCCTGTGTATATATAAGTATGATGGATTAAAAACAATGGCAGCCCAATTAATTTCACAAAATAACCAATGATGTAATATTTTTTTAACTCTTCTGGTTGCTTTGTTTTATATTTTTTCAAGATAAAATATAAAATAAGTAAGGTTGCAGGAATCAATAATAAATCCTTTAAAAAAATCAACTCTTTATACTCATAAACGGTAGTTCGTTTTATAAATTCGTCTATTTGAGAAAAGGTTAAATTCATTTAGAAACAATGCTTTTTTAAAAGAAATGATAAAACTTTTTTATCTACTTTATATTTTTAAACAAATCTAATATATTTTGCTACTATTAAGTAATATTTGCTATTTTTAAATTCAATGCCCAGAGTTTTACGCATATTCAACAGACTAATTTTAGGAGGCCCAGCTTTCAATGTAACTTTTTTAACTAAATTTCTTGAACCCGACTTTGAAACAAAGTTAATTATTGGAGCTAAAGATGATCATGAGCAAGAAGCCACTTTTTTAAAAGAAGATTATGGATTAAATCCTATAGAAATTCAATCGATGAAAAGGGCCATTCATTTTAAAGAGGATAGAAAAGCATATCTTGAAATTAAAAAAATAATACAAGAGTTTAAACCGCATATTGTGCATACCCATGCAGCTAAACCAGGCGCTATCGGACGTTTAGCAGCATCTGCTTGTAATGTTCCTGTAATATTGCACACTTTTCATGGCCATGTTTTCCACTCTTATTTCGGAAAAGCGAAATCACAATTTTTTATTCAGGCCGAACGCTATCTAGCTTCAAAATCTGATCGAATAATTGCTATAAGTGAACAACAAAAAAAAGAATTATCTCAAGATTTTGCCATTTGTTCTCCCAATAAAATGGAGGTTATTCCACTTGGAATTGATTTAGATAAATTTTATTTTAATCAAGAAGAAAAAAGAAAAGAATTTAGAAAAAAATATGAAATCCTAGAGGATGAAATAGCGGTGGGAATTATAGGTAGAATTGTGCAAGTGAAAAATCATAAAATGTTTATTGATGCAATTCATGAGGTTCTTTTATCAACTACTAAAAAAATAAAAATTATTATTGTTGGCGATGGAGACTTGCGGAATGAGTTAATGAGTCAACTTGATTCATATACTATTTCATATAATTATTATCCCGAAAATCAAAAATGTGAGACAGTTGTTTTTACTTCTTGGTTAACAAAAATGGAAGATGTTTATGCAGGTATAGATATTGTGGCGCTTACCTCATTGAATGAAGGAACCCCAGTATCATTAATTGAAGCACAAGCATCCAATAAACCAATTGTAGCAACCAATGTTGGTGGAGTTAAAGATGTTTGTGTTCAAAATGATACCGCTTTAATTTGTGAATCAGATGATTCAAAAGCGTTTAGCACAGAGCTTTTAAAACTTATTGAGCATGATGATTTAAGATTCACGATGGGATTAAATGGTAAAAAATATGTTGAAAAAAAATATGATAAAAGCAGATTGGTAAATGACATGAGAACGCTTTACTATAAACTTTTAAAGGAAAAAAATGTACAATTTTAATTTTCTTTTTTGATTACTTTTGCCAAATGAATATTCTTCTTACTGGTGGTGCAGGCTTTATTGGGTCCAACTTAACAAAATCGTTGTTAAACGACGAACGAGTTTCAAAAGTTCGGGTTTTAGATAATTTCTGTACAGGTTATCGTCAAAATTTACATGATGTAATCAATCATCCAAAATTTGAATTGATGGAAGGAGATATTACTGATTTTTCAACATGCGAAAAAGCTATGATTGGCATGGATTTAGTGAGTCATCAAGCAGCTTTAGGATCTGTTCCTCGCAGTATTATTGATCCAATTAATTCTAACAATACCAATATTACTGGTACATTAAATATTTATACGGCAGCAAAGCAAGCCAATATTAAAAGAATCGTTTATGCAGCATCTTCATCCACCTATGGAGATAGTGAATCCTTACCAAAAGTTGAAAATATTATTGGAAGGCCTTTGTCTCCTTACGCTGTTACTAAATTTGTGATGGAACTTTATGCAGATGTATTTGCAAAAACATACGACATGGAGTTTATTGGATTGCGCTATTTTAATGTATTTGGCCCTCATCAAAGTCCGAAAGGAGCTTATGCAGCAGTTATTCCATTGTTTATGGATGCCGTATTAAATAATGAAGCACCCACTATGAATGGAGATGGAAGTTATAGCCGTGATTTTACATTCGTTCAAAATGTAGTACAAGCCAATATGAATGCACTTTTTACAGATAATAAAGAAGCTGTGAATCAAGTTTATAATGTGGCTTTTGGAGAAAGTACAACCTTAATTCAATTATTTAATTACATTAAAGAAGTAGCAAATTCATCCTTGGAGCCAACATTTGGACCTTTTAGAAAAGGAGATATTCCACATAGCTTGGCTAATATTGACAAAATAAAAAGCTTGTTAAATTACAATCCTACGATTTCTGTAAAGGATGGTTTAAAAATTGCTTTTGATTGGTATAAAGAAAATAGACATTTTTACAATCAATAAAAAAAGCCGTTTCATTTGAAACGGCTTTTTGTTTTAAAAGAAAATGCCTTAAAAATTATAACGAATTGCTATAATTAAATTTCTACCAGCTGCACTCATGCCGGATGCAAAATATCGATAGTTTTTATCCAAAATATTTTCAACTCCCAATTGCATTTGAGTGTGTTTTTCCACAAAAAAACCGGCTCTAAAATTTACTGTAAACCAACTTGGTGTTCCTGAAGGTGTAGCATATTGAATATTATCTTCTCCATTTGGATTATAATCTATCAAACGTTTTTTACCATTATAAATACTATAAAATTCTCCATACCATTTCTTATGATCATACTTAATGCCTATACGCCCAGTCACTGGAGGAATATGGTCTAGAGGAATTAAAATGCTGTCGCTGTTGTATCTTCCAAAAGTATAATTGGTAGAACCCGACAAAGAAAAATGATTCATTGGTCGATATATAAATGAAATACCACCACCATAAATAAATACTTTCGACTTATTTTGACTGGCATAAACAGCAGTTAATTGACCATCATAAAAAGCTGAATCTTTTCCATTAAAGGTAAACTTATCTGTAACAATTGCATTTTTTAAAAGGGTATAAAAACCATATGCATTTAACTCTAATTTGCCATCATTATATTGAAATCCAGCTTCAAAATTTTGTGTAATTTCTGATTTTAAATTTACGTTTGGAACAATTAGGCGTTGACCACTCACTGATTCAAATACTTTAGTCATATCATCAAAGTTTGGAGAACGAAAGCCTGTTGAATAATTTAATGTCATTCTTAAATCTGATGATGGCATATATGCAACACCTAAATTACCTGTCAATGATTTATTTTTTTGCTTTAAATCACTAAAAGGCAAATGAAATTGAATGGTAGTATCTACTAAAGTAGAATGTAGGGTGTTATAATTAAATCGCAACCCGTCATTAATAATCACTTTCCCGTTATCTAATTTTAGAGTGTGTTGTGCAAATAAACCAAATAAATTCATGTTGTTTTTCCCATCAGGATAACGAGTGTCAATGTTTGTTTCAACACCTGTAACGATATCTTCTTTGAAGGCAGTAGATTTCAAATTATTCAACTGTCCATCTGTGCCTATTGTTAACTCATGTTTATTCTTTTTATGGCGAAAAGCAACGTTGTAACCAATTACATTTATTTTTTCGTCTCTATGATTCAGGGCTGTTTTTTTGTACCCTCTGTTATGTCGACTTTCATTCACATATTGATGACTTATCGTTGCTGTTACATCATTAAAGAAACCTTTTAAATCAAAGGCATCAAATTGATAGGCTAACAATGTTCTAGTTTGTGGGCCATAATACCATGTTGCATTTTTAGCAATCCCAGCAGCAGTTTCAGATAGTCTATCGTATCTTGGAATGTTAGATGAATTTGAATATTGAATATTGACTCCATGACGAATATTTTTGCTCGGAGTGAAACTAAATTTTTGTAAAATATCAAATTGTTTATATCCAGTAGAAACTTGTTTGTAAGGATCAGTATTTGCTAACATGGTATCTGTATTATTAACCCTCGCCACAACAAAAGGTTTCTTCCATAATTTCATAATAGAATCTACCCCATTTTTACCTTGTACCAAATCTCCAAAATCTGAAAAGGTAATATTTGTGTACGAAGCAAATTTATTTGTGCCTAAATGAATGCCTATATTACCAGTTTTTTCTTGATTTGCAGAGGAGTATCTCATCAAGGCATTTGCGCCAGTTAATTCAAGTTGTTTGGATTTTCCGAATTTAGGATCTTTCGTTTTTAATACAATAACGCCGCCTAACGCATCACTACCATGTATGCTGGAAGCAGGGCCATTTAAAACCTCAACTTGCTCAATCGAATTATTATCGACTGTGATGATATTTTGTAAATGACCACTTCTATATATGGCATTGTTCATTCGTATACCATCAATATTTAATTGAATTCTACTTGCTTCAAAACCTCTAATTACAGGACTTCCCCCTCCTTGCTGACTTTTTTGTACAAATACTTGTCCGGTATTGGTTAAAACGTCTGCCGTATTTTGAGCATTCATTAATGCAATTTCTTTTTGAGAAATAACATCAATTTTTTGTACAATATTTTTTTTCTTTTCGGCAAATTTATTGCCAGAAATCACCACTTGATTCAATTGTATATTTTTTAAAGAATCAAGTTCTTGCTTTTGTGCTATAGCAACTTGCGTGCACAGTGCACTTATTGAAAGAATAATAATTTTTTTCATTGTAAAAATTTTTGCGAACATCGAATAAGATGTTCATATGAATATATAAAACACAATACATTTATCGTTTATTTAATCATTTAAATAAACATTCTTATAATGCACTAAAAAGTGGAAATAAAATACTTTTTAAATCAAAGTTTTAGGAGGTATGAATATTCCATTTAACTTTCCTTTTAAAAGGTTTTCTGTATAATGATTTTCAGTTTTAGAAGTCCAATTTTTAAGCGGATTTATCATTGGGTTTTCTATTTTTTCATAAAAAAGAAATGTAAATGAAGGAGTATATTTTTGCTCCTGTTTTTTTTTGTCAAAATCTGAGTGCTGTTTTACAATATCATTTTCTTCTTTATCATAATGTCCATATAAAGTAAGTTTATGGTTCTTCAATTCTATAAACTTTACGTCAAATCTATCGCCATTAATTTCTATTTCATCATCATTTATTTTTTTTATATTTCTCCAGTTTGATTGAGAAATTGTTACAAAAGAATTAACTTTTCTTTTTTGTTCATGCCTTTTGTGTGCCCATAGTTGTATGGCATTCATAAAAGCCATCCCTTGAATAATCATCCAAAGAAAAAGAAATATAATTGAAATATGTTTTTTCAGAAAAAATTATTGTTATGTTCCAAATATAAAATAATTCTGTCTATAAGAGCTGAATTAACCCTTATTTTATATGTATATAAAAAATAAAATGGAAGTGATTTTTGTTATTAAAAATCTAGTAGTATAAAATGATAACTATATGATGAAACACAATGATTAATCATGAAATAAAAAAACCCCTAAAGAGGGGTTTTTGTGGTGTGAGAGGGATTTGAACCCCCGACACATGGATTTTCAGTCCATTGCTCTACCAACTGAGCTATCGCACCTTTTAATTGGGATTGCAAAAATAACAATTAATTGCAATTTGCCAATTATTTTTTTCTAGAATATGAAAACAAGTGAAATTAGTTTGCAAATTCACTCATAAATTTAATTCTCATCAATCTAAATTG
>Ga0114967_10003388_pt1 | contig 13094 bp, 10 predicted proteins | sample M_130628_MF_Meta_FD_92639 | JGI IMG/M metagenome (GOLD analysis project Ga0114967, IMG submission 92639) | Freshwater microbial communities from Lake Montjoie, Canada to study carbon cycling - M_130628_MF_MetaG | ecosystem: Environmental > Aquatic > Freshwater > Lake | place: Lake Montjoie... | reverse complement strand
CAGGATGAGGGCGCGGTGCGCGCCTTTGAATACATGTCCGGCGGCTCTATGCATCTGGTGCTGGACCATGTGCCGGGCGTGAGCCTGCCACTGGCCGAGCGGGCGCAACATTACGTGCTGGTCGACCTCGCCTCCTCTCGCCCCCAGGCTGGCCTGCGCGGCTTGCTGGAAAACGTGCTGGAAGCCGCGATGGAGGCTGGCGAGGTGCTGGATGCAGCACTGGCGGAATCGGTGGCCCAGCGCGCTGCCATCTGGAAGCTGCGCGAGGAGCACCCGGAGGGCCAGAAACGCGCTGGCGCCTCGGTCAAGAATGATGTCTCGGTGCCTGTCTCGGCGGTGCCGGCGATGATCCGCCGTTGCTCCGAGGCGCTGCAAAAGCTTATCCCTGGCAGCCGGCCGGTGCCCTTTGGTCATTTGGGTGATGGCAATATCCACATGAATTTGGCCCAGCCTACGGGCATGGAGGGGACGGCCTTCCTCGCCCGCAGCCATGACATCATGGATTGCGTGAATGAGATCGTGCGGGATTATGGCGGCAGTTTTTCCGCCGAGCACGGTATTGGTCGCCTGAAGACCGATATGATGGAGGATTGGCGTGGTGGTGCTGAACTCGCTGCCATGCAGGCGATCAAGGCGGCGCTCGACCCGCTTGGACTGATGAATCCTGGTAAAGTCCTGCCGTGATGGCGGGGCAGGGCGATCTGGGCGATGCATTCGCGCCTTCCTGGCCGGCGGCTGAGAGCCCGTCTATAAGCACGCTGTGATCACGCGCCTCGACACCTATATATTCCGGCAACTCGGTGGCGCGCTGCTGGCGGTGACCATCGGCTTGGCCGCGCTCATATGGCTGACGCAGTCGCTGCGCTTCATCGAGTTGGTGCTGGATCGCGGGTTGTCGCTCTGGGTCTTTCTTGAATTGACATCGCTGTTGCTGCCCAGCTTCTTCGCCGTGATCCTGCCGATCACCACCTTCGTGGTGGTACTTTTCACCTATGTCCGCCTGGGCTCGGACCGTGAGTTGGTGGTGATGCGCGCCGCCGGCCTGTCGCAATGGCAATTGTCGCGCCCGGCGCTGGCGGTCGCCAGCCTGGCGGTGCTGGTGGGGTATTTCCTCACGCTTTACCTGGTGCCGATCAGCCATGCCTCCTTCCGCGAATGGCAATTCGAAATTCGCAACCAGATGGCTGGCCTGCTGTTGCAGGAAGGCGTTTTCTCCTCAGTGGGCGAGGATCTTACCGTCTATGCCCGCACCCGCGAACTCGATGGCACGCTGCGCGGCATTCTAGTGCATGACGCGCGCGAGCGTGGCGCGCCGGTGACCATCCTGGCGGAGGCCGGGCGCATCACCAATGGCCCCGAAGGCCCGCGCGTGACGCTGATGAACGGCCAGCGCCAACAGCTTGAACGCAACCCTGCCGGCGGCATGCGGCTGAATGTTCTCAGTTTCAGCGAGAACAGTCTGGATCTGGCGCGTGCCAATCGCGCCGAGCAGAATCGCTTCCGCAATGCCCAGGAGCGCGGCCTGACCGATCTTCTGCATCCCGAGCCCGAGGTCTCCATCCGTGACCGCAGGCGCTTCCGGGCCGAGGCGCATCAGCGCATGTCCAACCCGCTGACCGGGTTTTCTTTGGCGCTGCTCGGCCTCGCGGTCGCGCTCACCGGGCAGTTCCAGCGCTTCGGCGGCGGGCTGAAGCTGTTCATGGGCTCGGCATTGGTGGTGGCGCTGCTAGCGGTGGGGCTGATCGCCAATAGTGCTGCGGCGCGCAGCAACACGCTGATTCCTCTGGTCTGGATCCACTCCATCCTGCCTGGAGTGGTCTCGGCCTGGGTAATTTCTGGCATGCCGGGCTGGCGGCGGAGCAGCCGCGTCCCGGCGCGCGCGGCGGCACGGGCATGACCTTCGCGCAGACCCTCACGCTCTATGTTGGGCGCCGCTTTCTGCTCTCCAGCATCACAATGCTGACAACGCTCACGCTTCTCGTCTCGCTGTTCGATTTCATCGAATTGCTGCGCCGCGCCGCCACCCGCCCCGATGCCAGCTTCGCGCTCGTGGCCTCCATCGCCGGGCTGCGGATGCCTTTTCTCTCCATTCAGATCATGCCCTTCGCCATCCTGTTGGGCGGCATATTGGCCTTCTGGCGGCTGACGCGTTCCTCCGAGTTGATCGTGGCGCGCGCCACCGGGGTTTCGGCCTGGGGCTTCCTGCTTGGGCCGATTGTTGTGGCGCTGACCTTTGGCTGCCTCGCCATCGCCGCCATCTCACCGGTCTCATCGGCCATGCTCTCGCGTGCCGAGCGGCTGGGGGCAACGTTCCTGCGCGCGGGCGGCGGTGTGACCGCATTGGCTGGCGGAAGGCTGTGGTTACGCCAGGCCGATCGTGAGTTGGAGCCTGGCGGGGTGGCCATTATCTCCGGCCGACCCACCGTACTGCTTTCCTCCCGCCGCAACCTCGATTTCAGTATTGAGGATGTGACGATCTGGCGGCTTTCCGCGAATGACCGGGCGTTGCAGCGTATCTCCGTGCCGCGCGCGCAACTGTTGCCCGGGCGATGGGTGCTGGAAAACGCCGTGCTGTTTGGGGCGGACCGCCTGCCCATGCCTGCCACAACTTTAACCATCGTCACCGACCTGACGCCCGACCGCATCGAGGACAGCTTCGCCTCGCCCGATACGCTTAGCTTCTGGGCCCTGCCTGGTTTTATTGCGATTCTGGAACAGGCAGGTTTCTCGGCTATTCGCCACCGGTTGCAATTTCAGTCCCTGCTGGCACTGCCGGCACTGTCCGTGGCTATGGCGTTGCTGGCGGCAGGATTTTCCATGCGGCCTTCGCGCCAGGGCGGTGTGGCGCGGATGCTGGGGGCGGGTGTTGCGGCGGGCTTTGCCCTCTTCGTGCTTGACAAGGTGACTGCAGAATTTGGTGAATCCGGAGCCTTGCCGGTCTGGCTGGCGGCCTGGGCGCCCTGCATTGCGGGATTGCTTCTGGCTATGGGGCTTTTGCTGCATCTAGAGGATGGGTAGAGCTTTCGCATGGCAGCCCCCACCCCCCCAAAAAAGGCCGCTCCGGACCGCCTCGGCACCAGCCGGGAGCGAGGGTTTGCCGCGTCACTTGCCGGCAAGGTCCGACCTCTGGTTGTTCCGAGTGCTTGGCTGTTCAGCCTATGCCTGATCGGCCCGCTTGAGGCACAGACGGGCCGGACCTTCGCGGACCCCAATGCGATGGGCTCGCCACTTGACCGCGGCGGGATCGCTTCTTCGCCGTTACGAACAGACGCGACGCCCTTGCCAGGAACCCCGGCTGCCGCTTCCTCTTCTGCGGGTGCCGGCGCCAGGCCGGCTGCCCCGGCGGCGAGCAACAACGCACCCGTCACCTTCACCGCCGATGAGGTGGAGTATGACCGTGAGCGCGGCATCGTCACTGCCCGCGGCCGGGTTGAGGCTTGGCAGAATGAGCGCATTCTGCGCGCCGACACCTTCATCTATGACCGCGAGAACGGCATTGCCACGGTGCGCGGCAATGTCCAACTCATGGAGGCCGATGGCCAGATCCTCTTCGCCGAGGAGGCAGAATTGGGCGAAGGCTTTCGTGAGGGCGTGCTGACTGGCGTGCGCGCGCTGCTCGCAGCCAATGCTCGGCTCGTCGCCAATGGCGCCCGCCGCACACCGGTTCCGGTGCCTGAGGGCGCGCCCCCGGGCACCCAGCCCACGACCTTCACCGACCTCACTCGCGTGGTCTATTCCTCGTGTAACCTCTGCGAGAGCGACCCAAGCCAGCCGCCACTATGGCAGGTGCGCGCCCGCACCGCGACACAGGACACCGATGTGCAGCGCGTGGCCTATCGCGATGCGCGGGTGGAATTTTATGGCGTACCGCTGCTCTATGCGCCTTTCTTCTCGCACCCCGATCCGCAATCGCCGCGCTCCTCGGGCCTGATCTTTCCCACCTCGGGCAGCACCCGCTTCCTGGGCGGCTTCACCCAGGTTCCATATTTTTGGGCGATTGATGAGCAGTCAGATCTGACGCTAACGACGACCCTTGCGACCCGCCAGTCGCCCAATCTCTCGGCCGATTACCGCCGCCGCTTCAACAATGGCGACATCCAAATCCAGAGCAGCCTGGGTTATTTCAACGGTAACGATAACAACGGGCAGAAGGGACTGGCTGGCCATATATTTTCACGTGCGCGTTTTCATCTTGATGAGAACTGGCGCACCGGGCTGGAGGTAAATCGCGCCACAAGCGACACCTATTTGCGTACCTACAAATTCGAATACCGCCGTGTGCTGACGAGCATGGCCTATCTGGAAGGTTTTTGGGGCACTGAGGGCTATGCCCGCTTCGATGCCCGCGTCTATCAGGGCCTGCGGACCACCGATAACAACCGCACGCTGCCCATCGTCGGGCCCAATGCCTATGGCGAATACGCCCCGCGGGACAAGGTCTTTGGTGGGTTTCTGCAGGTTGATACCGGCTTGCTGGCCATTACCCGTGAGGTTGGCGCCTATGACCAGCGCCTGGCCACCCGCGTGGGCTGGCGGCGCGAGGAGGTGGACCCGGTGGGCGGCTTGTGGAACTTCCGCATGCAGGGCGATGCGCGTGCCTATAATGCTGGCCGCCAGCAGTTGAACCCGAATTACTTCACCGATGCCAATGGCCAGACTGCGGTTGGCAATTTCCGCGCTGCCGCCGATTGGCGCATGCCGCTGGTGCGCGACTGGGGTGAATGGGGCCAGCAGACCATAGAGCCTAGGGTGCAGGTCGTGGGCGGGCCCAATACCGGCTACCAGGGCCGCTACCCGAATGAAGACAGCATCGACTACGAATTCACCGATGCCACGCTGTTCAACCTTAACCGCTTCAATGGCCGTGACAGGCAGGAAGGCGGCATGCGGGTCGATTATGCGCTGCGCCAGGCCTGGAATTTTCCCAATGGCGGCATGATCGAGGCGGTGGCTGGCCAATCGCTGCGGCTGCACAAGGACAGCACCTTTGCCGCGGGCACCGGCCTGGAACACCGCAACAGTGATTATGTCGGCCGGCTGACCGTGGCACCGACCAACTGGCTCAGCGTCTCCACCCGCGCGCGGCTGGACAGTCAGACCGGCCAGAACAATTTCAACGACTTCATTGCAAGTACCAGCTTCCGCAATGTTCTGGGGCTGGATAGTCTCGGCCTGCAGGGTGGCTATCTGTATTCACCGCCGCTGCCCTACATTACGCCTGTGCGCACGCGTAACGAAGTTTTGGCTGGCTTTACCGCCACCACCCGCACCGCATCGGGTTCCAATTGGCGGATTGGCGTTTCGGCACGCTACGACCTTGATTTGGATCGGCCGGTGCTGATTCAAGGCGTCGCCGGCTATGAGGATGAGTGCTTCATCCTAGAGACAAGCTTTGTCCGCCGCTTCGCGCGTGATGCGACGACCAATCAGCAATATGCCGGCAATACCATTGTTCTCATCCGTCTGGCCTTCAAGACGCTGGGACAATACGGCTTCAGGGCGCTCTGACCATGGATGCACCGCGTTACACCATCCTGGCCGTGGAGCGGCACGAATGGCCCTTTCTGCTGCGCATGCCCTTCCGATTTGGCGTCATCACTGTGCGCGATGGCCGGCAGGCGGTGCTGCGGGTGCGCATCCGCACCGAGGATGGGCGCGAGGGCTGGGGCGTTTCGGCCGAGACACTGGCGGCGAAATGGTTCGACAAGAACCAAACGCTGAGTGATACCGACAATATGGACCAGTTGCGCCGTGCGCTGGAGATCGCCTGCGATGCCGGGTTGCTGCATGGTCCGGACACCGCCTGGGGGCATTACGCTAATCGTTACAATGCCCATGTGGTGGCCTGCGGGGCCGAGGCGCTTAACCCGCTGATCGCGGCCTATGGCCAGTCAATGCTCGACCGTGCCTGTTTCGATGCCTTGCTCAAGCTGGTGGAATCGCCCTTCCACACCGCCATGCGCGGCAATCTGGGCGGCATGGCGGCGCATGACATCATCGCCGATCTGGGAGATTTCGATGTGGCCGGCATGCTAGGCCCCATTGCCGCCCCAGGCCGCATCCATGCCCGCCACACCGTGGGGCTGGTGGACCCAATCACCGCCGCCGATGTGGCCGAGCGGGTGAATGACGGACTGCCAGAAACCCTGGAGGAGGTGGCCCGGCATTACGGCCATCGCTGGTGGAAGCTAAAAGTGGGCGGCAATCTCGTGGCCGATATCGACCGCCTCTGCCAGATCGCGGCGGTGCTCGATGCGGGGCCGGCCTATCAGGCAAGCCTGGATGGCAATGAGCAATATGCCGATGGCGAAAGCGCTTTGGCGCTGTGGCAGTCCATGATGGCGGAGCCGCGCCTGGCCCGGCTCTGTGCCAGTATTGCCTATATTGAGCAGCCAGTGGCCCGCGCCCGGGCGCTGGACACCTCCATGAGTGCTCTGGGGAAGGCGCGGCCGGTGATCATCGATGAGAGCGATGGCGACCTATCGGCCTTCGTTACGGCGAAGGGGCTGGGCTATGCCGGGGTTTCCACTAAGGCCTGCAAGGGGTTTTGGCGGAGTTTCGTGAACAATGCGCGCTGCCGTGCCTGGAATGACGCAGGCGGCAATTACTTCATGTCAGCCGAGGATTTGACAACGCTGGCCGGGGTTTGCGTGCAGCAGGACCTTGCCCTGGTCAGCGCCTTGGGGCTGCGCCATGTCGAGCGCAATGGCCACCACTTCATCGCCGGCTTCCAGGGGCGGCCAAAGGCCGAGGCGGTGCGCTTCATGGAGGCGCATCCCGGGCTTTATGCCGATACCGCCCAGGGCCCTAGGCTGGCGATCCGCGACGGAGCGCTGGATATCGCCTCCATCGCCGTACCGGGTTTTGGCGCGGCGGAAGAGCCGGATTTTTCGGCGATGGAGCCTATGCCGCCGGCGGCCTGGCCGAAGAAATAGTGCCCGCCATCGGGCTGGATGGATCAGCCCGGTAATCCTTTGGCATCCGCCCCGCCAGATAAGCCGCCCGCCCTGCCATCACCGCGTGTTTCATGGCTACGGCCATCATCACCGGGTCCTGCGCATGGGCAATCGCGCTGTTCAGCAGCACCGCATCGCAGCCCAATTCCATGGCCAGGGCTGCGTCGCTCGCCGTGCCTATGCCGGCATCGACCAGCACGGGAACCTTGGCATTCTGCTTGATGCTGCGAATCATATAGGGGTTCACCACCCCCATGCCCGAACCAATGGGCGCGCCCAGCGGCATGATGGCCACGCAGCCCATCTCTTCCAGCCGCTTGGCGGCCAGAGGGTCGTCGGCACAATAGACCATCACCTCGAAATTATCGGCGATCAGCGCTGCTGCGGCCTCAAAGGTACCGACCATATCGGGGTAGAGGTAGGGCGGGGGGCCCAGGACCTCCAGCTTCACCAGGTTCCAGCCGCCGGCCTCACGCGCCAGGCGTAGCGTGCGCACGGCATCCTTCGCGGTGTGGCAGCCAGCGGTATTGGGCAGATAGGTGTACTGCGCGGGGGAGACAAAATCCTGCAGCATCGGCGCCGAGGCATCGCCAATATTCACTCGCCGCACGGCCACGGTGACGATCTCGGCGCCGCTTGCGGCGGTGGCGGCGGCGGTCTCCTCCAGTGATTTATAGCGGCCGGTGCCCACGATCAGCCGTGAGGTGAATTGGCGACCAGCGACTTCCCAGACATCATCCATGGCTTCAGCCCCCCCCGATGAAATGCACGATTTCTAATTGGTCCCCCGCTGCGAGACGGGTATCGGCATAGGTGCTGCGCGGCACGATTTCTTCGTTGCGCTCAACGGCCACCTTGCGGGTGTCCAGGCCAATCTCGCGCAGCAGATCTGCCACCGTGGCGGCGACGACGGTGCGATGCTCGCCGTTGAGAGTGATCGCGATTTCCATGGTTCTCTATGTGGCGCTGGTTGCGCGCTGGGGCAAGCGGGCAAGAGGCTGACCCAGCGCTGGCACCGCGCGGCGTGTCCATGCTAACCAGAAGGTTCAGAGATGACAGGCGCCGCATGACACCTCCGCTGGACAATGCCCCCTTCACGCCGCTGGCGCCCGGCAAATTCGAGGATGCTGTTGTAACGCTCAAGGGTGATCGCCGTGCCAGCGTGGCGTTTGGGGGCCTCGCCACCCTGTGGGTGAATACCGGCACCTTGTGCAACATCACCTGCGCCAATTGTTATATCGAGAGCAGTCCGCGCAACGATGCGCTGGTCTATATTACCGCGTCTGAGGTGCTGGCATTCCTGAACGAGGCCGCCATACGCCGCGAACCGCTGGAGGAGGTAGGCTTCACCGGTGGCGAACCCTTCATGAACCGCGACTTGGTGCCGATGCTGGAGGCGGTACTGGCCCGTGGCCTGCGTGCCTTGGTGCTGACCAATGCCATGAAGCCCATGCGCCAGCACGAGGCGGCGCTGCTGCGCCTGCGCGAACATCACGGCGATAGGCTGACCCTTCGCGTCAGCCTCGACCACTTCGACGCGGCCTTGCATGACCAGGAGCGCGGCGCCGGCAGCTTTGCCATCGCACTCGAAGGGCTCGTCTGGCTGGCCCGTCATGGTTTCAGTGTTCATGTCGCCGGCCGTGCGGATTTCGGTGATGCCGCCACGCGGGAGGGGTTTCGAGCGCTCTTCGCCGCCCATGGCATTGGTATCGATCCGACGGACCCGGTGGCGCTGATGCTGTTCCCGGAGATGGACGCCCGGGTGGACGTGCCCGAAATCACCGAAGCCTGCTGGGGTATCCTGGGTAAATCGCCGGATAGCCTGATGTGCGCCTCCTCGCGCATGGTGGTGAAGCGCCGCGGTGCGGCGCGGCCGGCGGTGCTGGCCTGCACCCTCCTGGCCTATGATCAGCGCTTTGAACTCGGCGCCACCCTGGCCGAGGCAGCGCGGCCTGTTGCACTGAACCATCAGCATTGCGCGAAATTTTGCGTTCTGGGCGGCGCCGCCTGCTCACGGTGATGGCCGACGTTGACGCGGGAGAAGCGCTTCGGCATTGAGAGGGTAACAAACCCGGAGATTCGCATGATCCGCCGCCTCATGCTGCTGGCCCCCATCGCCCTTGCCATGGTCGGTTGCGCCACGCCTGATCTTGAAGCCCGAAACGAGCCCCCGGTGATCATTTTCTTCACCGGTGACAGTGCGGCATTGGAAGAATCCGGCGTTGCGCTGGTCCGCGCTGCCGCCGCCACCGCCGCCCGCCACCCCACTGCCTCCGTGCGCGTGCTGGGCTTTGCTGACCCTGAGGGCGGCCGGCGCTTCAACCAGGCGCTCAGCCGCGCTCGGGCCGAGCATGTTGCCAATCATTTGATCGAGAGCGGCGTGGCGACCAACCGCGTGCGCACCGTGGCCCGCGGCCCGGTACCCTTCGAGTTCATGGAGATGGAATCCCGCCGGGTGGAAATCCGCTTCGGCGAGTGATCGCCGAACCGGGGCAAATCCTTCGCCAGGTCTTCGGCTACGCGGCGTTTCGGCCGCAACAGGCCGAGATTGTGGCGCATGTGATGGCCGGTGGCTCGGGCCTTGTGCTCATGCCAACCGGCGGTGGCAAGTCGCTATGCTTTCAGGTGCCGGCACTCTGCATGCCGGGCTTGGCCGTTGTGGTCTCGCCGCTGATCGCGCTGATGGAGGATCAGGTGGCGGCGCTGCGCCAGCAGGGCGTCGCCGCGGCCGCGCTGCATTCCGACATTGATGACGAAGCCCGGCGCGACATTCGTCGCCAGATGGGTGATGGCAGCCTGAAGCTGCTCTACGTCTCGCCCGAGCGGCTTACCATGGATGGTACGCTGGACGGTCTGGCCCGGCGGGACGTCGCGCTTTTCGCCATCGACGAGGCGCACTGCGTCAGCCAATGGGGCCATCATTTCCGGCCGGAATACCGCGCGCTGACGGTGCTGGCTGAGCGTTTTTCTAATGTGCCGCGCCTGGCGCTGACTGCCACCGCCGATGCCCGCACGGTCGAGGACATCCGCAGCCAACTCTCGCTGCAGGAGGCGCCGGTGTTTCGCGGCGGCTTCGACCGGCCGAATATTTTTGTCCGTGCCGCCCCGCGTGAGCAGGAACGCGCCCAATTGCGCAGCTTCATCAACCGCGTCTCCGATGGGCGTGGTGCTGGCATCGTCTATTGCGGGAGCCGGGCGAAAACCGAATCGACCGCCGAATGGCTGCGAAAGGACGGGCTGGATGCGCTGCATTTCCATGCTGGTATGGATGGCGCCGACAAGCGCGCCCATCATCGCCGTTTTGCGCGCGGCGATGCCGTGGTGATGTGCGCCACCATCGCCTTCGGCATGGGCATCGACCGGCCGGATGTGCGTTGGGTTGCACATACTGACCTGCCGCGCTCGCCTGAGAGTTGGTACCAGGAAATCGGCCGCGCCGGGCGCGATGGGCTGCCGGCCGAGGCGCTGCTGCTCTATGGCGCGGGCGATATCGCCATCGCCCGCCACCGCATTCAGGAAAGCCCGGCCAGCGACGAACAGAAGCGCATCGAGCGTTCCCGGCTTGAGGCCATGGTGGCCGTTGCCGAGGCGGCAACCTGCCGGCGGCGGATTTTGCTGCGCTGTTTTGGTGATGATCTGGAACAGGATTGCGGCCGCTGTGATGTTTGCGCCAATCCGCCCAAGCTGTGGGATGGCACGGTGGCGGCGCAAAAGCTGCTCTCTGCGGTGCTGCGCACCGGCCAGCGCTTTGGCGTGGGGCATGTGATCGACGTGCTGCGCGGCCGGCTGACCGACAAGGTGGCGCAGCATGGCCATGACCAACTGCCCACTTTTGGCGTGGGCAAGGATGTGTCGGATGTGACCTGGCGCGGTGTGGCCCGACAGCTGGTGGCACAGGGCGCCCTGGATGTGGCTGTGGAAAATCACGGTGAATTGCTGCCCACCGAGGCGGCGCGCCCCATCCTGAAGGGCCAGGCGGCGGTGATGATGCGGGCCGATATGATCGAGACCGGCACCCCCGCCCCGCGTGACCGTGAGCGCGCAGCCCCGGTGACCAGCGACAACCCCGCCTTTGATGCGCTGCGGGAATGGCGCAAATCCGAGGCCAAGGCCCAGGGCGTGCCGGCCTATGTCATTTTCCACGACCGGACGCTGGCCGAGATCGCTGACCGTATGCCGACCAGTCTGGACCAACTCGCCGAGGTGCCGGGCGTGGGTGCGACCAAGCTGGAGCGCTATGGTGATGCCGTGCTGGAGGTGATGCGCGGGGTCTGAACGGGCTTAGCCGATGCCCAGCACATCCTTCATGTCATAGAGCCCAGCAGGCTGGCTTGCGGCCCAATGCGCCGCCCGCACCGCGCCAACGGCATAGGATGAGCGATCAAAGCTGCGATGCCCGAGTGTGATATGCTCGGAGCCGGCGGCGAAGATCAGCGTGTGCTCCCCCACCACCTGGCCGCCACGCAGGGCCGCGAAGCCGATGGTGCCGGTGCCACGCGCGCCGGTATGGCCGTCACGGCCTGATTCACGGCCGGCTGTCTCCAGCGTGGTACCGCGCCCACGCGCCACGGCCCGGCCCAGGCCAATGGCTGTGCCCGATGGTGCATCCACCTTCTGGCGGTGATGCATTTCCACGATTTCCGCGTCGTATTGCTCGGCCGGCAAGGCGGCGGCCATGCGCTCGGCAATGGCGAACATGATGTTCACGCCAGGGGCGAAATTCGCGGCATAGACAATGGGGGCTCGCTGAGCGGCCTCTGCCACCGCCGCCTCCTCTGCGGCTGATAATCCGCTGCTGCCCAGGATGAAGGCTTTTTGCGCCCGCGCTGCGGCGGCGGCATGGGTGCGCGCAGCATGGGCGTGGGAAAAATCGATGACCGCGTCGCAGGCGGCGAAGCGGGCATCGGCATCGGCCAGGATGGTCATGCCGCCCAGCGCCACGGTGCCTGGGCGGATGGTGCCACCCACCAGCGTGGCGTCCACCGCCGTCACCTCGCGGGCCAAGAGCAGCCCCATCCGGCCCGTGATGCCGATAATGCCAATGCGCAATGCCATGCCGAAGCCCTCAATCCACTAAAGTGGCGGAAATAAGCTGCATCCCTACGCGATGCGCAACCGGGCCCAGGCCGCGGCGCTGCGGGTCCACCGGGCGCGGCACATCAAAGGTGATGCGCACGGCGCCCTCAGGCAGCAGGATGCGCTGCGTGACCTCGGCCATATCTGCCAGCCGCCATTCGGTGGCCGGGCCATCATTGACCCGCAGCGAGACCTGCCTGGTGCCACCGGCATTGAGCGCCACGCCGCGCAGCCGCAGTTCCAGTGCGCCGCCGCCGGCGGGGAGCAACAAGGTGCTTCGCGGCCCGGCATTCCAGGCACCGGCCCAGCCATGCGCCTGGAAGGGCCGCAGGTCGAATGCCTGGCCACGGGCGGGCATGGCCGGGGGCAGGCTGGCCGGCAGGGGCGTGCCCAGCCCCTGGCCGCAGAGCCGTGGCAGATCACCCAGGCAGCCGGTACCGGCACCCAGCAGGCGGGCGTCCAGCCGGGCCAGGAAGTCGTGCTCCAGCACCAGGCGCAATTCACCGGGGTGCAGCGGGGTTTCCACCGCATCGCTCGCCGCCGCCTCGCAGCCGAAGCCCGCCGGCATGCGCCCTGCTGGCACGCTGGAGACTGGGATGCCCAGCCGCACCGCCACAAGCGCCAGGCTCTGCGCCAAGTCGCGCTCGGCCCCCATCACGCAGGGCGCGGCGGGCAGGAAGGTAAGACGGGTGGCGGCAGCCACGGCTTCGGCGAAGCCTGGCGGTGGCAGGGCGGCGGTGGGGCTGGCCATCATGTCATAGGCGCGGGCACGCAGCGGCGCGGTATCCAGCCATTGCAGGCCCACGGCCAGCATGCACAGCAGGCCAAAAGCCATCGGCCGTAGCCGCGCCGCCAGCACTGCCAGCGCTACCACCAGCGCCGCATAGCCCACCGGCCAGAACAACCGACCAGAGGCACGGATGGCACCAAAAATATCCTCCCAGGGCTTCAGGCCGAGATCGAGCAGCAGCACCGGGCCCGCATATATGCGAGAGCTCAGTGCCAGCAGCGTCAGACCGGCCAGTACCATCAGCAGCGCCGCCATCCAGCGCGGCGGCCGGT
>Ga0114967_10003387_pt1 | contig 13098 bp, 9 predicted proteins | sample M_130628_MF_Meta_FD_92639 | JGI IMG/M metagenome (GOLD analysis project Ga0114967, IMG submission 92639) | Freshwater microbial communities from Lake Montjoie, Canada to study carbon cycling - M_130628_MF_MetaG | ecosystem: Environmental > Aquatic > Freshwater > Lake | place: Lake Montjoie... | reverse complement strand
AGTGTTTATAATAAAGTGAATTTTACGCAACGTGCAATAGGTATTCAATCTTGGGGTAGAATTGGCAAACATATTGGGTTTCAGTTTTCCGGAAAGGATGTTAATGAAAGCAGGGATGACACCAGTAGAGAAGCGTTTATTTACAATGGCCCTCGTACTGGCTTTGTAAACTTGGTTTATGACCCTTCTCGAAAAAACGTAAATTTTAGTGAGTACAAAGCCAATATTAGCTATAGCTGGAAAAATGGTTCAGTTAACCTTGGCCAAGACTATATGCTTTGGGGTTATGGTCAAAATGGACGCATTGTGTTATCCGATAAAGCTCCCATTTCCCCCTATGTTAGGATTGATTATCAACCACTTAAGTGGATTAGATTCAATTATGCCCACTTTTGGTTAAACTCTAAAATTATTGATTCAAATATTACTTATAGTTTTCAGAACAACGTTTACGGTGGAACCAGAATTACATTAGTCCCTAAATTTTTCGCAACGCATTCTATTACTTTAACCCCGTTAAAAGGGATTGATTTTAGTATTGGGGAATCCATAGTATATGCAGATAAATTAAATGTTGCTTATTTGATCCCATTAATGTTTTTTAAAGCTGCCGACAACAACCAAAGCAATTACAATATTTTAGCTGGTAGCAATGGCCAATTCTTTTTTCAATTGAGCGTAAAAAATCGTCCTAAAAACACGCACCTTTATACAACTGTTTTTATTGACGAAATAAGGATCAGTGAAATATTCAATGGCTTAAAAAGCAGAAATCAAATTGGTTATAATATAGGTGGCGCTCTTACCGATTTTATGCTGCCCTACCTCACACTTTATGGGGAATACACTAAGGTTTTTCCTAGTGTTTATAATAATATTAACCCAGCGCAAAGCTATACTAGCTATGGTTCTTACTTAGGTGATTGGATGGGAAATAATTTTGACAGATTACTTTTTGGTGCAAAATATACGCCAATAGCAAAGCTTAAATTGGATGCGCGTTTTCAATTGAGTCGCAAAGGAGCGGAAACGACTATAGAGCAGCAGTATTTAGACAGCCCGCAACCAATATTTTTATTCAAAAAGCAATTTGAACAGCGTGAATTACACATCAATGCTTCCTATGAAATTTTGAATAATATCTATTTAAAAGCTAACCTAAGAACAATCAATACAATTTACACGAACCAGCTTACCAATAGTACTTATACCAATTATAGTTTTGGGGTTAATTTTGGGCTATAAGGCCCATTTTTAAGGGATTATCTATCTCAAATGTTATAAATTTGCTTTATACTCAACGACCATGTATACAATGAATATAATCAAGTTTTCATGTTTGAAATTTTTTGCGGTTATTATTTTAATAGCTAGTGCAAGTTTCGTTAGTGCGCAGCAAAAATCCATGACCTCAGGGCAAATGAATATTAATCAATTGTCCGACCAGCAAATTATCCAAATTTGGCAGCAAGCACAAAAAAATGGTGTGTCTGAGTCCGAAGCTATTTCATCATTGGTAAAGCAGGGTTTAGCTCCAAGTGATGTTAGTACATTTAAGCGTAGACTTGTTCAAGTTCAATCTGCTTCAAAAACAAAATATACACTACAAAATACCATTAGAGATACTGCCGATTTTATGAAAGACAGTAGTTGGGTTTTAGTAGTTCCGCAAGTAAAAAAACAAAGTATTTATTACGGCTACGATTTTTTTAGCAATCCAAGTGTTCGCTTTGAACCAAACCTTCGAATTGCAACACCCAAAAATTATATTGTTGGGCCGGATGATATTTTAAGCATTGCACTCACTGGATTAAACGAACGTACATTTGACGCATTCATTGATGCGCAAGGAAATACACAAATTCCATATGCTGGTATTATTTCATTGAATGGTCTTACAATTGAACAAGCAAGCGCTCGTATTAAATCAAAACTAAAATCAATTTATCCAGGCATATCTTCTGGCGTTACGCAGTTAAATGTAACATTAGCGAATGTCAAAAGTATTCGCGTTTCCATTATTGGTGAAGCCGTTCGTCCTGGCAATTATGAAATATCATCTTTAGCTTCATTTTTTAATGTATTATACTTGAGTGGTGGTCCTGCGCAAAATGGTTCATTACGTAATATTGAAATTATTAGAAATAATAAAAAATTGACTAGTATTGATTTTTATACTTTTTTACAAAATGGTGTTTTAAATAATGAAATTCATTTACAAGACCAAGACATTATTCATTTTCCAATTTATTCAAAAAGAGTTTATGTTACTGGTGAAGTTAAACGTCCTGCCGTATATGAATTACTTGAGAAAGAAACCCTATCTGATGTAATTAAATATGCAGGCGGTTTGGGAGATTCTGCTGCAAACAACCCGGCAAAAGTGATACAAATTAGCGACCGCGATAGAATTATCAAAGACATCGCCATTGCTGATTTTAATAACTACTTACCGCACAATGCCGATTCAATTTATTTTGATAAAATTTCCCTAAGCATTGCGAACAAAATAGTAATTACTGGTGCTGTTTATAATCCTGGTACCTATGCGCAAAATAATGGTATCACAGTGGGTGATTTAATTAAGAAAGCAGGTGGCACGATTCAAAATACACCCATCGCAAAAGGCTTAATTAAAAGAAGTCGATTTGGCGTTGAAAAAGAATTAATCGCATTTAATGTTTATGATATAATTGCTAAAAAATCAGCAGATATAGCATTACTTCCTAACGATTCAGTTTTGATTGTATCAAAGGATAGCTTAATGGATGCGCCATTAATCACCATTGCCGGATTAGTAAAAAAACCAGGTTCTTACGTTTTTCACAGAGGGATGACCGCTGAGGATTTAATTGTTTTGGCTGGTGGTTTCAATATCAATGCTGATAATAATAAAATTCAAATTTCTCGTTTACAAAAAAATAGAGCTGATACTTTAGCCAACCAAATTATTAATTTAATTACAGTTGGTATTGATACTAATTTAAAAAGTAATAATAGCATATCACTTGAACCTTTCGATTATATCATGGTACCTGAGTTATTAAATTACCATGTTTTAGGAAATGTAATTGTGCGTGGTGAAGTTTTATATCCTGGTGACTACCGTTTAGAAAAAAGAAACCAAACCATTCAAGATGTTTTAAAATCAGCAGGAGGCATTTCTCCTTTTGCTAAATTAAGTGATGTACAGGTATTTAGAAATAATTTACGCGTTGCTACTAATTTGCTAGCTGAAACAGCAAATTCAAATAATCAGTTTCTATTACAACCTAACGATAGCATTTTTATTCCTAAAAATGTTCCATTTGTTGAAGTGCAAGGCGCAGTTTTTAATCCTCAAATTTTGAATTTTGACAATGGCCGAATGTACTCCTATATTGTAGCTGCAGGTGGCGCTACTGATAAAGCGCATTTGAAAAAAGCATACATTCAATACAGCAATGGAATTAATAAAAAAACAAGGCATTTCTTGTTCTTTAGAAACTTCCCAAGAGTGCAACCAGGAAGTAAAATTATTGTCCCTGAAAAATCGCCGAATGAAAGAAGGGTTTTATCCATTGGTGAAATATCAGCAATCGCTGGCGTACTTACTTCATTAGTTACTTTAGCGATAAGTTTAAAATTATAATTCATGGCCAACAACCCAATTGCGCAAATACAAGAAGATGAAAGCTTTTCTTTTAAACTACTTATTAAACAGTATAAGCAACAATTGCTATTCACCCTTGGTTATTGGAAAACACTTTCTATTGCAGGCATTTTTTCAGCTATTGTAGCGATAGCATATGCCTTTTTTCAACCTGTTACTTATACAGCAAGAACCACATTTGTTGTGGAAGATGCTAAATCAGGTGGGGGATCATTGGTTTCTGCTTTATCAGGTTCATTGGGTATTGACCTGGGTGGCATGTCTGGATCAAATAGCATGTTAGCAGGTGATAATGTACTTGAATTATTAAGAAGTAATTCCTTGATTAAAAAAACGCTACTTACTAAGTTTGATACTAGCGGAGTAAATACACTTGCAGATGTATATGCCGAGGTTTATGGCTGGAAAGTTAACTGGAAAAACAATAGCGCAATAAATAAAGACATTCATTTTAATATCATGCCATTAACGCGCTTGGAAGACAGCTTACTACAAGTAATGGTGGAACGAATAAAGTTAAAAGAAATCTCAGTTGCAAAGCCAGATAAAAAATTGGGATTTTTTGAATTACAATTTAGCTCTAGAAATGAAGCATTGAGTAAATTGTTTTGCGTTAATCTTATCAATGAAGCAACAGCATTTTATATTAATACAAAAACAGGCAGGCTGAGAAAAAATATAGAACGCTTACAATTAAGGGCGGATAGCCTTGGTGTTTTACTCAATCGAAAAACATTGTCTGCCGCAGAAGCTAGCGCTCAAACATTAGATGTAAATCTTGCTTATGCAGCCCCTTCTGTCAATGCTGAAATTTCATCGCGTGATAAATTCATGCAAAGCACTGTATACGCTGAGATTGTAAAAAATTTAGAACTAAGTAAAACAGCCTTAGCGCAAGAATCACCAACAGTACAACTTTTAGATACCCCAGAATTTCCATTGAAAAAGAATAAACTATCAAAATTCAAATACGCTTTGATGGGTTTTATGGGAGGATTTTTCATTCTAGGATTTATCATTTTTTATCAAGCTGATCTGTCAAAAAATAAATAATTGCGTTTAACCTTTGGGGTATATACAATATGTATAATAAAAATAAAATAAAGCACCCCTCCTATTTATTTATAGCTATTGCTATTCTGTTTTTTAGTAAGTTAAATGCACAAAGTTTGAGTTTAGAAAAAGACTTTTTAACTGACTATTTACGCAACCAACAATTAATTGGTGTTAAATCGGATTCAAACAAATTAGCCGATGCTTATTCCTTTACCATTAGGCCCTTAACACTTAATAATGATATTGAAAAACTATACAATACCAAGCCCTATAAAAAGGGGATTTTCATTCTGCCAATAGTATTGAATAGCACTTTTAATTCTCATCATCCTGTTGGACAAAACCTTGGTGCAATGCTTCCCACCACAAGCCCACAGATATATTTATCTTCAGGCATCTATTTTAAAAACAAACGTTGGGAGTTACAGTTTCAACCTGAAATTATTTATTCCAATAACCACCCTTTTGAAACTTTTAAACATGATAATTATGACCCAATTTGGTGGTCGTATTATAAATGGTTAAATAATATTGACGCGCCAGAACAATTTGGCACAAAACCCATTCTAAAAGCATTTCCTGGGCAATCCAAAATTCAATATAATTTTTATAAGGATATATCAGTTGGTATTTCTACGCAAAATATTTGGTGGGGCCCCGGGATTAAGAATAGCCTTTTAATGTCTAATAATGCAGCAGGCTTTTTACATCTTTCATTACAAACCAATAAGCCAATTATTACAAAATGGGGTGCAATTGAAGCGCAAATGGTTTTCGGAAAATTGGATAACTCTGGAATATTTCCACCAGATACCAATCGTGTAATGAATGCAGTAAGATTATATACAACTAAACCTACCGATTGGCGTTATTTTACTGGATACACATTTAGTTTTCAACCTAAATGGGTGCCTGGTTTATTTTTGGGTGCAAGCAAAAGCACTTCAATTTATAATAATAATATAAGTGGGCCATTAGATTTGCTTCCATTCGCCGGTTTACTTGTTTCTAATGCCGAAAAGGCGAATTTGAAAGCAAGTTATGGAAGTGTTTTTTTTAGATATGTTTTAAAAGAAGCCCGCGCCGAAGTATATGCTGAATATGGCCGAAATGATAGAGGCGCAAGTATCGTAAACCTAATTACTGATAAAAATTATAATCGTGGGTATATTGTTGGTTTTAGAAAAATAACAAATGCCAATAGGCACAATGTCAGATTTGAAGTGTCTACTGAATTTACTAATTTACAAGCCACCAATGCACAAGAAATTTACACAGCCAGAAGTTGGTATATAAATAACAACGTAAGACAAGGTTACACACAGCAAGGTAAATTACTAGGGGCTGGTATTGGCCCTGGCAGCAAGAGCCAATCGATTGATGTTAGTATTTTGAAGAGAAAAACGAAAATTGGTGTAACACTTGAGCGTATTGATCATAACAATGATTTTTATTATAACGCTTATTACCCAATCAGATATTGGAAAAAACATTGGGTGGATATGGGCGCGATGTATCATGCATATTTTGAATTAAAAAAACAATTATTTGTGAAAGCGCAGTTTGGAATTACAAGATCTCTGAATTACAAGTGGTGGGAAATACCATTAGTGGATCCCGTATTACCTGGCAAAGGTTACGATCCAATTAATTTACACGGAAACTTAACGCTGGTATACCATTGGTAATTATCCATAAAATATTGAATGATATCAATATTTTTAAAATTGAGGTTGCATTGAAGATGTCAAATTTGAAACAAAAAATTGCTGAATTAGAAAAATTGATGCTGAAATAAAAGTTGAACTAATCGCTTAGTTAATGTATAAAATGAAAATAAAAGGAAGAAATAAATATTGTCTATTATTTTTTGTGGTTGTATTTTTTATCTTAGGTTCATCGCCAATGATAAAAGCGCAAACCATACCTGTGGGCATGACCTCTGTTGATGAATTATTACGTGATTTACAATTACAAGGTAAAATTAGTATTGACCATTCTTTAACTACTCGCCCTTTTTATACATCTAAGAAATTTCGTACTGATTCTTTATTATGTTTAATAGATTCTACCTATAATTTTTCAGCTACTATTTATTCTAATAAAAAAAATACTTGGGTGGAAGCACTTCCTGTATCTGCTAATTTCAGGTACAATTCACATAGTCCATTTGGAACAAACCATCCAGGATTTATGGATGCAAAAGGATTACAATCCTATATTACTGGTGGTATTTTTGCAAAATGGGGCATACTTAGTATGCAGCTTAAGCCAGAATTCGTAAATGCCGAAAATCCTAATTTTGAAAAAGGGAATGGTTACGGTGCGGACACTAAACCAAATTATAGCCGTGCTTTTTTAGGTCAATCAAGCGTCCGCATATCGGCTGGCGGAATTTCAGTTGGAGTCTCCAATGAAAACTTATGGTGGGGCCCAGGAATTCAAAACGCACTAATAATGAGTAATAATGTTCCTGGATTTAATCATCTAGTTTTGAATACAACCAAGCCACTAAAAACGCCTATTGGTAATTTTGAGTTTAGTTTAATTGCAGGAAAACTTATTGAAGACACTTCAGTACTCTTAGAAGTAAAGGACCTTACTACTTTTTACTACGCACAAGGTAATTATGCTGGCAATCCGGCAAACCGGAACTTAGATACCGGTGATTGGCGTTATTTAAACGCTTTTCACGCAAGTTTTACGCCTAAATGGATTCCTGGCCTGTATTTAGGGTTTAACAGAGTGGGTTATGTTTATAATACCTATACGGGTAATCGTAATAATTTTATTTATGATTACCTCCCTGTTTTTGCCGGTTTTTTTAGAAGCACTAGTAATTATTATACAGTAACCGGCAGTAGTACAAGAATAAAACAGCTTATTTCAGTCACTGGACGCTACGTTTTTAAAGAAGCACATGCAGAATTATATGCGGAATATGGATCCAACGACAACACTTATAATTTGCGTGATTTTATAATGAGTCCAAATCATGGTTCAGTTTCTACAGTAGGATTTAAAAAAATGGTGCCAATTGTTAATAATAAATGGCTTGATATACAAATGGAATTTACGCAGTTAGCCATGTCGGTTGACTATGTGGTAAGAGGAACAGGAAATACATACGAGTACCAAGGTAGTTATACTAACCAAAGTAGAGTGATTGGTGCTGGAATTGGCAATGGCAGTAACATGCAAACACTTCATTTGACAATGAAGCAAGGTTTTAATAAACATGGTATTACTTTACAAAGGTTAGTACACGATGCTTTACGAGAGCCGAATTTAAGTAATCATGAGCGCTGGATTGATTTTGCTATTGGTGCTCAATATCAAAAACGTTTCAAACAATTCTTAGTAAATGGACATGCGCAATATGTAAACGCAAGTAATTATGGCTGGATGCCGAAACAGAATCGCACTAATATTTATGCCTATGGTGGCGTGACTTACTTTTTCAACTGGCTGAAAAAATAATTAATACATCTTGATTAGTTATGATTAGCTATTTTGTAGGCAGTAAACGATTTAGTTAAACCTAGTATTTTTTCTTTATAAATTTTTGCATCTTTGAAAAATGCTGCAAACTCTTTTCTCGATAATAATTTGACTTCTTTCACTAAATTTATAGCTGCTTCTTTGTTGTTTGCTTTATTTATATTCCCCAAAGTAAAATGCTGCGTTAAAAAAACCTTTAAGTTGAAAGGTAAAAAATGGAAAAAGGGAAATAACCAATGGGGTTCAATTGGAAAATACTTATTCGGCGTCTGAATAAAATAACTTTTGCCTACCCTTGCTACTTCATTGGCCATTTTTTGCTGCTGTCCATATGTAAAAAGATGTTCAATCACCGAATTGGAAAAGACGATATCAAAACTTTGATCACTTATGCCAGTTAAATTGCAGGCATCGCCTACAATACTGCTAAACCCTGGCTTACTCGCCTCATTTTTATAGAGGTTTAATAATACGATTTCAGTATTGGGACGCAATACCATTCCCATATTTAACCAATATTGCTGGGTACCTCCTATATCCAGTATCCTTAACGGCTTACTATTAGGAGCTGCTTGGTTCATAAAATTGATAAAAAACCCAAACCTCCGCTTTCTGAAATAATTTGATACTGCTTCCTTCATGTATTGCAATTTACAAAGGTTATCACTGTTAAAAAAATGCACTTAATAATTCATATTTATGAATGCATTAAATTAAATTTGTACTAGTTAAGTTATATCTAATTTATGAAAAAAGTTATTGTTTTAGGCGGAGGCGGTTTCATAGGGGGACATTTGGCCAAAAAGCTTAAAAATAACGGCTTTTTTGTGCGTATTGCCGATATTAAACAACACGAATACCTAGACCAAGACGACATTTGTCATGAATTTATTGAATGTGATTTGGCCGACCCTATTGCTGTGGAAAATGTAATTTTTGAAGATTGCTACGAGCTATACCAATTAGCTGCAGATATGGGTGGGGCTGGTTATATATTTACTGGTCTCAATGATGCCAATGTAATGAGTAATTCTGCATCAATCAATTTAAATGTTGCTAAAGAATCAGTAAAGAAAAAGGTGCAAAAGGTTTTTTATTCTTCATCTGCGTGTATTTATCCTGAACATAATCAAATTGACGCAACAAATCCAAATTGCGAAGAATCTTCTGCATACCCGGCCAATCCTGATTCTGAATATGGTTGGGAAAAATTATTTAGCGAGCGATTGTTTTTAGCATATCATCGTAATTATAATTTAAATGTTCGTATTGCACGTTTTCATAACGTGTTTGGTCCTTATGGTACTTGGAATGGGGGGAAAGAAAAAGCACCAGCTGCTATGGCGCGAAAAGCCGCCGAAACCCCAGATGGTGGTAAATTTGAGGTTTGGGGTGATGGCCAACAAACACGAAGTTTTTTATATATAGATGATTGCTTAGAAGCTGTAGAGCGTTTTATGAAAAGTGAATTTAATGGCCCTTTAAATATTGGTTCTGAGGAAATGGTTACTATTAACCAACTAGCTCAAATGGCTATTAATATTTCTGGAAAAAATATTTTCATTCACAATATTGATGGTCAAGAATTTATAGATAAATATGGTTTTAAATGTCCCTTGGGCGTACGCGGCCGGAGGTCAGACAATAAATTGTACCGAACCACGATTGGATGGGAAGTGAGTGAACCTTTGATCATAGGGATGCAAAAAACATATAGCTGGATCGATGAGCAGGTGATTAAAGGGCTATAATACAACAAAACCAATCTTCATTTTATTAACACAGTACATCATCATATTTCCACAGTCAATATTTTAGGAATTGAAATGTATGTTGGCAATTGTAATGAATTTGCTAATACACTAATTGAAACCATTAATAACAAACAGGCAAGCAACTATTTAGTCAGTGCAACAAGTGTTCATGGTATTGTTTATGCTAATAAAAATTTAATATTTAAAAATACACTTAACAATTTTTACTGTAATCTTCCAGATGGTATGCCTTTAACTTGGATTGGACATCTAAAAGGACAAAAACAAATGACGAGATGTACAGGGTTAGATACTTTTCAAACAGTGATGTCTAGAAGTGCTAATGATGAAATTAACCATTTTTTTTGTGGGGGGAAGGAAGGGATTGCAATTGAACTCCAAAACGCATCGGCTATAAAACTAGGAAATTCAAATGTAGTTGGAACATTTAGTCCCCCATTTAGAGAAATGACACAAGAGGAATTCAAAAATTTAGGAACACTGATTAATTCCAGTGGTGCAAACCTCGTATGGATTGGACTAAGTACGCCAAAACAGGAAATATTCGCAATGGAATTATCAAAATATATAAATGTAAACTATATAATAACTGTTGGTGCCGTATTTGATTTTTTTACAAATAATTTACAACGGGCCCCTCAATGGATTCAAAAAATTGGTTTAGAGTGGTTATACCGTTTATGTAAAGAACCTAGAAGATTATTTAAACGTTATGCAGAAATTGTACCTATGTTTATATGGTTGAATTTAAAATCAATTTTTAAATAACTTTTATATGCAATCAAATGTAGGAGCTCCCTTTTATAGCGATTTTAAAGTTGATGAAAATCTTGAATGGCAAATGTCAAGGGCCGAAAAATACTGTTTAATAAACATACTAGAACATATTCGTCCAAACGTTGCAATTGAAATTGGCACATATAAAGGAGGCAGTTTACAGGTATTAAATAAACTTGCGCAACACGTTTATTCTATTGATATAAGTAGCGCACCCGAAATGTTTTTAGCTAGTAAATTTCCAAAAGTTAATTTTCGAATTGGAGAAAGTCATACTACAATTAGAAATGTTTTTCAAGAAATTGAACAAGTTGGCTTAACACTTGATTTCATTCTGGTAGATGGTGATCATACTACAAAAGCAGTAAGACAGGACTTGGAAGCAATTCTTTCTTACCCACACAAACATCCAATTACAATTATTCTACACGACAGCTTTAACCCTCAGTCAAGAAAAGGTATCAAATCTGTTAATTATATGAATTATCCTAGTGTTTCATATGTTGAACTGGATTATATAACAGGTTCATTTTGGCACAATAACTCCTACCGTGAAATGTGGGGCGGTTTTGCTATGATAAAAATTGACCCATTAAATACAATGCCATTGCAATTCATGGCTTCACAAGAAAATCTATTTCGTAGGGCATATTGGAGCTCAATACATATAATCAAGGACCCATTTCATTTTTTGGTTCCTATCAAACAGGCCATCTTTCGTAAACTTGGTATAAAACAAAGGATTGATATTTATGAAGAGTTTTAATAAATATTAAGCTTTAAAATTATAGTAGCTACTTATAAATTAAAACGTACGGTACCATTTTTCCTGAATAAAAGTTTCTATCATTTTTATTTAAATAAGGTGGATTATGATCACCAATGATCAAAACTTTCTGCCATTTATTAGTATCCAAATTTTGTAAGATTATCGTAAGTAAGTTTTTTATATATTTTAATTGGTTTTTAGCTTCTTCCGATAATGATAATGTATTGAAATTTAAATTTTGAGTAGGATAATTATCATTGACAATCTTTTTAAATGGGAGGTGAGAATTCTCAGTTAAAAAATAGCTGAATGACTTTTTATTTTTGTTTTGAATTTTAAGTTGCATAAAATTAAACATATCAACATCTGTAATAGATGCAAATGGTCCATCATCATCTATTATTATTTTTTTATTTAAATTCTCTTTTACATAGTTTTCTTTAAAATATTCATTTTTAATGCCGATGTTTTTCCACCAAACTGACCTATTAAACATATTTTCACTATAATAGTGAAACCCATACGTAGTATATCCTTGTTTATTCTTATAATCAAAAATGGATTTGATACTATTGGTATCGGAACGATTATGTAAAAAATATTTATAATTTCCTTTTAAGCTTAATAACTCCTTCAATTCGCCTGATGCAGTAGATCCAGAAAAATTGGTTTTACCCCATTTAAAAAAATATTTTTTATTATTGATATGCAAGTTGATATTTGACTGAAGCGCTTCCTGAATAATAGAATCATTTATCAAACCCCAAGATTCAACTAAAATTAATAATTGATTACCAGTTGAATCGTTTTTAAACGACTCGAATGTAATTGAAGGACTTTTATAATTAACAACCTTAACCGGATTTTTATATAATTGTGTAATCTGATCAAAATAATTTTTTAATAAAAGACTTGAGATATTTTTTTGTGTAATTTTTCTTAGATCATTTGTCTCAACCAATTTACTTGACCCATTACACACATCTAAGATGATGACAATAAAATAAAATATAATAATATACTTTATAAAAATACTTTTATTCGGTTGTATCTTTTTTTTTAAATATTTAAAAATATAGAACGTTAATATAAAATATAAGGATACTGAAAATAAAATTAAGTAATGTTGAAAATTAAATTTAAAGAGAAATATAAATTTTAAACTTGAAAGTAATTCACTAATATCAAATAAATATATATTTGAAATAATATCAAAAATATCAAGTATAAATATGAGGCAAAATAGGAAATAGGCAAAGCTTAAATTTCTAAAATAAATTATTGCAAATAATACTACTATGTATTCATAATAAAATATAGACCTTGGTAAATAAACGAAATAATCTAAGGCTGCTAAAAAATTTATAAATATAATAAGAGATAAAAAATATAGTAACTCTTTTATATTTATCTTTGTTGTTATTTTCACAATACGGTTAGGTTAATGATTATAAGTATCTAAATAATTAACAATTAATACCTTTGATTAAATGTTAAATATATAATTTTAATACTATATCAGTTATACGTACCCTGAAAATAATGAAAATTTTATTGCGAATACAAGT
>Ga0114967_10003386_pt1 | contig 13100 bp, 24 predicted proteins | sample M_130628_MF_Meta_FD_92639 | JGI IMG/M metagenome (GOLD analysis project Ga0114967, IMG submission 92639) | Freshwater microbial communities from Lake Montjoie, Canada to study carbon cycling - M_130628_MF_MetaG | ecosystem: Environmental > Aquatic > Freshwater > Lake | place: Lake Montjoie... | reverse complement strand
GGTGAACACCCTTAACATCGACAAGAAAAAATAAAAACTTGCTTAATATTTCTTAAGAAACTTGGTAGTTTGGGAAGACTTTAACGACGATTTGGTAAGATGGATAAACTTTTACAGCTGTTGGAAAAAATTCTGGAAAAAATTGGCAAAGACACCTTGCTTTGTGTGACCACACAGACGATATTGAGAATGTCAGGCCAAAACGACCTGACAACAAACAACCCCAAGATGGGAGTCCTGAGAATGAACGCTGACCTGACCGACAGACTGACCAATGATGTGCGAAAAATTTCCGAGCTTCTTTGGTCCCTTGAAGGTGAAGACTACGAATACGACCTTGATGGGTTCAAGCGTGCGCTGGATGGTTGCGATAAGGTGTGGTTGATTCTGAACTACACCCGCAATGTCTGGCTAGTTGCAGACTACAGCTACAAAGGAAAGGAGATTTGCAGCTACGCTTGGAAACTCTTGGATCGTTACCTGTCAAGGCTGTCAGGCAGAATAAATGGCCGCAGCCCCATCCTGAAACTGCGTGGGGCCACAGGCAACCGATACCGCACCCTTCGTGAGTCTTTAAGGGTGCTGGAGTTCCAATTCCACCAAGATGAGTGTGAGCGCCTTGGTTCCAAGGTTGACACCCTGACAGGGGCAGGCAACCTGTAAGCAGGCTGGGAAAGCAGGCATCCGAAAGGGTGCCTGTGGCTCCCAAAAATAATTTTAAAAAGACCCCTTGCGCTGTGTGACCACACCTGTTCTAATGAACCCTGTTGATTCAACCGAAACCCAAGATGGGAGACGACGATGAAAAGCAGCTACCTGTACCGTGACATTGCCGACGATGCGACACGCACTTTCAATCTGGTCACGCATGTGCGCTATTTGATCCTCGACAACGAGGGGAAGCATTACACTGACCCTTCCGTGGATGTGGCAGGATATTTGATTGACGCTGAGATCGACGACACGCTGGAAAACATCGCTCTGGTTCGCACCCTTGGCGACTGACACACTGACGAGGCTGGAAGGCCGAAACCGCACCATGTGGTGTGGTCTGTGTCTCAAAAAACAACCCACGATGGGAGTCTCAAATGTTCATTAGCACCAAGATTTCGAGCGTACAGTTGACCACACCCCTGCACAGGTCTTCAGGGTGGCTACCCGTTTTTGCAGTCAATGTGGCAAATTCAACGACCTACCATTACCCATGCCCTTGGAACAAATTTGATGCCCGCAGCTTGCTGCTTCGTGCGCTTTCAGACTACATAAAGAAACACGAACTTTTTGAGGACTATACTGTCCGAGGTGGGCTCTGCTGGAATAACAATGGTGACGCTATTGTGTGGGAAGTTGAAAATGCGCTTAAAGAGGTCTAAAATTGCTGAAGGTTAAGCCACCCCGCTGTGGGGTGGCTTGTGGTTGGAAGTATGCACCCAAGATGGGAGTTTATCATGTCCGAAGTAAGCACCGTTCACCCGTTTGAAGTTGCAGGGCTTGGTCTTGCCCCTTTCCGTTGCACAGGGCACAGCTATGAAGTTGGACCCCGTAAGCTGGCCGATGGCACCGAGGTTGGCTCTGCTGGTCAGCCTATGGGCTGTTGTGACTACTGTGGCCAAGGCATTGCCAACATTTACCACATTAAGTCTGCCGATGGTAGAAGATTCGCCGTTGGCTGTGACTGCGTGTTAAAGCTTGGGCGTGCCGATAACATCTTGACCGCACAGGTCAGGCGCCTGAAGAACCAGCTGGCCGCTAAGGCCCGTGAGTCCAAGAGACTTGCAAGGCGAGAACAGCGTGAGGCTGCGATTCAGGCAGACCTTCAGGCCCAGCGTTCCGCCAATGGTGGACTAACCAACTACGAATTGAAGAAAAAGCGTGAGGCCGAAGCTCAGGCTGCAACCGCAGCCGCTGCCGCCGCCGATAACCTGTGGATTCTGGAGCGCCTGCCCGTGACCTCTGGCTCACCGTTCATTCAAGACATGATTGCCAGATTGAAGACCAATCCGCTCTCAAATTTCTCCGAAAGGCAGCTACAGGTGCTTGGCGAGGTGTGGGCGAAAACATGGGGGCGCTTGGGCAGTCAGGCGTGCGAAGAGGCTGCTTACGAATTTGAGGCCCGTGTGTGGCCTGACAGGGCCTGAAAAAAATCTCAAAAAAGACCCCTTGCGCTGTGTGACCACACCTGTTCTAATGAGGGTGTCAGTTCAGTTCTGACCTGACACCGAAACCCAAGATGGGAGTTTACGACGATGATCAAGCTTGTGAATGGTGCCAAAGTTATTGGCTGCGTTTTGGACCTCATTGACGACAACCAAGCCTGTGTGCTGTGCCTGCATCGTGGTGAGTTTGTCATCTGGTCCGCCCACCTACCAGCCGATGGGCACACCAATGGTCACTGGTACTGCACTGGTGGCAGCTATTGCGAATCACTGGAGCAGGCCCGCAAGGTTTTTTTTGATCGATCTGATTGGTACTTGTCACGCCGCAGTGGCTTTTTCCCCACCCTCACGAACTAACAAGCCCGCCCCCTAACCCCACCCGTGACAGGGGTGGGGCGTGGGGGCTGGCTTGTGCTTGCCCGTGTTACCAACGATTGGAGTTTACGACTATGCATGTCTCAATTACGACAAAATACCTGAGCCCCACCGAGAGCCGTGGCACACGCATCAGCGTCAAGGTCCATGGCAAGACTTGGGCAACCAGTGGCCCTTCAAGGCGCTGCGCTCAAATCATACCTTACAGGTATGAATTGAGCATCGACCAAAATCACCAATCCGCCGCCCTGCGTGTGTTGGGGAATGTGCTGGGGCACCGTGATTTGAAAATTACCACCACTGAGGGTGACAAATCTGGTGAGCGCATTCATTTCTGTGTGACTGGCAAATTTACACCCATCGATGGTGCAAAATACTCCGAGTTTTGGAATGGTTACTCTGACGATGTGAGCGCTGACCATCAGGTGTGCAGTCAGCAAAAATGGCTGGACAGCTTCAACCAAAAGCACATTGAACTAGGCACCCAGTTGCGCCCGCTCAGCTGACACCAAGGATTGGAGGGTTTGAAGATGAAAGTTGTAGACTTTTTACAGGGCTATTGCTTGAGGGCTGACTGGGCAGAGCATGTGGCTCTGAACCCAGAGTCAAGGACAAGGATTGTGGATTGGCATGGGTGCATGTTTGAGCGCACAGGCTCGACTGTCACCGTGTCAGGCTACCGAATCAATTTGACACTCAGCTTGTCCAAATTTGATTCTGAATGGGTGATCCACGATGGGTGGAATGACACCATACCATTGTCGCCGTCCGTCAGGGAGCAACACGCAAAATGGATGGTGTTGAATAAGAACTTCAGCAAGGAGGATATTCTCAGGGACACAGGTGTCCAAGTCTAATTAACACCAACGATTGGAGGTTATTGACCATGAACGCAGAATATGAGATTCAAATCGACCTTGGCCTGCGTGGGCAGTGCTACCAGCGATTCGAGACATTCGAGGGCGCAATTGCATACGCAAGGGCGTGGGGCAGGTCATTCAGGAACGCTGATGGTGGCACCGTGCGTGTACAGGTTGGCCTCGCATCGTTCGATAGCTGGTCTTTTGATGACGATGTCGCCGTGGAGGGAAACCCATGAAATACGCACAAGCCTACGCCGAATTCAACGCCGCAAACCCACACGACCTTGCACCCAGCAGGTTCACAGCGTCCGATGGCAGCGTTTGGGGGCACCAGATGGTTTACGACGACGATGGTAACCTGATTGAAGAGTTCTGGATGGTGTCTAAACCAAAGAGGAGTTCTAAAGGTGGAAAATAACTACATTGTGTTTCGCAGGTCTGCGACCTGTTTCGCATCTTTTGCAAGCGCAAACAAAACCATCGTCTGCAAGGGACTCACCCGTGAGGAGGCCAGACGCATGTGTTCCGAGTTCAACGACAACCGCACCCCAGCACAGATTCGCAGGGGCACCAAGTTGGAATTTATTGCAAGGGGTGATTTCTGATGAAACTTTCAAATGCACAATTGACATTCCTTAAGTATTTAAAAGACCACAACCACCCACATGAGAGTCCGTCATACTGGCGTGGCAGGCTGAAGGTGCATGACGACCTTCGACACACGAGAGCGCAGTCTCACAAGGTCGATGAGCGCACCGTGCTGCGCCTGTGGTCGATGGGGCTGGTTGAATTTTCCAATCACTCATGGCAGGAGGATTATCCGTATTTCAAATCGTTTTTGCGTGCCAACGTACATCTGACCCCCAAGGGTCTAGACGCATGGCTGGAAGGCTGCGAACACCAACCAGAATACCGCAGCCTGTAGCGCAGGCATTCCCCTGACCCCCTGTGGTGACAGCACAGGGGAGATGGGGCCTGCCTGCGTCAGGATGGGCCTGTGGGCCGTTTTGGCCGTCGTGGGTGGGGCTTTGGCCGCTTTTGGGGCCAGACCCCGCCAGAACGCAAATTTAGGGGCATTCCATGGATGTGTCGAAGCTTAAGATTTCTACAGGAAGGCTCAGGGATGTGAAAACATACCCGCCAGAGGTGCAAGAGCGCTGCATAGCTATCTGCAATTGGGCACCCCGCTGGAAGCGCCGATGGTATCGCAGCCTAGCGCCAAAAAAATCGATGGGGGACCATTACAATTGGACCACCTACGCCGAGGCTTTCGAGCGTGAGGTTCTAGCCAAACTAGACCCTAAGCAGCTGGCAAATGGCCTTGGTGATGGCGCTGTGCTGATTTGCTACGAAGAGGCTGGTGCCGCCTGCCACCGCAGGCTGGTGGCCGAATGGCTAGAAAATCACCTTGGAATTGAAGTTCCAGAGTATGGATACCCAAGAGGGTGCTTATTCCCGTTTGTGGAATCGCCTGACGACAAGTACCCCTTGGAGAGCAGCCCGTGGGCATGGGAGTGCTATCACTGCGACAATGAGGAGAGTATTCGACTGGAGCAGAAGGTTGGCAAGTGTTCCAGCTGTGGTGAATCCTTCAAAGTAGTTTGGGAGTAGTAAAATGATCGAATCTAATGCGAAAAAAGGTTCTGGCTGGCTTGGCATGAGCCGTAAAACTGGCGACAGGGTCACGCTGTCTTTCGAGCGTGATGGCCAGTGGGTGGTGATCAAGGTTGACTTCAATTTCATCGACCGAAACGAAGTCAGGCTGGCAATCAACGCTCCACGCAGCGTGCGTGTGGCAAGAGTGGACAGAAAGGATATTGACACCAATGGGATCTGAAATACTGTCATACAACGACCGAGCAGGCACAACGCATTACCTACCACTAGAGGTGTGTTTTGCAGAGTGTCACGCCTGTGGCATTGCCTGTGCCACCAATGTCAAGGGCCTGCCCCGTATTGCATGGTCATTGGCTGAACTGGCAGGGTATGTGCCCTGTGACAGGGTGCAGGGCCACAAGCGCCCGATATGCCGCAAATGCAACCGCCAGAAGGCCAAGCAGAAGTTTAAGTAATAGGAGACATGCAATGGGCGAAGTTATTGTTTCGATTAAGCCTCCGAAGTCAGGCCGTGGGTTCTGGTGGTCTGTGAAGTACCTTGACCGTCACAGGCTGGGTCATGAGCAGACGCTTGAAAAGGCACAGGCTAAGGCTGAATTTCACGCCAAGCACATCACAGACGATGGTGCCAGCGTGAGTCCACTGACCGTAGCCAATGCCATGGCACCGCTACGCAAGGTCAGCAGGGGCCTGTTCGGTGAAGGGTTGTGTTCGACCTGCAAGGCGCTCCAGCCCGCAACCATTCATGGTGAATGCCTGACCTGTCACCGTTTATCAAATGAAGACAGGTAAGCCGTGAGGGATTCTTTCACCACCCATGTGATCGTCCGATCCGACAAGGCTGCGGCTTCACGCAGCCGGTTGAACAGGTCCGTCGGAAGGTGGGCGACGATCCGTGGGCTGGTGTGCCGGTCAATGTTTTTTGGCTTTGGCTTGGCTTTCATACTGTTCTCCTGCATCCATCCTAAACAGGGCCGGTGTGGACATCAATGGGTATGTGTTGACACACAGGGGTTGGTGTCGTAGAATCAAAACAGCCGGGAGTTCCGGCGACAACTACGACGATTTATCACAAGGCGAACACTACGATGTTGAATTTCAAGAAGGCTCAAAAATCACGGTCAAGGCTGCGCTTGGCGCTGATTGGCCCGTCCGGTTCTGGCAAGACCTACAGCGCCTTGGCCATCGCCACAGGGCTGGGAGGCAAGATTGCGGTGATCGACACCGAGCATGGCAGCGCCAGCAAATACGCCGATCTGTTTGAGTTCGATGTGCTGGAACTCGACACCTTCAGCCCTGAAACCTATGTGAAGGCGATTCATGCCGCAGTTGCCGCCGGTTACAAAACCGTGGTGATCGACAGCCTGTCTCACGCATGGTCAGGCAAAGATGGTGCGCTGGAGCAGGTGGACAAAGCCGCAGCCGCAATGCGAACCGCCAACACCTTCGGTGCATGGCGCAATGTCACCCCCCTGCACAACCAGCTGATTGATGCCATCGTGGGTGCCGGTTGCCATGTGATTGCCACCATGCGGTCAAAGACCGAGTATGTGCAAGAAAAGGACGAGCGCACAGGCAAGACCAGCATCAAAAAGGTTGGCCTTGCTGCGGTTCAGCGTGATGGCATGGAATACGAGTTCGATTTGGTGGGCGATGTGAACCTTGACCATCAGGTGGTGTTTTCAAAGAGCAGGATTCCGAGCCTTGACGGTGCGGTGGTGACCAAGCCGGGTGCCGGTCTGGCCAAGCAACTGCTTGGATGGCTGGACGGTGTTGTGCCTGAAGCAGCAGTGCCTGAGCCGCAGGCAGAGGTGCCGGTTGCTGTTGACCCCATCACGCCTCAGCAAATCAAGCAGGTTCAAATTCTGCTCAAGGAGTTGGGTGGAATCACTGACGAATTGAAAGCGCACATCTACACCCAGTACGGTGTGCAATCGTCCAAGGAGCTTGACAAAAACAGCGGTAGCCTGCTGATTGAAGACCTTCGCCAGCGTGTAGCCCAAAAGTCACAGTCCTGACCGTAGACGACTGCTGGCTGGTGCCAGCGTGCGAGGGTTCGATTCCCTGCGGTCGTCATGCCAGACCTCTACATCTGGCCTTTTTGTGGTTTTTCAAAATCTGTTTTTGGAGCATCCTATGTCTGATCGAACTTGGACGGTTGAACAAAGCGCCATTTTCAGCGCCATTGCCGACACGCAGGACAATCTGACCATCAATGCGGTGGCCGGAGCAGGCAAAACGACGACAGCCGTGGAAGGCGCACGCCTTGCAGGTGAGGATGTGGGCTTCGCAGCCTTCAACACTCACATCGTCGGTGAACTGAAAACCAAGCTGCCTGAGACAGCGACAGCCGCCACCATGCATTCGTATGGTCTACGCCTGCTTGGCAGTCGGTTTGGTTCCACGGTGCAGGAACACAAGGCCCGCAATGCTTTGATCCGGTTGCGCCCAAGCTGGCATTTTGCCAGCCGCAAGTCTGGAAGGCTTTGCCTTGAAGACAAATACAATTCGGTACTGGACATCGTCAGCATGATGAAACAGCAGGGTTTCAACGAGGAAACCACATCCGAAATTATTGATGCGGAGGCGCTCAGGCAGGGGATTGAATTGCCTGATGGCAAGATTGGCGAGTCGATCCGGTTGGCAGCGGTGGAGTTATACACCGACACCATCAACGACACAGATGGGGTGGATTTCGATGACATGATCGCCATGCCGATCCGGCACGGTCTTTTGACCTTACCGATCTACAAGACCATGATGATTGACGAGGCGCAGGACCTCAACCCGGCGCAGCAACAACTTGCGCTTGCGCTGGCCGAGCGAAAGATTATTATCGGTGACCCAAGGCAAGCCATCATGGCCTTTGCCGGTGCTGATTCAAATTCTTTCCACAGGCTGCGTGATGGTCTTGGTGCCACAGAGTTCCCCCTGTCGGTGTGCTGGAGGTGCCCCGGTTCCCACCTTGCACTGGCTCAAAAACTGGTGCCCAAAATTATGCCGTCTGCGAGTGCCATCGACGGTGATGTTGGTGAGAAAACCCAATTGCAGCTAATCCATTACGCAAAGCCCGGTGATATGGTGATCTGCCGCAACAACGCACCATTGATCAGCCTTGCTTACAAGATGATTGCCGCAGGCAAACCAGCCTATGTGCGTGGACGCAAGATCGGTGAGGGTATCCAGCTTTTGGTGCGAAAGCTACGGCCCAAGACGCTGATGGACCTGTCGGCCAAGGTTGACCAGTGGAGAGCGCAACAGGTTGAAATCGCCAAGGAAAAGACCCCGCACGATTCCAATGCCGGTCAGCAGTTTGAAGACCGTGCGGACTGCGTCATGACTTTGATTCAGGTGAGCCGTGACCTTGAACATTTAAAAACACAGTGTGCCAGCCTGTTTGCCGACACGAATGGCGGTAGGATCACCCTGTCGTCAATCCATCGGTCCAAGGGCCTTGAGGCCGACACCGTGTGGTTTTACGAGCCCGGCTTGTGCCCATCAAGCCCGGACTTCCAAGAATTGAACCTGCTTTATGTCGCACTAACCCGTGCGAAGAAAAGCCTCTGGTTCGTCGATCATTCCGTTCGCCGTCTTCACGGTTATTCGGAGTGGGTCAGCAAGGTTGCAGCCGGTCGTGGCCGCAAACAGTTGGCCAGTTTTGTTTGAGTGTTTTTTCATCACGAAAGGCGATACTACGATGTCTAGTGAATTTTCAAACGATTTTTCCTCATTCGACAACACCTACAACCCGGAGTCAACTACCCGGTTTGTGAACCTCAACGACCTGCCGCAGGGCGAGTACGAGTTCCTGATTGAGGAGGCGAAGCTGGACCGGATTCCTTCCACCGGCGAGGCCATCGTGCGCTTTGGCCTGAAGATCACCAAGGGCCAGATGGTTGGTTCCAAGTTCGACCGAACTTATTTCTTCCGGTCAGAACAAAGTGCTAACTACTTCGGTTCCGATCTGGTACTGTTGGGCCTTCCAGCACAGACATGGACCGCAGCCAATGGCAAGAAGTGGTCCGTGGAGATGCCCAAGGCGGTTCCAACCCTGAGTGGCAAGGCGTTCAAGGGCAACATCAAGGTGACCAACAAGGGATACCACAACCTGAACATTTCAGGTCTGATTTTGGAGGCCCCCAAGGTTTCCATGCCTGAATCGGATGGTATGCCGTTCTGATCAATCAGAACGCATCAGAAGCAATCCTCACCCGCAGACTTAGCGGCACCGGGGTGCAAGCCCCCGGCTGCGGGATGTTTTTTTGGGTTTGGTTCATGGGGAGTTGATGCATGGAAGACGATGTGAAGCGGTGCTTGGCGTACCTCAAGCGTTTCATCGCAAAGGATCAGGTGACCGAGCTTCGTGCCTTCGGTGACAAGATTTATCTGGGATTCTTTGATGGTGAGCATCTGGAAGAGATGGCCCGTTGTGCCGTCGATCTTCAAATGAATTGCAGGGGTGTGTATTTCATCCCCAACCCGATTAACCCGGAGCTTCTGGAGCGCAGCAAGAACAAGGTGACCATCGCCAAGTCAGGCATGGGCACCACTGATGCGGACATCCTGAAGCGTGAATGGCTTCTGGTGGATGTGGACCCGGTCAGGCCAGCAGACTCAAACGCCAGTGAAGACGAGCGCAATGCTGCGTGGAATGTGGCCCTGTCCGTGTATGGGTCGATGGATGATTCGGATGTGTGCGGCCCGATTATGGGCTTTTCAGGGAATGGCTGGCACCTGTGCTACCCCATCGACATGCCAAACGATGAGGGGTCACGAACCACATGCCAGTCAATCCTGTACGGCCTGAATCAGCGATACGGCAACGACAAGGCCAAGGTTGATGTCAAGACATTCAACGCCAGCAGAATCTGGAAGCTTTACGGTACGGTTGCACGCAAGGGTGAATCGACAGACGAGCGCCCCCATCGGTCGTCATTCATTGTGCCCTACAGCGACAGCCTGTGTGTGCTGCGACCAGAAGACGACATCAAGGCCCACCGGGACGAGAACACCAAGTCATGCGCTTCCCTGATCTCCCTCTGGAAGGCCCAAGACGAGGCCAGAGCCAAGGTGGAGCGTGACTACCAAGCGGTGGACAAGGTTCGCAGGGCAATCGCCTACCTCGACAAGATTCCACCGGCAATCAGTGGTCAGAATGGCCATGGTGCCACCTACCATGTGGCCTGCATCCTGATTGAGGGCTTTGACCTCACGCATGACGAGGCACTGGAGGCGATCAAGGTTTGGAACGGCAGGTGTGTTCCACCATGGACCGAGAAGGAACTGGTTCACAAGTTCAAGGACGCTGCCAAGAATGCCACCAACCGTGGGCACCTACTGAACCAAAGTCAATCACAAAGTTCCGGTGTGCAACCGGAGCTTTCGCCTGCGGCAGAAGCGCAGGATGATGACGAGCCTGATGCCACTGCGGCTGACATCAAAGCGTCCAACATGACCACACGATGGGCGTGGAAGGGCTGGATTCAGTTGGGTGCCACCACATGCCTTGCGGCAGAGCCGGGTGTGGGCAAGACCCGGTTTTCCATGGACCTTGCACGCCGCATCTATCACGCCCTGCCATGGCCAGACGGTGAGCCTGCGACATTTGAGCCGGGGACCAAGACCCTGTGGATTCCGGCAGACGGCCAGTACGCCGAAATGTCTGATGTTCCAGAGCAGATGGGAATCCCCTTGGAAGCGGTGGTGATGAATGCCCGGAAGTCCAACCCCTTTACAGGCACCAACCTCGACAAGCCTGAGCAGTTGCGTGACCTTGAGCGCCGGATTATGCGGGTGAAGCCTGCGCTGGTGTTCATCGACACCGTGGGCATGGTGACCGACAAGGCAACCTACCGCCCGGAAGATGCCAAGCAGGTCTTCAAGCCGTTTTCCGAAATCGCCCAGCGTACCGGCGTGGGCATGGTTCTGGTCACCCACCTCTCCAAGGGTGGCGAGGCGCTTGGCAGGCGCATCGTCGGCGCAACTAGACAGGTGATAAAGCTGTGCAAGCCTGAGACGGCAGAAGAAAGCAGGAGAAGGCTGTGGGTGGATAAGACTAGCACTCTAAAGCCACCGGCCCTTGGCGTGACCATGAAAGAAGCCTGCAACGAGTACGACCAGAACCCGCCCGAATTGCTTGGGGATGGGTCTGTGGGCGGCAATAACGGCGCTACAGGCAACATGATGCCCAAAGCCACCTCATGGCTCAAAGAGATGCTGGAAAGCGGCCCTAAGCCCATTTCTCAGCTTGTAAAGGATGCAGCAGCAAACCACCGGCTACCGTCCAAGGTCTTGTTTGATGCCTTGGACAACATGGGAGCGGAGCGTTACACCGACGAAAACGACAAGCGGTGGGTTAGGATGTCTGAGTAATTCGTGGGATGTACACTTGTACGGTTTACGGTGCGTCCTAGTACGGTAGTTAAACCGTACAAGTGTACATCGCCCATCTTATCAATATGTTAAAACACACAATGTACACTTGTACGGTTTACAAATACTGTATACCCCCTGTTAAACCGTACAACCGTACAACGACCGGAGCGCATATGAGAACACGGAGGCAAACATGGGAAGCGGAAGGGCTGTACGGAGACAGGCAGCGGCAGGCGAAGGAATTGATCATCGTGTACATACTCGACAACTCGACTTGTTTGATGAGCAGATTGAGAGCGCACCTGATCGACCAAGGGTTCAGCGCACCATCGATCTACCGGGCAATACGCCATCTGGAGGAGACGAGAACAATAATTCGGAAAATCGACCCGAAGACCAAGAGGATCTTCGTGGAGAGCCTCCTTTGATTCGACACCCAGCCGAAGCGCAGTTGCATTTGCAGATCAAGGGCATTACATTCTCCCGCCAAGGGAGAGTGCTTGTCGCCTCTCCGGTCGAACTCATTGATGACTTCGACAAGGAACTGATCAGGTACTACAAGCCGGAGATATTGCTGACACTATGGTGCAACGAGGTGTTCCCCTGATGGCACAAGAAAAAAAGGTTACCTGTATTAGCTGCGGCAAGTACAAGGTCCATTTTGAGCGTGGGTGCTGTCAGGGGTGTTTTAAGCGCAGAGCGCAGGCTAAGGGGCCACATGGTGTACCAACACCGTGTGATCACTGTATTGTCGGCCAAGGTTGGACTAAGCGGCGCAGATTGTGCGACGATTGCTGGAAGGACGAAGCTGTGCGTGAATTTTATGGGGGTAAAGATGGGCTTGTTGAATCGGACAGGCTTAAAGAGGTCTCCCCACCCCAAACGCCTTGCACGGCAGAACCCGGTTCAGATGAAAAAATCAAAGTCTTGTCCGAGCGTTACGCCAACGGCGAATCCCTGCATCATCCCCAAGATAAGAAAGTCCCGTACTCCCCAGCCGGATTCGGGATGTTTATCGGAAAGGATCGGGTTATCTAGCATGACGGCGTGGACGGTGGACCTGATTGGTATGCCTCCATCGGTCAATCGAATCTGGAGGTACGCCAGATCAGGGCGTGCGTTCAAGACGGCCATTTACAATCGATGGCTCAAATTCAACACCGATCTACTCAAACTGACCTTCTCTGGAAAGCGGTTTCCGCACGACAGATGCGAGGTCATTATTGAGATTGTCGGTGGCAGCGGGTGGTCAATGTCCCGTGACATCGACAACTGCATCAAAGCTACGCTCGACTTGTTTGTCACGGCGGGCACAATTGCCGACGACAACTGCCGCATCGTCCGAAGAATAGCCATCACCTACAGCGACCCGGTCAAGAAAAAAGATCCTGCAATCTGCCGGGTAACCATCATTCCAGCTGCGTGAGGGCTTTGATGTGGAAGAGTCAAGCTATTGGTATTCCAAGGCACGCAATTGCGTGATCAAAGCCTTTTCGGCATTCGCCCAAAATCTTGCCACCAAGAAGCACACGGATGCTGTCAGGCGTGATCGTGAGTTTTCTGGGTTTGTTTATGCCCTTCGGCGTGAGTTGCTTGCATTTTCAAAGGGCATGGCAAACCACACTGAAGAGACTGAATCGGTTCTTATTACTGTTGTTGAAAGTGTTCATTTGTTTCTAGAGGGCAAATCATCGCAAAAAGAACTTGAGCAAAT
>Ga0114967_10003385_pt1 | contig 13103 bp, 7 predicted proteins | sample M_130628_MF_Meta_FD_92639 | JGI IMG/M metagenome (GOLD analysis project Ga0114967, IMG submission 92639) | Freshwater microbial communities from Lake Montjoie, Canada to study carbon cycling - M_130628_MF_MetaG | ecosystem: Environmental > Aquatic > Freshwater > Lake | place: Lake Montjoie... | reverse complement strand
TATCAATAAGCGACAATTTCTGAATTAATGCATCTAGTTCCATTCTTATTTTATTTTAAAGCTACTTTTAATATTGCTCTGCCAATAGCTTCTGCAAGCAAGGGTGGAACTGCATTACCAATTTGGTTGTATTGAGAAAGACCAATTTCATCTTCTCTTTTCTCTCTAATTAAAAGTGTTTTACTCATTAAAGTTCTCGGACCAGTAAAAATAAATGTATCAGGAAACGATTGAAGTCTAGCACCCTCCCTAGCCGTCAAGTTTCGGTCAAGTTTTGGGTGGACGAATGTTGATTGAAAAGAAGCGGTTACACACTGTGAAATATTTTTAGGGTCTAACCTTTGATTGTTCATTTTGAACCTTGGTTTTTCATCCAGTTTGGTTCCATTTCTTTGCCTTTGTCCATGTTCTGTTGGTACATCAAGCAATGAGCCACCTTGGGGAATATGCTTAAATCGTTCTATAAGCCTTTTAGTATGTCGCATTGCTACATGATTATAAATTCCATTAGAATTAATTCTCATAAGTTTCTGATAATCTGATTTAGGTTTGAAATTGTAATTGAATTTATTCGGTTCTAAATCAAATCCCTCTCCTGAATCAATTAATGGTAAGTCATCTAATGCTTCTGAAACTGTTACCCATTCTTTTTTTGTACCGTGAGTTTCAATTATTTCAGGAAATTCAATTTTTGATTCTTTCTTTATTGAAATAATGAAAACTCTTGTTCTTGACTGAGGTACCCCAAAGTTAGGAGCAAAAAGAGTATATATTTTAACATTATATTCTAACTTGTCAAAATTTTCAAGGATATGTTCAATTACACTTTGTTTAGATTTCAGTTTTCCATTCATTATGTTTTTTACATTTTCCAAAATACAAATATTTGGATTGATTACTGAAACAAACCTCAAGTAATCTTGAACTAAATTATTTCTGTCATCTAGAATACCAAATTTATAAGGTCCAGCGACAGAGAAGCCTTGGCAAGGAGGACCACCAACTAATATATCAATTTTTGAAAATTTACTTTTAATTTCTTCGTTTGAGAAAGTAGTTATATCACGTTGGTAAACTTTCGCTTTTGGGAAATTAATTTTAAATGTTTCAGCAGCGAATTTATCTTGCTCAATTGCTGCGAATGTATTTATTCCAGCATTATGCAAGCCCAATGAAAATCCTCCAGCTCCTGAAAATAAATCTAAACTATTTAGAGTCTTTTTCTTCATTATAAATGCTTTAATATTAGTTTACCCAATGCTTCTGAGACTATTGGAGATACTGCATTGCCAACTTGATTAAATTGGTCGAGATGTATATCTTCATGTATCCCTTTTTTAGCAAGTAATTTATTACTTAATGTTGTTCGCTTACCTAAAAACCTGAATTTGTCTGGAAAACCTTGAATTCGGGCTGCCTCTCTTACTGTTAAATTTCGGTCTTGATAGGAATGAATAAAACTTGAATAAAAAGACGCAGTTATAGTTTTACTAGGTTCTTTTGGGTTAAGCCTTCTATGATTTTGAGAATAAACTTTCTCTGATAAAACATCAACATCACCTCTTGTTCTGTTGCGATGACTTGACGGGGCATTTAAAATACTACCGTTAATAGGGATATGTTTAAATCTTTCAATAATTCTTTGTGTATGTCTCATAGGTTCATGATTATATACCTTATCAGAACCTTTTCTCATTTTATTTTGATAATCATTAAGTGGTTTATTATTGTAAGAGTATTCATCAACATCCCTTACTGGAATAGGTAAATCATTTATTGCTTCTTCTAGTGATATAAAAGGCTTTAATTTGAATAAATTATTTTCTTCTGAATGTGTTTCTATAGATTCTAAAATTATTTTTTCAGCAAGGGATCCAACTAAAAAAAATCTAATTCTGTCTTGAGGCACACCAAAATTCTTTGCGTTTAACATTCGCCAATTAAGTTTATAACCTAATTTTACTAAACGATTTATAAAATCATTTAGCAAAAGCTCCCCATTTTCTAGCTTAAATTTTACTATTTCTTTTACATTTTCTACAATGATAAATTTGGGTTTTATCATTTCAACGGCTCTAACATAATGAAGATATAGATGGTTACGTGGATCATCTTTCTTTCTTCTATTACTCGCGGCAATTGAAAATCCTTGACAAGGTGGTCCCCCTATAATCAAATCTACTCCTTTGAATTTCTTTAACTCTTTATCCTGAACCTTTTGAATATCGCTTCTGATAACCTTGGTCGATGGGTGATTTAATTCGTATGTATCAGCTGCCCAATCATCAATTTCAATTGCCGAAATACATTCAAATCCAGCATTAATAAGTCCAGTAGATGCACCGCCTGCTCCTGCAAATAAATCTATAAATGTTGGTTTGCTCATTTTTTCTTAGGTATGCTTTTATATTTAATTTTTTCTTCTGCCACATGCATTGCCTTTATTGCTAAAGCTTCATCTTGCACCTCATAAACCAGTTTGTCTGAAAGCCAAGCAATGATTACTTCATTTTTTTGGTCTTTATAAAAGTCGGCAAGTGCTCTTACCTGCTCCTTTGTCGGCATTCGTTTGTCTTGCTCTATTTTGCTTAAAATAGTGGGGTCAATCGAAAGTTTCGCCCCAACTTCTCTAAGCAAAAGTCCTTTAGCTTCTCTTAATTCTCGCAGAATTATTCCAATTGTCTGTGTTTTCAATGTGCTTTATTTTGACTTGACAAATATTGGCAAATGTAAAAGAATATTTTTAAAGTCTGTCAAAAAAGTCAATGAATGTTGTCAACAATTTTTTCTGGGTGGTGGGTGGGCTTTGGGTTGCGGTTGTGCAAAATTAAATGTGATGTTTTTGTATCGGCTTATGCGTTGGCAAAACACATCTTTTAACTTTGCTAAGCGTTGGTATTTTTCTGTTCGTTTGTTGTCGCTTGTGTCGGTCTTTTAGGTTGATTGCTAACGTTTTGGGGCTTTGCGAAGAAGCGGAATTAGAAGAACTTACTTTCAATTTAGTACAAAGGTTTATTAGAATTCCGAATGTTCAATTTAGCACTGAACCCGCTTTTTTGGACAGACGGATACAAAATTCGAGCCATCTTGTTAAACTATTTTAAACTTCTGTTATTTGCTTGGTTATAATTCTAATTGCCTCTTCTTTGCTTACTTTATTCCCAAATTCTTGCAATGATTCTTCATAACTGTAAACTCCATTTCTATCGTTCCAACTTAACCATTTAATTAATCCTTAAAGTGACCAAGAATTCAGCTCAGAATGAAGTTTTTCACCACTCAACTCCATTAGTTTGTAATATGGATGTCTTAATTTTTCGATATCGCTTATGTATTACCCAATTTTGTTTGGTCTCATTTTTCTGTGGACAGAATTTATAGCTTTGCCCTCGCTGTTAAATTATTTATTGTGTCAAATATATAAAATTCACTTTTAAAAAGTGTAATATATTGAACATATATTTCAATATGTTATTCGTGTCAATTTCACCGGATTACGCATCTAAGTAAATTAATTATAATTTCTTGAAATTACTTGGGACTAATTATAAGGATTTAATTTAATAAATTTATAGAAGTGGCTCGCTTGGCTCTGGAATTGTTGACTCTTTATGTTGGGATTTGAATATAAATTTAAATTTATTATGAATAAATTATATAATACATATGACATTGATTTTTAAACTATTAATTTATTTTAAAATAGGGGAAAAAATAGGGGAAAAAAAATAAAAGATAGGGGAAATACAATTCCCCTATCTTTTTTAGTTTTTTTTGAAAATATGTGTTAGTTTAGAATTTCTGTTGAATAAATTGACTTTAAAAGGTATGTAACTTCCAAATGTTTTGTTTGTGTTTAAAATTTTTAAGCTTAATTAATAGCCGGAAGAGTTGAATTTGTGATTTGAATGAACATATGAAAATATGGAATTAAGTCAAAATAGGAAATTTCCTTTGCAAAAGGTTAATTTCTATTCTTCAAAAAAACTAAAACAGAATGCCAGTAAAATTTTTTCCAGATAATCCAATTGATGCACTTGAAAAGATTATCACAAAGGAAGATGGTAGTCCATTGGAAGGCGAAATTGATGTCTATAGAACCCTTTTTTCTGAATTTAAAGATAGTAAAGATTTATTTTACATATGGCATGATGTTAAATTCCCTGTCCATTCAAATAGCCACAACCCATACAAGAAAACTGAGGCACAAATGGATTTTTTATTAGTTTGTAAAAAAGGAATTTGTGTAATTGAAGTAAAGGGAGGAAATTTAGAATTCCATGACAGTGAATTTTTTTTTCGACATCAGAGTGAACTAAAAAAAATTCAACAAAACCCTCTAAAGCAAGTTAATGGATATAAGTACACACTTATTGAGAGGATATTAACAAATTTTAAAAATAAATTAATTATTGATTTATGCGTATTTCCATTTACAGGAGTAGATTTTTCAATATATAAAACAATATTTGGGGATTCAATTTACACAAGAGTTCAAAAAACAAAAGGTATTAAATTAAGCACTTTTATTTTGTCAAGATTTGAAAATACAAGAAATAAATTTATTGAAAAAAACAATAATAAATTTCAAGAAATTTCAGAAAGGGAAATGTTAGATATTAAAAAAACATTATCGCCTCTTCTTACAAATCAAAATTCATTTATATCAAATAAGGAAACTTATGAATGGTTAGGATTAAAAAATTTTGAAGTATTTGATGGCTTATCCAAAAACCAAAGAGTATTAATTGAAGGTATTCCTGGCTGTGGAAAAACAACTTTTGCTTTGGCATATGCAGATCAGAAAAGACATCTCAATGGCTTATATTTATGTTGGAATCGCTTTTTAAAATTTAAAATAGAGAATACGGTAAGGCAAAGAAATATTTCAAATTTAGAAGTAAAAACATATTATTTATTTCTAAAAGAATTGTTAAAGATAGATTTAACATTCGAAGATAATGCAACTATTTTTCGTGAAAAAGTTTTCAATTTTTTTCCAAAAGACAATGACAAGCAATATGATTATATAATTATAGACGAGGGACAAGATATAATTAATAAAGGCGTAGAAGTTTTACTTGAAAAATTAACACATAATGGAAAAGGACTGGAGCAAGGAACTATTTTATTTTTATGTGATACAGAGCAAGCCTATACTTTAACCCAAGATAATTTAAATGAAGATATTGATGCATTGAGTATGTTTTTTACTCATTTCCAAATGAATCATGCTCATAGATCAGTTAATAATCCTCATATTAGGGATTTAGCAGCTTTAGTTTTAGAAGATGTTTACTCACTAGGAAATCAAAAAACTTCAGACCTATATTCTAATTCAATATTTAAATTTAATTCTTTTAAGGAAGCTAAAAGTCAAATGATTAAGGACTTCTTAAAACAAATAAGGGATCCTAGTAATAGTTTAAAAGGAATGGATTGTATTTTACTTGTTGAGTCAGTTATATTATCAGATTCTGAAATTCAAGAAGAATTATCTATTAAAGATATTGAAGAGTTAACAGAACATAATATTGTAGATACGGCTAATTCATTAAAATTCACAACACCACTTAAATATAAAGGACTTGAAAAAGAAAATGTGGCACTAATAATTAATAAACCGTCTGAAAAAAACCAACATGAAATATATGTTGGTATAACCCGCACAAAGCAAAACTTAAAAATTTATATCATCATATGAGTAATCTATTTTCTGCTATATATTTAGATAAACTAAAACAATTAATTGAAAATTTTGAAATTTCAGGGAATGTAATTTCTTTATTAGAATTTTTTTCAAATGAATTAGAAAAGGATGCTTTAAAAAAAGTAAACAATAAAAGTAAAGTTTTTAAATCAAAGAAAATTGAATATATTTTAGAAATTAATAAATCTAATGAATTAAAAAATATATACAAGTATTTAAAAATTATAATTCAAAAATTCAATTCCTTTAAAGATGAACTAAATTTAGTTATTCATGTAAATTCAGATTTGAAAGAAAATATGATTGATAACTTAATTTCTTTGTTTACATGGGATATTCTAATAAACAGCAGAATAGATAAAAATTTATTGGATAATGAGATTAGTCAATTAGAAATAATAACTCAAAAAGAAATACATGCTGATAAAAATAATGTATATATGGAATACAGAAAAAGATATGGACAACAACATAGATTAAAGCTTCTTAAAAAACTTAAAGAACTGAGTCTAAAAGATGATGAATATTATTTTGATGGGGTTTTAATTAACTTGAATAAAAATAATGAGGATTTAATAAACTTGTCAGAATTTTCAAACTTTCCTAAAATGAAGACAAATTATATTAATTTTGGGAAGTCATTACAAGAAATTTATGATGATGGTATAATCAATTTAATAGAAATTAAAACCATAATAAATATTTTTCCTGCACTAAGAGGGCAAAACATTTGGATAAATGATTTTTCTACAGAAAATATTAAAAGTTGGAATGATTTACCTGATTATAATTTTAACAAACTGATTACAATTACATCAGGCTTCAAAAGCTATGATGTATTGACACAACAAAAAAAAGAAATTTTTAAAGATATTGAACTTTATGTAATTTTTCAAAATGAAATAAACCATTTAAATTAATGAAAATATTATTCCATAAATTATCCAATCAACAAATAAGTCCTTATTTACATTTTATAAAAGAAGTAAATAGTTATGGAATTTCAGAGTTAAATAGTTATGAAATTCGCAATATTCTTTCATTTGTCTTTAATCAAGAAATAAAAAATATTATATTAGAAGACTTATTTGATATAAATGGACTAATTCTATCCAAAGAAACTAAGCAAGATTTATTTAATTATTTAACATTTGATGATATAGCTTATATAAAAAATTTACTGTCAGATTATCTAGAATTTCAAATTAATTCACCTTGGCGTGATAAAATAAATAACTTCCTTAAAACAAATAGAAATATAAATAAAATTGTTATTCCAAAATCAATTTATAAATTTGAAAAATTGAGTGCAATTTTAACTAATTTATTTTTTGGCCATAAATTAATAAATTGGGAAAATTTTGAAGATAATAATAATTCGTTAATTCTCGATTATAATCAGGGATGGAAAAAACGAAATATTTTCAACATAAATAATGAAAGCACAATTTCAATTTTTTTGGAACATTTTTTTAAAAATGAACATGATTGGAAACTTTATAGAATTGAAAAAGATATCTTTATTAATTTAGACAACAAAACAAGAAATTTAATATTTGGAGAAGATATTATTTTTCAAATAAAGAGGATTTTGTTATCCCAAAAACCAGCAAATCAAAAAAATGATTGGGATAATATACATGAAGAGAAACATAAAGAAGCAGTTTCCCCTCAAGAGGAAATTATAATCCACTATGAATCAAACAAGTCAATTAAATATAATTTAAAAGCCTCTTTTCTTACTTTTAAAGATAATAATTTTGAAATAACTAAAGCCGAACAATTATTAGCAAATCCAGAAAAGTATATTAAAAAATATCAAATTTCCAATCTTGAAAATATTATTAACAAAATTGATTTAAATGAATTAAATAAAGCATTAAAAAAAGATGAAAATATATCAAATACTTTATCATCAATCTGGGCAAAATATAATTTAGAAGAAAAAAATGGTAAATTATGGAAACAATTATTGAAATTAAAAACAAATCAATTAGGAATTAATAAAATATATGAAGATATAGAAAAATTATCTGGCATTATTGATTTTGTAAGTATGCATACCTTTCAAAATGCATATTGTAACCCAAAAAATGAAACTATAATTCCTAGAGAAAAAAAAGTTTTTAAGGCAATTTGCCAATATTTAGAATTACCAAAAGAATATAGAATTTCAATTCATATGGAGAGGATTTTAATTGGAGGACATTCAAAAGAACTAAACGAAAAACTAAAAAGAGTTATAATATTAATAATCGATAATGGTATAATTAATGGTCTTTCATATGATAATAACATAATTAATAATTTAAAATCAAACATTAAACAAATTGAGGAAAATATTGATATGGATTATTTTGGAATTACCAAAGAAACCCTTCCTCACGCGTGCCTTGAACTTTGTCATGAGATTAAGTCTAAAATGAAACTTAAACACTTTAAAAAAATTGAAAAATCATCTACTCATAAATAATCATTTATCTTATGTCGGACATTAAAACAAAAAGGTCATCCTTAGAATCATTTTTGAGAGAACAGATTATTGGTCCTGGAATAGGCCGAAACCGAATTATTAGGACTAAATCGGATGATTTTACTTTTCTTACAAAAGAGTATTCGGAAAATCCATTAGAATCACTTTCTACAGTTCCTGGTAATTATTATAGTTCCGGAATATTATTTCCTAAAATGCCAAGAAAGGAACAAGATGAATTAATTTTAGATTTTATTGAAAATGACATTTCTGATAAAAATGTATTAAATAATATTGATTTAGAAGATGATAGAGATGATGATGAGAATAATTCTATACAAGAAAGATTAATTAACGAAGAGACTGGAATTCATGTGAATCAAATGTATCCAAATAGTATGGGATTAACATTTTGTATAAAAGAAGAAAATTTAATTAACTATGGGTTTAAATTAATTTTGTCGGCTAGACATTACAAAAAAATAGAAGAATACTTTAAAAAAGAATATGGAATTAGAATTGAATTGCCTGTAGGAGAGTTCAAAGAATTACTAGAAATTTCAATAGGTGAATTTGAAATATTGGGAAATTATTTCCTTGTAGAGGAATTTAATAATTATTTTTTTGTAAAACAATGTAAGAAATACCCTATAAATGAGAATATTTTAACAAAAGCATCTATAATTCTTGGAAATAAGTATTTTTTAGATTATGAAAGTTTTTTTGGTAATGATTTTGATGTTAATATTGTTATTACTATCGATAGACTATTGAATTATATAAGTAAAATATTATTAAAAAAATGCACAGAATTAGAACTCAGAACTAAACTATATCAATTTAGTCAAGTTCTTGAAAAGGCGCAAAATTTCCTAAGTCATTTAGCAAATGCTAATGAAATTTATTCTGGAACTTACGGTATTTGGGAAGCAAAAAATTATTGTAAAGAATTAAATATTAAAAACCTTTCTATTGGTAATTCTGTAAAAAGAATTTTCAACAATGATAATTTATCTCCTGGCAGTTTCATAGATGAAAATGGATTTACGATTGATACATTCAATAATCTTATCTCAATAGATATTGGTTCAAATCAACTAGCTGCATTAAGTATTAATTTACAGCTTAGTAAAGATACAAGAAAAGTAAACGACCTTATATACTGTAAGATTCAAGTATCTAATTCAAGTAGCGAAATTAATTTTAACAACAATAAATACTATTCAGTTGCAAATGAAGATGTTAATAAAAGAAGTTTTTTTGGTGTTGAATGTAAAATTATTTCAAATTATTTAGAACCTTATAATCAAAGATTATTGGTTAATTCAAATGATGATAAGGAATTAGCATCTATTAAATTTTTATATAGAAATATTAAAGATTATGCTATTGGACACGACTGCAGTGTTACTTGGGGAAATGGGTTTGTAAAGACAGAATATATGCCACATTGTGATACTCCTGAAATAGACTCAACTCCAAGAGATACTACTAAAAAACATTTAAATGGAAATTCTCCTGAGTTTTTAGTAAATTTAAATGTCCAACAAATTAAATATTTATCAACTTTATCCAATGTTGATGACCAAGAAATCTTCAATGGACTAATAGAATTTGCTGAAGCTTATAAAACATGGATTAATAATAAATTTAAAATTGTTGAGGGTCTCTCAAATGAAAAAGAAATTGCATGTAAGGAATTACTGGATTGTGAATGTGATTATAAAAGGCTAAGAAATAATATTGAAAATTATTTGAATGTTGGATCCGAAAACCTGAAGAAATTTAGGTTAATGAATACCTCAATGTTTATACAAATGTGGCATGGGAAACATGCAGGTGGTACAGAAATTAAAAAGCTTATGGAGGATTCAGAATTCGATGGGTTTAATGCTAATTTTTATAAAAATAAATGCAAAGACGATATTTTTCAAGATTATATCCCAGCAAGTTGGAGGTCTTTTCAACTTGCTTTTATTATTCTAAATCTAGATGGAATTTTTAATGATAATTCAACAAATGAAAAAAGAAATAATCAAGTTGATTTGATTTGGTTTCCTACTGGCGGAGGAAAAACAGAAGCCTATCTTGGATTAATTTCACTTACTATTCTTCATAGAAGAATGAAATATGGTGGGAAAGGTGGGGGAACTGCTGCTATTATGCGATATACGTTAAGATTATTAACACTTCAGCAATTTCAGCGAGCGAGTAAGTTAATTATTGCCTTGGAAATCATGAGAAGAGGAAAAACAAGTTTTGGTCATAATTTAGGTATTGAACCCATTCGAATTGGACTATATGTAGGTAATAGTCAGATTCCTAATAAAACAAAAGACCTAATAACAGAATTTAAAAATTTAAATGAAGATAAGCCATCCAAAATACCATTTGATAAATGCATGGTTTGTGGTTATAAGATTAAAGGTTACCTAGATATTTTAAATGAGAAAAAAAACGAATACTATCATGAAATTGGGCGATTACATTGTACGAATCATCTTTGTGCTATGAGACCTCCCAAAGGAAATCAGGTGTCTTTAAGGCCAGATATGGAATGTTTTCCACTTCTGTTATCTGATGAATCAATTTATCTGCATCCTCCTGCTTTAATTTTTGGTACAGTAGATAAATTTGCTCAATTAGCACATAAAGTTGATGATTCAAAAGCAGGAAGAATTAATGACTCAAGACGTATATTTGGCAGAGGTAATTGGGAAGATTACAAATTAAAAGATGGTTATTTACCTCCAGATTTAATTATTCAGGATGAATTACATCTTTTGTTAGGTCCTCTTGGTTCAGCAGTTGCATTGTTCGAAAGTGCCTTTGAACAATTGTGTACTAGAAAAGACGGCACTAAGCCTAAAATTATTAGTTCCACAGCGACAACTCGTAATACTGGTTTGCAAATTGAAGCATTATTTAACCGTAGCTTGAGTATTTTTCCAAAATCAGGTATTGATTGCGATGATAATTTTTTTGGGATGTATAAAAGAGTTTATCAAGATGATTCCCCAGAAAGTTTTAAATATAAATCCAAACGTAGGTATATAGGTTTTCTGCCAACTGGAAGAACTCATGTTTGGATGCAAATGAGAATAGATGCACTTTGTTTGGTACATCGGGCATTATTTGAATTAGAACATCAAACAAATGAAACAATTGAGCCTAATTTTAATGAAGATTTATTAAAAGCACAAAATTATTATTATTCTATTGTATCATATTTCAATAGTCTAAAAGATGTAGGTCAAACTCAAGCGCAAATACAAACATACATTCTTAAGGAAACAAGAAAAATTCTTAATCGGTGTATAAGAAGTCAGAAACTATTAAAGCCAATCTATGCTATGAAGGATAAATTAATTGAAGCGGAATTGACAGGAAGATTAACCGGAGAAGAGGTAAAAGAGGTATTATCAAAAGTTGAAAGAAATTGGAGTCCTCAAAGATTTCCAACAAAAGAAATTAATGAAAAAAATGAAATTTATATCAAACAGCAATTTAATATTATTCCTGAGTTTATTGTTGCTACTAATATGATTTCAGTTGGACTTGATGTAAGCAGATTTAATACCATTATTATGAATTCAATGCCAAGGAATACTGCTGAATATATTCAAGCAAGCTCGAGAGTTGCAAGAGATGATTTGGGGCTCGTGTTGACAGTTCACCATCCATTTAAAACAAGAGATTTATCACATTATGAAAAGTTTATAGAATTTCATAAAAAAATGTATAGTTATGTTGAACCTATTTCAATAACACCATTCACGAAAAATGCTGTGGATAAATACATGTCATTATATATCGTTACTATCTTAAGACATTTTAATCCTAAATTTGCTAATAGATCCTCAGCAGATTATATAAGTGAAACTGATTTAATATCTTTAGCAAATCAATTAAAAAGCTATTTTATTTCAAGGTTTGAGAGATTAAATATACATCCAGATAAAAGTGTTAGAACTTTGTTAAGTAAAAAAGATTTAGATTATATTGATGAATGGATTGATGTAGCCTTACAAAATTGGTTAATCGGAAAAAATGAGGCAAATGAGGAAAATCTAAAACTCGTATACTCTTATGGTAGCACAGCCCGAAGTGAATCTAATTTATTTAGTGAAATTAATAATCTGGGCATAAAAGAATATCAAAGAAATTGGAAAGTTCCTATGAGTTTAAGAAACATTGAACCTTCTGCATTAATTCACGTAAATCATTATTAGTTATGGCAATAATTAGTCAAAACCAGTATAATTTTAACATAGACAAGTATAAATTATTATCCACAATATCGGGACCAGGGTCTATTGTAACTTCAAAAACGGGGCATTTTATATTAGTTTCGTCCATTGATAAATGGCCTTTTATTATTAAAACTAAAGATATTATTTCATATGAAAGAACAAGGTTTACTAATGAACTATTATTGGATGAAGTAATTAGAAAAATAAAATATGAAATTGGTCTCGATAACATTGAGGATAAGAGATTTATTGAATTTTTAAAAATTTCAGAAAATCTTATTGAATTGGAATTACTTTTATCAGTACCTGAAATTGAGTTAAATGAAATTTTTAATACCCCAGAGTGGAAAGATCATCCGATAAAAAAATTAATTTCAGATGCAAGTTCAAGTGATTACATGGTTCAGGCATATCACTTCCCCAAATGGTTTATTGGTAAAGGTGGAAGACTTCAAACTCTGGATAAATGGAGAAAAGATTGGTATAATTTAATTCAAAAGGGGAAAAATAATCGAGTAAAAACTAATCATTTTGCACCTCCAAGAGATTCTAATTCCTTACTTCGAGAAAACTTTAAAAGAAAAATAGACTCAGATGGTAATTATGAGGTAATGGATATATATAATGAATTGGTTCAAACTAATTTAGTATTAATATGTGAAAATGG
>Ga0114967_10003383_pt1 | contig 13116 bp, 11 predicted proteins | sample M_130628_MF_Meta_FD_92639 | JGI IMG/M metagenome (GOLD analysis project Ga0114967, IMG submission 92639) | Freshwater microbial communities from Lake Montjoie, Canada to study carbon cycling - M_130628_MF_MetaG | ecosystem: Environmental > Aquatic > Freshwater > Lake | place: Lake Montjoie... | reverse complement strand
TGACAGAATGGAAACCACCTTCATATCGCTCTGATTTGATTACAAGTTATAATATTTATAGATCTTTTGATCAGGTGAATTATAGTTTGATTGCAACAGTATCCTCGCAGGCATCATATTATGATGATTATAATGTGAATGTGGATGCTCAAAATTATTTCTACAAAGTAGAAATTGTCAATACATGTAATATGGCCACTGCACAAGGACGAATTGGTTCTTCTATTTTGTTGGATGTGTATGAAAGTGAAATTACAAATATTCTTAAATGGACAAAATACACCGATTGGGATTCAGGTATTGGAAAATACGTCATTGAAAAGTTAAATAGTAATGGCGCCTGGGAACAAATAAAAGTTGTTACTGGAAGTGCTACTGAATGGGAAGCGGAGTAGTTCCTTTGTCTTTCGCTTTTCTAATTGCTACATTTAATTCATATCCTATCAGCATCACAAGTGAGTTGATGTAAAGCCAGATAAGGATGATCATCAGCGTTCCGATGGATCCGTACACTTTGTTATAACTTCCAAAGTTGGTAACGAAATAATTAAATCCTAAAGAAGTTACAATTAAAAGAAATGTAGCTAATGATGATCCTGCTGTTACGAACTTTATTTTTTCTCGTTTGGATGGACCAAAAAAATAGAGGATAGAGATGGCTGTAAAGCACAATGTGATCAATATGACCCATTTGCCTACTTGCAGTAGTAATAGGTGAAAGATGTTTTCTAATAATAATTCTTTACTCGTAATATAGTAATAAATTAGTTCACTAATAATTATTAAAAGAATGGCAACAATGACTAATGTTGCAAGCAATAGTGTAATTCCTATAGATAGAAAACGTTGCTTCCACACTGGACGATTATCTTTCCCATGATAACTTCTGTTAAACCATTTCATCAACGCCATTATTCCATCTGTAGATACAAACAAAGCGAAAAAGAAACCAAATGAAAGTAATCCACTGTGCTGATGCCGTACAATATCTTCAATAGTATTGTATGCTGCTTCGTAGGTATTTCCTGGCAATAAGGTGCTAATCAAAGAAAGTAATTTATTTTGAAAATCATCAATAGGAATATAGGGAATAAGTGTAAAAAGAAAAATAATTGATGGGAAAAGAGCTAAAAGAAAACTAAATGCTAAAGAGCGCGCTCTAGTTTGCAGCTCTCCTACTTTAATCCTTTGAATAAAAAAGCTAGCCACATTATAAAATGGTATTCCTTCAAATCCTGGAATCTTTAATTGCTTTGAAAAATTTACAATTAAAATAGCAGGTATTGAGTTAATAATTATATTTTTTATTTTTTTTAACATCAGTTAATTTTTAAACTTAAATCTAAGCTTTTTACTGAATGTGTTAATGCACCCATTGAAATAAAGTCTATTCCTTTAATTGCGTAGTCCATTAAATTCTCTTTTGTAATTCCTCCTGACACTTCGATTTCGCATCTTGAATTAATTAGTGCAATAGCTTCTTTTATTAAATCAGGTTCAAAATTATCGAGCATGATTCTGGTGGGAATCCCAGTAGAAATTGCATCTTCAATTTCACCTAAGTTTCTTGTTTCAATTTCTATTGGAATAGATAAATTATTTTCCTCAACAAATTGTTTTGCTTTTACTAATGCATTCTTAATTCCTCCAGCACTATCAACATGATTGTCTTTAATTAAAATCATATCATATAAACCAAATCGATGATTGAGGCCGCCGCCAATGCGCACTGCCCATTTTTCGATTAGTCGATTAAGCGGAGTTGTTTTTCGTGTATCTAGAATTTTAATCCCATAAGGTTTAAGCAATAATGATAGTTCGCTAGTTACTGTAGCAATACCACTCATTCGCTGCATACAATTTAAAACAAGCCTTTCAGCAATCAGTATACTTTGTGTTTTGCCTTCAACTATAAATGCAATATCCCCTTTTATTATTTCATCACTGTCATTTAGTAATTGTTCGAAATTTAAGGTTGAATCAACCTCTTGAAAAATAAGTTTCGCAAGGTCAATACCTGCTAGAATACCATTTTCTTTAACAAGCAACTTAGCTTTGCTTTGCTGATCTTTGTTGATTGTTGAGAGTGTAGTATAATCTCCTTGTCCAATATCTTCTTGTAACGACTGTTGAATAAAACTTGTAATGTCCATTTGAAGGAAATAAAGTACAAAGTAAATAAAAAAGGTTGCTATTTAAGCAACCTTCGTGTTTTATTCCTTCATAAAGCGCAGTTCCTGTATGTTTATACTGCCACCGACTACTTTAAAGTAATAGTAAGTTCTGTAATTTCCGTTGGAGGTTGTCAGGGTTCCTATAGCATATTTGGACCCGTCTTTTGATTCACCGCGGTGAATAATAGAAAAACTGCGAGGTGTATTTTTGTTGAAAAAGTCTTTTAAGATTTGCTCTGTTTGAGCTTTGCTATAAACGTCCTCCCGGCTAATTATTGTTAAATCTACTGAACTGGAAAAATATCTTGAAACCGATTTAGCATCTCCTGACCTGATTGCATTTGCAATGTCTTCGTAAGGGTCTAAAATAGTAGCTGCTGAAAAGAGTGAAAGTGCAGCAAATATTAAAAACAAAATCAATTTTTTCATAAGTGTGTTTTAATTTTTTGCTTCAAAAATCAAGCCATTAGAAATATTCTCATGGCTTAATTAAGCACTGGTAATGATAATTGCATTTTTTGTATTTTTCCAAACTGAAAGCAGGATGTTTTCAACAAAAAAATATGAAAGTTAAATTGATTTCAATTCATAAAACAAATTCTGCTTGGATTCAAAATGGGTTGACTGAATACAGTAAGCGTTTATCGAATTATATTCCTTTTGAGCATATTGAATTAGAGGTCAATTTACAGAAGCTGAAAACGAAAGATGCAATGTTAGCCGAAGAGTATAAAAAGGTGAACCAGGTAATAAAGAAATCCGATTATATTGTTTTACTGGACGAAGGAGGGAAGGAGTTTAGTTCATTGAAATTCTCAGAATGGATGAACAAGAAGTTTGTTTCTGTAAATAACGATATTGTTTTTATTATCGGTGGAGCATTTGGATTTCATCCCGCTTTAAAAGAAAGGGCGTGCGAATCAATATCACTTTCAAAAATGACGTTCACACATCAAATGGCAAGGTTGTTTTTTACGGAGCAGTTATATAGGGCTATGACAATTTTGAAAAACGAGCCTTATCATCATCAATAATCCTTCTAGAACTATAAAAGTCGTTGATAGGCTAGATAGTACTTTTCAATTCCTGATGTTAGCGAAAACTCTTTCTGTCCAATAGAACGCAATCGTAATTTTTCATCAGGTCTACTCGCAGCATCAATAATGAATTCAATTGCTTTGTTGTATTCTTCTTCATTATAATTTCTGCATACAAATCCAGCTTTGTTATCCTCCATGATTCTGCTTGTATCACCAACGCCATCATTGCAAACAGTAGGAATGCCCATACAGAGTAGTTCTGCTTTTTTGGTTGGAGAGCTTGCTATTTTTGAAAAACTCGGGGTGATAAAATAAACAGTTGCATCACTAATACTTAGTAGTGTAGGTAATTCGGCTCTATTGGCTGATTTAAAAATCAGGTCAGATAAATTGATATTTTTTGAATTTGCCAGGTCTTGTATTAACTGAGGATTTTCCTGCGTAATAAACAAAAACTTCGCATTTATTATTTTTGATTTTAACACTTTGAAAAAATCTAGCATCTTATCAGGCATATACCAAGTTGAAAAACTTCCTAAATAGGTGAGAATAAAATCATCTTTTGTAAAGCCTAATGCCGCCTTTAACTCATTTGTTTTGTCGCGAGAAATAGTATTATAATCAAAGTGAATATCATCTACACAGCATGGAATTACACTTATATTGTTTTTGTTTTCTCCTCTGATTTTATTGATCTCAGGTATAGCAGCGTTCGTAAGTGAAATGATATAATCAGCCGAATTAAATAGCTTAATCTCTAGTTTTTTAAAATACTTGTAAATAAAATTAAATGCAGGATTTTTTAAGTTCCATATTTTACCTTCTACTCGTTCATCTACCCAAAAGCCACGCATATCAAAAATAAAAGGCAGCTGATATTTTAATTTTAATTGTCTCCCAATAATTGCAGGAATATAACTTCTACAATGTACGGCATCAAACTTTTTTTGTTGATGTAGTTTATTGGCCAATCTGTTCATCTTAAACAAATCATAGCTTGTACTTAGAACAGGAGGCTTTTTAGTGTACTTTATAGGATGCCAGGTAATGTTGTGTTCGTTGCAAATCTTCTCAATTAATGATTGGTGTAATGAGAATTTATCTGGCTTTTCAAAACTAATTAAATCAAATGCAAATCCCTTTTTGCTTAGTCCGCAGAGGTAAGGTAATACCTGCGACTGACCAAGTGGATCTGTCATGCCATCGTAGGAAATATATAGGACTTTGTTTTTCAATTTATTTTATTTGCTAAATTATAAAAACAATTGGTTTTAGTTCATTTATTCTTAGTTGATAAATTATATCTTTGGTTTAAATATGGTTGGCAGATTATGAATGTATATTCGTTACTTGATGTATTGTTTGTTCCAGTATATCTGTTTATTATTTTATTTACGGCTCGTTTTTACAAAAAGAAAAAAGTTCTTGAAAATCCTGAATATCGTTACTTTCTGCCAGGATTAATAGCTAAGTTGGTTGGTGGTATTGGTTTAGCACTTGTATACACAATTTACTATCCTGGTGGCGACACCATTCAGTATTACTGGGATAGCTTGGCTTTTCAGAAACTAATGTTTGTAGATTTTAAATCATTTTGGTATGTACTTACCAGTAAGGCGGATATTGCTAATTACTATTATTTTAATAATGAAACAGGCTTTCCTGCTTATTGTCGTGACCCTAAATCTTGGTTTGTTGTTAAGATCTCGCTGTTTCTTGTAGGATTAAGTATGCAAAGTTTTCTTATAACTACTATTCTTTGCTCTACCTTGTCATATATTGGTATATGGAAGTTATATCGTGTTTTTGCTCAAGAGTTCCCTGAATTACAGAGGCAAATGGCAATTTCATTTTTGTTTATTCCTTCAGTTTTCTTTTGGGGTTCTGGCTTACTAAAAGATACTTTTACATTAGCTGCATTAGGATTTTTTATTAGTGGGGTATATAACATGTTAATTACTAATAAAGGTTTTGTTCGAGGATTTATTACCATCTTAATTTCAGGATTCATCATTGTTTCTATAAAGCCTTATATCCTCGTTGGTTTAGTCCCGTCATCAATTTTATGGTTGATTTTTAAGTTATTAAAGAAGATTGATATTTCAACGATAAGGTCTATTGCTTTTCCTTTTTTACTCGTTTTAGGATTAGTATTTGGATTAGTATTTTTGAAATTTATGGGTAACTCACTACAGGAGTATAAACTCGACTCTTTTTTAGATAAAGCAGCAATTAATCAAAAAGATTTAAAGAGCGATTATCACAAGGGTAACTCTTTTGATATTGGTGAGTTTAACCCCACATTTGAGGGTATTTCTAGTAAATTTTTTATTGCCATCTTTTCAGCTATTTTCCGACCTATGATATTTGAAGTCAATAACACTGTAATGTTTTTGGCTTCGATTGAAAACTTGTTGATTCTATTGCTAACAATTCGTGTTTTGTTGTATATTAGAATTGTGAGAATTTTTAAATATGTAAAATCACATCATCTTTTAGTTTTTTCATTTTCATTTTCAATTCTTTTCGCATTTTTTATCGGCCTATCAACTAGTAATTTCGGAGCATTAGTACGATACAAAATTCCATGTATCCCTTTTTATATTGCATCCTTATATATAATCAGACATTTGCACTCCCAATATTTGGAGGAGCAAAATGCGATGAAGGTGCAATTGTATGATGGAAATAGTTAAGACAAAAAAATCTTGTTGTCTTTAAACCATTTATGCAATACAATCAACAACCAAACTCTAGCATATAAAAAATCTTTACCTTCATAAAATCCACTCACTAATTTAGCTACTTCGGAATAATTAACAATACCAACTTCCTCAACAACATTTTTATTTAAATAATCTTTCATTAAATAATCAAGTTCTCCTTTTAGCCAGCTGTTTAATGGAATGGCAAATCCTTGTTTAGGCCTTTCAAATAATTTTTCAGGAACATATTTAAAAAGAATATTTTTAAGAATGTATTTTGATATTCCGTTATGATATTTTAATTCCGGAGATAAATTTATAGCAAATTCAACTACTCGATGATCTAAATACGGTACACGTGTTTCTAGCGAATATTGCATGCTAGATCCATCTACTTTGGCTAATAAATCATATGGAAGATAATATTGGATATCAAATAATGCTTGCTTTTCCATACTGGTTAATTTTCTTTCTTTAACCGATGGTATACCCATTAATTGTTGCTCTGTTAATATTAAGTCCGTTTCTTGGCTCTCAAAATCTGCTAGAAATCCTGGCTTTATAAATGCTGGCTTTGCTATTTTATTTATTTCATTGTTAGTAAATAAGTATTGTTCTTGAGAAAAAATATGACTCCTTAAGTTTTCAGATGCTTCAACATCGAGAAGTTTTGCAATTCGCTGATATCGAGAACCCATTTTATCAAAAGAATATTGAAGTGGCTTTCTTATTAAATTAAATAATGGGTTGTTAAGTCTTCGGGCCCATTGGTATGAACCATAACCAAAAAACAATTCATCGCCGCCTTCACCAGATAGTGTTACAGTTACATATTGCTTAGCTAGTTTTGAAACAAGCATTGTTGGAATAAATGATGAATCCGCATTTGGCTCATCATATGTTTCAAAAATATTATCAACGAGAGAAATAGCATCATTATAGGAAACAATAAATTCATGGTGATTTGTTCCTAGATAATTGGCTACAGCTTTTGCATATTCAGATTCATTGTGGCTATTCTCTTCAAATCCGATAGAGAACGTGTTCACTTTTACGCCAGATAACTGCACGGCTTGTGCTGTAACCAAGCTAGAATCAATACCACCACTTAAAAAAACACCAAAGGGCACATCGCTTTTTAGTTGGTATTGAACAGAGCTCATAAGTAAGTCGCTTAACTTAACTAGTGCTTCCTCTTTATCAGTTACTATATTATTGGTTAGTTTCTGTTTTACATTCCAGTATTTTGTAATGGCAATTCCTTCGCTGTTTATTTTTAAATAGGATCCAGGAACTAATTTTTTAATGTTTTTAAATATACTATTTGGTGAAGGTATGTATCCAAGATGTAAAAAATCAGCGATTGAATTATTATTTATTTCTTTATCTAATCCACTAAGCTGGAAAAGAGCCTTCATCTCTGAAGCAAAGGCTAAGTTTTTACCATCCCAATAATATAATAATGGTTTTATTCCTATCCGGTCTCTTATTAAATAAAGTTCTTTCTTTAGTTTATCATAAATAGAAATTGCAAACATCCCGTTTAACTGATGAATACTATCGATACCTATTGCGGAAAATGCCTCTAAGATGATTTCTGTATCACTTGAGGTTTTAAACATTATTTTGTGGCCTTCATTATTTTCTTTCAAAGAAGCTCCTATCTCTCTGTAGTTGTAAACTTCTCCGTTGTATGCAATAACAAATCGATCATTTGCAGAATGCATAGGCTGATTCGACCTTTCTTGTAAATCGATTATTGAAAGTCGACGGTGGCCTAATCCGCAAATTCCATCGTAAAAAAAGCCTTCTGCATCCGGGCCGCGATGAGCTATGCGATTCGTCATTTTAATTAGGTCTTCCTGATTAAAACGATTCTCTTTAGAGTAAAATCCAGCGATGCCACACATGACTATGATAAGTTAATTTTAAATCCTAATTTCTCCAGCAATTTTATTGTAGTTATACTCGCTGGTATTAGCAGCAAAACGTCGTTAATCAATAAATATCTAATTTCGATATTTCTAAACACAAAGCAAATAGTAAAGTACCAGAATATTGCATATAATAAAATCATTAAGCAGAAATTGATCGGTATTAACTTGTATTTGTAGTTCAACCAAACGCCTATTATTCCGAATGCAATTAATATTGTTCTGAAAAAAAACAAAACGGAAATTGCCAAATTTACGATTGGACTTTTAGCAGCATAAACATTATCCTTGAATATTGCTTTTTTTAAATTTGATAGTGGAACAATCAAATAAAAATTTATTGGATTTTTCGCTATTTGTTCACTTCTTAATCTCTTGAAAGTTTCAGAAACATCCTTTGTACATTGGTTATTCTCTTTTATTGTTTCTTTCACAAGCCCTGCCGAATATTTCCAATTACTAAAACCTCTACCACAAGCGTAACATTTTTTAGCTAAGTTTGATAATAGCAATGAATCGCTCTCATGTAGATAAGACTCTTTGGGCCAACTTACATTTTGGCCATTAATAATTTGATTAAATTGAGGGTTGTGATCCGTTTTGACAGACCAAATGTATAGCATGTAGTTGTATGTGTCCTCTGACCAATTTGTGTTGTTTTTGAGTTCTTCTGTAATTACAAGTTTGCCATGCATTAAATTTCTGATGGGCCACAAACTATAGGTCATTGTGGCGACTATTATGTAAATTAATATTCTGTTATTTAAATTCCATTTAAAAAGTTTTTTATCAAGAAGTAATTGAATTGCGATTGCAGGAATTATAAAAAGAATCTGAAGCCTTAATAGGATTGAAAATCCTAAAGCTATTCCTGCTAAATAAATAGAATACTTTTTGCTTTCTTGATTTAACAGATATAATGAAAGCAATAGGAAAAAAATAGATGGTGATTCAGCATGTAAATAGGGTGTCCAAACAATTACAAAAGGATAAAAACAATATAACAAGGAACATAAGATTGCTAAATCCAACCTTTTACTATAAAATAGCATTACTTGATAAATAAGCCAAATACTGATACCGTCCAATATTATCTGAGCTAATTGTGCTAGCTTATAAGTAGTATCCACATTAAATCCACTTAAAAAGTAAAATGGCATTAAAAAAAATGAATAGCCTGGTGGTCTGAAATACATTCCGTCAGCATAGCTAAAATCACTTGTAAAAGTACCATGATGTATTAAATTTTGAATGCAGCTCAACCATGCAAAGGTATCTCCACTAAAAAGGTTTTCTGAACCAAAATATATCTTAGCGCCAAAAAAGTAAAATACAAATCTAATAGTGATTCCAACAAGAAGGATTACATATATCCAATTTGACTTTTCTTTTAATAATTTTTTCATGCAAATACAGATTAAGTATTCTTAGTATATGAGCATTTGATTCTTTAGACAAATCTAATTAAAATTGTCGATGGTTAAATTATAGGTAGTTTTTTTAGACGTTAGCTACATTGAATTATCTTTAAATATCATGGCTGGTAGTATGCTAAAATGTAATATTGGTTTTTTTAGCTAACAATTTGGATAGTGGCATTAAAAAACTATTTAAATAATTTACTTATTTTGCAGAGCACATTGTTTGGATTGTTTTAATGTGTCTAATTTAGAGTAGGTTTATTATGCAATCGAAAAAGGTACAACTGATGTCCATATTCCAGTTTTGTAAGGAAAATTGTTCTGAATTAGAGCGATGGCCATCATATTTTCATCGACGAGCATTGGAAATGCAGAGTTATGTAGATTTGATGCCTGAAACAAAAGACATGCGTATTTTAGAGTTAGGTTGTGGTATTGGTTATCAAAGTGCTATGCTCGCAAAAATCAGTAAATCGGTTGTAGCTTCTGATTTGCCCAATGAAAGTGTTGCCGATCATGCTCCTGGTATGGACGTAGCTGCACAATTGCACAAGCAACTAGCAATTGATAATGTGACATTGATTCCTTGTTCTGCCGAAGAATTACCTTTTGAAGATGATTCGATGGAGATGGTTTTTTCAAGTCATGTTTTAGAGCATATCCCAAATCAGCAAAAGGCACTTAATGAAATTTATCGTGTGCTTAAACCAGGAGGATATCATGTTTGTATTGTGCCTGTCCGCTTCGAAAAACTTTATGCATTCATCTCTTTTTATTCATATCTCATTAAGGCTACTTTGAAGCGCATTAGTAAATTATTCGTGAAGGATAAAGTGGTTCAGAATAGCACACTCTCAATGGAAATTAATAAAGAGAAAAGTCCTTCAATCTTTAGATCTTTTCCATTTCCACCTCCTCACGGATATTCAAATCATTTTTTAATTGAATGGAAAGAGTGGGGGTGTACACGATGGAGAAATAAGGTTTTAATGGGTGCTAAGTTTAATGTCATTCATCAATCAACAACACAGATAAACCCATTATTACCGCTTGTAGGACCAATATTCCCTAAATTATCAGCTAAAATCCATCAAGCTACTCGTGAATTAGAGATGCAATTAGGGAAGCTTCCTATAATTCGCACTTTGGGAATTAACACTATCATTATTGCAACATCCAACAAGCCAACTGCTAATGCAAAGTAATCGCTCGTTTAAGGTAATTGTGGTTGCAATAGGTAATGGGATTAACATACTGATTAACTTTCTGACGCTGCCATACCTTGTTCGATCTTTATCGTTTGATGATTATGGAACCTACGGTCAGGTGTTAATGATTGTGACTATCCTTCAAGGCTTTTTCACCTTCAATCTAAATCAAATTGCCAATATTTATTTTGCCAACGAAGAGCATAATCCCAAAGTTGTATTTTCAACAATTGCGAAATTCTCGTTAGGAATGTCACTTTTGAGTTGTTTAGTGATGTTAGCTAGTATTCCTATCGTTGGTTCTGCATTTGACAATGAACTATTGTTTAAATTGCTTTCGTTTTCTGTGTTGAATTTGTTTGCGCAGGTGATTGCGCCGATATTAATTTCTGTTTTGATTTTCTATAATAGAGTGCAAAATACAGTTGCCATTTTAGTATCGACAAATGTTTTAAAAGTAGTCACTATGTTTTATGCAATTCAATATTTACATTCATTGGAAGCGATGATGATTGGACTGAGCATAGTTAGTCTAATTCAGTTAATTGCCTTTTTAACGCAGGTGCCAAAAGATGTTTTGAGCTTTAGTTATTTCGACAAATCATTAGCTAAGAACATGTTCGTTATGGCTTCGCCGTTAGCCATTTCATCGTTAATTGAAAAGTCGCTTGTGTATTTAGATGGTGTAATGGTTTCGGCAATGCTAACCACTACTGCCTATGCTTTTTATAGAGCAGGAGCTGTAGAGGTGCCATTTGTTGCAGGACTATATGGGTCAGTTACTGCTATTGTAATGCCTGAGATTGCCAAATTGTACAGTGAAAAAAATCTAAACGAGATTGTTCGATTAAAACGAATTGCCATATCAGGTACCATATTTTTTGTTTACCCTGTTCTGATTTTTTTATTCTTTTTTGCTGAACCTTTAGTGTCGACTTATCTTTCTAAAAGCTATTCAGCGAGTATTTTGATTTTCATGATTTTTAATCTATCGCTGCTGATTCGTGTAAACGACTATCAGGATATAATCATCATTAGTAAAAATAGTAAGTTTATTTTCAAAGCAGTATTTTTTGTTGCTATTTTAAATTTGATTTTAAATTATGCTTTAATAAAGTATTTTGGTATCAATGGAGCCGCATGTGCATTTATTATCAGCTTAACTTCCTTTGCTTTATTGTTGTTGTGGAAGTCGATAAAAATTCTGGCATGTAGTTTTTCTGACTTGTTTGATATACCCTTAATCGGCAAAATAGTTAGCTTGGCTGTGGTTTTATCTGCGATTATTTATTTTGTCAATATGATTTTATTTAATTCGGTTTGGTTTATCATTATTTCAGCACCATTTTACTTTCTTTTTATACTTTTAGGTGGTTTTAAGTTCAACTTGATTCCCGATTCATTGGCCAATTTCTTAAAGAATAAGTTTAAAGTGTTAAATAGAATTTAATATGGGTATAATGCGCAGGTTTTACCAGTTGTTTGGAAAGTCATATTATACTAATTTTAATGTTGGTTATCTATTACTGTGTTGGATAATTCAGCGAATATTTCGCGTAAATTCCGATATCCCTTTTTTGGTAAATTATACCAATAAGATTTCTGGATGGAAAAATATTCGTTTTGAAGATGATTCTGTTTCTTTAAATCTGTTAGCAAGTGGAGGAGCTTTTCTTGCAGCTTTTGATGAGACAAAAATTGAGGTTGGTAGTGGAACCATTTGGGCTTATAATATTTGTCTCCAAACAGCCAATCATGTTCCCGGTAATTTAAAAGAATATCAAACCGCCTCAATAAAAATTGGTCGAAATTGCTGGCTAGGTAATGGAGTAATAATAACAGCTGGTGTAGAATTAGGCGATAATGTTGTTGTTGGTGCCAATGCTGTTGTTACAAAATCATTTCCATCAAATGTAATTATTGCTGGTGTGCCGGCAAAAGTAATTAAGCAAATAGAAAAAGCTGATTAAATTATTATGTGCGGAATTGCAGGTGTTTATTATTTTAATGAATCAAAAGTTGATACTCAGAAAGCACAATTAATGTGCGATGTGATGGCTCATAGAGGGCCTGATGGTGAAGGGGCATGGAGCAATCAAAGCAATAGCGTTCGTTTGTTACACCGCCGACTTTCAATTATTGATTTGTCGGATGCAGCAGCTCAACCCATGACTAGCGACAATGCAAATACCATTATTGTATTTAATGGTGAGATTTATAATTACATTGAAATTAGAAATGAGCTCATAGGCCTTGGTGTTAGTTTCAAAACTAGTTCAGATACTGAAGTTCTGCTAAAGTCTTATTTGCAATGGGGAGTTCAATGTTTGTCGCATTTAAACGGAATGTTTGCCTTTGCAATTTGGGATGAAACAAAACAAGAATTGTTTTGTGCACGAGATCGATTTGGCGAAAAGCCATTTCATTATTACTATTCCGATGATTGCATCGTATTTGCATCTGAGATAAAATCAATTAAGGCTTATTTACCAAACATTAAAATTGAGCGATTAAAATTGCAGAACTATCTCGACGAGCGTTTTGTAATGGATAACACAACTACTTTTTTTGAAAATATTAATGCTTTAGATCCTGCAAGTTATTTGATTGTTTCAAAAAATAAATTTGAAAAAC
>Ga0114967_10003382_pt1 | contig 13116 bp, 24 predicted proteins | sample M_130628_MF_Meta_FD_92639 | JGI IMG/M metagenome (GOLD analysis project Ga0114967, IMG submission 92639) | Freshwater microbial communities from Lake Montjoie, Canada to study carbon cycling - M_130628_MF_MetaG | ecosystem: Environmental > Aquatic > Freshwater > Lake | place: Lake Montjoie... | reverse complement strand
TGTCTCCCAACGGGTCAACCCACTCGACGGTTCCGGCGACGATTTCTGCAACGGTTACGGGCCCGGCCTGATCAACGAGGCGGTCGCCGAAGCCAACGAGGAGCTGTCGCGGCTCACCAGCCGCTGAGATTTCGCCATGTGGACCACCATCCTGGTGCTGGCGTTGGCATTGAACTTCGAGCCGCTGCGCATCGGCCTGGTTCCCGTGCTGCTGTCCCGGGAGCATCCGGAACGGCAACTGGGCGCGTACCTGGCGGCGACCACCGTGGTGGCGCTGTCGTTCGGACTGTTCGCCGTAACCACGGCCAACCACGCACTCGTCGCGCACAGCGGGACCGGTGCCGCTGTGCAAATCGGGGTGGGTGTCCTCGCCGTGCTGATCGCCGCGGGGATGGCGCTGCGGCGGGCGTTTGTCCCCGTAACGGCCCCGGCTAACTCCGGCGAGCCAGCTCTTGAGCCCGCACCTCCCTCACGGGTGGAGAAGAACCTGGACAAGGTCCGCCGGCTGCTGGACCGGGGACAGTCGCCCTGGGTTGCCGGCGTGGTCGGTGCCAGCCTCGGGCTGCCGTCGGTGGACTACCTGGCGATGCTGGCCGTCATCGCCACCTCCGGAAAGGGGCTACCGGAGAAGTACGCCGGCGTCGCGGTGTTCCTAGTCCTGGGAAGCCTGGTGGTGTGGATCCCGCTCCTCGGATGCCTGCTGGCTCCGGAGAGGACACTCGACCGGGCCCAACGGTTTCGCACCTGGGCGACGTCCCGCAGCGTGTATCAGTACGCCGCGACGCTCTGCCTGGCGGGACTACTGATGATCGGCCTCGGCGTCAAGAACCTACTTCTCTAAACCACCGGCTCACCGTGTAGCGAGAACCCAGGCCCGCTCGTCGGCCGGCAGCGGGTACGAAGTTCCATCAGCACCGGACACGGTGACCCATACGCCACTGGCGTTATCTTTAGTGGTCACCGCGACGACGGTCATCACCTCTCGCATCTGGTCCCCGACCTTCACGCAGAATATGTCGCCGACCTGAATCTCAGATCCTTTGAGGTACATCGGTTCCAGTGCCACAGATCATCTTTCGTCGGTTTGAGCTACGGACTCCACGAGTCGATCGCGTTGCGGAACGCCGACTCGACACCATCACGGTCGCCCGGATTCTGATCGAGATACGGCCAGATTACGGCGATCATGGCGTTGGTGAGTTCTTCGTCGTCCATTCGACTCAACTCTGGAACGGGTCGCGTAGTGGGAAGTCGACCCCACCCTGGTCTTCGAACATGACGTACACGACGGTTATACGCCCACCGACAGGCGCACCAGTTCTATTCACTTCCTGGAACGTGACGGTGTGGTGGGCTGGGTCGTGGACCATGTCCGGGGCGACGTAACACGACCCACGATTGTTGTTGGTATCGGTCCATCGAATTTTTATCCCGTGGGTCGCCACGTTACAGATTCTCCGCGGTGGCGATCGCCTGCTCGCGGCCGGCGGCGCCCAAGAGGGGCCACAGGTTTCGCATCGCCTGGAGCAGCACCTCATCCTCGTCGAGGAGGTCAGTTCCTCCCGCTGCGGACTGTGAATTTTCCATGCCCGGGAGGGTGGCATAAACAGCCCGCTGCGGACGAACAGGGCGCGCCGGCTGACCGGTTAAGCGCTCACATCACCACGCCGGAGACAGCCCCACAGCCGTTGCAGACGTAGTGCACCGGCCGGTCGCTCTCGACGTTGATCAGCGTCTCGTCCACCACGCCGGCGGCGTCGCACGGATCGAACCCCGACGACTCCGGGACGTTCCCGCAGCCGCAGAGCAGGGTTCCGTCGGGCTGCACGGTGATTGTGTTCATGAGTGGGAGCTTATGTGGTGGGGGTGACGGTTGAGGTCGTACGCCCAGCGGGGTGCTACCCACCGCCCTTCGCCGCCTGCTGATTACAGAGCCGACTCGTACTGCTTCTTGATCTGCGCCCACACCTGCTCGGGTGTGTCTCCTGTACCGGATGCGGCGAACAATCCACCCTCCCAGAATCCGGAGTCGATGCGCGGGTCTTCGACTACGCCCTCGACGTGGTACTCCAGTTCGAGTTCGTCGGAGTCGTTCCAGTGCCCCATAAACGTCCAGGTTTTCGCCACGGCGGGTCCAGGCTCAGCCGGCGGGGCTCGGGTCGGTGTTCTCGCCGGCGCGGCGGAGCAGCTCGTCGGCGATGGCGCGAGCCTCCGTCACTGCGGCGGTGTATCGACTCTGGAGCTCCGCGTCGGGAACCGCCGTGAGATCTGACTCGCTCACCGTCACGCCCCGAATCGGGAGTAGTTCCGGATCGGAGTGTTCTCCTGGTAGACCTCTTCAAGCTTGAAGGTCTCCCCTGCTGCGTCCTTGGCCTTCGCGAACACACCGAAGTCGGAATCCTCTTCCAGGTACGCCTTCCCGGCGTTCCGGTAGGAGTACGTGCTGATCTTGTCGGCGATGTTGAGCCGGGTCAGTTCGGCTTCCGGCACCTCCAGCCAGCCGTGGCCCGGGTCGGAAATGAATCGATACGTGTTCTCGCTCATTGGGTATCCTCGGCGTTGGCGCCACATTTCTCGCAGGTCAGTGCGTTCTCGATGAGCTTGGAGTCGTAGCAGCCCAGGTCCTCGAGAAACTCACCGTTGCCGTCCACGAGCCAGTCATGGTGCTCGACTGCGGACGTCCGAAAGGTTGTGTGCGAACTGTCTTTAGGGCAGACCTTCACAGAACTTCCTCCAAGTAACCATCCTCGGGGACCTGACCACTCCACATGCCGCCCTGGACGGGTGTGAAGGTGCAGTCGTTGGCGAGCCAGTCGCCGTTCTCATCGGTCCACTTCAGTGCCGGCACCCCGTCACCGAACGTCATCGACGACCCGGAGCAGGTGAGGATGTCGCCGACGTTGAGGTCCTGGCGCCAACCCTGTTGGGCGTTGCGGCCGGCCGGCTGCATCCCGGTCAGACGTGCGCCGGCGCGGATGACGCGGTACCGCTTCCCCTTCTCGTACTTCACGGGCGACACCGTCGCATATCGGGACGGGAATCGGTGCGTGGGGCGCGCCCGTGCCAGTCAACCGCTCCACTGGTCGGTGTCGCAGTTCAGGTAGAACTCGCTGGTTTGAGCCCGCCCAGCGTCTTGTCACGAACACCGAGTCAGCCCCGGTCTGCTAGGGCCGTCGGCTTCGCTGCTGTCTAGGCCACCGTTGCTCTTGGTACCGCAGCCACGCCAGGTATTTGGCGTCATGTTCCGCCATCTCTGCCCGAAACTCGTCCCAACTTTGAAAGGCACGTTGAGGCCCAGCGTGCAGCTGTGCTCCCTCCAACCTGTCGACGGCTGCGAGCCTCTTTTCCCGCTCCCCGGGGGGAAGCGCTTTCTGACTGATTTCGAGCCGCCACTGATCAAATTTGGTGATCACCCCAAGGCGCCAACGGTCATGGTCGCTTAGGTCGGCAAGGGGATCCTTGGCCGGGGAAATCTCGGGCTCATTAGTCCTTAACCAAGTCTGGACGTCGGCGTTAAGAGCCTCTTCCCAATCGCGGGCCTGCTCCAGTGCCAAGAAGGCTTCGTTCACCCCAAAAGGCTCCGATGCCGATAATGCATCAGGCTTAGATTGCGGTGCCCAGATACCCCAACTGTTCTTGCGCGCCGTAAAATCCATCGCGACGAACAAACTCACCAGTGCGATTAGCCAGAAGATCAGCTTGGCTGTCACTACTTGAGCACCCCTTCACTCTGAGACGTCCGCGACTTAACCGCTCGCGTTCTCCTCATCCACCAAGGTCAGTCGCCGGCGGGCCTCCGCGTCGTACCGCTCCGGGTGCGCCCACATCGAGCTGCACTTCTCCCCCGCTGGCTTGCCGCACATTGGGCAGGGCACTGCGGCGACCACCAGATGATCCGCCGAACCGTTGCGCGGATAGATCACGTCGGCCACGATCCAGGCGGGCTGCGCCGCGTCGGCCGCGGCCCGAGCCGCCTCATCGCTCATCAGATAACCCAAGCAGAGAAGTACACGTATCCGCCACTGCGGGTCGCCACCGCGGTGAACCCGTCACCGGCGTCGTGCGCCAGCGTGATTGGCTCCTCGGGCGTGATGCCGATCTGCGCCGCCAGGTCGCGGTACGCGGTGACCGGGTCGGCGGCGGTCAGCCGCGACAGCAGCCGCTGCTTGGCCGCATCGGACTCGGTCGCACTGGCCTCGCTGTGGGTTCCGAAACTAACCCGGTCGTGGGGCAGGTCGACGGTGTGGCCTAGGTCGATGGCGCGGGCACCCCACGCCGCCACAGCGGTATCGGGAACCAAATCGTTCGCGCCGAACGCGAGCGTCAGATTGGCGGACATGCCCGCAATGATGCACCGCCAGCGGCGGCGCGGGCACGGAGGGCGCGGCGGGGCCTCATTGCGGATCTCCCGGTACCGAAACGGATTCGTACGATTCTCCGGTGACAGCATTGGGATCGCGGTCGGAGCGTGGGCGCGGACGAAGTATGGGTTCGCCGAGCATCTCGTCCCGGCTTGGTGGGTCGACCTCGTAGCTCTTCGCAAGCTCGGCGTAGTCGTCGCTGGTGAGGCCAGTCATGTGTGTCAGCCTAAGCCGACGCGAGAGGCTGGCGATCAGCGCACACCCCACACCCAGCCGGGGATCGATTCCAGCTCCGCGATCCGGTCGGGGGTGAGTCTCCCGGTGGCGTATTCGGCGCGGCGCGCACTGACCCATACCCCGGTGCGGTGCCCATCCGGCGACACGTATCTGCGCGGGACACGAGCGTGGCCGTTCTCCGTGGCGTAGCCGCGAACCGCGGCGACTCCCGTCGCCCACATCTCTGCGAGGGGGCTCCACACCCAGCCGGGAATCGCTTCCAGTTCGGCGATCTGATTGGCGCTGAGTGTTCCCGAGGCGTAGTTCAAGCGGCGGTTGCTCACCCAAGAGCCCGTCCGGTAGCCGTTCGGTGACACGTAGTTATTCGGCACGTTGGCGTGCCCTTTCACGGCGGCGTAGGTGTGGACAGCGGCGACGCCGGCGGACCACTGCTCGTCGAGCGGGTTCCATACCCAGCCGGGAATCGACTCCAGCTCCGCGATGCGGGCGCTGCTGAGCGTCGCCACGGAGAACTCTCTGCGGCGTGAACTCACCCACGTGCCGGTGCGGTGTCCGTCCGGCGAGATGTAGTCGCGCGGAACCCGAGCATGCCCGTGCGCAGCGGCGTAGTCGCGGACGGCAGCGACCCCGGCCGACCACAGTCCGTCGAGCTGGTTCCACACCCAGCCGGGGGTCGCTTCCAGTTCAGCGACACGGTCGGAGCTGAGATGCCCCGACGCGTAATCCTGGCGACGTCTGGCCGCCCACTGACCGGTCCGGAAGCCGTCCGGGGCGACGTACTCTTTCGGCACGTTTGCGTGTCCGTTCTCGGCGGCGAATGCGCGGACGGCGGCCAGGCCCAAGGACCACTGTTCGTCGAGCATGTTCCAGGCCCACCCAGGCAGTGATTCGAGTTCGGCGGCGCGGCGTTCGTCGAGGTTTCCGTCGGCGAAGTCGTTGCGGCGCTTGGTCACCCAGCGTCCCGTCCGGTGCCCGTCCGGTGACGTGTACTCCCGCGGGACGCCGGCGTTACCGTTCTCGGCGACGTAATCGCGAACCGCGGCGATCCCGGCGGCCCACTGCTCATCCAGCGGACTCCACACCCAGCCGGGAATCGACTCCAGTTCGGCGACCCGGTCGTCGGCGAGTCCCCGGCCGGCGTAGTCCTTGCGGCGGTTGCTTACCCAATCACCGGTGCGGTGACCGTCCGGCGACACAAACCGCTTCGGGACCTGGGCGTGCCCGTTCTCGGCGGCGTAGGCGCGAACCGCGGCGAGGCCGTCCTCCCATGCGGCGTCGGGTGCAGGTGCGTTCATTGGGTGGTCCTTTCGCAGTGTCTCAACGGGGATGGGTCAGCGAACGCGCCAGACCCAGCCGGGGATCGACTCCAATTCCTTGATCCGGTCGGGAGTGAGTATCCCAGCGGCGTAGTCCGCGCGGCGGTTGTATACCCAGTGACCGGTGAGGTAACCGTCTGGTGCCTCGTAGTTCTGCGGCACGTTTGCGTGGCCGTTCTCAGTGACGTAGTCGAGAACAGCGCGCTTGCCACGCAACCACTTGTCTCCGCGGGGGTTCCAACTCCACCCCGGGATCGACTCCAGTTCAGCGATCCGGTCAGCGCTGAGTCTTCCAGCAGCGTAATCCTCGCGGCGGCTGCTCGCCCATGTACAGGTGCGGTGACCGTCCGGTGACCGATAGCTGCTCGGTACAGCGGCGTGGCCATTCGTTTTGACAAACTCCCGAAACGCCGCCACTCCGCGGGCCCACTTCGCTTCGTGCGGGCTCCAGGTCCAGCCAGGTATCAACTCAAGCTCAGCGATCTGGACGCCGCTGAGTTTCCCGGCGGCGTAGTCCTTGCGGCACCTGCTTACCCATACCCCCGTCAGGTGACCGTTCGGGGACTTAAACAGGAAAGGAACCTGAGCATGGCCATTAGCTTCAACGAAAACGCCGACTGCATTGAATCCTGCATCCCAGCGGTCATCTGACAGGCTCCAAACCCACCCGGGGATGGACTCCAGATCGGTGATCTGCAGTCTGTTCAATTTATCGCTGGAGTAGTCCCGCCGGCAGTGACTGACCCACACACCGAGTGGATATCCTTCGGCCGACGCATACTTGTAGGGGACTCGTGTGTGTCGATTCTCAGCGGCGTACACCCGCAGCTCAGCGAGTCTCATCTCGAAATCGCGGTCGTTGACGTCGAGCATCCGGAGTGCGAATCCGTTGGTGAGAAGACGTTTCGGAATGTCCAGCGAGATCAGCTGCTTAGCCCACTCCACCGTTCGAGGAACTACCACGCCGCGCTTCCCATCAGCCGCTGGCGGGGTGCGGTCGTCCACCCGAACAACCACACCATCCACGACCGCGACCGGCTCAGCTGCGTCGTCACCGTCCCAGGTGTCCGGCTCTCCCCCCTCCACGTCGTCGTCGGAGTCGTCAGATTCTTTGTCGGAACCGTAATCGCGGACCAGAAGCTTCATCGCCTCCACGATTCGCGGGTCGTGATCTTCCAGCGCAGCGATCACCTGGCGGACCTTTTTGAAGTTCGACTTCTCAACGGCTGCGTCGGGATCCTCACCGATTCCGATGCGTACCGCGAGGATGATCAGCGCGGGCGCGTCGGTGCGCGGGTTGCGGCGTATCGCCCGGCCGACGCACTGAACGACGTCGATCTGGCTGCTACGGGGCTCACCGAACACAATGGCGTCGAGAACCGGGACGTCAATTCCCTCGGACAGACAGCGTGCGTTGGAGACCAGATGGAATCCTGTGTTGCGCTCGGTGGCAAGGCGAGCGAGGGATTCGTCCCGGACGCTGAGCGTCATGTGCCCGTCGATGTGCTCGGCGGTGCCCTCACCGAGCGCGGCGTGCACCGTGTTGAACGCGGCGATGAACTCCTTACTGGCCGCAATGCTGTTGAAGAACGCGATCACCGCGTGCAGGTCACGTTCACGGGCGGCCTTGGACAACGCCACAATGGTGGCGAGGTGGTCCATCGACAGTTTCTGCCCATCGACGGTGGCGTGGCCGATAGCCGCGTGCGCCTTATCCAGTTCGCTGTCCAGCACACCGACCACAGCGACCTGATACTCGCTGAGGATGCCAAGTTCGACGGCGTCCTTCACGGTGATCGTGTACACCCGCTTGCCGTAAAGCTCCGGGTCGTCCATCGAAGCCAAAAGGGCACCGTTTCCCTTGGAGATGTCGTGCACCTTCGGGGTGGCGGTGAGGAACAGCCGGTGCACCGCCGGAACGTACTTGTCGTAGAGCACACGACCGAACTTCTTAGTCCGGTCGCCGGCAGTTCTGTGGGCTTCGTCGCACAGGACGGCATCCCACTGCGGCAGGCGCAGCTTGTTCTTGTTCTTGTTCTTGGCGTCGGGTGCGTGAGCGGCGATGATCACACCGAGAGACTGATAGGTGCCAAACACCACCCTCACGTCGTCGGTGTTAGCGGTGATGAACTCAGTCAACGCAGCGGCGTCGACGGTAGCCGGCAACGGCAGATCGGTGACCGCGATGTCTTCGGCGGCGCCCGCCTCGCGCTTCTCCGCGGGGGTGAGCGTCGAGCAGACCGCGATCGCCCGGAACGCAAACGGAGCGTCGGCTTTCCAAGAGTCGTACGTCTGCTTCAGCAAAGCCAACGTGGGTGTCAGGATCAGTATCGCGCCGGAGCGGCCCTGCAGGAACGTGTAGGCGGCGTGCTGGCCGGTGACGGTCTTCCCGGTTCCGCACGCCATGCACACCTGCTGGCGCGTGACGCCGGCATGGATCGCGGCGACAGCGTCGACCTGGTGGGGAAACAGCGATAGCGGCGCGACGGCGCGCAGGGCTGGCGGCGCGACGACCGCGGGAGTGATGCGTTTGCTCACGTTGATAACCTCTCTACGTTCCTTGTTTTAGAGACTACTGCATATCGGTGACAGAAGATGAACGGGGCGGGGACCCATCAGGAGTGGCGCCCCCGCCCCGAAACCTCAACCGACCGGTCAGCGCCAGATCCAGCCGGGCTGGGATTCCATTTTCGCGATGCGGTCGGCGCTGATCCGGCTCTCGGCGTACTTCCTGCGCTGCGTGGCGATCCAGGCGCCGGTCTTGTGGCCGTCCGGCGAAACGTATCCGTGCGGGACGCGGGTGTGGCCGTGCTCGGCGGCATAGGTCGTGAGTGCAGCCAACTCGTTTTCCCACGCGGCGTACTCGCGTACGTCGTCTGTGCCGGCAGCCCACTGGGCGGCGCTGTTGTCGTTGGTGTTGTCGGGTGAGTCAGTGTTTTTGTTCATGCGGACGATAGTGGCATAAAGCCACCGTTATGCAAAATAAAACCCGCTACGACACGCCGGGGTAACTCGACGGGTCAGGTAGACGGGCTGATAACCCACACGTCGCCGCGGGCGTAAAACTTCATACATGCCAGGTCTCCGCACCAGCAGACACATGCGACCGCGGCGGCGTCATCAGCGGGTCCCTGCCCGGAGCTGTTCACCGCGATCGGGAAATGTTCCGGGACGTCGAACATTGGAGTGCTCATCGGCGACTTAATCCGTCGCGCGACCTAGGTCCATGATTCATGCCCGCGATCCTGACCGATCCGCGGAGGATCCGGCGTGTGGGGCGCGGCGATGCAAGCGCCCGCGGCGCGGATATCACTGAGTGGGTCGCGCCGCGGACAATCCGGGGTAACGCACTCAGCCACGATTCCAGGCATGCCATTCGATGCTTACTGGGCCAACGTGAACAACGCACTGGACGCCATCCGCGACCAAGGAGACACCGTCGACGACGTCATGCGGATCCTCAAAGAGCACTTCACACCGTCGAGCAGTGAGGCGTTCTGCGAAGACGGCGGCGGCGACCGCCGACTCTACGACGAGCTCATGTTCAAACGCTCCAACTGGGCGGTGGTGTGGGCCGAAGCCGACTACTACTACGTCCTTCGCGACCGCAACGGCGACATGCTCACCTACGTCGAGGGTGACGTCTCCCGGGGCGACACCGCTGTTCGGTAAACCGGAACTCGCCACTGCGATTCTGTCGTCCCGTTCAGACCCCGAGCGGGAACGCCGCGCAGTATTCGACGCCTAACTCCGGAGACAGGGGCTCCCCCGTCTCGTGGTCGGTGCAGTACGCGGAGAAAATCTCGGCGTCGTCGAGCGGTTCGATCTCACCTTCCGGCGTGAGAGACCAACCACGCACCTGCATGCCGGCGTCAGTGACCGACCGCAAAGCGATCCCCGCGGGCGTTTCCGTTACTTCTGCCGCAGCGAGATGTGTCCACGCGATCACCATCTCGTAGTCGTGGTTGTTGAGATAGGCCGTGTCCCCCTCCACGTTGCCGGTGAGGATGACCGAGCCGAATACGCTGGAAACAGTCAGATGGTGGTGGCCGTCGCCCGCGCCGGCCAGGACAGCCTTGACGATTGTTCTACCATCGTCGACCGCATCTTCCATCCCCTCCTCGTCCGGTCCGAGGACGTCGAGCATCGCCTCCAGCATTGGACTCAGCTCCTGCTCCAGACACGAGTCGCACATCCCGCCGTGATGGTGCGGTGCTCCGCGGCGGGGTCGAGACTTGTTGCGGCGCTGCGTTTTGTTGCGACGTTTCTGGCTCATCGTGTGTGGCTCCTGACCTTGGTAGTGCGTCATTCACCATCGATAAAACCAGCGGACTCCGACAAAGCTGCGCCAGATCCGCTGCGACACCCCGAAGGGCGCGGCGGGTCAGGACGGGCTGATGACCCACACTTTTCCCTGGCTGTCACGGAGATTCACCTCGGAATAATCCCCGCTGTCGGCGAGCATCTGCGCGTACTGGCCGGCCCGGGATCCGTTGGCAAAGTGCGCTTCCGCGGCGGGGTCCGGCTTGCCGGGGAGGATCTCCGCGGTGACGACGATGTCCATGGTCAGTCCAGAGCCCACTCGCCGATGGTGTTGCCGTTGGCGTCGCGCACCATACCCTCGGTGGTCCCATTGGCGACCCGGGCCGCCACACTGGTCAGGATTTCCGACACCGAGGTATCGCGGGCGTCGTCCTCGAATGCCGCACCGGTGGTGGTGAAAGTCAGGGTAAAGCTCACAGTGTTCTCCGATCTCCGATAGTTCGGGGAACTATCCCCCACCGGGGCCGGGATCGACGAGTGGGGCGCGAATGCAACCCGTTAGTCCATCTCGAAGAGGTCTTCGTCGCCGGCGCGGACGAACCATTCGAGGAGCGGAGTCGCGGCCCACTTCTGCACGTTGGGCGCCGGCGGGTTCTTCGCCACGTACTCATCCAGGCGCGACTGGAGCACGGCCATGTACTCGTCACCCGACATTTTGCTCATGCGCGACATGATGCATAGCCGGCGCTGATTCGGGCGAACGGGGCGCGGCTTGGCCGTGTCAGGTCACCCGCCCGACCAGGTCAGGACAGCGTTGTGTTTCCTGCGAACATCTCGGCCTGCTGCAGAATCAGCTCCACCGCGCGAGCTTCCCGATCTGGTGGGTAGTCGTATTTGGCGAGCAGCTTCTTCACCTTGAGCCGCATCGCAGCTTTCACACTGTCTTTCAGATTCCAGTCGATGGTGGCACTGACGCGTATCGCCTGCACCAGCTCGTGGGCGATCTTCTTCAAAGTGTCGTCGCCCATCTCCAACACAGCGGCGTCGTTTTGCACGATGGCGTCGTAGAAGGCGACCTCATCCTCTTCGAGGCCCAGTTCGGAGTGGCGTTTCCGGTTGTCGCGCATCTCTTTAGCGAGCTTCACCAGCTCAGCGATGATGTCGGCGGTGGACAGCGACCGGTTCGTGTACTTGTTGATCGATTTCTCGAGCTGCTCAGAGAACCGCTGGGCCTGAACGATGTTGGTGCGCCGGATGGTCTTGATCTCGTCGTTGAGGAGCCGACGCAGCAGACCCATCTGCAGGTTAGGCTTATCCTTGTCGACCAGTGAGTCTAAGAAATCGTCAGACAGCAGAGACAGCTCGGGTGTCTCTACTCCAGCGAGTTTGTAGATGTCGACCACACCGTCGGAAGTGACCGCTTCGTTGACCAGCTGCGCGATCGCGGTGTCGATCTCCACTCCCCCGACTCCGCCGCGGCCAGCGTCGGGGTTCTGAATCTTCAGAATCGCCGAGCGGGTGTCAACGAACAGCCGAACATCATTGACGATCGCCTGGGCCTCGTCGCGGGCGCCACACAGCGCGAACGCTTTCGCCATGGCGAGCACCTGGTCGGTAAACCGTTCGGTGCGGTCCGGGTCGCTCATCACGTAATCCACGACCACCGCCCGCTGGGTCAGCAGCTCAGCGGGCGGCAAAGTCGGCGACGAGTCGTAGTTGCATCCGTGCAGCATTGCGGTCACGACGTCGTGCTTCTCCAGCAGCGCATCGACGATGTCCTCGATAGGTACCCCAGCCTGGTCCCTGTCCGACGGTGAGTAATCGGCGAGCGCCCGCTGAAGGTTGGGGAACACCCCGATGTAGTCGACGATCAACCCGCCGGGCTTGTCCCGGAACGTGCGGTTCACCCGCGCGATCGCCTGCATGAGGTCAGCGCCCTGCATGGTTTTGTCGGTGTACATCGTGTGCATCGACGGCGAATCGAAACCGGTGAGCCACATGTCCCGGACAATCACCAGTTCCAGGGGGTCCGAGGGGTTCTTCGCGCGGAGCTTCAGGTCTTTGCGAACGTCTTTGGTGTAGACGTGAGGCTGATAATTCCGTGGGTCGTCGGTGGACCCGGTCATGATGACTTTGATCTTGCCCTTCGTTGGATCGTCGTCGTGCCAGTCCGGCCGCAGCGCGGTGATCTTCTCGTACAGTCGCACCGCGATGCGCCTCGAAGTGACCACGATCATCCCCTTGCCGAAGAGGGCTTCCCGGCGTTTCTCCCAGTGCTGCACCACGTCGGTGGCGATCTCGTCGATGCGGTCTTCGGCGCCGATGATGGCTTCCAGGCGCGACCATCGAGACTTCGCTCTGGCAGCCTCGGAATCGTCGACACCCGCGGTGATCTCATCAGTAGCTGCGTCGAGAGTGGCGTAGTCAGCCGCGCTGAGTTCGACCTTCACCAGCCGGGACTCGTAGAAGATCTTCACCGTCGCACCGTCCTCGACGGCACGGGTCAGGTCGTAGACGTCGATGTAGTCCCCGAACACCGCGCGGGTGCTGCGGTCGGTGGACTCGATCGGGGTTCCGGTGAACCCGAGATAGGTGGCCTCAGGCAAAGCATCGCGCAGATGCTTGGCTAGCCCGGACTTGATCCGCCCGGAGGAGTCCATGGTCTCGGTGAACCCGTACTGGCTTCGGTGGGCCTCATCGGCAACCACCACGACGTTGCGCCGGCTGGTGAGCACCGCGTTGCGGTCGCCGTCGGCTCCGGGCCGGAACTTCTGCATGGTGGTGAAAATGATCCCGCCGGAAACCCGCGTCAGCAGCGTTCGCAGATGGGCTCGTGACTCGGCCTGCTCCGGGGACTCCGGAAGGATGCTGGCCGGCGCGAACGCCTCCTCAAACAGCTGCTCGTCGAGGTCGTTGCGGTCGGTGATGAACACCAGCGT
>Ga0114967_10003374_pt1 | contig 13131 bp, 11 predicted proteins | sample M_130628_MF_Meta_FD_92639 | JGI IMG/M metagenome (GOLD analysis project Ga0114967, IMG submission 92639) | Freshwater microbial communities from Lake Montjoie, Canada to study carbon cycling - M_130628_MF_MetaG | ecosystem: Environmental > Aquatic > Freshwater > Lake | place: Lake Montjoie... | reverse complement strand
GAATCCACCACCTGTACCTGAACGACCAACAGAAATCTTTACATTAGGATTCGCTTTGGTGTATTCGCTTGCAACCGCTTGGGAAATAAGCAGCACGGTACTGGAACCGTCGGCTTTGATTTCGCCTTTCATGCCACCTTTGTTAGCTGGGGTTTCAACGGCTGTTTTGCCCTGAGGTGCGGGGGCATTCTTCTGCTCTTTCTTAGTTGCTGTATTTTCCCCGCCACATCCTAATGTCAGAATGCTGAATAAAGCCAGCAAGGCAAAACTTCTATTCATTAACATGATAATATTCCTTGTTCCATTCCTGAGAAAGTAATTGGATAACCATATAGTATAATTAATTTAATAAATGTGTGGGGGCAAGTTAAGGTTTGAAGAAGTTTTTATTCTTAAGCTACTATTCACTTTATATCAAGTAAATTTGCATCTAAAGTTAAAGAAGGTTTAAAAATGAAGTGAAATATGTTTATAATGCCCGAAATAGGAACTAAGAGTGGTTTTTAAAGAGTTTGGGTTTGAAATGATTGCATTAGAATAAGATCGTACAACCTTATGTTTCAAAAAATATTTGTGCCCTTCGGTTTGGTTTTCCTGGGGATTTTGATCATCCTCGCAATCTTCCTTACGCAAACAGATCTCGAACGAAGCTATATTATCAAAATAATGCTGGTATTAGGTTTTATTGGTGCAGGACTTATCGCATTTGAAAGCAATCGAATTTCCAAGATCATTGCGTCACCGCTTGAAGAATTATCCATGGGAATTCAAAGGGTCGGATTAGGGGATGATAACCAGCGAATCCTTTCGGATGATCAGGGAACTTTGGGAAACCTGATGCGCTCCTTTAACCGAATGACCGAAAGGCTTGAAGATAAAGTCAGCAAACTGGAAGAGGATAGGCAGCAACTGCGAACTATTTTAAGCGGTATGGTTGAAGGTGTGGTGGCTCTCGATGCCAATCAACGGGTTTTATATGTGAATGATCGGGCCCTAATTTTGTTGGATTTGCAATCCCATGCCTTGGAAGGTAAAAGGCTTTGGGAATTAGTAAGAAATCGCGAGATGATGGATTTGGTGGAAGAAGCATTAAGGCAGCCCGAACCAAAACGAAAAGAATTGACCTTTGCAACTTCAGGAAATCGCAGCCTGACTTTGCACGCAGCCCGGTTGCCCGGCAACCCCACTCGAGGCGCGGTATTAGTGTTGCACGATACCACCGAATTAAGAAGGCTAGAAAGGCTTAGGCAGGAATTTGTTGCAAATGTTTCTCATGAATTGAAAACCCCGCTTGCGGTGATCAAAGTTTGTGCTGAAACGCTTCTGGATGGAGCGGTGGAAGATTGTGAAAATCGCATGCGCTTTTTAGAACAAGTCTTGGAGCAATCCGAACGCTTGAACAATTTAATCATGGATTTACTCAGCATCGCAAGAATCGAAGCAGAGACCGAATTATTTGACTTTATCTGGGTCCCCGTTCGAGAAGTGGTAGAGCAATGCGCTAAAAGGCATCGAGATCGCGCAATGCAGCGTTCGATTTCCATTCATGCTTTTCCCATGGAAGGTAGCACTCATCCACATCAAGATCTTGAATGCTTGGTGGATGAAGAAGCCTTTGTTCAAATACTAGACAACCTCGTTGATAACGCAGTGAAATACACCCAAGATAATGGCGTGATTAATGTGCAATGGGGCCTCGAGAATAAATATGTGATCATAACAGTAAGCGATAACGGCATAGGAATTCCCGAAGCGGATCTGCCTCGGATTTTTGAACGCTTCTATCGCGTTGATAAAGCCCGTTCGCGCGAGGTAGGCGGAACGGGCCTTGGCCTTTCGATTGTGAAACATCTTGTGCAGGCGATGAAGGGCAGCATTTCAGCAAACAGCCAAGTTGGTAAAGGCACAACATTTACCGTGCGTTTTCCTTATGCCAAAGATTAAACAGAGGCGTTACTTGCCAGGAAATAAGATTTTTCTGGTGTAAAGGTTTTGCCCGACCAAAGCATACAGAGTGCTTTTATCAGATCCAGCAAAAGCGATTGAACTGGCAAAACTAGGGAAATCGGGTTGCAATAAAACACCACACAACCGCCCAGTTGGATCAAATACCTGCACCCCAAGGGAAGTTGCAGCATAAATTCGATTCGCCTTGTCGAGTGTCATGCCCGGTACAGATCCGGTAACTCCCGCGAGAGGTTTTCTGGGTGCAACATATCGATCCTTTGCGGTGATATCTCCATTTTGTTCAATACGAAAAGTGAAAACCGATCTCCCATCTGCACTCCCCGCAAACAGCGTGGTTTCATCATTCGAAACAGCCAAGGATATGACCGCATCCTCGGTGTTAACTTTCTTTTTGGCACCTGATTTATCAAAAAGATAAATCGCTTTTTCAGTAGGCGCTGCTCCATAACACTTGCCCTGACTCAGGGTGCAAAGTGCGATACAATCCAACCCTTCGATAATCATGGAAGCTTTAGTGTTGCCCGAAGCTGCGTAAAGAATATTAGAACCACTGGCAAGATAAATGCCACCTAGGGAATCGAGAGCTAAGGCCTTTGCGGGAACATCCATCACCACATCTGTCGTTTTACCCTTGGAATCAAGCTTCGAGATTGATTTGGTTTTGGAGTTGGCAAGGAATAAAGCACCCTGAGAATCTGAAGCGATAGCGGAAAACTCCCCAGCAAGATTACTGAGGGTTGTTTTCTTCCAGTTTTCAGAGGGCACGAGAATCTGGCTTAGAGGGATATCCTGCGAATATCCCATAGTTGTAGATACAAGAAGTAAAAAGCAAGCAAGAAACCTATTCATGAGTGATTCCTAAGAAAGTTACGAGGAAGATTATTCGCGCCAAAGCCAGCGCAAAGATTCTGGAAGAATGACGCAACCATGTTTGCCATTGTGACCGCCATCCCCTTCGACATAAACAAAATCGTATTTTGCGAATTTGAGGGCAGCCGCCATGGATCGGTTGGCGAGGGGCCAGTGACCATGCAGGTTATCGAGATCGTTGCTACCATCTTGGAGGAAGATGCGGATAGGTTTCTTTTCGGTCTTGCGGATCATGCCTGGATAAACATCGCCACCGCGGATATTGGTGAAGCTACCGACATGGCTTAAAACTTTGCCAAACAAGTCGGGTCGTTCCCAAGCTGCGGTGAAGGCACAAATGCCACCACTGCTGATACCGCAAAGCGCCCTGCCTGCAGGATCTTTACGAACATTATATTTCTTCTCGATTTCGGGCAGGATTTCTTTTTCAAGGAAGGTGGCGTATTGATCAGAGGGGGTATCGTATTCGAAGCTGCGGTTGCTGCGTCCTTTTTCCTTAGCGTTAGAAGCGGGAACGGTACCCGGATTCAAAAACACACCAATGGTTACAGGCATTTCTTTTTTGTGAATAAGGTTATCAAAAACAACGGTAGCACGAAACTGGCCCTTCTCGTTGGCATAGCTGCTGCCATCTTGGAATATCATAACCGCCGCCGGGGTTTTGCCATCGTATTGTGCAGGTACATAAATCAACATTTCGCGAACAGTACCTGGGAAGATGTTGCTCTTCCACTCAGATTTCTCAATTTTACCCTTGGGAGTGCTGGGGTTTGGCTGGGAATCGATTCCAAGAACATAGTCATCAGCTGCGATAAGGAAGTTGCAAAACAGTGCTAAAAAGCAGGCGCAGGATAAAAACCGTTTCATTGACAAATACTCCTTGAATCGTGGTTTAAGCCAAAATACCATGATAAAGGGCTTTATGAACTGAGGCAAAGAAAATTCGATCTCGAAAAACAGAATCATAACATCATCATTCCTTCATCGTTTCTTCACAATCAGTTCTTAGGATAACCCTGTTAGAAAAATTAAATACATAGAGTATTCGTTAGTAAGGATATTATCAGCGATGGCAACTACCTCTTACGCTGCGATCTTAACCGAAAGAAATCTGAACGGGCGTGAGCTTACGCCCCAAAACAATAGCTCACCCAAGTATCAAATTAAAAATTTGAACTTCTGGTATGGTGCTCATCAAGCATTGTTTAACATCGATCTATCCATTCCTGAAAGATCAGTAACCGCACTTATCGGCCCCTCGGGTTGTGGTAAGTCAACTTTTCTCCGTTGCTTGAATCGCATGAACGATCTTGTGGAAGGCACCAAGCATACGGGTGGTATCCTTCTCGACAATGAAGATATTTACCGCCGTTCACTTAACATGGTTGATCTTCGCAGAAGAGTTGGCATGGTGTTTCAAAAGTCCAACCCCTTTCCAAAGTCGATATTTGAGAATGTAGTGTATGGCCCGAGGGTTGCTGGGGTTCGCAATAGTGCGGTATTAAATGAGATTTGCGAGCGTTGTCTTAAAAACGCAGCGTTATGGGATGAAGTTAAAGATAGGTTGAATCAGTCTGCATTAAATCTTTCCGGAGGTCAGGCGCAAAGGCTATGTATCGCTCGCGCACTTGCTACCGATCCAGAAGTAATCCTCCTTGATGAACCAGCAAGTGCTCTCGACCCCGCTTCCACTGCGCGCATCGAAGATCTTGTTTTTGAACTCAAACGCGATTACACCATCATCATCGTCACGCATAATATGCAGCAAGCAGCCCGCGTTTCCGATCAAACAGCTTTCTTCTTCCAAGGTAAAGTAATCGAAGTCGGGCCTACAGATCATCTATATACCAGGCCTCAGGTCAAACAAACTGAAGATTACATTACAGGCAGGTTTGGCTAATCAACCAAGGAATTCTAACGAAAATGTCAAAGCACCTCGAACGGGATTTAGACGATCTACAAAAAAATATCATGGGGCTTGCCAGTCTCGTGGAGCAGGCTTTTTCCCTTAGTATCATCGCACTTCGCGACCGGAACCCAGATATTGCACGGGATGTTATCCAAGGCGATGTGCAGATTGATATGGAAGAAAACCAGATCAACGAAGATTGCCTTAAAATCCTCGCTCTCCATCAACCAGTTGCAGGCGACCTGCGAAGATGTACCGCTGCCATGATGATTATTACCGACCTTGAGCGCATGGGCGATCTTGCAGAAGAAATTTCCGAACGCGCGATTCAACTTTGCACACCACCCTTGTTCCCAATTCCCGAGGGATTGCAACGCATGGCTGACATGACCACCATCATGGTCAGGCAAAGCCTAGATGCGTTTGTAAACCTTGATGTGAAGCAGGCCCTTATGGTCGTGCGCATGGATGATGAAGTTGATCGTTACAACAATCAGATCATTCAGGAAATCATCAAACTGATGACCGAATCATCATCGAATATTCAACATGGGTTGTCCATGTTTTCAGCAGTCAGGCATATCGAACGAATTGCAGATCATGCAACTAACATTGCAGAAGATGTGATTTATTTGGTTGAAGGCGAAATTGTCAGGCACCGTGTCCAAGAACTGGAGGGATAATCATGATTTCTGAGGTAACTTCTATGAAAGATGTAAAGAAGCAAGCACCTTTAAAAACTGCGGTAGAACCAAAGGTGAAAAACGGAATCAAAGTGCTTGTCATCGAAGATGAAAAAGCATTGGTCGATGCCCTTGTTTATAATCTTGATCGTGAAGGTTATGAAGTAACCGTTGCCCATGATGGGCAGGATGGTCTTCGTAAAGCCCAGGCGATCCCAGATATCATACTTCTCGATATCATGCTTCCGGGCATCAACGGTATCGAAATACTTAGGGAGCTGCGGGGTAACGAAAAAACCAAGTCGATCCCCGTCATCGTTGTCTCTGCCAAATCGGAGGAAACCGACCAAGTGGTAGGGTTCTCCATGGGTGCGGATGATTATGTCACCAAGCCCTTCAGTGTTAAAATCCTGTTGCAACGAATCAAAGCTTTGCAACGAAGATCTGAAGTTTCTGCAGATGAAAGCACGGTAGAACTCATCGAGCATAAGCAAGTTAAAGTGGATATGGTCAGGCATAAGGCATTTGTGCTGGATCAAGAACTCGATCTGACCCCCACCGAATTTCGCTTGCTCGAATGCCTGCTACGCAGTCCCGGGCGCGCCTTTTCACGCCAGCATTTGATGGATAGTGCCATTGGCGAAGGTGCCATCGTTCTTGAACGAACCATCGATGTGCATATTAAAACCCTCCGTAAAAAACTCGGAGCCATGGATATGATTGAAACCGTTCGTGGCTTGGGCTACCGCTTTAAAGAATAGTCATTTGCTTATCTTTTACGCATCATGAACCCTATTGAGTTCGTGATGCGTTTTTCATTTCTATTCACTAATCCTTCACACTAAAAACATCACTTTTTCTCCTTTCGCTCTCTGTTAATACTTGCACTTGAAGTTATAATTCCTCCAACTTTGATATTGTCTGTTATGGAGAACAAATGCAGACTTGCTTGGATGCCTTGATTATTTCTGATATCCACCTAGGCAGTGACAATTGCCAAGCCAAAGATCTGGTCGTCTTTCTCGAACAGATTCGCTGTGGGGTCATACAAACTTCCCGAATCATTCTTAATGGCGATGTGTTTGACTCATTCGATTTTCGTAGACTTAAAAAAAACCATTGGAAGGTGCTTTCACTCATAAGAAAACTTTCTGATCACATTGACATCACTTGGATCCACGGCAACCATGATGGATCTCTCGAATTCATTTCTCATCTTTTAGGTGTCAATGTTGAGAATCAATATGAGTTTGAAAGCGGGGGAAAAAGAATCCTTGCCCTTCATGGTCATATCTTTGATGAATTCATTGATAAGCATCCTTGGTTGACTATGTTTGCAGATTTCTTTTATTGCCTTCTTCAAAAGATGGATTCCTCGCATACCTTTGCTAAGATTGCCAAGACGGGCAGCAAAACCTTCCTGCGTTGTGCCGAGAAAATCGAACAAGGTGCAGTCAACCTGGCACGCAAACTCGGTTGCCATTCTGTTTGTTGTGGCCATACCCATCACGCTGTCGAAAAATTCAATCACGATGTGATGTATTATAACAGTGGTTGCTGGACTGAAACTCTTCCCACTTACCTGACGGTTCTTAATGGCGAAATCAAAATTCAAACCTATGTGCATGAAGAAGGGGAAATCATCATGGAGCCACTTGTGCAAAAAGAGGTTGTGTGATAATGGGTAATAGGATTTAAAGATGATGCTATTTTGGGAACCCAAATAAAAATGTTGAGTCAAACCAATAATCAAACTGAGAGAGATTTTTTATTTTCGAGGGTACAATCTCAGTGCGATTTGCTTTCATCCCAAAGCGATTTGATATCCCACGCCCACTTACAAAGTTGCGATCGCTTGATTCAAGCCATTGTTTCTCAATATGTGCCGGGTGAAGAGTTGGGCGTGATAGTAATTTGTACGGGCAATTCCAGGCGTAGCATGCTTGCAGCAACTATGGGAAATATAGCTGCAGCCTATCATGGTATTGCTGAACTTCGGTTTTATTCAGGTGGAACAAATCCTAGTGCTTTTAACCCTAGAACCATTCGAACTTTGGAAGAAGTTGGGGTTGTTATTGAAGCATGCAAAGAGAATACACTTAAGGGCGATGCATGCGAGGCTAATCCTAAGTACATGGTTCGCTGGGGTAATCTTCCTCGCATGGGTGTTAATCGATTCGAAATCAAAGAGTTCTCAAAGATTTATAGCGACTCTCATAACCCTGCTAAATCGTTTCTCGCATTGTTGGTTTGCGATGAAGCAGATGGCTCTTGCCCCAATGTTCCGGGCGCTTCCCAGCGAATTGCGATGCCTTTCCAAGATCCAAAATCATTTGATGGTTCTGAACTAGAAGCTATTAAATATTCTGAACGAAGAGACGAAATCGGTAGAATCATGCTTTCAATAGTGCTTAAAGCAAAGCACCATCTTGCTTCTAATAAATGCTAATCCCCCGTTTAAGCTTTAATCTCTTTGCAGATTGCATCCCAGAGATCAAGCCGTGCCTGCAGTGAATTTCTTGCACTTTGCAAAGCTTCCTCTTCTTTTGTTTTGTTGCCGCCACAGGCTTTGTCGAGCATCGATATCGCCATCGGGCCATGCTCATCGCCATCGAGTTCAATATGTCGATTTAAGTAATAGGTAAGGATGGAATAGCTGACATTAAATTCTTCAGCGGTCTTGTCGAGGATTTTAAGGAAAAGATCAGGGAGCAGATCTTCCCTGCCTAGAGTGAAGGCTGCTGCAATGCAATGCAATGCACCTGACTGCGCAAGTTTTACAGTTTGCGTAACAAAAGGAATGATAGAAGGAGGCGCATTCGATTTAAGCAAGGCTTCTTCAAAAGGAGTACCTGCGCGCATTGATACAATAAACTCATCGATGTCTTTTATATCTGCATGAATTTCTTTCATGGCTTTAAGGTAAAGTTCGAAATGGCTTAAATAGCCACCTATGCCATCTTCGTCGCTTTCTTCCCCAAGTACAATTTCGTTGATCAGCCTGCGTGTTAAGGGATCGGGCGAAGGTAGCCAAGGTATTTCTATGCAAGTGAGTTTGATTTGGAGCGCTTTTAATAGTGATTGAAAATCCCAGACACACCATACATGGTGCTGCATGAAAATCGAGATGGTTTTGGGAGAATCAAGTAACTGGTAAAGCTTATGGTTTACTAGTTGGTGTCTTAGTGATTCCAATTGCGAGTCATTGTGCCAATTCATTCTGAATTCCAGCGAGAAAAGTTAGAGCCTACTATATCCATAATCAAACCTAGAGGTGGATTTCAAGGCTTGGGCGTAGATTTTTCGCGTATATAGGCAAATAAATCTGCTATATCCTGATCCGAAAGAGTATCCAGAATGTTTTCAGGCATGATCGATTTAGCTGAACTTGTCATAGTTTCAATTTTATCCTTTGCCAGAACCAAGCGTTGATTCTTGGCATCGAGCAAAGTAAGCGAGCTTGAGTTTTCTTCAGCTAGAAGGCCGGTGAGTGTTCTGCCATCTTTCGTCTCAATCACTTGTGCAATAAATTCAGGCCGGATGTGTGCATTCGGATCCACTATATGGGTGATGAGAGGAAGCAGCGATTGGCGGTCTGCAGTAGTTAAATCTGGCCCTACTTTATTACCCTGTCCAAAAAGAATATGGCAGTTGGCACATTGCTTTTGGAAATGGAGCTTACCTTTATCGATATCGGGCTTGGTGCGACTGATGATAAGATTGACATAACTGATGCGGGCAATTTTTTCGCCTGGGCTCGGGGGCGAAACCTTACCATAATGCTTCGTAAGAAGCCCAATAAGCTTTTCTTGTTTGTGCGAAGCCATGGTGCGTGCAAGATCGATGCTGATATCGGTTTTGGGAATTTTCATCGTATCAACTTGCTGCATCAAGAGGAGTGAAAAGGTTGGCCTTTGAGATAGCAGAGCAAGGGCTCTCGTTTTTAAATTGCTTGGAAGATCAGGGTACAATTCTAAAAGTTTGAGTGCAACTTTATCATCCGCACTTGATTGCATGGCATTGATGGCAGCCAAGCGAACATTATCGGGAGTATTAGGCTCAAGAGCTTTAAGGAAGAGGGGAAGATAGTTTACATCTGCGAGTTGCCCTAAGAGTTCGATGGAAAAAATTCGATCTGAAGGAGTGAGAGAGGCGTTACCAGCGTTGTTGGAAATTTCGTTGAGTGCTTTAGGGTCGCCCAGTCGAAAAGCCAGTCGTAGGAGTTCTTTGCTTTTAGGGCTTTTGTCTCGCAGTAGCGCAAGAGGCTTTTCCAAAGGCGTAGGCACCAGCGCAAGCCTTCTTCCTTCCAAGGCTTTTTCAATTCCCGCAAGTACTTTCTTTTGATCTTCCTCGCTTGGTGCCAAGGTTAGCAATTGTGCGCAGGCATTCCAATCGGGCTCGGTTCCTTCGTTGACCCAGCGCCTTGCGATGCGTTCCAAAAGGTTTTGCCTGACCATCACTTTCTGCCAGAATGTAGGGTCTTTAAACCAATTCAGAATGAGGCTTCTGCCACGGATGGATTGATCTTCAACAGCCCACCAGAGAAGCATGGGTATATAAAGATCTTGAATATATTGATCTTGAGAGTAAAGTGCTTTGGTGATTTGTAAAGAGGCCTCAGGTTGCAACCTTCGGGCAGAGCAGGCGATCTGTGAGGCAACGGTTGGGTTGGTTTCTGTTCGTGCCATTTCCGTTAATTTTGCAATGGCAATGGGTGAAAGGGTGCGCTTATCCGCCAGCAATCTTACCGACCATTCGCGCACCGCGGGGGTGGGGTGATCAAGTAATTCTTGTAAGAAGGTTGGGTCTGCATTTTGTGCGCCAGCGAGTGCCCAAAGCGCTTCCAGTCCCAATGCTCCCTGATTAGATCGAGCGATTTTCTTTAATGGTTCAAAGGTTGTGGAGTCTTTCCTTTCATCAAGAAGTCTTCGAGCCTCTCGGCTGTACCAGATATTTTTATGTGAAAGAAGCGAGATAAGCTCTGAGCTAGAGTTTTTAGAAAGATCGAACTCAGGGATTTCTTTAAAGCCTTTGGGAACGATCTTGTAGATTCTGCCATTGGTACGATCCCAGTTATCAACGGGGTCAAGATGGGCAGCGCGCTTATCGTGCCAATCTGCAACATAAACAGCCCCTTCCGGGCCTTGAAAGCAATCGACGGGCCTGAACCAAGGGTCGTTCGAGATGAGGAAGTCGCCCCCAAATTGCCCAGCAAAGGTAGAACCTCGGGCTTCAATTTCGTGGTGGTAAAGTGTGTTGGAAAGAAGGTTGCCTGCAATATATCGATTACGATATTCAGGTGGATAAAGGTCTGCCTGGTAAACGATACCGCCATTGGTGACATGCCCACCCTTGAAGTTTTTGAAAGGCATATGTTCAAAGTAACCATAGGTATGCGGGTTGTGCAGTGCGCCATGCTTGGAAAATCCTTTGACATAATAGGCGCCCTGAACTTGATGAAGCATTGCGACATTACCGTAGTTGGTGCCAGCGATGATCTGGCCATTTTTGTCGAAATCGAGTCCCCAAGTATTACCCCCACCTTCGGAGAAGAGTTCAAACTCTTTGGTGATGGGGTGGTAGCGCCAGATGCCTTGCTGAAATTCATTACCTCTGATTTTAGCGGTGACAGTGCTACCTTGTGCGCCATAAAGCCAGCCATCTGGTCCCCATTGAAGCGAGTTTGCATAGGCGTGTGAATCTTCCATGCCAAAACCTTCTAAAAGGACTTGGGGATCGCCATCGGGAATGTCATCATGGTTTTTATCTGGGTAAAAAAGCAGGTAAGGGGGTTGCACCACGAAAAGGCCATCGTGGCCGTAAATCATGCCCGATGCGAGGTTCAGGCCTGTAACAAAATCTTTAGATTTCCGAAACAAGCCATTCTCATCTCGATCATAAAGGATGGTGATTTTGTCTGCACCTTTGGGGCCTTTGGGAGGCGCCTCGGGCACACGATCCCAGATGGTGCGCAGATACTGATCCTGCTTCACGGCTTTCAGGCCCGCTGGATTAGGATATTGAAGATACTGTAATACCCATAAACGGCCTTTAGGATCGAAAAACATGCTGAGTGGCTGACGCACCTGAGGTTCGCTTGCAACTAATCGTACTTCCATTCCGGCAGGCACTTGCATTTTTTCGATTGCCTGTTTGGGTGATAAACCTTGTGCAGGGAGTTGGCCCACAAGGATCACATTCAAGGCAAGACATAGAAAGGTTTTGTTAGTCATCATCGCACTCTTTTATTTATTGTTTTTAAGCTTCAGGGGCCCAAAGCCCACTGTGCCAGCAACGGCCTTGTACTGGAGAAAGTATTTTTTGAACTTCTTTTAATAGTACAGGATCCGGGCCACTTTCCAGAGCTTTAAGGTTTAATTGTAACTCACTTAACTTCGACATTCCCACCAATGTCGTTGCAACTTTTTCCTGACTTAACACCCATTGCATCGCCAATAATGAAAGATCACTTCCCTGAGATTTACAATATTGCGCAGCTTTCATTGCAGCTTGTTTTACTTCTTCCGGGGCGGGATGCCAGGCGGGCGGGTTTAATGTCAATGCCCCCATAGCCAAGGGGCTTGCGTTTATTATACCAGTTCCCCTGCGTTCTGCGATCGGCACCAACTCGCTTAGCATGGATTGATCCAGCAAAGTACAATGGCAGTAACTAATGCAGACATCCAACACGCAGGCTTCGAGTGCCTTTTTCAGGCATCCCAGCGGGTATCCCGTCATGCCTATGAATCTGCATTTCCCTTGCTTCTTCAGCTTTTGCAAAGCTTCGAAGGTTTCGCTGAAGACCATATCAAGGTCGGCTTCGAACTCGATGTCATGCGCCTGGAATATATCTATATGATCGGTTTGCAGCCTTTGTAGGGATTCCTCCATACTTTTCACAATAAAGTCGGCTTTGAAATTGAACTCGGTCTGGGTGATTCTGCCACACTTGGTTGCGAGTATCACTTTTTCTCGAACCCCTTTCAACGCTCGCCCCAAAACTTCTTCGCCAAGTTTAATGCCATAATAGGGGCTGGTATCGAAGAGGTTAATGCCTTGGTCGATGGCTTGATGTACGGTTTGGGTGGATTCGGATTCAGTGAAAGGGCCATAAATACCGCCTAGGGGGGCAGCCCCAAAACCGATGATTGAAACATTGAGCCCAGTATTGCCTAAAGTTCGATATCGCATGCTCATGAAAAATAGCCCCTGATAATAAGTTGCGTAAGTAAATAATAATCGATAGCCTAACTGCTATTAGAATCGATAAAATAGTTTGATGCCATAGGTAGGGGAAGAACTTGCGGTTTTCTTGTGTGAATATTCTGAAGAGGTAGCTGGTGATACTATTAATTCTTTTTTTGCCTGTAGCGATCTACCTGATTTGGGTGGGTGGTATAAGCCGTCATAGCAGGCCTTCCATCGTTGGCGGATCTTGGGATTTTGTTGCATTGATGTTTGCAGGTTCTGGCTTGGTATTAGTGGGATTACCTGCAGTAATCACTTCAATTTATGAAACTTGGCGCAGGTATTGGTTGACGGGAGAGGGGCCAATTCCATACTCATCGCTTGAAGGTTCGAGATGGTTTTGGCTTTTCATTTGGTTGGTTTATTTTGTTATGACGCTGAGCATTTCTGCAATTTTGATTTATCGCAAGCGCAGTTGGACATGTTTTTATAATGTTGATCCCGAGGTTTTTG
>Ga0114967_10003372_pt1 | contig 13147 bp, 11 predicted proteins | sample M_130628_MF_Meta_FD_92639 | JGI IMG/M metagenome (GOLD analysis project Ga0114967, IMG submission 92639) | Freshwater microbial communities from Lake Montjoie, Canada to study carbon cycling - M_130628_MF_MetaG | ecosystem: Environmental > Aquatic > Freshwater > Lake | place: Lake Montjoie... | reverse complement strand
TACTGATTTCTAGTTTTCAATTGAGTGATTCATTTATGTTAGGCTGCACTGTGGTTTGGGCCTTGTATACATTTTTCGCAAGCGATGCACTAAAAGAAATGAAGCCCTTGAAGGCGGCTACATGGGCTACTATAACTGGATGGATAATGTTAATGTGTTTTGTCCCTACAGAGCAGTTTCCTCTTCATGTTAGCTCAGGAATCTGGTTGGCCCTTATCTATCTTGGACTTTTTGGAACAGTTATTGCTGCTGTTTGGTATTATGAAGGAATTAGTAAAATTGGACCGTTACGTACAGCTGTTTTCAATAATTTGATTCCTGTATTTGCTCTTATTCTTTCTGTATTATTATTGCATGAGAAATTAGAGCCCCATACTTTATACGGATCTGTGTTTGTAATATTGGGTATTCTTCTGACCAATAAATTTTAATCAACTCTTCCAGGATAAACCTTCAATGCTTCTTCCAAGCAATCCATTGCTTGATTGATTTCTTCATTGTTGATGACATACGCAATCCTGACTTCATTTTTCCCAAGTCCAGGTGTTATGTAAAATCCACTTGCAGGAGCGAGCATAAGTGTTTGTCCTTTGTATGAAAATGATTCCAAAAGCCATTGACAGAAGGTATCGCCATCATCAATGGGGAGTTTCGTGATGACATAAAAAGCGCCACCCGGAGTTGGACAGTACACTCCAGGCATTTTATTAAGTCTTTCAACTACAAGATTCCTTCTTGATAAATAGGCGGCCTTTGTGATCTCAAAATAATTATCTGGCAAGTCTACGGCAGCTTCAGCTAGTATTTGCGCTAGGCCTGGAGGACTTAATCGTGCTTGTGCAAATTTCATTACCGATTCATAGACAAGTTTATTTTTTGTTATCAATGCGCCTATACGAGCACCACATGCTGAGTAGCGTTTTGAAATGGTTTCAAAGAGTACCAGATGATCAGGGATTCGTTTAAGTTGCATGGCACTCATTGCGACACCATCGTAGCAAAATTCCCTATAGGCTTCATCAGAAAATAGGAAAAGGTTATTTCTTAAGCAGATATCTTCAAGGCTCTGCATTTCTTCTTTGCTGTATAAATATCCTGTTGGATTATTTGGATTACAAATCAAAATGCCCTTTGTCTTTGGTGTAATTAATTTTTCAAATTCAGATATAGGAGGCAATGCAAAGCCAGTTTCAATATGTGATGTGATTGGTATGATTTTTATTCCGGCCATAACCGCAAATCCGGAAAAATTTGCATAAAAGGGTTCTGGGATGATGATCTCATCTCCGAAATCCATACAAGCCATCATGCCAAATACAATTCCTTCACTTCCGCCAGTGGTGACAATAATTTGATCAAAGGCAACTTCAATCCCTGCTTTTTTATAGTAGCCGACTAATTTTTTACGATAAGATTCATTTCCTGCACTGTGGCTATAGGCGAGGATTTTAACATCCGCATCTTTTACGGCTTGAATCATGGAGGGAGGCGTCTCAATATCAGGTTGGCCAATATTCAAATGATGAACATGAATACCCTTCGATTTTGCGATTTCTGCAAAGGGGACCAGCTTTCTTATGGGTGATGCTGGCATAGTGACCCCTCTTTCAGATGGTTTAAGCATGGTACAAAATTATATAATTTTTGTTGATGAATATTTCAGAATTAGTGAAGTGCCCTCAGAAACCTGCCGTATTTCAATTTTAACGTTACTTCATCGGGTAAAATTGAAAACAATAACTAATTTTATCCTACGTTATAATATGATGAGATACCTAATTATCCTATTTTTTTCACTGGCATCAGTCCTTCCTAATATGGGATATGGACAAATAGGTGTTTTAAATTCCCGTGATCAAGGGTTAGGCATTATAGAGAAAGAGTATGATTTTGGTAAAATTCCACAAGGAAAGCCGGTGCAGCATCGTTTCCAAGTACTTAATTTAACCAGTCATGACTTGACTATAAATAATGTGCATGCTTCTTGTGGTTGCACCACCCCTGAATGGAATCATGATGCAATCCCTGCAGGCGGTAAAGCTGAGATTAAAATTGGCTATAATTCCGCAACTGTAGGTAACTTTGAGAAAACATTTACTGTACAATATGGAAACGGAGGTGATGCTCAGGTGATTTCCATTAAAGGGACTGTTTGGGCGATAGCTGAGGGGCCTGCACCCTTAAATCAAGCAATTGCGACTCTAAAAACAATAAAACAATAAAATTTATATTCCAACTATTAAAAAACAAACAATGAAAAAACTTTTATTATTAGCTGTTGTATTCTCTCTTGGATTTAGTGCTTTTGCCCAAAACGCAACCAAAAAAGCAGAAGATGTAGTGAAATTTCAGGAAGTTAAATTCAATTTCGGAAAGATTAAGCAAGGTGTACCCGTTACGCATGATTTTCAATTTACAAATATTGGGTCAGAGCCACTTATTATTGAAACAGCCAGCGCGTCTTGCGGTTGTACTACACCTACTTGGCCAAAGCAGCCTATCATGAAGGCTAAGGATGATAAGTTAAAGGCTGGTTTCAATGCAGCTGCTCCTGGTCCATTTGAAAAAACCATCTTTGTGAAAATTAAAGGTGTTGACGCCCCTTTTGAGTTAAAAATTAGCGGAGAAGTGCTAAATGCTGCTGATTTTGATAAGTTGCCAAAGAAATAGTTTCAAATCAACAATATCAGAGCGCTAGGCCAGTCAGGTCTAGCGCTTTTTTGTTTAAATACCCTCTCTTTCATCTCCATAGGAGAATCTTAATTATTTGCCCATCTCATATTCTGATTTTAATAAAATTAGGGTAGTTTTGTTCCATGGGGCGTCCAGACATCATTGAACAAAATATTGCTGATGAACTTTCATTTGAGGGTTTTAAGGAGGCTGTTATTAATGATTACAAGATTGCATTCCAAAGTAGGCAAGCAAGTTTGATAGGCAGAAAGGAAGTCTTAACAGGTAAAGCAAAGTTTGGCATTTTTGGTGATGGTAAGGAAGTACCACAAGTGGCCATGGCAAAATTTTTTCAGCCAGGTGATTTTTATGCTGGTTATTATCGTGACCAAACATTTGCATTCGCAACTGGAGTAGCTACTGTGCCTGAATTTTTTTCACAGATTTATGCAGATCCTAATCCTCTAAATGATCCGCATAGTGCAGGCAGGCAAATGAATTGTCATTTCTCTTCTCCCTTTATAGATAAGTTTGGAAATGCTTTAGACTTATCAGTTCGCAAAAATTTCTCGGCAGGCATGGCTCCTACGGCAGGTCATTTTCCAAGAGCCTTTGGATTAGCTTTTGCCTCTAAATTATTTAGAAAAATACCAGACCTTCATTTAAATACCGCACATTCAAGCCAAGGCAATGAAGTGGTCTTTTGTACAATAGGAGATGCCTCCACAAGTGAAGGGCATTTTTGGGAAACCATGAATGCTGCTGCTGTAAACCAAGTGCCACTTGCCGTTTTTGTTTGGGATGATGGATATGGAATATCGGTCCCCAAAGAACTTCAAACTGTTAAGTCTTCAGTCTCTGAAGCACTTGCTGGGTTTGAGAAAAGTCAGTACACAAATGGTATACTTATCTATAAAGTAAAAGGATGGGACTATGCAAGTCTTTGTGAAGTATTCGAGGAAGGTATTAGACGGGCACGAGCAGAACATATTCCTGTATTATTCCATGTAGAAGAACTGACTCAGCCTCAAGGTCACTCAACATCGGGCAGCCATGAACGATATAAAACACCAGAACGACTTCAGTGGGAGAAGGCTTGGGATTGTTTATTTAAAATGAGAGCATGGATTATTGATAATGCATTGGCTGATGAATCTTATCTCGTTAGTATAGAAGAAGAAATTCGAGGAATTATTGTGAGCTATAGAAATCAGGCTTGGAAATTATATGAGGAGCCTATTCAAATTCAGAAGGCACAAGCGTTAAAAGTCATTGGTGAGATTGCAAGACAAACAAGTAAATCTCAAGAAGTGCTTCAACTTCATAGAGAACTTTCAGATAATCCAGTCCCCTTTAGGAGGGATATTATGGTTGCTTTAGAACACACTGTGGCCATGGTGGCGGAGCCTTTAATTAGTGCACCAGCAAGTACTTACCTCTCTGAATTGTTTTTGGAAAACAAAAGGCTCTATAATACACATTTGCTTCATAATGATTTTGAAAAAATTGGCGAAGAGTATAAGCCATTACTAGATTTTACGGAGGCATCTCCATACCTGAATGGATATGAAATTATAAATAGGTACTTCGATCAACTGTTTGCGGAGAATCCATTGGTTGTTGCCTTTGGTGAGGACTTAGGGAAAATAGGAGACGTAAATCAAGGATTTGCTGGACTACAACAAAAGCATGGATCAGATCGTATTTTTGACACAGGGATTAGAGAGCTTACGATTCTTGGACAAGGAATAGGGTTGTCTATGCGTGGACTAAGGCCTATTGCTGAAATTCAATATTTAGATTATTTGCTATTTGGACTTCAAGTGCTGAGCGACGATTTAGCAACCTTGCATTATAGATCAGCCGGACAACAAATTGCCCCTTTGATTGTGCGAACAAGAGGCCATCGACTAGAAGGAATATGGCATAGCGGTTCTCCGATGGGTCTACTTATTAACGCATTAAAAGGATTGCATCTCTGTGTTCCTCGTGATATGGTACAAGCAGTGGGGTTCTATAACACATTACTCGAAGGTAAAAATCCAGGTGTTGTTATCGAGTGTTTGAATGGTTATCGATTGAAAGAAAGAATGCCGGAGAATTTAATATCATACAAACTGCCATTGGGTAAACCTGAAGTTATCCGAAGTGGGGAAGATATTACCGTCGTGTCTTATGGGTCAACTCTTCGAATTATTTCAGATGCAGCTAATACACTTCAACATCTCAACATTAGTGTTGAGTTGATTGACGTTCAAACCTTATTGCCTTTTGATCTGTATGGCATAATACTGGAATCGCTTAAAAAAACAAATAGAATTATATTCATCGACGAGGATGTTCCTGGAGGCGCTACTTCGTTTATGTTTACTGAAATAATAGAGAAGCAAGGCGGATACCGCTGGCTTGATGCATCACCTCGCGTCCTTTGCGCCAAATCTCATCGACCAGCCTATGGAAGCGATGGGGATTACTTTTCAAAGCCTAATGCGGAAGAAATTATTGCAATCATTAAGGGGATAATTGCAGAATAATTTTTCTCTTACGGAAGAAAATATTTTTCTTGATCTCCATTTCCTGCAAAACAGAATTTAGTTTTACCAAACCATTTGTATCTATTTCTTGCAATGATATCGTAAATGAAATCACGAAATGATTTAGGGATAAGTATAAACATATGAAGCAGCTTCCAAGGATAGGGAAGGATTTTCATGATATGTAAAATTGCAGAAGATTTATATGAGAATGAGTTGTGATGTAGTAAAATGACAGTGTTTTTTTGATTTCCCGAAACTGTACTTTCTATTTTGTTGTATGTCTCTCCGCTTAATGAGGCGAACAAAAGTTGGTGATTAATGTCTTTAGCGAGTAAAAATTTTATAGTCTTACTGCAAAGCAAACAGTCTCCATCATAAAATACAATGTTTCTATTTCGATCTTCCATTAAATGATTAATTCACTTAGGTTATATCTATTTGAGGTTGTGGAATACTTTTTGAACGTCTTCGTCTTGTTCAAGCTTGTCCACTAGCTTCAATACTTCTTGTGCTTGTTCTTCGTCTAATTCTACAAGTATGGTTGGAATCCATTCAACTTCGGAACTGATTAGGCTGAATCCTTTTTCCTCTAGGGCTTTTTGCATATTTCCGAAACCATTGAATGCGCAACGGATAGCTAAAACCTCTTCACCAGAATCCGTAGTACTTTCACCAAGCTCCTCTAAACCAAAATCAATTAATTCAAGTTCAAGATCTTCTGCATTAATGTTATCGTGCTTTAATTTGAAGACACCCATTTTTTTGAACTGAAAACTAACGCTGCCACTAGTGCCCATGGCACCATTCCCTTTGTTAAAATGAGATTTGATATTTGCAACGGTTCTTACATGATTATCTGTGGCTGTTTCTACTAGAACTGCTACGCCATGCGGTGCATAACCTTCATAAAGAATCTCTTCGAAATTTTCGATGTCTTTTCCTGTAGCTCTTTTGATGGCAGCTTCAACCCTGTCTTTAGGCATCCCAACACTTTTTGCATTTTGGAAACACCTTCTAAGTGCGGGGTTAGTACTTGGCTCAGGTCCGCCCACTTTTACAGCAATGGCAATTTCCTTACCAATTCTAGTGAATTGCTTTGCCATTCTATCCCAACGCGCAAACATTGATGCTTTTCTAACTTCAAAAATTCTTCCCATAGTAAAATATGATTTTAGTAGTGCTGTTATTTCTAAAGGGAATACAAATTTAAGGTTTCTCTATGGTGTAAAAAAAACCCGGATAAGTGATCATCCGGGTTTTTTTTATTATCGTCCTATTTACTTATTTAATTTACTATGCTTTTTGCTGTACAAGAAATAAACTACTAAACCAAGAGCCATCCAGCCAAATGCCACTTTAAGGGTTTGGTTATCCAGGCCAAAAATCATGGCAAGGCAAATCAAAGCGCCAAGTACACTTACCACAGGAGCAATAGGTGCCCTGAATGGTCTTTCTATATTTGGTGCTTTAACACGAAGTATCCAAACACCTATACTTACTAGGACAAAGGCAAAGAGTGTTCCAAAACTAGTTAAATCACCCGCTACGTGGCCAGGTACAAAGGCCGCAAAAAGTCCTACGAAAACAAACAAAATAATATTTGCTTTGTATGGAGTTTTAAATTTAGGGTGAAGTTGCCCAAATGCTTTTGGTATCAGTCCATCATTACTCATTGTGTAGAAAATTCTACTTTGTCCCATCAGCATGACAAGAATTACTGATGAGAACCCGGCCAATATCGCTACGGTTACAGCAGTGGCTAGCCAACCAAAATTTGGCATGCCTGTTGTAATGGCATAGGCTACAGATGCCTCACGCCCTTTTTCAGGATCAACAAAATCTTTCCAGTTTGCTACACCAGTGAGTACATGACCAAACAATATGTATAAAATGGTACAAACTACCAACGATCCTAAAATACCTATGGGCATATCTCTTTTGGGATTTTTAGCTTCTTGTGCTGCCGTACTTACAGCATCAAATCCAATGAAAGCGAAGAATACTATTCCCGCGCCACCAAGAATTCCACCCCAGCCATGTTTATTCCATTGACTATATTCAGCAATAACTTTGCCCGCCTTATCTAAAACTGGCGGTGTGTTCTCTGGAATTAAATAGGGCACATAGTTCTCCGGCTTGATGAATTGCCATCCGATGATAATAAAAATCAATACCACGGCAACCTTAATAAAGACAATAATCGCATTAACTGTTGCAGATTCTTGTGTTCCTTTAATCAAGAGAAGAGTTAATAATAAGAGGATGACTAAAGCAGGAGCATTAATCATTCCTGAATGTAAAACACCTGCTGAATCAGTAAAACTTTCAAAAGGAGAATGGCACCATTCATATGGTATCTGTCCCCCTAGCAGTTTATTGAGATACTCACTCCATGCAATAGATACCGTAGCTGCTCCAAGTGCATACTCCATGATCAGCGCCCATCCAATAATCCATGCCACTAATTCACCCATTGTTACGTACGAGTATGCATAAGCACTGCCTGAGATTGGAATCATAGAAGCGAATTCTGCGTAACAGAGTCCTGCAAATGCACAACCAACGGCAGCAACAATAAACGAAAGGGTTACGCCAGCTCCTGCAGCTTCTCCTGCTGCTGCAGCAGTCCTAACAAAAAGTCCTGCACCAATGATGGCTCCGATGCCTAAAGCAATTAGATTGCCAGCACCAAGTGTTCTTTTGAGTCCTTTTTCTGAATTAGATGCTTCTGCAAGTAATAAATCGAGGGATTTTCTTCTGAATAAACTCATAGCAATTAGTTAGTTAGTTGTTTGTAGGAATATTGTAAAATAAATAATTATTCCAACACATAGATATTTATTTTGTAACGATAAATAGCTAAGCCAAATGGATTTTAATGTTTATTTTACGGGATCAAAAACTAAACTATCCATTACAGATGAAAGGAAGCGGATCAGGTAAATTGACATTATATATTTTGATTGCCATGGTTCTCGGCATTTTAGCAGGATATATAGTACATATTGAGTCTTCTCCTGAAGCCATAAAAGTGTTTTCGACTAACATAAAGTTGTTGACTACCATTTTTCTAAGGTTAGTACAAATGGTTATCGCACCATTGGTTTTTACCACATTGGTGGTGGGCATAGCGAAACTAGGCGACCTGAAGTCGGTTGGGCGTGTTGGAGGTAAAGCGTTGTTGTGGTTTGTTTCGGCCTCACTTATTAGCTTGCTTTTGGGAATGGTATTGGTAAACTTTTTCAAACCAGGTACAGCAATTAATTTAAGCGCAGCTGATCTGGATGGCGCAAAAGATTTAATCGGCAAAACACAAGAATTTTCTTTTCAGAAATTTATTGAGCACGTATTTCCTAAAAGCGTTATTGAAGCGATGGCTTCGAATGAAATACTACAAATCGTTATTTTCAGTATATTCTTTGGTGTTGCTACTGCTGCCCTTGGCGAGAAAGGAAAAATCATTGTAAAAGCGATGGATTCAATTTCCCATATCATTTTGAAAATGGTTGGGTATGTAATGAACTTTGCACCACTTGGTGTATTTGGTGCAATTGCTGCCGTCATTGCATCAAAGGGGCTTGAAGTATTTTCCTTTTATGGACAATACCTACTATCTTTTTTAGTAGGCATTGCCGCTTTATGGGTTGTACTGTTAACTGTTGGGTATATTATTTTGAGGAAGAGACTATTTGTTTTACTGAAAGCAATTTCTCAACCACTTCTCATTGCATTTAGTACAACAAGTAGTGAGGCCGTATTTCCCAAACTCACTTCTGAGTTGGAAAAATTTGGGTGTAAAGATAAAATCGTCTCGTTTATTCTTCCTTTGGGATACAGCTTCAACTTGGATGGAAGTATGATGTACATGACTTTCGCAAGTTTAGCAATAGCACAAGCGTATGGTATTCACCTAGATTTGGGGACACAACTGACAATGTTGTTGGTTTTGATGCTCACCAGTAAAGGAATCGCTGGCGTTCCAAGAGCTTCATTGGTTGTCGTTACCGCTACATGTGCTATGTTTAAAATACCCCCCGAAGGAATTGCACTGATTATACCTATTGATCATTTTTGTGATATGTTCAGGTCTATGACCAACGTTGTTGGGAATGCACTGGCTACAAGTGCAGTGAGTAAATGGGAAAATGAATTAACCGATGGTAATATTGAGCCTATTAGTTAGATAGCTGTTTTATATTGACGACTTAAACAATAGTATGATAGAACTTGCAATACAATGGAAAGATTTTTTAAACCCTGAGTTTTATATTCAGCATGGCGGGCTATGGCTTTTTTTATTTATTGTATTTGCTGAGACAGGTTTATTTGCTGGTTTCTTTTTACCGGGAGATTCATTGCTATTTGTAGCAGGTATCTATAGTAATGAACTCGCTTCAGAATTATTCAATCTTAATAACGATGTCCTAAATTTATTCTTATTATCCACTCTGGTCTTCTGCGCTGGAGTACTTGGTAATACAGTCGGATATTGGTTTGGTGCTGTAAGTGGAAAATACCTTTTTCAGCGTAAGGATAGTTTCTTTTTCAAGAAAAAACATTTATATGCTGCTCAAGAATTTTACGAGAAGCATGGTGCTGGGGCCATCGTTTTTGCACGATTTCTTCCCATCATAAGAACATTTGCACCCATCATTGCAGGTATTGTGAGGATGGATAAGCATCGTTTTTCTTTTTACAATATCGTTGGGTGTATATCCTGGGTATTAGTGATGTTGTTTTCAGGACACTATTTATACAAATTTTTCTTAGATCGTTATTCATTTGATCTAAAAAGTCACCTTGAAATTATCGTGTTGGGAATCATTTTCATAACCACTGCTCCAGTGATTATAAAACTAGTTGCTAGTGGGAAAAAGAAATAATAAGGAAGAATAAGTTAGCGCATCAATTTTCTAGAAAATTCATTTTTTTTCTGAATGTTTCTTCTGTAAACCATGCTGCTACAATAGCTATGCACATGACTACTATTCCGGTTATAATTCCACTTTTGATCAGATTCCATCCCCAAGTCTCTTGAAATAAATCCAAGAACATTAGGTTGATTAAGGGCAATGCTCCTCTCACCATATTCGGAATTGTAGTGGCAGCTGTTGCTCGCAGATTCGTTCCAAATTGCTCTGCACCCATAGTAACAAAAATGGCCCAAAAGCCACTGCTGAATCCAAGGAGCCCACATATCAGATACATCATGGAGTCTGAATTATTCAATGTTGAAAAATACAAGAAGCATGAAATGATAGTGAATCCATAAAATAAGAATAACGCTTTCTTTCTGCTTTTGAAGTATTGACTTACTAGCCCAATGGTAACATCTCCAACTGAAATACCAATATAACCGAACATGGTAGCTTTGCCAGAGTCTACTAGACTATCTGTGTAAAGGTCAGCAGAAAATCGATTGCTATAATTCATTAATATGCCAATAACGTACCAAGTTGGAAGGCCAATAAGTATGGCAAGTATATATTTTTTGAATCTTTTTGCATTGGTAAAAAACATGAAAAAATTTCCTCTTTGCACATTGGCTGATTTTATATTAGAGTACATCAGGCTCTCTGAAACACTTACGCGTAGCATTAATAAACATACACCCAAAACGCCGCCAATTTTATAACATAGCCTCCAGTCATCAGTAGCTTTAAAAATAAAATACGCAAAAACAGCGCCAAGAAGTCCAACGCCAGCAACCAACGAGGTACCTAATCCTCTTTTACTTCTTGGTAATAATTCACTCACTAAGGTTATTCCAGCACCAAGCTCCCCTGCGAGTCCAATTCCGCCAATAAATCTTGCCCATGCATATTGTTCCACTGTTTGAACATAACCAGTTGCGAAATTCGCCACAGAGTATAAAATGATGGATCCAAATAGTACGCTTAGTCTGCCTTTTTTATCTCCCATTACTCCCCAAAGGATTCCGCCAATGAGTAATCCTGTCATCTGCCAATTGATTACTTTGGTACTTGCTATAAGAAATGGGATTTTTTCATCTAATACACCTAGTCCTATAAGACTTGGTTTCCTAACAATGGAAAATAGAAGCAATTCATAAATGTCAACAAAATAGCCTAACGCTGCAATGAGTATTGTCAACAGTATTTTTTTATCATATTTTGCTTCAATCATATCTATGCTGTATTACAAAATTGATTTTAAATATAAACTAGTTGCCATGAATTATAGCAAGAATTTTGAATTTATTGAAAGCGGCGGTCTTTTCTAATTTTCAAGTTAGTGTCTAGACAAAAAAATGGTGAAGTAGTGTGTACTTCACCATTAAGTAGGATTGTTTAAACCTCTAGCGTATGTTTATCCTAATACTTCGTTCATGGAGCGCACTGCTGCTGCACTTTTTTCAAAGGCCTCTTGTTCCGTGGTAGATAGTTCGAGTGGAAGAATTTTTTCCCATCCATTTTTACCGATGGTTACAGGAACACCAAGACAAATATCTTTTTGTCCATATTCACCATCTAATGCAACGCAACACGTAAATAATTTTTTCTCATCACGTAATATGCTACTTACTAATGCAGCACCGGCTGCTCCTGGTGCATACCAAGCAGATGTTCCAATGAGCTTAGTAAGTGTAGCTCCGCCCACCATCGTATCGGCTACAATTTTTTCTTGTTGCTCTATAGAAAGAAATTGTGTTACGGGGATACTATTCCATGTTGCTTTACTAATCAGTGGAATCATGGTAGTATCTCCATGACCTCCAATTACAATTGCATTCAAATCACTTGCGCTGCACTCTAGGTGTTGTGAAAGTTGATATTTAAATCGACTACTGTCTAATGTGCCACCCATGCCAATGATTCTATTCTTAGGCAATCCAGTTGATTTAAGCGCTAAGTATGTCATCGTATCCATTGGATTACTGATGACAATGATGATTGTATTTGGAGAGTGTGCAAGGATGTTTTCACAAACTGTTTTTACGATACCCGCATTGGTTCCAATAAGATCTTCTCTGGTCATACCAGGTTTGCGGGGTATTCCTGATGTAATAACTACAACGTCACTATGTGCGGTTTTAGAATAATCGTTTGTAGATCCAGTTATTATAGTATCAAAGCCTAATAATGCAGCTGTTTGTTGCATGTCTTGTGCCTTGCCTTCTGCAAGTCCCTCTTTGATATCTAGGAGTACCAACTCAGTGCATACGCCTGCACGGGCAATATTATCAGCTGTGGTAGCACCAACGGCTCCAGCTCCTACAACGGTAACTTTCATGTTAAAGATTTATAGATATATAAAATATTGTTTGCGGCGCAAAGGTACTGCGTAAATGTGTTTTGGGTTGATTGTTGGATGAATTATTTCCCACTATTGGCCATTTTCTACGCATTTTTCAAAAGATGGTTTGTTCTCGTTTTTAATTTCGTCTACCTTTACTGCCTTAATCAATAACATGGCAAATACTTCAGACATCTCTAGAGGCATGATCCTTAAATTGGATGGCAGTCTTTATACAGTGATCGAATTTGGTGAAAATAAGACTGCTAGGGCTGCAGCCAAAGTGTGGGCTAAACTCAAAGGCCTTGATAATTCACGAAGCATCGAAAAAACATGGAATAGTGGTGATAACATCCATCCAGTAAGGGTTGAGCGTAAGTCGTATCAGTTTTTATATAAGGATGAAACGGGCTATAGCTTCATGGATAGTGAAACTTTCGAACAGATCTCAGTACTTGAAACCATGGTGGATGCGCCTAATTTTCTAACAGATGGACAGGAAGTTTCTGTATTGATTAATACGGAGACAGAACTTCCTATGAGCGTAGAGCTACCCGATAAAGTAGTTTCAAGGGTTACTTATTCTGAGCCAGGACTTAGAGGTGATACCGCAACCAGAACCCTAAAGGCTGCTACAGTAGAAACTGGCGCAACGGTGATGGTCCGTTTGTTTGTAAATG
>Ga0114967_10003370_pt1 | contig 13150 bp, 9 predicted proteins | sample M_130628_MF_Meta_FD_92639 | JGI IMG/M metagenome (GOLD analysis project Ga0114967, IMG submission 92639) | Freshwater microbial communities from Lake Montjoie, Canada to study carbon cycling - M_130628_MF_MetaG | ecosystem: Environmental > Aquatic > Freshwater > Lake | place: Lake Montjoie... | reverse complement strand
GAAGTATTCGGGCGCTATGTTTCTGTCATGGTCTACTTTCCACGTGATCGTTACACCACTGAAGTGCGACTTCGTATGGAAGCGATTTTGTTGCTGTCCTACGGTGCAACATCTATTGAACACACAGCTCGGGTTTCAGAATCAGTTTTAGCCAGACTTCATTTTGTAATCCGCAAGCCGCTGGATAAGAGCATTCCAGAAATTGACTTAGAACAACTTGAAGCAGACCTTGCTGATGCAACCCGATTCTGGGAAGACGACTTTGCCGATTCATTGGTTGAGCAGGTTGGCGAAGAAGATTCCGCGAGATTACTGCGAACTTGGGGTAATTCGTTTCCGGAGTCGTTTAAGGAAGATGTTAAAGCCGGTGATGCCGTTTCTCATCTAGGGATTCTGGAGTCACTTGAATCAATGGCGCCTGACGCGATCAAAGTTTCGATGTATGAGCCTAATTCTCGGGAAGACGGAACTAGGCGCTTCACTATTTATCGAATCGGTAGTCCAATAACACTTTCAACAGTGCTGCCAATCCTTCACGATCTTGGCGTCGAAGTAATTGATGAACGAGCCTATGACTTGCGCCGCAAAGGCACGGATGTGGCATGGGTCTATGACTTTGGTTTGAATTTTGATGACTCCAAAGTTCCAGGACTTGATTCTTTGTCTGAAAGATTCTGCAGCACATTTATGGCGATCTGGCTTGGTGAAGTGGACAGTGATCCATTCAATGCACTTGTGATTCATGGTGGTCTTACGGCTCGAAATGTTGCCATTATTCGTGCCTACGCTGCTTACTTGCGACAAGCAGGCACGCCATTTAGTCAGGGATATTTACAGCAAGTGCTTTTGACGAATGTTGGAATTGTTCAATTACTGCTTCAACTGTTTGTCGTTAGATTTGATCCTAAATTTGCTGAAGACCGAAACTCACATCAACGTGAATTAGAAGCAAAAATTGAAACTGCTTTAGATGCTGTTGCAAGTTTGGATCATGACCGGATTATGCGAGCAAGTGTCTCGCTTGTACTTGCCACGTTGCGAACAAATGTTTATCAACTAGATTCCGCAGGGAACTATTTAGAAGTCATGGCCTTTAAATTAGATCCGTCATTGGTTCCCGATTTACCTTTACCGCTTCCAAAATTTGAAATCTGGGTATTCTCACCACGCGTTGAAGGTGTGCACTTGCGCTTTGCCGCAGTAGCGCGAGGCGGATTACGTTGGTCGGATCGGCAAGAGGATTTCCGAATCGAAATCCTGGGATTAGTTAAAGCCCAGATGGTGAAGAACACTGTCATTGTGCCAAGCGGCGCAAAGGGTGGATTCGTACTTAAGCGTGGTCCAGAACCAAGCAATCGCGACGCATGGCTAGCTGAAGGCATTGCCTGTTATCAAATGTTTATATCTGCATTACTTGACCTGACGGACAATTTGGTAAATGGGGAAGTGATTCCACCAAAGGAAGTGGTTCGTCATGATGTCGATGATCCATATTTGGTAGTAGCTGCTGATAAGGGAACGGCGACATTCTCAGACATTGCGAACAAGATCTCGGTGGATCGCGGCTTCTGGATGGGCGATGCTTTTGCATCAGGTGGATCTGTCGGTTATGACCATAAAGCCATGGGAATCACAGCTAAAGGTGCTTGGGAATCTGTGAAGCGCCACTTCCTAGAACTAGGTCTGGATACTCAAACTCAAGACTTCTCCGTGGTCGGGGTAGGAGACATGAGTGGCGATGTTTTTGGAAATGGCATGCTTCTTTCCGAACATATTCTCTTGGTAGCAGCCTTTGATCATCGTCACATATTTCTTGATCCCAATCCCGATGCGGCGAAATCATTTATTGAGCGCCAGCGCTTATTCACTTTGCCCAGATCATCTTGGGAAGATTACAGCAGCAAATTAATAAGTAAAGGTGGTGGCATTTATTCCCGAACAGATAAATCCATCGACTTAAGTGCTGAAGTGAAGTCCGTACTTGGTATCAGCGCCGAAATTACTAGCCTTACTCCGAATGAATTGCTAACTAAAATTCTGCTGGCACCGGTAGACCTGTTATGGAACGGCGGCATCGGAACTTATCTCAAAGCGAGCACAGAGACGCACGCTCAAGTTGGCGATAAGGCAAATGATGCTATCCGGGTTAACGGAAATGAAATCCGAGCCCGCGTCATTGGTGAGGGTGGAAACTTAGGTGCGACTCAATTAGGGCGAATTGAAGCCGCTCGAGCCGGCGTCAAACTAAATACGGATGCAATTGATAACTCTGCGGGTGTTGATACCTCCGATCACGAAGTAAACATAAAGATTTTGCTAGATCAAGCCGTGACTGCCGGAAGCCTGAGTGTGGAAGACCGTAATAAGCAACTTGCAGTAATGACAGATGAGGTTGGCGAATTAGTGCTTCGCGATAATTACGAACAGAATTTGATTTTGGAACAAGCAAGGTTCCAATCTCCTGTGATGCTTCGAGTCCACAAGAGATTGATGCAATTCTTGGAATCTAACGGACACCTAAATCGGGCAATCGAATACTTACCGACCGATTCACAGTTAGATGCGTTGCATACGCAAGGGCAAGGATTAAGCTCACCTGAACTTTCTGTTCTAATGGCTTACGTCAAAATTGATCTGACCCGAGATCGCGCTAATGATGAAATTGTCGACGAACCTTGGTGTCAAGAAATCCTGAAAAGGTACTTTCCTTCTGACTTAAGAGGTAAGTATGCAAATTTGATGGCTACCCATCCACTGCGCAAGGAAATTATCTCCACAGTAATGATCAATGAAATGGTCAATCGTGGTGGAATTACATATGCCTGGCGCGCAGCTGAAGAAAGTGGCGCTGGAACTTCGGAAATCCTGCGTGCCTTTGTAGTATCGCGAGAGGTATTTGGTCTAACCGAACTGTGGACAGAACTAGAGAACCTAGATGGAAAGATCTCTACGAATTGCCAGACAGAACTATTCCTTGAATCAAGACGACTTTTGGATCGAGCAACCCGCTGGTTCTTGCAATCCCGCGGTGGACGACTCAATGTCGAAGAGGAAATTGCAAAATTTGCACCGATTGTTGCAAAACTAACAAGTGAAGTACCTGGACTTCTGCGCGGCGTTGAAAGCCAACGTGCTGATGGCATCGCAAAGAAGTATCAAGCTCAAGGGGTTCCAACTAACCTGGCAGTTCGCACTGGAAGTTTCTTGGATGAGTTCTCACTTCTAGATGTCATAGAAATTGCGAATCGTGAAAAGACGAGTCCAGAAAATGTCGCAGAACTATATTTTGCATTAAGTGAAAGATACGACATTGATCGAATGCTTTTCCACATCTCTGCGTTAGCAAGAGATGACAGATGGACAGCTTACGCTCGCTCCGCACTTCGCAGTGATCTTTATGTTGCAATAGCTGCTTTAACATCCCGAGTCGTGCAAGCAACCAAAGATTCAGATTCCATTGATTTGCGTATTAGCCAATGGGAAGCAAAGTTTGCCGAAGGTGTCGCTCGAACGAGAGCCACGCTTAATGAGATTGCTCACAGTGAGCAAAATGACATAGCCACGCTTTCCGTAGCATTACGCGCAATTCGTACACTTGCTGGCCAGGGTGGAAATTGATTCACTATCGTTACGTACTCCATGATTAATTATTCAAAGTACTCTTAAGCCGTGGACTCAGTGTTTTTAGCGGCCGCCCTTACGGGTCAGGTAACAGATTGGCTCAATAGTTACGGGCCATTTCTTTTCTACTTGATTGTCTGGGGATTGGTTTTTGCTGGCACTGGGCTGCTTATTGGCGCGTTCATCCCGTTTATTACCGGTGACTCTCTTATCTTTGCGGCCGGGGTATTAGCAGCTACAAATGATTCAATTGATATCCGCGTACTATCAATTGGCGTTGGACTTGCCGCTTTTGTTGGAGATCAAACAGGATTTGTACTGGGCCGTCACTTCGGTCGCCCTTATTTAGATAAGCGCGAAGGCCCAAAACTAAAGTCAGCAATCGCCAAGTCCGAGAAGTTTTATCAACAACTTGGCTGGTGGGCCGTAGTTGTTTCTCGATTCATGCCTTGGGCGCGAGTACTCGTTCCTGCTATCGCTGGAATCGCTCGAATGAATTACTACAAGTTCCTGGGCGCAAACTTTGTCGGCGCCATTTCGTGGGGTGTTGGTTTAACACTTGCGGGTTACTACGCCGCAACGATTCCTGCGGTTAAAACTGGATCGTATGCGATTGCAACATTCTTTATTGTCGGCTCAATAATTGCGGGTATTCGTAGCTGGCTACATAACAGAAAACTTGCATAGCAACTAACTTCTTTCGGTAACTTAGGCAATTAATAAGGTTAAATAGCTCAGTTAATTTTTCAGGAACCGGCTTGAAAGCGGTAGCCTTATGAACTATGGCTTCTGGTGATTTTTCTGTTGATTTAGCAGCGATTAACTCGACACTTTCCAGCATTGAAAAAGTACTCAATATAGATGCGATGCAAGTGCAGGTTGCTGAGTTAGAGATTTTGGCGTCTGCGCCAAATTTGTGGGACGACCAGGCGAATGCCCAGAAAGTTACCGGCAAGCTTTCAGTACTTCAGGCTGACATTGGACGAATCAAAAACCTGCGATCGCGTGTGAACGACATCCAGGTGCTGCGCGAAATGGGTGAATCCGAATCCGATCAAGGCATCTTAGATGAAACCGCTACCGAATTAACTGCCCTCGAAAAAGCCATTGGCGAGTTAGAAGTGCGAACCTTGCTCTCTGGCGAGTACGACCACCGTGAAGCTCTAGTTTCAATTCGCTCTGGCGCTGGCGGAGTGGATGCTGCGGATTGGGCAGAAATGTTGCAGCGAATGTATTTGCGTTATTGCGAACGGCACGGATGGAAAACGCAAGTTTACGAAACTTCCTACGCGGAAGAAGCTGGAATAAAATCAACAACTTTTTCAGTCGAGGCACCATTTGCATATGGAACTTTATCGGTGGAACAGGGAACTCATCGTCTGGTAAGAATCTCGCCGTTTGATAACCAAAGCCGTCGCCAAACTTCATTTGCCGAAGTTGAAGTTATCCCAGTTGTCGAGCAAACTGACTCGGTAGAGATCCCAGATGACGATGTTCGAATTGATGTTTATCGTTCATCTGGCCCAGGTGGGCAAGGGGTTAACACAACAGACTCTGCAGTACGACTTACTCACATCCCAACTGGCATCGTGGTTTCTTGTCAGAATGAGCGCTCCCAGTTGCAAAATAAAGCTACCGCCATGGCGGTACTGCAAGCCAGAATCTTGGAACGTACGCGTCAAGAGGAGCAAGCCAAAATCAATTCACTCAAGGGCGACACCGCAGGATCTTGGGGAAATCAGATGCGTTCATATGTGCTTCATCCATATCAAATGGTTAAGGACATAAGAACAGAAGTAGAAACGGGAAATACCTCCGCTGTACTCGATGGTGACATTGATCAATTTGTCGAAGCGGGAATTCGCTGGCGCCGCGAGCAAAGCGCCTAGCTGCCTGCCTTGTGATTAATTAGACCTAATTAAGTTCGGCGCGCCCTGTCATTGTTTGCTAACGCAGTATTTATGCTGGAATTATCCAAGTTTTTAAAGTCTTTATCTGCTTGTTGACGAGTTTATCTAGGAGAGTGCATTGTGATTAGCTTCGACAATGTCACTAAGCATTACAAAAATACCAGCATGCCCGCACTTGACGAAATTGATTTAAACATAGAGCAAGGTGATTTTGTTTTTTTAGTGGGCGCCTCCGGATCTGGCAAATCTACGCTATTGCGCTTGCTACTTAGGGAAGAAACTGCAACTTCCGGAACCGTAACTGTGGACGGTGTAAACGTGGCAAAAATACGGCATCGAGATGTCCCCGCCTATCGCCGAAATATGGGAATCGTATTTCAAGATTTTCGCTTATTGCCGGGTAAGACGGTTTTCGAAAATGTGGCCTTTGGAATGGAAGTCATCGGAAAGCCTAAGAGTGAAATTGCGCGTAAAGTTCCAGCTCTACTTGAACTAGTTGGGCTGGAGGAAAAATCCCACCGATTACCATCTGAACTTTCCGGTGGTGAGCAACAACGTGTTGCCATGGCCCGTGCTTTCATTAATCAACCCAAGTTGCTGTTGGCGGATGAACCAACAGGAAACTTAGATCCTGCAACTAGCGTAGGAATAATGAAACTTTTGGATCGGATAAACCGCATTGGAACGACAGTAATTATGGCTACCCATGACGTTGCGATTGTCGATCAAATGCGCAAGCGGATTGTGCAAATGGAGGATGGAAAAATTGTTCGCGACCAAGAGCGCGGAATGTATGGACAATCAGGCCAGGCATTATGAGATTTTCTTTTGTTCGAAGTGAAGTTGCCAATGGACTTCGCCGCAACTTCACCATGACTGTTGCCTTAATCGTTTCAGTTGCCGTCTCACTTGCTTTAGTTGGGGCAGCACTGTTGATGCGAGCCCAAGTAGATCGCATGAAGGGCTATTGGTACGACAAAATTGAAGTTTCTATTTTTCTTTGTGGCAAGACCTCTGTTGCCTTCACTTGCACAGGAACGGTTACCGCCGAGCAAAGAGCTAACATCGAGACCGTACTTGGATCACTTGCCCCAACTGTGCAAGAAATTTTCTATGAATCTTCCCAAGATGCTTATGTGAAATTCCAGGAGCAATTCGCTGGCTCAGCAATTTTGGCAAACATTAGTCCCGATGCGTTACCAGAATCATTTCGCGTCAAATTAGATGATCCGGCAAACTTCGAAAAAGTTGCAACAGCATTGCAATCAGTTCAGGGCGTTGAATCCATCCAGGATCAGCGCCAGCTGCTAGATCGCTTCTTCCAAATTCTCAAGGGACTACAGTCATTTGCGATTGCAATTGCGGTAGCCATGCTTTTTGTCACCGTGCTCCTGGTAATGAACACGATTCGAGTCTCAGCATTTGCGCGCCGCCGCGAGACTTCAATTATGCGTTCAGTAGGTGCAAGCAATATCTCGATTCGCCTACCATTTATTTTGGAGGCAGTAGTAGCTTCGGTAATTGGATCAATGTTGGCAACGGCTGGAATTCTGGCGACGAAATATTGGGTGATTGATGCCAGATTGGCCCCGAATTTAACATTTATTCCATTTATAACTTGGTCACAAGTACTTGCCATCGTGCCAGTGATATTTCTGGCTGGGGTAGGAATTACAGTTCTCGCGTCTTCAATTACATTACGCCGCTACCTGCGTGGCTAAAAACCAAGGAAAATAAGCAAAAAATCCGTCCGACACGGGCGAAGTCAAATCTGTAACTCTAGGTACTTCGATTACGATTAAGGTACTTCCCCAGTGATCGGAGCACGATGCGCGACTTATTCCCGCGCCAAAAATCCTCGAAAGTTACTCGAGGATTACTTGCCGTTCCGTTACTACTTTCGCTGCTAGTCACTCCAGCAATTGCTAACACTACCGATATTGACCGGAAAGTTGCCCAAGCATCAGAAGCCTTAAGTCAAGCATCCAAAGCTGTACTAGCGGCTGCCGCATCCCTTAAGGAAGTGCAAGCCAAATTACCTGGGGCTCGGCAAGCGCTGGCAACAGCAAACGCGGTAGAGGTGCAGGCATCCGCAACTTACAAGTCAGCCGCAGCGCAACTTGCAGTAGCAAAGGCAGCTTACGTCGCGATCCGAATAAAAGTGACAAGTAAAGAAGCCGAAATTAGTCAGCTGCAAATCAAAGTAGATCAATTTGCCCGCTCGGTTTACCAGCAAGGTCCAACTTCACAATGGGAAATAATTCTTCAATCTGAATCCCCATCGGATTTAACTATCCGGTTACAAAACATTAAGGCAGTCTCAGAATCAACTGACCTGAGTTTGGATGAATTAGTAATTGCCAAAGATCAGCTTGCAATCGATGCCGCTGAAGCCGAAGCGGTGCGACTAGAGATGCAACGTCTTGCTGATATTGCTTCCCAGGCTCTTATCGATGCAAAAGCTGCTGCCGACCGCGCAGCAGCAGCAAAAGCGGAAGTCGACAGACTTGTTAAGCAAGAAGCCGCTGACCTAAAAGTTGCTGAGGATGACAAAAGGCGAGTGCAAGCGGAATACAACGAATTGCGCGCCGAACAAATTAGAATCGCCGCGTTAGGAAAAAAAGCGGGAACGCAAAAACCAATAGATCCACAGGCAACGGGACCGTTGTCGTGGCCCCTTTCAGGTTACGCAGCTGGCGGTGGAGTTGGCTGGCGCATACACCCAATTTATAGATATCGTTCCTGCCACACTGGAATTGACTCTGGAGCACCAGGTGGAACGCCAATTCGGGCGGCTGCATCCGGTGTAGTTCTAAGCACGTCTTATAGCCGAGCATATGGAAACTTAACCTTAATTGATCACGGCGGTGGTGTTGTGACCATGTATGCGCATCAATCGAGTTTTACCGTTTCCCGCGGTCAAGGTGTATCCAACCAGGAAGTAATTGGATACGTCGGCACAACTGGATTTTCAACGGGCAACCATTTGCACTTTGAGGTGCACCTAAACGGTGTACCGTACAATCCAATGGGATGGTTCGGCGCAGCTAAAACCGTAGTTCCTTGTTGGGGATAATTCGTTAGGGATGAGTTAAGTGGCTAAAGAGCGCGGTCGAAAAGTCATCGCGCAAAATCGTAAAGCCCGCCATGACTTCACTATCGAAGATGTTTTTGAAGCTGGAATGGTGCTTGTTGGTACTGAAGTAAAGTCCCTTCGAGCTGGTAGGGCAAGTCTGGTTGATGGCTACGCACTTCTGGAAAATGGCGAGATTTGGTTACGTGGGGTAAACATTCCTGAGTACAACCCTGGTTCTTGGACAAATCATGCTCCAACCCGAGCGCGAAAGCTGCTGCTAAATCGTCATGAAATTAACAAGATCGAGCACAAGCTGAAGGAAAGTGGCCTGACTTTAGTGCCGCTGAGCATGTATTTCAATGACGGAAAAGCCAAGATCGAAATCGCGATTGCCCGCGGACGCAAGAATTACGATAAACGTCAGGCTATTGCAGAAAAAGACGCCAAGCGTGAGGTGCAAAGAGAAACGGGGCGTCGCGATAAGGGTATGGTCTAATTCCCGAAGGCGAATTAGTCCAAATAAGAAAGTCTAATTCGCGAAGGCGAATTAGTCCCGATAAGAAAGACTAAATTCGCGAAGGCGAATTATCTTGAAAGCTTAGATTTTTTATCTTCGCTATCTAGTTTTAGCAGTTTAAGAAAGGGCAGACTGACTCCTGTGAGCGCTTTCAATGATTCGGGCAACACCGATCTGACAATTCACTTTGGTGATTTTTTGGCAACTATCGGTTCTTGGTCTTTGCCAGCGCAGGCAGAATCAGTGAATCTTGCAAGAATTAAAATCACCCCGGTTTTAGAGTTAGAGGAAAGCGTAGATCTGCATCATGCGATAGCAGTAATCAGCGAGCTAGTTGCAAATTCCATAATTCACGCAACAACTGAATTGCAAGTGAGTCTAGAGCGATGGCAATACATGATCAAAGTAATTGTTGAAGACGCAAATCAGCAGCCACCTATTATGCGTTCCCTTGATGTTGCACTTGATTGCGGCAGGGGAATGCACATAGTAGATCAGTATTCCGATCTATGGGGTTACGAAATAACTACTCAAGGTAAGCGCATTTGGGCTGGCTTCACAAGTATTTGATTTAGTAACGCTCAAATCCTCGAATTAATTCAAAGTCCGTAATTGCTTTGTTGAATTGATTTAAATCAGTATCAACCATGTGGGTGTAATGCTTGTGAACGCGCTCACCAAAAGTTTCTTTAGCCCAAGCACTGTTAACCCATAGCTCACGCGCCATCTGCAAAGTATTAGGCACCCGATCTGTTTCTAGGGCATAAGCATTTCCATCAAAGCGCGGTTCTAAGGTCATCTTCTTTTCTATCCCGTCGATGCCGGCAGCAATCATTCCGGCCACTGCTAGATACGGATTTACGTCACCGCCTGGAACTCGGTTTTCTACCCGCAGACTTGGGCCATGACCAACAAGTCGGTAAGAGCAAGTGCGATTATCTCGGCCCCATTTAATTGCGGTTGGCGCGAAACTTCCTGGCGCGTATCTCTTGTAGCTGTTGATCGTTGGTGCATACATGATGCTTAGTTCGCGCATGTGGGCTAGTTGCCCCGCAATGTATTGCTTGCCGATTTCGCTCAAGCCGTCTGGATCCTTGTCATCGACGAGCACCATGGAGCCATCTGTTCCGCGAAACGATAAGTGGATGTGGCAAGAGTTGCCTTCCCGCTCATTGAACTTGGCCATAAATGTTAAGGCGTAACCCTCTTGGGCTGCGATTTCTTTGGCTCCTGTTTTATAAACCACATGATGATCACAGGTAGCTAGAGCATCTGTGTACTTGAAGGCGATTTCATGTTGCCCTAAGTTGCATTCACCTTTAACAGATTCAACAGTCATTCCCGCGTTGACCATCGAAAGTCGAATCCGCCGCAGGATTGGTTCCACACGAGAGGTGCCGATAATGCTGTAGTCAACGTTGTACTGATTTACTGGAGTCAATCCGTGGTATCGCTTATTCCAGGCTTCCTCGTAAGTGTCGTTAAACATTATGAATTCAAGTTCAGTTCCCACCATGGCAACCATGCCCATGTCTTCTAAACGCTTAAGTTGCTTTTGAAGAATTTGCCTTGGCGATTCTGGAATTGGCGTGTCATGGTGATCTACTAAATCAGCCAATACCAGCGCAGTTCCTTCATGCCAATCGATGTAACGCATAGTTCTTGGATCAATTTTCATAACCATGTCGCCGTAGCCGGTATCCCACGAGGAAATGTCATAACCCTGAACGGTGTTCATATCAATGTCTACTGCAACAAGATAATTACATCCTTCAGTGCCGTGATTAAGAACATCGCTCAGGAAGTAATCACCATGTAGGCGCTTACCTTGAAGGCGGCCTTGCATATCTGTAATGGCCACAATGACAGTGTCGATTCGACCTTCTTTGATGTCCTTAGTAAGAGCGTCGATGGAAAGTGGAAAACTTACTGAAGTCATTTATGAACTCCCTTTTGTGGCGCAACAAGTTGCTGTTGACGAACATTGGCTGAATCTCAACTTACCCGTTTTCTTGCTTTTGCTCATGCGGTTTAGCCAATTAACCGCTGTGCACTACGCTCATTTAGTAAGAATTTGGTCAACTTAAATGAGGCAAAATGAGCGATACTTTTGAGGTTTTAAACCCTGCCACTGAAGACATTGTGAAAAAGGTTCACATGGCTTCTCCAGCAGAAGTAGACGAAGTTGTAGCAAAAGCCAAAAAAGCATGGCCAGCTTGGCGAGATTTAGCACCTGGCGCCCGCGCAGATGTATTACGCAAATTCGCAACTTTAGTAGCGCAGCATAATGAAGAGCTGGCTCGACTTGAAGTTCTCGAAGCCGGTCACACCATCGGTAATGCCCGCTGGGAAGCGCAAAATGTAGCGAATGTTTTAAATTACATGGCAGGCGGGGTTGAGCGACTATTAGGTCATCAGATTCCTGTTCCAGGTGGAATCGACATTACCTTTCACGAACCGTTCGGCGTAGTTGGGATTATTGTCCCGTGGAACTTCCCGATGCCCGTTGCTGCGTGGGGATTTGCGCCAGCGCTGGCCGCAGGAAATACCGTAGTGCTAAAACCTGCGGAGACTACGCCGTTAACTGCGCTACGTCTTGCGGAAATTGCGCTTGAAGCTGGGATACCAGAAAACGTATTCAATGTCATACCTGGATTTGGTAAAACTGCTGGACAGCGCTTAGTTGAACACCCAGACGTTAGAAAGATTTGCTTCACTGGATCTACGGCTGTTGGCACCAGCATTATGCAATCAGGTGCACCGCAACTTAAGCGCGTAACGCTCGAACTAGGTGGAAAAAGCCCAACGATAATTTTTGCAGATTCAGACATCGAAAAAGCAGCGAAGTCAGCACCCGGTGCTGTATTTGATAATTCCGGTCAAGATTGCTGTGCCCGATCTCGGATTTTGGTGCAGCGAAGTGTTTACGACGAGGTACTTGCTTACATGGAACCAGTGGTTAAGGCGATGCACACCGGTGACCCTGCCGATGAATCTGTTGACATGGGGCCGTTGATCAGTGCATTACAGCGCGATCGGGTTAAATCATTTGTGCCAGCCGGTGCGCCAATTCTTTTCCAAGGAGAGGCTCCAACTGGCAAGGGATTTTGGTTCCCACCGACTGTGCTGGCGCCAATAACTGAATCAGACATGCAATACAGTCAGGAAATTTTTGGCCCTGTTGCAGTAGTGATTCCATTTGAGGATGAAGCAGATGCGATTCGTTTGGCAAATGGCACTGACTATGGTTTGGCTGGTTCAATTTGGACGCGCGATGTGGGTCGGGCAATGCGGATGGCTCGAGGTGTGGAATCCGGCGTGATCTCGATAAATTCCCATTCTGCAGTTCGTTATTGGACACCGTTTGGCGGTTTCAAGAAGTCAGGTATTGGGCGCGAACTCGGTCCTAATGCAATCGAAGCATTCACTGAAACCAAGAACGTCTTTATTAGTACTGAAGATTAAGTAGGCAAGTTCACAACTAAACTAGAAACACTCTGTTTAGAAGAATTACGATGGAACCAATTTGAGAGTAGGAAAAAGTGAAGCGACTACAAGATCGAGTGGCAGTTATTACTGGCGGCTCCAGCGGTATCGGCAAGGCAACGGCAATTCGGCTAGCTGAAGAGGGCGCCAAGGTTGTAATTGCTGATCTAGATCCAGTATCAGGGGAAAAAGTTGCGGCTCAAATTGGCGGCATTTTCGTTAAAGCTGATGTGACCAGTGCTGACGATGTCGCGAACATGTACAAAGTAGCTTTTGACACTTATGGCTCCGTTGACATTGCCTTCAATAATGCTGGCATTTCGCCACCCGATGATGATTCAATTTTGACCACTGGCATCGATGCTTGGCGCAGAGTTCAAGAAGTTAACTTAACTTCCGTTTACTTGTGTTGCAAGGAAGTTATCCCTTACATGCAACGCCAAGGAAAAGGCGCCATTGTTAACACTGCGTCATTCGTGGCAACCATGGCTGCAGCAACTTCCCAGATTTCTTACACTGCATCTAAGGGTGGCGTACTAG
>Ga0114967_10003369_pt1 | contig 13152 bp, 11 predicted proteins | sample M_130628_MF_Meta_FD_92639 | JGI IMG/M metagenome (GOLD analysis project Ga0114967, IMG submission 92639) | Freshwater microbial communities from Lake Montjoie, Canada to study carbon cycling - M_130628_MF_MetaG | ecosystem: Environmental > Aquatic > Freshwater > Lake | place: Lake Montjoie... | reverse complement strand
CATAAAAAGCTTGTTTGGCAAATTTTAATCCTTCCACAAAACTTAGAGGTCTGCCGGTCTCACTTTTATTAGCAATAAATACAGATAACTCATCCATTTTATTGATTGCTGTAGTATTACGCAACAACCCATTTTTCTTTTTGGTGTCTACAATAATTTCTAGAGGCATAATGCCGTCAAAATTTTTCTCAAACCATCTAAGGTCTGTATATATTTTATCGCTTTTTGGTAAATCGTCTACAATAAAACCTTCGCTTTTTAATTTAAACAATCCTACAATAGCAAAAACAGAAGTAATGATTGCAATGCCATAAATCCAGATTTTATGATTGAAAACCCATCGTTCAATTTTTGCCAATATTTTTTCTATCGTCTTGTTTTCTAGGTATTGTACGTGTCTGTTTTTTGGTTCGGGCAAATAACTTAATACCGCAGGAATAAAAATTAAAGAGATAAAAAATAAGAGCATAATGTTGATACCCGCAACTGCTCCAAATTCTTTTAACAAAGCACTTCTTGTAAGCGCAAATACAGCAAACCCAATAGCTGCAGCGATATTGCAAAACAATGTTACTATGCCCATTCTGCCAACCATTGTAATCAATGCAAGCTGTTTGTCTTGCTTTTCTTTGTAAGCAGTATGGTATTTGTTTAAAAAATAAATGCAATTTGGCACACCAATTACAACTACCAAAGGAGGAATTAATGCAGTTAACAAAGTAATTTTATAACCAAGCAAAACAATTGTTCCTAAACAACATACAACCCCTGCCAATACTACAAACAAGCTAATTGCAGTAGCACTTATCGAACGGAAAAAAAGCAACAGTGTAACTGCAGATAATAATATTGAACCAATTAAAAACCAGTTCATCTCTTGTTTTATTCTATTACCAATTGTTGTTCTGATATAAGGTAAGCCACTTAATACACAAGTCAACTTTGTATTTTTTTCAAATATTTTTACCTGCGTTAATACATCATTGATTAATCGTGTACGGCTTTTACTATTAACGCTGTCTTTATTCAATTGTACACCTAATAAGTAAGCATGTGTATCGGGGTTGTATAATAATGTTCTATAAAAAGGCAAGTTTTCAAAAATCTTTCTTGCGCTGTCTAATTCTCGCTGTTGTGCGTATGGATATGAAAATATTTTTTGGGGTGTTAATTTTTCTCCAACAGAATCTTTTATCAAAGTAACTGCCTCGGGGATGCTTAAAATATTTTGAACTCCATTTACATTTTTTAAATTTTGGTGCAATACTGCTACTTCATTAAAAATTATTGTGGAATAAAAATCTTTTGTTTCAATACCAATCACCATGGTACTTCCATCTTGCCCAAATTTTTCTTTAAAATTTTGATAGTCTAGGTACTTGGGATTATCTACAGGAATTGCTCTACTAAATTCATAGCTCAACTGCACTTTTGATGCCTGATAACCCATGAAAACAGTAGCTGATACTACAAATACCAAAAGTGGTAAACGATTTTTTAAAATAAATGCTCCAAGTTTGTACCACATAGGCTGCGTAAAAATTGTATGGTATTAAGGCATAAAAGTGCCTTTGAAATAACTGCAAAGAAAAGGTTATTGAAGTTTAGTAAGAAGTTATAAATTATTGCATGGTAAAAGTTATCATATTCTAACACTCATTACATCATTACCCAATAACCTAGTAACTGACAAAAAAAGCCTAAAGCAATACCTCCATACATTTCCTTGTTGGTATGAGAACCGGCAATAAAACGACTTGTACCCACTAATCCTGTGAGTAATGTAACAATTGTAATGGGAAGCCCAAGTCCTTCGTTATAATAAAATGAAAACAATAAAATAGCACCCAATGCACCACCCATTGCCATGCCATGTAAACTGATTTTGATATAATTATTTATCACCACTCCTATTGATGTTGCTGCACAAATACCAAAGAAAAAAAACTGCAATACTTTTGGTTGATCTTTGAAATTGCGGCTTAAATAAAACATCCACCAATAAAAAATCATAGTGATAAAAAAAGGTATGATTCTTTCTTTTTGAGTTTTTAAAAAAATGCTATCTACAAATTTCAAGCGCCACAATAAAAAAACTGAAATTGCAGGAAAGAATGCTGTCATCCAAAATACACTAAACACACGAAGTTTTAATTGATAAATTTCTATCCCAGGAAATTCATATGGAAATACAGAAATCAAAAACCAAAATACATAAGTTGGTATAAACAAAGGATGAAAAATATAGGAAACAAGTTTAGCAATATAAAGCAATAATTTATTGGGCTGATAAGGCATGATTATTTGATTCATTACCGAAAAATTGATTTTACTTTAAAACTCTTTCCGTAACCTAGCTACGGGTAAATTAAGCTGTTCTCTGTATTTAGCTACAGTTCTGCGTGCAATATTATAGCCTTTTTCATTGAGCATGTCAGTTAATGTTTCATCAGCTAATGGATGGTGTTTATCTTCTGCTTCAATAATATCACTCAATATTTTTTTTACTTCACGTGTACTTACCTCTTCGCCTAAATCTGTTGTAAGACTTTCGCTGAAAAAATATTTTAACCGGTACGTTCCAAACTCGGTTTGTACAAACTTACTGTTGGCTACACGGCTTACGGTGCTGATATCTTGGCCTGTAACTTCTGCAATGTCTTTTAAAATCATTGGTCGCAACTCAGTTTCATCACCGGTAGTAAAAAAAGCTTCCTGATGTTTCATAATAGCATGCATGGTATTGTACAAAGTTGCCTGCCGTTGTTTAATCATATCAATAAACCATTTTGCACTATCAATTTTTTGTTTGATAAACATTACTGCATCCTTCTGTCTTTTATCTTTTTTGCTGCCTTTATCATAATCCTTCAACATGTCTCTATAACCTTCGCTGATACGCAAATCGGGCGCATTTTTACTATTGAGTGTCAATTCTAAAATGCCTGCATTATTCAAAATAAAAAAATCAGGTAAAATATAACTCTCAGCTTTATTAATTTCGCCAACATGCCCGCCCGGCTTGGGGTTTAGCTTAATGATCTGCTGAATTACTTCCCTTAAATCTTCGTCAGATAAATCAAGAGAATGCTGAATTTTTTGGTAATGTTTTTTGGTAAATTCTTCAAAATATTTATTCAATATTTTTATAGCAAGTTCTACACTGTTATCATTTGTTTTTTTTCTTTTTAATTGAAGCAACAAACATTCTTTTAAGTCTCTTGCGCAAATGCCCGCCGGATCAAAATGTTGAATTTGTATTATCAACCCTTCTACTTCTTTTTCATTGGTAATTATGTTTTGCCTGAAAGCCAAATCATCTACAATGCTGCTTAGTTCTCTGCGCAAATAGCCATCATCATCTAAACTGCCCACTATTTGTTCGGCTACTTTAAATGTCCGTTCGTCCAAATCAAGCATCCCCAATTGATTGACAAGCATTTCATGAAAACTTGCTTCATTTTTAATGGGCATTACTTTTTTATCGTCTAATTCAGGATAGTTTTCATCCTTCATTCTGTAATCAGCAATTTCATCGTCAGTATCATTTACATACTCTGTAATATCAATGTTTTCATACTCTTCCTCGCTGCCTTCCAATGGCTGATCATCAATTGTTTCAAAATCATCTTTTAATTCATCTATAAATTCATCGCCATCATCTTCCTGACCTTGTTCCAATGCCGGATTTTCTTCGAGTTCTTCTTTAATCCGTTCTTCTAAATTAGCAGTAGGAACCTGCAACAGCTTCATTAACTGAATTTGTTGGGGGGATAGTTTTTGTAAAAATTTCTGTTGTAGTGTCTGACTTAAACTCATCTCTGTATCACTAAATATATGATTGAATTAAAGTTATTGTCGCAATTAGAAGTTTGTAATTTTTTACCGTTGTTTCAGTTCAATTTTTACACCAACCCATTGAATAATAACTCAATTTTATTTCTTTACACAATCTACAAATAATTATTAAATAATCAATTGCTTATTTTTACTTGCAAACTAAAAAAATATTTGAATTGAAACCTAATTGTTTGATTGCAATTTTATGTATCTGCTGCTTTAGTGCAGCGAAAGCGCAACTGTCTGCAGATAGTTTGCAATACCTACCAAAAAGAATATTGTATAGTAAAGTAACTCTTGTAAAAAATACAGTTCCCGCAAACTACTATTCAGACAAATTGGGATTTTTTTGTAAAGAAGAATTGAAGTTGGAAAAAAAGATAAAAATTCCTTTTCGATTTAGATTGGGGAGTCTTAATTACGTAAATCAATTAGAAGGAAAACGCTATTAATTATCTCCAAACAGAGAGCAATGGCGTATACCCTTTTATTAAAAAATTATACTTTCTGCTTGCATTATCAAGATAAGCCCCTCGCTTTGTATAAATAGCAATGGCACCACCATTTGTAGGACCTCCTTCCCCTGGCCTGAAAACTTTAATCATTGCAACATCCGCAGGGTTTACCATCATTGGGTCTGATGCATCTATTTTAAACTCGTCCAAATAAATATCTACGTTTGAATTGCGCCAGCGTACTGAATAACCACCCGATTCTGCCGAAAGTTTTATATCTAATCCTGCAACTTGCCCCTGTAAAAAACTAAAAATATCTGTAGCACTTGCAATTTTAGAATCTGTAAGTCCGTCAAAAATCTTCGCATACCCCTGAAACATACCACTGGCAACCTCTTCATCAAATTGATCTATTTTTTTCTTTCGTGTTGCAGTAACTGTTACATTTTCTAATGTCAATCCCTCAACCAATTTTGATTCATCAAAAACATAAGGTTTTATAGTATCTGCAAGTGATAATTTGGGGTTACCAACCGTAATTATTTGTGTAGAAACAAATACCGGAGTGAATGCCGAATCAAGTGGTGTAACAAGATCAATTTGTAAATCATTTGTTCGTTTGCCAATTGGTGAAAAAACAAAACGAGCGGTATCCGGAAAAGCCATTTTACCTATTTGAAAATCGCCACCTGCATCTGGTAATAAATTACCAAAGTAATTGGCTTTGCCTTTTGACATCATTAAATACAACAAGCCTTTTGACTTTGGATTGTAATCTCTAACTTTTCCTTTGATTGTAAAAAAATCTTTTTGAACAAGAAAATTGACAGCGTATTTGCCTTCGGGTAGATTTTCATTTATTACTAAATCTGCTTGGATTTCTCCATTTAAAATTGGATATCGAAATTTCCAAACTCTCGTTTTTTCAATATTTTCAATCCAAACATTTAGGGTTACTGCTGCAGAGGACTTATCGTGGTACTTATAAAAGCCATCAATACTAATAGTATCTCCTTTGGCAAATTGTACTTTATTTAATTCAACAATCAAAGAATCAGATGCCTTAACGGATTGTTGTATTGTAAAAAGACAAATAAGAAAACAAACTAGTTTTAACATGCAATAAAAGTAAAGTAGATTGTATTAAAATATTAAATAGTGTTATTAATAATTAAGAAATTAATTGAGAAGTATCAAAATAAATCACAAACAGGTCATACTGCTTACTTTTGTTGATTATGCGTATTGCAGTAAATACAAGGTTTTTACAAAAAAATAGATTAGAAGGTTACGGCTACTTTATACAGGAGCTGATGCAACGCATTACCATCAAACATCCTGAGCATCAATTTTTATTTTTATTCGATCGTGATTTTGACAAATCTTTTATTTACAATACAAATATTAATTCAAAGGTTATTGGGCCCAAAGCCAGACATCCATTGAGTTTCAAGTATTGGTACGATGTACAGCTTTCCAGGGCTGCAAAAAAATTTAAGGCGGATGTTATTGTAAGTTTGGATGGATTTTGCAGCCTTACAAGCAGCATTCCACAAATACTGGCGGTGCATGATTTGGCTTATCTGCATTATCCTGATTTTATTCCATGGTATCATTTATGGTTTTATAAATTGTACCAAAAAAAATTCTTACAAAAAGCCAAGCATATTGTTACTGTTAGTGAATTCAGTAAACAAGATATCATCAACAATTTTAAAATACCTGCAGAAAAAATAAGTGTTGTACCCAATGGAATAAGAAATAATTTTAAACCACTTTCCTATGAGCAAAAAGACAACATAAAAAACGAATATACACTTGGCAATGAATATTTTTTAGCGGTTGGTGGTATTCATCCAAGAAAAAATATTTTGCAATTACTAAAATCGTTTTCTCAATTTAAAAAGTGGCAACAAAGCAATATGAAATTGGTTATTGCCGGTAGGTTGGCATGGCAATCTGAAATATTTATTGAAAAGCTGAAATCGTATAAATACAGAAATGATGTGGTGTTAACAGGCTACATCAACGACAATACGTTGGCTGATTTAATGGGTAGTGCATATGCCTTAGTTTATCCATCATTATTTGAAGGATTTGGAGTGCCTATAATTGAGGCAATGCAAAGCGGAACCCCTGTTATTACAAGCAATACAAGCAGTATGCCTGAGGTTGGAGGTGATGCAGTTTTGTATGCAAACCCAAATGATGTTGATGAATTGGCAAAACAAATGATGCTAATATATAAAGATGAAAATCTGAGAAGTAATCTTATTGAAAAAGGATTAATCAGATCAAAACAATTCTCTTGGGATGCCTCAGCAGAACAGCTTTGGAAAAAAATTGAAATCATTACAAAAAAATAATCTCGCTTACATTTGCCAAACAATAAATTTTTCACAGAAAGTATAAATTAAAATGCATCAATCAACAATTAAAATAGACGTTCATTTAGACAATGAAAAAGTACCTGAACAAATTATTTGGACAGCAGATAACAGCAGTGCCGATAGTTTACAAAAAGCAAAAGCAATGATGGTTTCATTTTGGGATGGGGCTGATAAAAGTGCTTTGCGTATTGACTTGTGGACGAAAGACATGATGGTTGATGAGATGGCAGATTTTTTCTATCAAACATTTATGGGTATGGCCGACAGTTACAACAGAGCCACACACAATACTGAAATGGTCAATGATTTAAAGAAGTTTGCGAAAGACTTCTATCAAAAATTTAAAGACCAGCAATTAAAAGAAAACAAAGCCTAACTATAAATTACGTTTACATAGTTAAATTTGATTATTATGAATTTAGAAACACAAATAATGGCTGAAATGAAAGATGCCATGAAATCGAAGAATGAAGCGGGTTTGAGAGGATTAAGAGCTATCAAAGCTGAAATAATTAAAGCCAAAACTGACCCGGGTGCCAATGGAATAATTACCGAAGAAGGAGAATTAAAATTGTTGCAGAAATTGGTAAAACAAAGAAAAGACAGCTTGGAAATTTTTACCCAACAAAACCGTCCGGATCTTGCAGTAAAGGAACAAGAAGAAATTGCAATCATTGAAAAGTTTTTGCCAAAACAAATGAGCGAAGCTGAACTAATTGAAAGTTTAAAAGTAATTATTGCAGAAGTGGGTGCGGTATCTGCTGCCGATTTAGGAAAAGTTATGGGAGTGGCAAGTAAACAACTGGCAGGTAAAGCAGATGGTAAAGCAATTAGTGCAGCAGTAAAACAATTGTTAAGTAATTAATAACAACTGTTACTATGATGATAGACGGAATTTTCCTAATCCTTTTAATAATTGCTATCATCAAGGGTTATAGCCGTGGGCTTATTGTTGCATTGTTTTCTTTTTTAGCCATCATTATTGGTTTGGTAGCTGCAATAAAATTAAGTGCTGTAGTTGCAGCTTATTTAGAAAACAATGCTCACTTGAATGGGAAATGGTTACCAATACTTTCATTTTCACTGGTAATGTTTGTAGTAATATTGCTTGTAAAAATGGGCGCAAAAATGATTGAAAAGATTGCCCAAATTGCACTCATGGGCTGGGCAAACAAACTAGCCGGAATTGTATTGTATGCTGCGTTATATACAACAATTTTAAGTATCCTACTTTTTTTTGCCGACAAAATACAACTACTGAAACCCGAAACAATTGGCACATCAAAATGCTATGGATTCATACAACCCTGGGCACCAAAAATTATTGATAGTTTCGGAATTATTATACCAACATTCAAAGGATTATTTATTCAATTAGACCATTTTTTTACCCTTATGGCGACTAAGTCAAAGTAGTATAAAATAATAAAAAATAGGTTTTATATTTTCTTTTTTATTGATGCAAAAACAAACGCCTTAATTTTAAGCTAAAATAAACGTAATCAATAACTATAAAAAGGATATCTTAGCCAATGTTCAGGTTAATCTTGTGTAAACAACAAGCTTAGTCTGATGAAATATACCTAATTTTCCTTTTATTTGTAAACAAGACAAAACAGCCTTATTAAGTAAAGCGAATGAATTACGAAATAAAACAACACGATAAATTTAAATATTTGGAAGAGGGCGAAGGTGAGCCGTTGATGTTGCTGCATGGCCTTTTTGGTGCATTGAGTAATTTTGCTGATTTAGTAGAGCATTTTAGGCATACCCATAAAGTGATTGTTCCCCTTTTGCCTTTATTCGATTTAGATTTGTTTCATACCTCTGTAGGCGGTTTAGAAAAGCACGTTCATAGATTTATTGAAACAATGGATTACCAAAATATTCATTTATTGGGAAATTCATTGGGTGGTCACGTAGCATTGGTGCATACATTAAAGCATCCTGAAAGAGTTAAAACACTTACACTTACTGGAAGTAGTGGTTTATTTGAAAACGGAATGGGCGATACCTATCCAAAACGTGGAGATAAAGAATATATCAGAAAAAAAACTGAACTTACTTTTTATGATCCGGCAGTTGCAACTGAAGAATTGGTGAATGAGGTATTTGAAATTACCAATAACAGAATAAAAGTAATAAAGATAATTGCCCTTGCAAAAAGTGCAATTCGCAATAATTTAGGGGAAGAATTAAATCAGATAAAACAACCCACTTTGCTTGTGTGGGGTCAAAATGATACTATTACTCCTCCATTTGTTGCCGAAGAGTTTCATAAATTAATTCCCAATAGCGATTTACACTTTATTGACAAATGTGGTCATGCACCAATGATGGAGGTACCGCAAGCTTTTAATAAAATATTAGAAGAATTTTTAGCAAAGCACTAATCTGCTGCAACTTTTAGGTTAAAATTATAGTCTGTTAATTAATGCTAGCAAACAAACTAATACAATCTCAGTATCCTTCTGTCAATTTTTTTGATACTATTTCATTTGCACTACAGTTAATGGAAGACAATGATTTGTTGCACATAGCTGTACTTGAATCAAATAAATTTAAAGGCATCTTAAGCAAGGAAACTTTATTAGAATTAGATGAAAATATTCAAATTGAAACGCTTGAAAAATACTTTATACCTGCATCAATTAATGAAGATGCTTATTTTTTATCCGCAATAAAAGTAATTACCCAGCTTGATGTTTCATTTGTTGCAGTTGTTAATGAACAGTCTGAAATAATTGGTATCATTCCAATAACAACATTGATGAATCAAGTATCTACTTTTTTAGGAAATGAGGAGCCCGGTGGAATTATTGTTTTAGAAATTGAGAAACGAAATTTTTCATTTGGAGAAATCAGCAGATTAATAGAAACCAATGATGCCTATATTACACAATTGAATACCAGTACAGATGCTGAAACCGGCTTATTACTTGTTTCTATAAAAATTAACAAATCTGAAATCAGTGATATTATTGCAACCCTTCAGCGGTACGAATACTCCGTAAAATACTATTTTGGTATTGAACAATATGCCAATGAACTGAGAGAAAATTATAATGAATTCATGTTTTACTTAAACATATAAATTCATTTATTCTGTTTTTAAATAATTGCTTTTCATTAACCCTTGATTCGCCCTCAGCAATTTCTTACATTTACATACTCAAATAGAATTTTAAAAGTCGATGAATCGTGTATTCTTTTTTATATCCATCTTTTTTTGTTGTATAGTTAACATTAGCTATGCACAATTAAGTGCTGATTTAGTAGATTATTCAAAACTACTCCTTTCAGCCGATTCAACTACTCAGTTTAAAATTGGAAGCATCAAATTATCCGGCAATAAAAGAACCAAAAGCTATATTGTTTTCAGAGAAATCCCATTTAAAGAAGGTAATTATTTTTTTCCGAAAGCACTTACAAAACAACTAGAATTGGCCAAGGATCAAATTATGAATACTACATTGTTCATTGATGTAACTGTGTATGTATCAAATTTAGTTAGCGGAGTTGTAACTATCAATGTGGATGTAAAAGAACGCTGGTATTTATTTCCATTACCCTATTTTAAATTGGTAGATAGAAACTTTAATCAATGGTGGTCTGACCAAAGTGGAAATTTAGAAAGGGTAAATTATGGATTAAAATTTTTTCATAATAATGTAAGTGGCAGAAACGATAAATTGAATATTGATTTAGTAAACGGTTACAATCAGCAAGTAGCATTTGGATACAATCAACCATTTGCCGATAAAAGTTTGAAACATGGTTTTTCAGTTAATTTTATTTACTCACGACAAAGAGAAATGAACTATAATACCCTTGATAATAAACAAGCCTTTATTAAATTGCCAGAGTTTATCAGGGAGTTTCAAAGAAGTAGTTTTACTTATTCTTACAGACCGGATTCAAAATACCGATTTAGTGCACGTATTGGATATACAAGAGATAATGTAAATGATACCATACTTAAACTAAACCCCGAATACTTTCCTACAGCTAATAGCTCGCTTAATTTTTTTGATGCTGCTGCAAGTCTTCAATACTATGCGGTAGATTATATTCCGTTTCCAAAAAAAGGATTTATGTATGAAGTTAATTTGTATAACCGTGGATTTAGTAGCAAAATGAATATGTTATCCCTATCAGTTGAAGCTACAAATGCAATTAAACTTTCTAAAAATTGGTTTATCCAATTGCACAACGTAGGTGTGGTAAGAATGAATGACGATCAGCCTTATTATAACAGGGGGTTGATGGGTTACGGCGATTTTTATTTAAGAGGAATGGAATCTTATGTAATTGACGGCACAGCAGGATTCATTAGTAATACAACATTATACAGAAAGTTATTTACTTATGTTTTTCGACCTCCTTTTATCAAAACAAAAACGCACGACAAAATACCTTTTACATTTTACCTAAAAGCATTTGGTGACATGGGCTATACATACAACAAACAACAAAATATTAAGAGTTATACAAATAGCTTTTTGCCAACAACAGGCATTGGCTTAGATATTGTTTCTATTTATGATTTTGTATTTAGAATTGAATATAGTTTCAATCAATATGGCGATAAAGGATTTGCGTTTAGAACAAGAGGTGATTTTTAAATATCAGTGAGTATCTTTAAACTAAATTTAAAATTCTTCATTTGGAAATATATTCCGGAGAATAAAAGTTGAACTAAACTATTTTAATGAAAGTAGCAATTTATAGCAGGGGTCTTGATATTGAACAAGAGAGTTCTTTTCAATACTTATTACAAGAGTTGTCAAGACATCAAATTCAAATTGTCGTTTTTCGTCAATTGATAGATATTTATACTATTCCTGAGAGTATTAAACACAAACTTGAAACATTTGAAAAAGCTGCTGATTTGGATCAAACGATCAATTGCTTGATTAGCTTAGGTGGTGATGGTACTATGTTAGATGCAGTAACGCTGGTAAAAAATACTGGTATCCCTTTATTAGGGGTAAATTTTGGACGACTTGGTTTTTTAGCAAACATTAATAAAGAAGAATTGACACAAGCCGTAGATGCCATTCTTAACAGAACTTACGTAATTGACAAAAGAACATTAGTACATGTAGATGCGAATATTCCTTTGTTTGGCGATGCTCCGTTTGCACTCAATGAATTTGCAATCCACAAAAGAGATACTAGTCCGATGATAAAAATTCATACTTATTTAAACGGGGAATTTTTAAACTCTTATTGGGCAGATGGTTTAATTGTTGCAACACCAACTGGTAGCACAGGGTACAATATGAGTTGTAATGGGCCCATTCTTTTTCCAGATTCTTCCAGTTTTGTAATCACGCCTGTTGCTCCGCACAACTTAAATGTTAGAAGCATAGTGGTGCCTGACGATAATATAATTTCATTTGAAATTGAAGGAAGAACAGAAGAGTTTATTTGTGCAATGGATGCCCGAAAAGAAATTGTTACAAAAGATATTCAACTAGCTGTAAAAAAAGAAAATTTCCATATTCATTTGATGAGGTTAAATGAAGGCAGTTTTTTATCTACCCTAAGAAATAAACTTACCTGGGGTATGGATAAAAGAAATTAAAATCTTGTTTTTTAAATTAAAAAGAATTAACTTTTGATAATATAATAAAATGCAGCATTTTCGTTATTAATCAGAAGCAAATAAAGGTTATGTTTAAAAAGATTATATTAACAACAGGTATAGCATTTGTTTTTTTCCTTAGCAATGCGCAAGGATTAGATACTTATGTACATGAGGGTGAATTTGGTGTGAGTATAGGCGCAGGTCATTATTTTGGAGATTTAACTACAGGCATGAAAATTTATAATTTAAAACCAAAACTTGCAGCGGGCGCATACTTTCAAAAACAGTTTAATAATTATGTTGGTTTAAAAATAGGTGCTAATTATTGTTTTTTGGGGTACGCTGATAAGTATAGTAGTTACATTAATGATAGACCTAAAAAATTTAGAAACTTAAGTTTTAATACAGATTTGTGGGAATTAAATATTAGCGGAAGTTTCAATTTTTTCCGATTTCAGCCGGGATTCAGAGAGTATAGTTTTACACCTTATGTTTCATTGGGTATTGGCGCATTTTCTTATGACCCTTATGCCTACTTAAATGGTTCACAGTATATGTTAAGGCCATTAGGCACCGAAGGTCAAAATGATAAAATAAATTACCCCAACTTAAATCCTTACGGTACTATGGCTATGTGCTTTCCCTTAGCTTTTGGTATGAAATATAATATTTCGGACAAGATAAATATTTTTGGAGAACTTTCATACAGATTTACAACTACCGATTATTTAGACGATGTAAGCGGTAATTATGCTCCCGATGCATTTCCTAATGATGCCAATGGAAATTCAAGTGTAGGATTCTTATTGCAGGACAGAAGCTATGAATGGGGTGTATCCTCTGGTATTAAAGGAAGACAGCGTGGCAATAGCTT
>Ga0114967_10003365_pt1 | contig 13161 bp, 19 predicted proteins | sample M_130628_MF_Meta_FD_92639 | JGI IMG/M metagenome (GOLD analysis project Ga0114967, IMG submission 92639) | Freshwater microbial communities from Lake Montjoie, Canada to study carbon cycling - M_130628_MF_MetaG | ecosystem: Environmental > Aquatic > Freshwater > Lake | place: Lake Montjoie... | reverse complement strand
GATTCGGCGAAGGACGTGAACCTCGCCGAACTACGAAAGCAGACGGAGAAGCTCCAAGAAGTCATCGATGCGATTAAGGAAGCAAACCCTGGGGTTATTCTGTAAACCATGCCAAAACTTGTATCAGAACTAGCGCAGGGAAACGCTTTCGGCCGTAGCTCGGACGGCGGCGGCCTCGCCGACCGGGCGACTCGCAAGTGGAAGATTCTTCTTAATAGCCCTGATGAGAACTGGGATCCATTTGCGGCGTCTGGCGTCAATATCGGCGACATCTACAGTACCGCCAATCCAATCCCGTGCGTGAGCGTTGAGGGCCAGCATGATGGTGACAGCCGCATGGTTATCATCGTCACCGCCGAATACCGAAGCAGCCCCTCGGCTGCCCCCGACCAGCCAGACCCAAAAACGCAGGAGCCGACCATTCGGCCTGCGATGTATTCGATGACGACGACGCTTACGGAGATAGCGTCGTGGGCCGGAAAGCGTGTCGTGGGCGGCGTCTCAAGCGATTGGCGGCCCGCCGTGAACCCAGTCGGCGATATGTATGACGGCGTGGCTCGGCTAGAGCCGGTCGTCAACATTACGATCGATCAATACTCCAGGCGGGATCAAAGCAATCTGCTTGCCTTCACTGGGTATGTAAACAGCGATGCGCTTACGTTCAGCGCTCTTCCGATTGCGCCTCACTGCTGCATGTTGCAAAGCATTTCATCAACGCCCGTTGTTGAGAACTTTAACGGCGCGCTCTTTCGCGGGTTCAAGATTTCATTTGTGTTCGCCGTGAGAGCGCACTGGTCGCTCGCAAACGGCATTTTTGAACCAATCGGCTGGGACGTTGCCGTTCCGCAGACGGGCTTCAACATCAAGAATACCGGCCTGGGGCGGTCGGACGTGGATCAAAAGGCACTTGTCCTTGAGCACAAGTACGGCCGAGTTGCCGAAGACCCGATCCGATATGCAGAAGGCACAAGTGGCATAAAAACAAGGGGCATGGTAACAGTGCCCGCAACCGGCAGCGAAACAGGCGGGTACGTTCAACGACCCTGCGCCCAGCCAATTCCGCTGAACAATGACGGGTCGCCAAGAAACACAGACAACTTCACAAACATAGACAAAGTCATAATTAACCGCGTCTGCCTTCAGCCGGAGATGGTGTTTGGCACGAACTTCGCAGCGTTCGGCATCAACTCAATCGCGTAAGGGGTGAGAAATGGCAGTTGATCTTCCGATAAACAGAGACGTGACAATTTCCGAAAAACGGAACTACACGCTTAAATACAACCTGTGCCCAAAGAGCCTGCTCCCATCTGGGCCAATAAACTCATACACAGGCTTTTATGCAAAAGCTTTTCCGAAAATGTCGGTCAGCATGTCAAGAATCTGTTTTCTTGGTCAAGATGCGACATCGCCGGTATTCAAGACATTTCAGCCTGGAGAAAAACTATGGCGGTACGCAGGCTTCAAGCAGGGGAAGTGGCCTAGCCAATACGAAGCAGATAAAGATTACTCCGTATTCACGCAATTCTCTGACTTAAATGCGCCGTGGCTGACGTGCGCGCTGGCGGGGAGCACTTTGAGCGTGACCATTCCGTTTGGCGCTACTTTTTCTCGATATGTCTATCCGTATGGGGCCATGAGCGACGAAGACACGCTGCTTGAGAACGACCCGATGCGATACAACTACGCTGTGTTGGCTGGAACGACTATCGTTGGGCAGGGAACGATATACATCACCATCGACTTAGGCAGGCCGATTGTGCCGCCTCCGACGTTTTCGGTGTGCTCGAGTGAGGCGACATAAACGTCATGTCCGAAAACGGCAAATACCTTATCGGCGAGAGCTTCCGAGCCAAGCTCAAGAGCACCATCTCCAAGGTGGACTCTATGCCGCTAGGCGGCAACGACAAACGCGCGCCGACCTCGTTGCAGGACGATCTTGACGTTTATCAGCCGAGAAAGTTTCGTGCCGCCACGTTTAGCGGTTCGTGGGCGATAGGCTCAGACAAGACGGTGACTTTCCGAGACACGTCGATTTCGCCGACAACGGCAAGTGTAACGAACCTATTTTGCAGCCTTGCGCCGGAAGGGTCGTGCGACGTTTCGGTGGCGAGAGACGGCACGGCGTGGTATCTCGTTTCGCCGAATCTAACACAACAACCTGGGTATTCTGCAAGCAACAAGCAAATACTCACCACCGTTGGTGGATCACTACAGTGGATTGAGCCGAAGACCACAACAGTCTTGACAAGCGTTTCGCTTGGCAACGACGGTCTTAAATTCACGAAAATGGACATCAAGGTGTTTGAGACTGTGTCTTCGTCTTCGGTCACCATTGGCACGACGGCCTGCGTATAAGATGTCACTAGCAACAAAAGACGGGTCGCTTGTCATTAAAGATGGCGTACTAGCGCAGGATTGCAACTGTTGCGAAAAGGGGCCGTGCTGCAAACCCGACAAGCACTGCACGAACGACACAACTCCTTCTGAATGCCAAGCAGTCAACGGCTCATGGAGTTCAGCGCGACTTTACGGCCCATGCCCGCCGTCGGGGTGTTGCTGTCGTGTAACAGACACGCCCCCCAATTGTTTGTTAGGGGGGTGCAGACCTCAACAAATCGACGTGTCGTTCACTTTTAATGCACCCACTCAAATAATATCTCAATACAAGGCCAGCGAAGATGCGTACTATTATTGGCAGGCTCCCGCAGTCTCTTTTTCTGGGTCGGCAACACTTACTCGTTTCTATTATATCGGATACTTCTTTGCACACGACCCAACGGGGACGACAGGCTTTGACCTTGGACTTGGGCAAGGTTTCGCAAATGCCTCTTCTGCTAGCGTGGTATTCGACGAGAGATACTTAACCGCTCAATTTGTATTTCATAGAAGAGTCACAGTAGCCAACCTTTCCCACCCTGAGACGTGCAACAACTACCTCTATTATCCTGGCTATCCGGTTCGCGGAAAAACTGCTGGGTGGGGAACATTGACAACAGACACCGGCCCGCTGCAAGGCATTCAAGCAGATGGCATCACAGGCTCATATATTCAGTATACGGCAGACCTAAGCTTTCCTGAGACGCAGATAAACTCAAAGTGTTTTTGCTACGGAATAGGGGAGACGAACAGTTCGGCATCGCAAGAAGGTCATATCGACTTCTCTGTCCTGTCGCTGCCGTGCGAGCAGCGGCCCGCTGTTATCAATCAATCAACAGTAGCCAGAGACGCAGGAAGATCAAGCACAGCGACAGGAGTGGCGAAGCTGACCATAAATGATGCAAGATAGACATTTAGTCATTAAGCCGATGCCGCTATGCCGGTTCCCGGCAGGCACGAACACTTGCCCCATCTGTGGCCTGTATACGCCGAATACGGCGCTTCCCAGAAATTGCAGGGGCGAGCGTGTAGTAGATGAAGACGACGTTGCCGAATTGAGCGCAACAGGCCCAGGCACCGAACTGAAGAAGCTACTTGCTGGCTGGCCGTTCTACATCACATCTAGCCCTGACTGCTCATGCAACCGAGTGGCCCGCGAGATGGACGCTTGGGGGCCAGATGAATGCGAGAAGCCCGAGAGGAGCGACTACATACTCGCCGCCATGCGAGAAAACGCCCAGCGCCGCGGAATGCCGTTTGTCGATGCCGCTGGGCGATTCTTGATCAAGCGTGCTATCAAGAATGCACGCAAAAACAAGATTGACCAATAAACACTACTGAGCAACACTAAGGCCATGGGAAAAACCCCCCCGCCCAAGGATTTCGTCTTTTCCGACGACGACGACGAGAGCGTCGAGGGCGGCGGCATCCCCGATGACGACGGCATGATCTACCTAAAGGACAAGCATGGACACGCTGACCGAGGAGATTCTGGCGAGCGTAAAACCGACGCCAAAAAAGCGAGGGTGGCTCGACGTTCTGTCCGAAGAGCACCGAAACGCGATTGTTGAAGTTCGGGCGCAGTGGCGAAAGACCGCCGACTCAAGCGGCGTCTCGGCCTCGCAGATGGCAAGGACGATCATCGCGAAGCTTGCCGACCGAGGGTACAAACTCAACGGCTACCGAAAGGTTCAACGATGGCTGACGCAAGCCTGACCGGCGACATCTTGTCGTCGGCGGCAGCGGCGGCCACGCCGAAGCCCGCCCCCGACGCCGAACAGGTGACGCAGCGGCGTGACGGAGAGGTGCTCGAGGCCCGCTCCACCAGCCGCCGCATCAAGACCGTTGACGACCTCCTCGCCCACATCGAAGCGGATATGACCCGCTACGAGATCGCGGCGAGCGAGGCGACAAGCTGGCAAGTGGCGACCGCCGGCCCCGACGGCGAGCCGACGGTCACTGAGCTTCATCGCGTCTGGGTGCGGCTCAAGCCGAAGGCGGGGCCGGGGATCAAGGAGGCCGTCGAGGCCATGATCGCGGCGGCCAATCTGCCTCGCATCAAGCACAAGCCCATCAAGCCCAAGGCCCGCGGCGACCTCTGGCAAGTGCTGGTGGTCGCCGACACTCACTTTGGAAAGTATGCCTGGGGCAAATCGACGGGCCACGACGACTACGATCTATCGATTGCCGAGCGGATGGTGGGAGATGCCGGCCGGTCGCTCATAGAAATCGGCGACACCTACAACCCTGCCCGCAGGACGATCTTGTTCCTCGGCGACTTGTTTAACTCCGACGGCCCGTCTGGGGCGACGACCGCAGGGACGCCGCAGGACAACGACGGCCGTCTTCAGAAGATGATCCAAGTGGGGTGCGACACGCTCCTGGGGATCGTCGAGCGGTCATCCGACACGGCACAGACCGACGTTGTCGTCGTCAACGGCAATCACGACGAGACGCTCACCTGGGCATGGTTGAGAATACTGCAAGAGCGGTTCCGCAACAGCGAACGGGTCTTCATCTCCCAGAACTACACCCGCCGGCAGTATGTGACCTACGGCAATAACTTGATCGGCGCGGCCCACGGCGACAAGGCAAAAAAGCGTCTGCCGCAACTTATGGCGATGGAGGCCGCCGCCGATTGGTCGCGGTGCTGGTATCGCGAGTTTCACACGGGGCATCTGCACTCTCAAGCAGCCGAGCGTTTGATTGAGACACAGGATTCCGTAGTGCTTAGAACCTCGCCCTCGCTCACACCCCCCGATGAATGGCACGCAGGCCAAGGGTACGTTTGCGCGAGGCAGTGCATGGAGACATTTCTCTACGTTCCCGAAGGCGGCCTGACCGCCATGCACATAGCGGGGCCGGCGAAATGAACGAGATCGACTACCTGCGGCAGGCGTGCCAGTTTGCGGCTATGAGTTCGCAGGACGGCAGGACGCAGAATGGTGCCGTGCTGGTGACGAAGACCAGGGCGATCTACGGCGTCAACTCTTTTCCAGCGGGCGTGGCTAGCACCGAGGAGCGTCGGGCGGCCCCCGAGAAATACCTGTTCATCGAGCACGCCGAGCGGGCCGCGATCTACCGAGCCGCCTCCCTCGGAGTGTCAACTGCCGGCGCGAGCCTCTACTGCCCGTGGTTTGCCTGCTGCGACTGTGCCAGGGCGATCATCATGGCCGGCATCAGCGAGGTCGTCGGCCTCGTATCCCTGCGTAATGCCACGCCCGAGCGATGGCAAGAGAACATCAAGCTGGCTGAGAAGATGCTCGCGGAGGCCGGCGTCGGCCAGCGGCTGCTGGCGGTCGAACTGGGAGAATGGCTGCGTTTCGATGGGGAGCTACGAAAATGCTGATCGGACTGTGCGGGGCGGCGGGGGCTGGGAAAAACACGGTGGCTGAACTCCTTAGAGATTCGGACAAGTGCTCGTTTCACCAGATGGCGTTTGCCGACCCGCTGTACGAGTGCATCTCGGTGATCACGGGCATATCGGTGGCTGGCCTACAGCAGCGTGACGTGAAAGAGTCCGTTTTCCCGTGGGTCGGAAAAAGCCCACGGCAGATGCTCCAAAGCCTCGGTACGGAGTGGGGCCGAGAGTCAGTCCACCCAGAAATATGGATTAAGATCGCCATGTGCCGAGCAACTCCGCACCTCGCCGTCGGCCGCGGCGTTGTCATCACCGACGTTCGCTTCGACAACGAGGCACAGGCCGTCGTCAACGCTGGCGGCGAGGTCTGGCGAGTCGTTCGGCCTGGGTGGCGGTGCTTGGACGAAACAACGGCAGGGCACAAGAGCGAAGTCGGCGTCAGCGAGCATCTAATAACCCGCACCATCGACAATTCAGGCTCTCTGGATGACCTCAGAAGCCAACTCCTCGCTGCTACAATTTAAGTAGGCTACCGGCCTATATATTGTGGTTTTCGCGGAGTTCATCGATGTCCGACCGCCCTTTGTCCTTTGTGGAGGCCGGGTTTCGGGTAGCCGAGCGTTTTGGCGTGCCCGTCCTGCTCCTGGCCGTCATGGTCTGGTTCCTGCGGGATGCTGCCATCACGCTGCACGGCACGGTTTTGGTGCCGATAGTGAAGAGTCACACCGAGTTCCTTGACGCAACACGCGACACCCTGGACGAGATCGGCAAGACGCAATTTAAGCAGGCCGAGACGCTTCAAGCGATTGCTCAGGATCAACACGAAATTAAGGCCGCCGTCGTTAAACGGACGGGTGCGGCAGACCCTACCAGCAACTGACGAGGTGTTACAATTTCGACCTTCAGTCAGCTTCCAGGCGTGTTGGATTTGCAGTTCACGCACGGGGATGAAGTCAATGTCGCCGTCTCGCTCCAGCGTAATGTGACCTCCTACTCTTGGGAGAGCTACATCTACGAGAGCGCCACGACCACGACGGGTGGCGGCGTTGGCTCGCTTTCGGGCATCGGTTCGACAGTAGTCCAGCCAACCATCTCCGTTTCCAACGCCACGACAGGGGCGATGATCATCGGCCTCTCTGAGGCTCAGACAAGTCTGCTTTCTCCTGGGACGACCTACCGCTGGTATCTGCGGTGGATTTCCCCGACCGACATCACCCGCACGATTGTTAGCGGCAGCGTGACGGCGGTGGCTCCATGAGCGAGATCAGCGTCGTCGTCACTGGCTCAACGAACGTCTCGAGCACCGTCGGCAACGGCGACTCGGTCACGATCAATGTCGGTGACCAGACGATTGGCGGCGGCAATGGGCAGGCGGCGACTGTGCAAGTCGGCACCGTCACGACTCTTGGCACGACCGCCAACGCGACCGTCGTCAATTCCGGCACGTCATACGCAGCCAAGCTGGACTTTGGGCTACCGCGCGGTTTGACCGGGGCGACGGGGCCGGCAAACTCGCTGTCTATTGGCAGCGTGACCACTGGGGCGACGGCCGCCGTCGGCATCAGCGGTACGTCGCCGTCGCAGACGCTTTCGTTCGTCCTGCCGCGGGACATCGACGCGATCACCGCTGCCATCTACGTTGGTGACGCCTACAAGGGGGTGTATGTAAGTTCTGCGACCTACAGCGCGGGCGACGTGACATGGGACATCGGACAGTTGTGGGTCAAAAACGCCGGCGCTGGATGGTCGCGGTGGTATCCGACGCCTGCCGCACACACGCACACGGCAAGCCAAGTGACCGACTTCGCGACAGAAGTCGCAAAGATTGGGAACGTGGTCAGCGTCAATGGGCAGACCGGCGTGGTCACGATAACGGCCAGCGGAAGCGGCGGGACGATCGCGCTTTCAGATAGCACGCCGTCTCAGCTTGGGATTGCGTCGGCTGGGACGAGCACTGTCGCCAGCAGGAGCGACCACGTTCATTTGCTGCCCACCGTTTCATACACGGCGTTGTCGAACGTGCCGACGACGTTCTCGCCGGCCACGCACACGCACTCTGCCAGTGCAATTAGCTCTGGCACTCTGGACGTGGCACGCATGCCGACGATCTCGTATACGGCTTTGAGCAACGTGCCGACGACGTTCTCGCCGACGACTCATACGCACAGCGTCAGCCAGATCACCGACTTTGTAACAGAAGCGGCGAAGTATGGCCCCGTCACAAGCGTCAACGGGGCGACGGGGGCGATCACTATCACTGGCGGCACCGGAGGGGCATCGCTATCAAGCGCCACCCCACAACCGCTCGGAACGGCGTCCGCTGGCGCGTCAAGCCTTGCTTCTCGAGACGACCACGTCCATGCGTTGCCGACGATCTCTTATACGGCGCTCTCAGATGTGCCGACAAGTTTCACGCCAGCTACTCATACGCACTCAGCCAGTGACATCAATTCAGGAACGCTGAATGCGGCGCGGTTGCCGACGATCTCGTATACGGCACTTTCCAATGTGCCGGCCAGTTTCGTTCCGTCTTCTCATACCCACGCCGCCAGTGACATTAGCTCGGGCACTTTGGATGCGGCGAGGCTACCAACAATCTCATATACGGCACTTTCTAACGTGCCGACAAGTTTCACGCCGACGGCTCACACACACGCTGCTAGTGACATTAGCTCGGGTACGCTTGACATCGCCCGCTTGCCGACGATCTCGTACACGGCCCTATCAAACGTGCCGACCACGTTCTCGCCAGCCACGCACACTCATTCTGCCAGCGACATTAGCTCGGGCACGCTGAATGCGGCGAGGCTCCCGACGATCTCTTACACGGCATTGTCGAACGTGCCGACGAGCTTCACGCCGTCGTCCCATACTCACGCCGCCAGCGACATTAGCTCGGGCACGCTGGACGTGGCACGGCTGCCGACAATCTCGTATACGGCATTGTCGAACGTGCCGACGAGCTTCACGCCCGCTTCGCATACTCACGCCGCCAGCGACATTAGCTCGGGCACGCTGGACGTGGCACGGCTGCCGACGATCTCGTATACGGCCTTGAGCAACGTGCCGACGACGTTCACGCCGGCCACTCACACTCACGATGCCAGTGCCATAAGCACGGGCACGATTGCAATTGCCCGCCTACCTCTTGCGACCGCGACCGTCGCAGGAGCCGTTGCCGTTGGCGGCGGCCTTGGGGTCAGTAGCGGCACGATCAGCGCCAACGTAGTCAGCGTCCAAGGTCGCACGGGCACGGTGACAATCACGACGACAGAACTTTCTGCGGTGACCAGCATCGTCGCCGGAACGACTGGAGCGAATCAACTGACAAACGTCGTTTTTATGACATCTGCGGCATACACGGCGTTGTCGTCAAAAAACACCAGCACCCTATACATCATTTCGGGGTGAGCAGTGGCTACCTATCTTGGCACAGCAACTCCGTCAGCGTTCAACATTGGCACAGCACCTGTGTCGGGAATGTATCTAGGCACAACGCAGGTTTACACGACAGGAGGCGGCGGCGGGGGTGGGGCGTGGAGCAGCAAGAGCACGAACTTTGTTTTCGCGTCTGGTGGCGGCACTTCAGCGTCGGATAAGTATTTCAGTTCAGCAAAGGCTGACTCCGCATTTGACGCGGCCTATGCGACTGTGCCGGGCGCGGGAACAGTGAAAGTCACGTCTACCTCGTTTGACTGCGGGAACGCTTTCATCATCTACAAAAACGGTGCTGTCGCGTACACCTACCCAGAGGACGCCCCCGGAGACGGAATTACCGGAGGCGTCATACCGGCAACGGGCACTCGCTCTTGTTCAATATCTGTCTTAGCTAACGCGGTCATTCGTTTTGGCTCCAGCGGCGATCACACGGCATTTCAGAACCTCTACGTTTGGTGGGAAACGGCATGAGCACCTACAGCGTCCTCCCAGGCACGATGAATCTCGCGTTCAAGCGTTCGGGAGATTTCAGCGCACTGATCGACTTCGACATTGCATTGACCTCGTACACCGTCACCGCAAACCTGACGAGCCTCGTTTCAGGCGGGGTCGTGCAAGCATTCACCACGTCGGTTTCCGACGCCTCGGCGGGGCAAGTCTCAGTGAGTCTCAGTGACACGCAGACAGCCGCCCTAGCCGCGGGCACCTACGGCTGGCAGCTTGACTGGGTCGCCCCCGGCAGCGTGCAGCGGACGGCGTTGACCGGAACCGTCGAGGTCGTCGCATGAGCGAGATCGCCGCGAGCGTCGTCTCGCAGCCCATATCAGCGACCGTCAGCGGCTCGAGCATCACCGCCAGCGTCGGTTCGTCGGCCATCAGCGCCTCGGTAAGCGGCGGCATCGGCCCGCAGGGGCCGTCTGGTGACGCAGGGACGGGCGGCGGGGCGAGCCTCTCAAACGACATCCCGCTAGCCCCAGGCACGGCGTCGGCCGGCACGGCCTCGACGGCCTCGCGATCCGATCACCGGCACGCGGCCCCCGCCATCGGCGACATCTCTGGGTTGCAGGCGGCCATCGACGGGAAGCAGGCGGCCGGGAGCTACGCCGCTGCTTCGCATACGCATTCGGCCACTGCGATCTCCTCGGGCACTCTGGATGTCGCCAGACTTCCGACGATCTCCTACACGGCGCTCTCAAGCGTGCCGACAAGCTTCACGCCAATCGCCCACGCTTCCAGCCACGCAAGCGGCGGTTCTGATGCAGTAACGCTTGCCGCATCGCAGATCACCGGCCTGCCGACTGCTGGCACTGGCTCAAACAACTACTGTGCTGGAAACGACTCGCGGCTATCGGACTCTCGCACTCCGACCGGAACGGCCGGAGGCGACCTGACCGGAACGTACCCAAACCCAACAATTGCGGCAGGGGCCGTGACCGAGAGCGACCTAGCAAATGCAGTCAGGAATCTGATCATTCATCCATTTCTTCTGATGGGAGGCTGACATGGCTCAAGCACATAAAGTCCTCGGGCAGAGCAGCCCATCGGCCACGACTCTGACAACGCTCTACACAGTGCCGTCGTCAACTCAGGCTGTCTGCTCATCTCTGACGATCTGCAACACGGCTTCCTCGGCCACCACCTACCGAGTCGCTATTCGTCCGTCTGGAGCGACCGTGGCGACTCAGCACTACATCGCCTATGACGCGACGCTTCCAGCCAACGACACGGTTACGCTCACACTCGGAATCGCCCTCACTGCGACTGACGTTGTGAGCGTCTACGCCGGCGCAACGGGCGTGGCATTCTCCGCTTTCGGAGTGGAAGTAACGTGAGCAATCGGATCGCTTCAACGTCGCTGGCGAGTAACGCGAGGCTACGCGCGAATGTGTCGCGAGTTGTTCGTGTTGTCGTTGTTGGTGGCGGCGGCGGCGGCGGCTACATTGGCGGCGGCGGCGGCGGCGGCGGGGTAATTTCTCAAGACCTTACGGTAACCGCTGGCGTAAGCGTGTCTGTTTCTATTGGCGGCGGCGGCACTGCGACATCGGCGCAAGACACTCGCACCACACTTGGTTCGCCAAGCAGTTTCGGCGCGATTGTCGCTGTTGGTGGCGGTTCGGCTGGGACTAGAGTTGTTGTCAGCGGCACTGCTTACCTCTATGGGCCGGGTTACCCCGGTGCGTCCGGTGGAGGCGGGTTCAGCACATACGCCGCTGGGGCATCAGTGGGGCAGGGAAATTCTGGCGGCTCCGGGTTAAGCGCAAACTACTCAGGCGGCGGCGGCGGTGCTGGGGCGGCAGGAAGTGCCGCTGCCAGTACGACCGCAGGCGCGGGCGGGGCGGGGGTGTTGGCGATCGCGACCGGATCGTATTACGGCGGCGGCGGCGGCGGTAGCAGCGCAAGTGCTACTTTTGCTGCTGGAGGCACTGGAGGCGGCGGTCGCGGCGGCAACACAACGCAAACCGCTGGAAGTTCCGGCACTCAGAATACCGGCGGCGGCGGCGGCGGCGGTTCGGGTGGTGGAGGAAACGGTGGCAGCGGCGTTGTCGTGCTGAGATTCAATTCGGCACTAAGGTGCAGCGTTGGGGCTGGATTGACCTCAAGCAGCGCAGCAAGCGGAGCGGACACGATCTTAACCATCACGGCGGGCACCGACACGGTGACTTTCTTCTAATGGCGCACTACGCATTTCTTGACGAGCAGAACGTCGTTACCGAGGTGATCGTCGGCAACGACGAGACAACGGGAGACTGGGAGTCCTTTTACGCCAATGTGCGCGGCAGGCAGTGCCTTCGGACGAGCTATCACACGCAAGGAAATCAACACGCTCTCGGCGGCACGCCGCTTCGAGGTAACTACGCTGGCATCGGAATGGTCTACCTTTCAGAGCACGACATCTTCGTGCATCAATGCCCTGGCGAGGGCTGGACGCTCGACCCCGCCACGGCATCATGGCTTGAGCCTGCCTAAACCACCTTCGGCAGCACCGACGGTGCTGGCACTCCTGGGGTGACGATTCGCGGGTCTAGGTATTTGCGAGTGACGGTGGGCGACGAGTGATCAAGAAGACGCTGGGCCGAGCCGCCGGCGGCCTCATAGAAACTCGCGGTCGTCTTTCTGATGCGATGGAATTTGCACTTCCTGTCTGACGGCAAGCCGGCCCGCACCAGAATCTTCTTCAAATACCGCCAGACGCAAGTTCGGTGGTGATCCCACGGCAGAGCGAAGTCGTCGGGGGTGCGACGAACCGTTGCCAGGGCATCGGCGCACTCTTGGCTGATCTCGCGGTAGATGTCGCGGCGTCTGCCCTTTCTCTGCTCTGCCCGAAAGATCACCGATAACTCGCGAACGTCGGAGCAACGAAGCTCGAGCATGGAAGAGATGCGCTCGCCCGTGTCATAGGCGAGAAGCAACAAAGCCCTCCAAACCGCAGCGGCTGGGAACTTGCCGACGAACCCCGGCTCTGAGGCGGCGGAAGTCATCAGTCGCTGCATCTCTTCTGTGAGCCACGCCTCGGGCACGCGCTCTGGCACGTTGATGCGATGCACCGACGGCCACGTCTCGCACATCTTTCGCTTACTGGCGAAGCCCCACAACGCGAGAATCTGTGCCCTGTCCTTGGCGGCGGTTGCGGGTGCCCATTTGCGGACTCGCCACGCCAAGAAACGAGCGACCGCTAACTCTTCCAAATCTCCAGTCTCGGGGGGTCTTCCAAGGAATTCCCCCCAAGACCGGAGCGTGTACCCATAGAGGGTGATCGTCCTGTCGCTGACACCTGTCAGCGGGGCGTAGAAGTCACGCAGAACATCGAACAAAAACATGGTGGTAAGGCTCCTTCAATTGGAGTACCACGTCCGTGCGATAGAGCAAAAGTATCGACTCCCGTGTTTGAGGGGAAATAGGGGGGGGGGGGGGCGGTTGGGGGGGGGGACGGAAAATGGGGGTTCAAAGGAAATTTTCCAAAAACTTTTTGGGTAAAAACTTCGGCG
>Ga0114967_10003364_pt1 | contig 13165 bp, 10 predicted proteins | sample M_130628_MF_Meta_FD_92639 | JGI IMG/M metagenome (GOLD analysis project Ga0114967, IMG submission 92639) | Freshwater microbial communities from Lake Montjoie, Canada to study carbon cycling - M_130628_MF_MetaG | ecosystem: Environmental > Aquatic > Freshwater > Lake | place: Lake Montjoie... | reverse complement strand
TTAAAAAGGAAGTGGTCCCGGCAGGAATCCCTGCCTGCCGTCAGGCAGGGAACCTGCATTAATTTAGTAAAGCAAGATTTTTTAAAAAGTAGTGGTCCCGGCAGGAATCCCTGCCTGCCGTCAGGCAGGGAACCTGCATTAAAAGTTCAGTAAAACAAGATTTTTTAAAAAGTGTGGTCCCGGCAGGAATCGAACCTGCATCTAATGTTTAGGAAACATCTATTCTATCCATTGAACTACGGGACCAAGGGCTGCGAATTTAACTAAAAATCCCAAATAATAGTAGCGAATAGACTGAATACTGAACAAACTAAGGCAGGTCGGTCTACTCATAAACTTCCTTATCTTTGCTCCTTATGAAATTCTACAACATATTCATCAAATTCAGGTTACAAATAGGCCTCTTAGTTCTGGTTGGAGCAATCCTCGTTAACTATACTAGTGGCTTTTGGCCATCCTTAGCCCTTTACATTATTGCAGTCCTGTGCATCTTCACTCACTTCTTTATCGGTCCATTAAGACTTATCCAAGAATTTTTAGAAGAAGGCGATTTCGAAGGCGCTGAAAAAATTCTAAACGGAATAAAATACCCAGCCCTTCTGTATACGCCCATTCGTTCGGTTTACTATACCCTAAAAGGGAATATAGCCATGACAAAACAAGACTTTGACTCAGCTGAAACGTATATGAAGAAAAGTCTATCGCTTGGATTGCCTATGAAAGAAGCTGAAGGCGCTAACAAACTTCAATTGGGTATGATGGCCATGCAAAAGGGTAAAATGAAGGAAGGCGAAAGTCTTATCAGACAATCCCTCAAAGCAGGTATCCCTGATAAAGAAAGTGCGGCACTAGCCAACCTCCAAATGTGTCAAATTATGATGCAAAAAAGAGAATTCAGGTCAGCAAAGGACTATTTCAGAAGAGCAAAAGCACAAAAAGCTACCACGCAGCAAGTAGTAGATCAAATTAAACAGATTGAGAAGTATATTTCAAGAATGCCGGGGTAAGATTTAAGAAAGTTTAGGGAGGTTTAGAGAGGTTGAAGGTAATCGCATTTATAAAAGCTCTGACTGCAACACGCACAAATTTACCCGAATAGTTCCTCCACCTTTTTCTTTCTGAAAGCAAATATCCCTTCTAATTGTTTTCCAATAAATAAGCTATTTGCAATGTCTCCCAAGAAACCCAGGGGAGCTTTGTAATGTATTAAATCAGTCATCTCTACCCCACCATCCACTTCTTTAAAATGATGCTGATGATGCCATAACGAATAGGGGCCAAAGCGTTGTTCGTCTACAAAAAATTTCTTTGGCACAACATGTGTTATCTCAGTCATCCAAAACATCGGAATCCCTAATATTGGCCTAACATTATAGGTCATCACCTGCCCAGAATACATCTCATTTCCATATAATTCATTGGTGAATTTTAAATTCAAATATGCTGGCGTCATGACAGCCAAATTTTTGGGATGAGAAAAAAAATCCCATGCCTCCTCTAATGTAACAGGAATAAATTGAGTGCGTTTGAACATGTATACGGCCATAGAGTTGAAGTGTTGAAGGGGTTGAAGGTGGTTTAGGTAGGTTGAGGAAAGTTTAGGAAGGTTGAGTTTTGTTTAAAAAGGTTGAAGGGTTTATGGATTAATATGTATACTAATGTTTGAGGAGGAAGATGGATTAGAAAAGTTTAAGAATGTTTAGAAAGGTTGAAGAGGTTGCGGTAATTGAAAGGGTTTAAGAGGTTTAGAAAGGTTGAAGAAGTTGAAAGGGTTGATGGATCGATATCTATACTAATGCTTGAGGAGGAAAAAAGTTGTAAATTCAACTGATAAATTATACCAAAAAACTATTCCTCCTATTCAAACCAACTAAACCTCCCTAAACTTTTCTTAACCTCTTAAACCGCTTCAACTTCTTCAACCTTACTAAACCTTCCTAAACCTCTTCAACCCCTTCAACTACTTCAACCTTTCTAAACCTTCCTAAACCTCAACATGACACCAGATCAAAAAAACACCCAACTCCTTTTCAAAACAGAATACGAAAATCTAAACACTGAGCAGAAAGAAGCAGTGGATTCAATAGAAGGACCTGTTATGGTCATTGCAGGCCCTGGAACTGGCAAGACACAGATTCTTGCAATTCGAATAGGAAAGATTTTACTCGAAACAGATACACAACCAGAAAATATATTATGCCTGACCTACACGGATTCAGGTGCAGTTTCGATGCGTAAACGATTACTTAAGATGATTGGGCCAGATGCCTATAAAGTAAACATTCACACGTACCATTCTTTTTGCAATCAAGTCATTCAAGACAACCTAGGCATTTTTGAAAAATCATCTCTTGAGGCAATATCAGATTTAGAGGCAATAGCACTACTACGCAAGCTAATCGATAACTTTAAAAAAGGAAACCCACTCAAAAGATACCGCGGCGATATTTATTTTGAAGCAAAAAACCTACGACAACTATTTAGTTCCATTAAACGAGAAGGATGGGATAAGAAAGCAATGCTCAATGCAATTAAACAATACATCGATGAACTTCCTTATAACGACGACTTTAGATACAAGGTGAATGGAAAGGGATATAAAAAAGGAGATCCAAAACTAAGTCAAATTGAGGGTGAAAAAAATTCTATGAATCGACTTGCACAAGCGATTGAGGAATTTGACAATTACCAAAAATTAATGAAAGACGGTCAACGCTATGACTTTGACGACATGATAAATTGGGTGATAAAAGCGTTTGAAGAAAATAAATTGCTGTTAGCCACCTATCAAGAACAGTACCAATATATTTTGGTTGATGAATACCAAGACACCAGTGGAACACAAAATAAAATAGTTGAATTACTAATCAACTACTGGGATGAGCCAAACATATTTGTTGTAGGCGATGACGATCAATCCATCTTTCGTTTTCAAGGGGCTAACGTAGAGAATATGCTCGCATTCAAAAATAAATTTCCAAGCATAAAGACCATTATGCTCACTAAAAATTATCGATCAGTACAACCCATTCTTGATATATCAAAAACTCTAATCGATAAAAACAAAGAACGACTAATCAATCACATCGAAGGGCTTAGTAAAGTTCTAACAGCAGAAAACAGTAAGCTTAAGCATAGTCTAGAAACGCCTACCATAATTTCCTATCAAAGTCCAAGAGAAGAAATGATTGGCATCACAATCGAAATAGAAGAATTAATTCAAAAAGGAATAGACCCAAAACGCATAGCTGTAATCTATAAAGAGAATAAATATGGTGAAGATTTAACTGAATTTTTAAAATCAAGGTCAATAAAATATTACAGCAAGCGTAATATGAATTTATTAGACCTGAATTTTATAAAAAAAATAATATTGCTTTTTGAATACCTAGATGCAGAAATGGATACGCCATTTAGTGGAGATGAAAAGCTATTTGAAATATTACATTTCGATTGGTTTAACATCAAGCCACTTGAAATAGCCAAACTCAGTATTGAAAACAATGAAAGAAGGTATAAAAAAGAGGTATCCGGATTCAGAAATTTAATTCAACAGAAAACAAACTCAGTAGCTGCAAGTTTATTTGAAGCTAATCTTTCCCCAGAGCTTGCACGCGCGGGATTGGTTATCGAAAATTTGATTAGCTCAATTTCCAATAAAACGCTACAAAGCTTGTTTGAAGAGATTATTCAAGAATCAGGAATGCTTGGCACAATAATGCAATCGTTAGATAGCCCATGGCAATTACAATTGCTTACCGCATTTTTTGACTTTATAAAAGAAGAGACAAAAAAAGACCCTACGCTCAACTTACTAGGATTTGTTGAACTCTTGCAAATGATGAAGAAAGAAAATCTAAAATTACCCGTGGTTCAAATTGGAGGGAATGAAAAAGGAGTGAATCTTTTAACTTGCCATGGGTCTAAAGGGCTAGAGTTTGAGTATGTATTTTTTGCAGGCTGTAACGCAACGTATTGGGAAAAGAAAAGAGCACCGAATTCTGGATATAAATTCCCAAAATCACTATTTGTATCCAATACAACATCTACGTCAGACGAAGAACTTCGAAGACTATTCTATGTAGCCCTCACCAGAACAGAAAAACACCTCACTATTTCTTATGCGAATCATAAAGAAGATGGGAAAGAAATAGAACCAACCATGTTTCTTGAAGAAATTCGCAGTGCGCATTCATTAACTGAAGAAAATAAAGAACTTGACGAAAACACATTAGCCGCTTTTTCACTGGTTCAGTTTACCAAGGTAAGCAGCCCAACTATTGAAAGAATGGATGCGGACATTGTAGATCGAGCTCTTGATAAATTCTCCATGAATGTCACAGCATTAAACAATTACTTGAGTTGTCCACTTGAATTCTACTATAAAAACCTCATCAGAATTCCGTCTCCTAAAAACGAAACACTTGAATTTGGATCAGCAATTCATTATGCGCTTGAAAGTTTTTTTACTAAAATGAAAGATGACCCAAATAAAAATTTCCCTTCCAAAAATATCCTAATCGACGACTATATTATTTATCTGTATAAGCATCGAGAGAGCTTTACCAAGCAAGAGTTTGAACGAAGAATGGAATATGGCAAGGAAATATTAGACAAATATTATGACCATAAAATAAATACATTCTCAAAAATTGTTTCCGTTGAACGTAACATAAGAAATGTATTGGTCGATGGAATTCCATTGAAAGGGAAGATAGATAAAATGGAATTCGACGGGAATAAGGTAAATGTCGTTGACTACAAAACAGGAAACCCTACTAACGCAAAAGCTAAACTAAAGAGCCCGAAGGAAGATCCCCCATATGGTGGTGATTACTGGCGTCAGGCAGTCTTTTATAAACTCTTAATCGACAACAACGATCAGGGTAAATACGAAGTAATTAGTACAGAATTTGACTTTGTAGAGCCCAATGAGAAAAAAGAAATCAACCCAGAGAAAGTAACCATAACACCTGATGATTTAGAACAAGTTCGTTCCCAAATCAAGTTTGCCTGGGAGAAGATTCAAGCAAGGGATTTTTATACGGGCTGTGGAAAAGATGATTGTCACTGGTGCGATTTCGTCAAGACCAATAAATTAACTATCAGTGAAGTTGAAGAAGAACAACTCTAAAATTTGGTTGGGAGTTCACAATATACTTCAGAAGGGGAGTGCCATCTAGACATATAAGAAACGGTAAAAAAACAAAGACAAAGAACTAACTTTGCTCAATCCATGAAACGTACATTTCATAACAACACAATAGCATTCTTTGCAGTTGCATTCGTTGCAACATTATTTTTTCCAAGCTGCGGCCAACAAATACCTCCAACCGGAGGACCGAGAGATACCATACCCCCTAAATTAGTTCTGGCACTTCCGAATCAAGGTGCATTAAATTTCAAAGGAGATAAAATCATCCTGACATTTGATGAATATATAAATCTTGACAACCCTTTTGAAAAATTAGTATACTCTCCTACTCCAAAAAAAAACCCACTAGTAGAAGGTAAGTTGAAAAATGTTACCATAAAGATTAAGGATACCCTTGAAGAAAACACAACCTATAGCATCGATTTTACCAATTCACTTAGAGACATAAATGAAAATAATCCACTCCGAGATTTCACCTATACCTTCTCTACTGGGACATATATAGACAGTGGTTTCCTATTTGGCAAGGTATTTATTGCTGAAACAGGAAAAGTCGATAGCACTCTAATTGCTATGCTACAACAGAATTTCGACGACTCCGCCGTAGCCAAAGAAAAACCAAGGTATTATACTAAATTAAAAGGTGATGGGAGTTTTGCTTTTAAATTTATAAAGCCCGGAAAATATAATCTCTTCGCTCTTAAAGATGCTGATGGAGGTAAAACATATAATCAGACCAGTGAAATGATTGCCTTCTTAGACAGCCCTGTAAATGTTGGAGTTGATACCGCAATGAGACTTTATGCATTTGAAGAAGCGCATGAAGAAATCATCAAACCAAAAGCAACGGCAGCAAAACCAGATCTAAAAAAAGGAGACCCAAAAAAAAGCGAGGATAAAAGACTAAAATTCAACAATAATCTAGAAGGTGGGAAACAAGATATCCTTTCTCCTTTTATACTTATTGCAGAAAATGTCATTAAAGAATTCGATACTGCTAAGATTAGGTTAACAGATAAAGATTTCAATCGTATTGGAAATTATAGCCTACAGCAAGATACCAGCGGAAAACAGTTTATTGTTGACCTCAAATGGCCAGAAAACACAGAGTATAAACTCATTATTGAAAAAGATTTTGCAACAGATAGTTTGAACAATAAATACATTAAAACAGATACACTGTCATTCATTACAAAACGAACAACAGAATACGGTAGCCTTGATATCAAAATTGATCACATCGATACGGCCTCTCACCCCATCATCATGTTAAAAAAGGAAAATAAAATTTTCCTTCAACAGAAAATTGTCGAAAAGAGATACCGAATCAAATTATTTAAACCTGGCGATTACCAAATTGAGATTTTATATGATTTAAACAATAACGGTAAATGGGACACAGGAAACTTCTGGGAAAAACGTCAGCCAGAACACAATATTCCTAGCAAACAAGTGATTCAGATTAAAGCCAATTGGGACAATGAAGTCAAAGTTGATTTGAGTATAATTAAATAACCACGTAGCAGTTTGATTTTAACTTTAGCTTGAGTGTACATAAAGGCAATTCCATTTAAATAGTGCATAAAAACTTCATGCAATATTGCTCTGTGCATGATGCAGTTCTTACCTTTGCGTATGCACTTATCTTCCCAACTTCTTGATGCTGCAGTAAAGGAATTTTCCAAATTACCTGGTATTGGGAAAAAAACAGCATTACGCTTAGTATTGCATCTACTAAAGCAAGAAAACAAGGATGTAAAACAATTCAGCGAGATCATTTCTAGAATGCGGGATGATATAAAATTTTGCACCTGCTGTTTTAATATTTCAGACAATGACCTATGCACTATCTGCCTAAATCCTGGACGTAAAAAAGAAATTATCTGTGTTGTAGAAAACATTAGAGACGTCATTGCTATAGAATCGACAGAACAGTTTAATGGGAGTTACCATGTACTAGGAGGAGTTATATCCCCCCTAGACGGCATTGGCCCAGATCAACTTACCATAGAGCCATTGATCAGCAGGATAGCCATAGAAAAAACGAAAGAAATTGTATTTGCCCTTAATCCAACGATTCAAGGTGACACCACCATTTATTATATCAGAAAAAAACTAAATGATCCGGCCATTCGATTTACTACCATTGCCCGTGGTATTTCATTTGGAGGAGAATTAGAATATGCTGACGAAATGACCTTGGCTAAAAGCATTCGCAATAGACTTCCAGTCGATAGTTATATTCAATAAAATCTAGGGAATCAACAATGAACGAGCTACATTATTGTAGCGTATAACATCCAACTCCAATCCCCCAACACACTCCACTTTACCCCATTTTTACTACCTTTGCAGCCTTCACAGTACAATGAAAGACATACAAACTCTTCTTAGCGAAAAAATTCTCATAATTGATGGTGCCATGGGGACTATGATCCAGCGGTACAAGCTTCAAGAAGAAGATTACAGGGGTGTTAAATTTGCCAATTGGGGTTCCGATTTAAAAGGGAATAATGACCTATTATCTATAACCCAGCCAGAAATCATAACTAATATTCATCTCCAATACTTAGAGGCTGGAGCAGATATTATCGAAACTAATACGTTTAATGCACAGGCAGTGTCCTTGGCAGACTACAACATGAGTGAATTAGCCTATGAAATGAATATTGCAGCAGCTCATTGTGCAAGAGAGGCTGTAAAAATATACCATGCCAACCACCCTGAAACTATACATCACGGTGGCCCCTTTGTAGCTGGGGCTATTGGACCAATGAACAAAACACTTTCATTGTCTCCGGATGTAAACAATCCTGGTTTCAGATCAATCAGCTTTGATGAGGTGGCTAATGCTTATTATGAACAAGTAAAAGCATTAGTTGAAGGTGGAGTAGATTTATTATTAATCGAAACTATATTTGATACGTTAAATGCGAAAGCTGCTATATATGCAATAAAGAAGTTCTTCAGAGATCAACATATGAAAGAACTTCCGTTGATGATTAGTGGAACGATAACTGATGCCTCTGGCAGAACGTTGAGCGGACAAACACTTGAGGCGTTTTACACAAGCGTTGAACATGCTAAGCCGATAAGCATCGGCTTAAACTGCGCATTAGGAGCAAATCAAATGCGTACTCACATTGAAGAGCTCTCGCAAATTGCCTCATGCTATACTTCCGCATACCCAAATGCAGGCTTGCCTAATGCGATGGGAGAATACGATGAAGAGCCGGCCCAAACGGCACATTTTATTGAAGAATGGGCTCAAAAAGGCTTCGTTAATATTGTAGGCGGCTGCTGCGGAACTACGCCCGAACACATTCAACATATTGCAGCGCATGTTAAACATTTAAAACCAAGACCATTGCCTATCATGGAAAAAGTGCTTGATATGGAAACCACCGCATAAAGATGCCTGCACCTATACATATTAAACCCTACATGCGTTTGGCAGGATTAGAACCGCTAGTCATCCGGCCTGAAACTAATTTTGTAAACGTAGGTGAACGAACCAACGTAACGGGTTCTAAAAAATTTGCCCGACTCATCCGGGATGAACAATACGAAGAAGCACTTTCGATTGCCAGACAACAAGTAGAAAGTGGTGCACAGATACTCGATGTAAATATGGACGACGCATTGCTTGATGGTGAAAAAGCAATGGTCACTTACCTTAATTTAATTCAAAGTGAACCAGACATTGCACGCATTCCAATTATGATAGACTCTTCTAAGTTTTCTATCATAGAAGCCGGACTAAAATGCGTTCAAGGAAAATGCATTGTAAATTCAATTTCACTAAAAGAGGGTGAAGATAAATTCATTCAACAAGCTATTATTTGCAGAAGCTTTGGGGCGGCTGTGGTTGTTATGGCATTTGATGAAAATGGACAAGCAGATACATTAGTAAGACGAGTTAATATAGCAGAACGAGCATACCAATTACTAACAACTGTAGTTGGATTCTCTGCATCAGATATTATTTTCGACTTAAATATTTTTGCAGTTGCAACAGGCCTAGAGGAACACAATAATTATGGTGTTGATTTTATTGAGGCTACGAGCATTATTAAAAATAAATTTCCGCTCGTAAAAATTTCAGGTGGAGTAAGTAATTTATCCTTTTCATTTAGAGGAAACGACCATGTAAGGGAAGCCATGCATTCAGTTTTTCTTTATCATGCCATAAATGCTGGAATGGATATGGGAATTGTGAATGCAGGTCAGTTAGTTATCTATGATGAAATTGATCCGACTCTAAAAGAATTATGCGAAGATGTCATCCTCAACAGAAATAATGATGATAATCAAGCAACAGAAAAATTGATTGTATTTGCTGAAACGGTTAAGGCTAAAGGAAAAGTGCAGGAAAAAAATGAGTTCTGGAGAACCGGAACAGTTGAAGAAAGACTTAAACATGCTTTAGTTAATGGCATCACAGAATATATTGAGATAGATACAGAAGAAGCAAGGATTAAATATCCAAGACCACTTGATGTCATTGAAGGTCCACTCATGGATGGAATGAATACGGTTGGCGATCTCTTTGGTGTTGGTAAAATGTTCCTGCCACAAGTTGTCAAAAGTGCCAGGGTTATGAAAAAAAGTGTGGCCGTATTAACTCCTTATATAGAAGCACAAAAAGAAGCAGCATCATCCGCAGGAAAAATATTAATGGCTACTGTGAAAGGGGATGTGCATGATATCGGGAAAAATATTGTGGGGGTAGTTTTGGGATGCAATGGATATGAAATCATTGATCTGGGAGTAATGGTTTCAGCTGATAGAATACTAGATGAAGCCCAAAAGCAATCTGTAGATATCATTGGACTAAGTGGCTTAATCACACCATCACTTGACGAAATGGTACATGTTGCATCTGAAATGAAGAGAAGGAACATGAAGCAACCCCTGCTTATTGGTGGTGCCACAACATCAAGAATGCATACCGCTCTACGAATTGCCACACAATATGATAACGGTGTAATTCATGTACTCGATGCTTCAAGAAGTGTATCGGTAGCAGGTTCACTGTTAAATCAAAACAAAGTAGAATTTCTTGCTTCCACAGAAGCTGCCTATGAAAAATTAAAGATTGAATTCGCTAATAAAAAAACGTCCAAGCAATACCTTTCTTATGAGGCTTCAATTCAAAATAAATTTAAAATTTCTTGGGACAAAACAGATCTTACAACGCCTAGCTTCACAGGAAAAAGGATAGCCAATACAATTAGTATTGAAAAAATTGTTCCTTATATAGATTGGACTCCATTTTTTATTGCATGGGAAATGCACGGAAAATTTCCTGCAATCTTAGCTGATGATAAAATTGGAAAAGAAGCTACAAGTCTTCACCAAGATGGTATAGAAATGCTACAACGCATTGTTAATGAAAATTGGTTGACAGCACATGCCGTGTATGGTTTTTGGCCTGCCAATAGCAACGACAGGGATACGGTTACCCTATTGGACATCGAAAATAAAGAAGAAGTTAAGTTGCAATTTTTGCGCCAGCAAATGAAGAAAGCAGAAGGCCAACCCAATATCTCATTAGCAGATTTTATTGCCCCAGGAGCTGCTCAAAAACAAGATTATATTGGAGCATTTGCAGTAACTATAAAGGGTATTGAAGAGCACATCAAACGATTTGAATCTGAATTTGATGATTACAGTAAAATTCTTTTACAATCCTTGGCTGATCGTCTAGCTGAGGCACTTACAGAATATTTACATAGAGAAGTGAGAATGAACGATTGGGGATATGCAAAATCCGAAACGCTTTCCGAAGAAGAATTGATTACTGAATCCTATGTAGGCATCAGACCCGCTCCTGGATATCCGGCATGCCCAGATCATACAGAGAAGCATAAACTCTTTCATCTACTTGATGCCACCAATAGCATTGGCATACAACTCACCGAATCACTAGCTATGTTTCCTGCATCATCAGTATGTGGGTGGTATTTTTCACACCCCGAATCAAAATATTTTGGAGTAGGCAAAATCGAAAATGACCAACTGAACAACTATGCAGACAGAAAAATGATGAACAAAGAAGAAGCAACTAAATGGTTAAGGCCTATATTAGAATGAGTTAGAGGTTGGGAGTTAGAGGTTGGGAGTTTTGTGTTGCTAAGCTGTTTAATTTTAAAAATTCGTTCAACACTTCAAACTAATGTCTAACGTCTATCATCTCACGTCTCTTTCTAACGTCTCTTTCTAACATCTCACGTCTAACATCTAAATATAACACATGCGCATCATATCATATAACGTAAACGGAATCAGAGCAGCTATTAAAAAAGGTTTCATAGATTGGCTTAAGACAGACCCTGCAGATATTATTTGTTTACAAGAAACCAAAGCAACTGAATCAGATATTGACATAGCCCAAATTCATGCGCTCGGTTATACTGACTATTGGTTCAGCGCCTCTAAAAAAGGATATAGTGGTGTAGCTGTTTTCACAAAAATTAAGCCCGATAAAGTTATCAAAGGAAATGGCCATATTGAAAGCGACGATGAGGGAAGAGTAATACAACTTCAGTTCGGTGATATCTTATTAATTAATGCGTATTTCCCTTCAGGAACCTCTGGGGAAGAAAGACAAGACTTCAAGATGAAATGGCTTGATGAGTTGATGAATTACCTAACCAAACTTAAAAAGAAACAGCAAAAAATAATACTCTGCGGAGATTATAACATCGCGCACAAAGAAATAGATATACATGATCCAAAAGGAAATAAAAAGTCTACTGGATTTCTTCCTGAAGAAAGGAAATGGATGGATGACTTTTTTACTTCTGGATGGATTGATACATTCAGGGCTGTACATCCTGAGCCAGATCGATACTCTTGGTGGAGCCAGCGTTTTCCTAGTGTTCGCCTAAATAATAAAGGATGGAGAATTGATTATATCAATACAACCAATATCCTTGAACAACATATTCAAGATGCTGAGATATTACCTGATATAAAACACAGCGACCATTGTCCGGTATATTTAAAATTAAAACGTTAAAAAATATGATTCTGTACAATATCACTTCAAATGTTGCACATGAAGTTATCGATGAATGGATAAGTTGGCTCAACAACATACTTATTCCAGAAATAATGGAAGTCGGAGTATTTAACGATTTTAAGTTTTTTCAATTATTAGATATCGATGAAACAGACGGAAAGACCTATACTATTCAGTTTTTCTGCGATAATGAACAAGCCTGCAGAAAATTCATTAGTGAAGCTGGACCTGCTTTTTTACAAAAATCAGAATTAATGTGGGGCAATTCCGTCTATAATTTTAGCTCGATATTGAAAAGTGTGCAATAACTGTGGAAAATTAAAAAATACCCATAAACCATTGCTAAACCTGGATTTCAACTCTCAAAATAAGATTAACATTTTTGTGATAATACAAGCTAATTTTCGTGAAACGCAATACCAGCTTATGTTTCAAAGAATTAATAATAAAAATTATTAGCCCAAAATATTTCATTTCAGTAATAAAATGCAGTACAGGCTTGATTTTTAAGCAATATTGATGAAGAAAAAAAAATTTGTCATAATCAAAAAGCCATTAAATTTGTTTACACAAACCAATTAAAAAATTTATTATGAACAAGGCTGAATTAATCGCAAAGCTTGCTGATGACGCAGGCATCACAAAGACACAAGCTAATGCTACGTTGGATTCATTTATTAGTGCAGTAACCAAAACACTTAAAGGTGGCGGTAAAGTAACACTTGTAGGTTTCGGTACTTTCTCAGTAACCAAAAGGGCTGCACGTAATGGTCGTAACCCACAAACTGGTGCTGTGATTAAAATCAAAGCAAAGAAAGTTGCAAAATTCAAAGCGGGTAAAGAATTGTCTTCTAAAATCTGATCGCAACAAAAAAATTAAAAAAGCAAGACGCACTTGTGTCTTGCTTTTTTTTTGACAAAAAACTTAAAATCAACATACAATGGGAAGAGGCGACAAAAAAACAAAAAAAGGGAAAATTTTT